>UEXM01000179.1_pt1 | contig 69298 bp, 59 predicted proteins | sample 1796661 | NCBI WGS metagenome assembly UEXM01 (sample SAMEA4772469, study PRJEB27181) | metagenome | reverse complement strand
CGGTGCCCGGTGTTCTAGGGAGTGGCGGTACGTATGGAGAGAACCCCGTTCCGCTGGCGGGAGGGGTGAGGGGTGGGCATGCCCGGATCATCCCCAGGCCCACCCCCGACCCCTCCCGCAAGCGGGAGGGGAGAGTTCCTCTCCACCCGATTATCCCACTCGCTATGGTTCACATCCGGCTCCCGTACCTCCACCCCGTGCTCGCGTGCATCCCGGACAAGCTGCGCCGGCGCATAGAATCCCATTGGTTGCGAATTTAGCAGCGCCGCTGCGAAGACCGCCGGGTGGCGGCATTTGATCCAGCTCGAGACATAGACCAGCCGGGCAAAGCTGATCGCGTGGCTTTCGGGGAAACCATAGCTGCCAAAGCCCTGAATCTGCTTGTAGCAACGCTCGGCGAAATCCCGATCATAGCCTTTGGCGGTCATCCCCTCGATCATCTTTGCCTCGAAATGGTGGATCGTGCCGACATTGCGAAAGGTCGCCATGGCGCGGCGCAACCGGTTGGCATCGGCGGGCGAGAAATCGGCGGCGACGATTGCCAGCTTCATCGCCTGTTCCTGGAACAGGGGCACGCCAAAGGTCCGGCCGAGCACGGACTTCAGTTCATCCGGATCATGCGGCGGTTTCGGCGAGGGCAAAGTCACTTTCTCGAGCCGCGAGCGCCGCCGCAGATAGGGATGGACCATTTCGCCCTCGATCGGGCCGGGCCGGACAATCGCCACCTGGATCACCAGATCATAAAATTCGCGCGGTTTCAGCCGTGGCAGCATGTTGATCTGGGCCCGGCTCTCGACCTGGAACACCCCGATACTGTCGCCCTTGCACAGCATGTCATAGGTTGCCGGATCTTCGTGCGGGATATTCTGGAGGGTCCACCTTCTTTCCTCCCTGTGCGCAGCACGGGGAAGGGGACCATCCAAAGGATGGTGGAGGGGTGGCTCCGGTGCAGCGACTCCATCGCCAACCCCTCCACCATCAGCCGCCGCTGCGCTCTGGCTGACGGTCCCCCTCCCCGAAGCCAAGGCTTCAGGGAGGATGTTGATGCTCTCCAGCATATCAAACGCCTTGCGGATGCAGGTCAGCATGCCGAGCGCGAGAATGTCGACCTTCATCAGACCGAGCGTGTCGATATCATCCTTGTCCCACTCGATGAAGGTGCGGTCGTCCATCGCCGCATTGTGGATCGGCACGGTCTCGTCGAGCCGGTCCTGGGTCAGCACGAAACCGCCGACATGCTGCGACAGATGACGGGGAAATTGCAGGATCTGCTGCACCAGATCGCCAAGCCGCCGGATATCCGGATTGTCCGGGTCGAGCCCGGTTTCGGCAAAGCGCTTGTCGGGCTGTTTGCCGCCATGGCTGCCCCAGACGGTGCTCGACAGACGGCTGGTAATATCTTCCGACAGGCCCAGCGCCTTGCCGACCTCGCGGATCGCGCTGCGCGAGCGGTAATGGATCACGGTCGCGGCAATGCCCGCGCGGTGGCGACCATAGCGGGCATAGATATATTGAATCACTTCCTCGCGCCGCTCATGTTCGAAATCGACGTCGATATCCGGCGGCTCGCGGCGCTCTTCCGAGATGAAGCGCGAAAAGAGCAGATCATGTTCCATCGGATCGGCCGAAGTGATGCCGAGCAGATAGCAGACCGCGCTGTTCGCCGCCGACCCGCGCCCCTGGCAGAGTATGCCCTGATCCTGGGCAAATTTGACGATGTCGTGGACGGTCAGGAAATAGGGCGCATATTCCATCTTTTCGATCAGCCGCAACTCCTCCCCGACCTTGACGCGCAACCGTTGGGGCAGGGTCTCGCCGTGCCGCGCATGGGCGGCGGTCCAGGTCAGGTGAGCGAGCCATCCCTGTGGCGTCCAGCCTTCGGGTACCGGTTCCTCGGGATAGTGATAGCTCAGCTCGTCGAGCGTGAAATCGATCAGTTCGGGCAGCTTTTGCGTCTCGGCCAGCGCTTGCGGATAGTCCCGGAACAGCCGCGCCATTTCTGTCGCGGGCTTGAGAAAGCGCTCGGCATTGGCGGCGAGCAATTTTCCCGCTTTGTCGATCGTGGTCTTCTCGGCAATGCAGGTCAGGATATCGTGGAGCGGGCGCTGTTCGGGTGTCGCATAAAGCGGGTTGTTGGTGGCGACCAAGGGGATGCCGGTCGCTTCGGAAAGGCTGTGTAGTCTGGCGAGATGGCGCTTGTCCGGTCCGGAACGCGGCATGGCCGCGCCCAGCCAGATATGGGGGGTAAGAGAGCGAAGTTGCCCAAATATTTCCTCCCCGCGCGGAGCGGGGGGAGGGGGACCATCCGAAGGATGGTGGAGGGGTGCCCTTAATGTAGCAATCCCGTCACCAACCCCTCCACCATCAGCCGCCGCTGCGCTCTGGCTGACGGTCCCCCTCCCCAAAGCTGACGCTTCAGGGAGGATGATCAGCGCCCAATCCTCGCTGCACCACTCCAGCAAATCCGCCGCATATAAAAAACAATTCCCCTTTTCCGCCCGTAGATTTCCAGTCGACAGCAACCGTGTCAGCCGCCCCCAGCCCCGCCGGTTGCGCGGATAGACAATCACCTCCGGCGTTTCATCGGCAAAGACTAGTCGCGATCCGACGATCAGCTTGAAATCCGGTAGCGCCAGCCCTTCTTCGGCCGCATCCTCATGCGCCCGACGCAGTGCCGCATGCGCGCGCACAATGCCGGCCACGCTGTTGCGGTCGGCGATGCCAATCCCGGTCATGCCCAGCGCCATCGCTTGCAGCACCATGTCGGCGGGGGAGGAGGCGCCGCGCAGGAAGCTGTAATGGGTGGAGGCGGCGAGTTCGGCGAAGCTCATGTCCTTCTCCCTTGAGGGAGAAGGATGCGTAGACTTGGCAATTTATTGCCTAGTCGCAGCTGGATGAGGGTGCTCCACTCTATCGATTCTGCGAACCCCCTCATCCAACTCTGCCTAGCTTGCTTTGCAAGCAAGGCGCCGTATCCTTCTCCCCCTTGGGGAGAAGGTTTCCTACGCAAATAACCCATGTACATACCAGTCCGGGTTCGCCTTTTCCTCGCCATAAAGCCCGTGCCGGAACAGCCAGTAGCGCCGGCCGCGGGCGTCCTCGACGCGATAATAGTCGCGGGTCAGACCGCCCTTGCCGGGTTGCTGCCCGTCCTTGCGCTGCCACCATTCCGAGGCGATCCGCTCGGGCCCTTCATAGCGCATCACCTGGTGACTCTTGCGCCGCCAGGTGAAGCGATAGGGCGGGCCGTCGGGGACCTCGGCAATCACCTGCACGCGCTGCGGCGGGTCGAACATGTGCAAGGGACGCATTGGCGGATTGTCGGGAGACAGTCTCTGCCATGGTACGGGCGGCGGAGCATTGAGCGCGGGCAGTGCGAGCAGGCCCTGTTCGGGGATATGGCTGTCGGCGGGAGCAAATTTCTGCACCCGGTCGCGGCCCAGTCTTGTGCTGAGCTGGCTGACCAGAGCGACCTCGTCACCTTGGCGATCCTCGCCGCCCTCCAGTCTTAATTGTTGGGGTGCCAGCACGTCCGAAGCGATGATGCTCAGCCGGATCAGATCATAGCCGAAACCGGGGTTGAGTTCGTCATTCAGCGCCTCGATCCGTTCGCGCAGCAGGCGTTTGAAAAGAGCTGCATCGCGGGTCGGCGCGCCGGTTTCCAGACCGAGCCGCGCGACATCGCCATCGCAGCGGAACAGCATCATCCGGATCATCCGCGCGCCCTGACCGCGCTCGTTTAGCCGTTCGGAGGCCTCGGCAAATAGCTCCGACAGGCAGGTCAGCGCGCTATTAATATGGGTCAACGGCTCGGCAAATCGGCGCTCGGTGACGACATTACCAATCCTGCGCAGCGGGTCGATCGGCCGGTCTTCGAGTCCCAGAATCCGGTCCAGCCGCACCGTCAGTTCCATCCCGAAGCGTGCCGCCAGATTGGCGCGCGGCCGCTCGGCCAGATCGCCGATATGATAGAGCCCGGCCCGTTCCAGCGACTGGTGGATCTTCTCGTCCATGGCCAGCGCCGCTACCGGTAGCTGTGCTTCCGCGCCTTCCTTCAGGCCATGTCGCGCCAGTGCCAGCGCCGCATCGGCGGTTCCGGCCAAGGCCCATTGGCTGCTATAGCCAGCAGCGTCGAGCCGGTCCTCGGCATCCTGCGCCAGTCTTTCCTCATTGCCGTGGAGATGCGCCGCACCGGTAATATCGAGAATCAGCGCATAAGGCGGTTCGACCGCCACCATCGGTGTGTAACGTTCGCAGGCTTCGGCCAGTCGCGATAGCAGGTCGGCATCGGCCAGAGGCTGATGGTCAAAGGCGAGCAGATCCGGTACCCGCGCCCTTGCGTCGGCAAGCTTCATGCCCGGGCCGAGACCCAAGGATACGGCCTGCCGGTCCGCCGCCATGATCACCATCGCGCCGCGTATCTTTTCGGTCAGCGCAAAGGGATGGTCAGGCGGCCCGTGTGCCCGGATGATCCGCTCGGACGGCAGCCAGGGCAGGGACAGCGCCAGTGTCCGGCGCGCCTTTGTTCTCTGGCTGCTCGCGGAAGATTTGTTCGTCACGGTTCCACTCCAGTCGGGCGCTCAGCCCGTAAAGACCGCTGCGGTGGCGCAGCAGGGTGATATCGAAAGCGCTATGGCCCGGAGCATTGGCCTCCAGCGCGAGCGAAGGCGCCGCAGCCACTGACCAGCGGCTGAAGGCCGCAGTCGGCAACGGATTGTCTGCATCGCTGCCGGAGCGCAGGACCAGACTAAGTACGCCCGATTTCTGCGCCGACAGCGACAGGCGGCGGGTAGCGGTCAGGTCGAGGCCCTTGGGCTTCTTGCCCGCCAGTTCGATGATCACCGCTGCCATGGCCGAAGATCGCACGCCGTCGGCGGCCGCGCGCAACGCCGCGATGCTATCCGGCGCATCGACATGGATGATACTGTCGGGGTCTATGCCCAATTCTGCCAGCCCCGGCGGATAGAGTCGGCCCTGCCGTCTGGCTTCCCCGCTTTCGCTGATCCACAATATCGGTCGTCCATCCTGACCCAAAATTTGACAACGCTGCGCCATCAGCAGCGCCATCGCCGCTGTGCTGGTCCGGTCATCCTTGCTCGCCGCGTGCAGTTCATGCAGCGCCGCGCGCGGCAGGCCATCGACCCCGGCATTGCCGCGCAAGGCCGTGTCGATCCGGTCGACGCCAAAGCTGAAATGCGACGGAGTGCCGTCATCCTCCGCTGTCCTCACGCCAGACGTCGCCAGTATCCTAGCGAGACGCGCCCGCAAGACAGAGGGCTTTGCTGGTGTAGCCGGAGGCACAGCATAAGGGGTGTCCGGTGGAAGCCCGAAAGCCCCGTCCGAATCCGAATCGATATTGTTCATGATTTGTTCTAAAATATAGAACAGACGAATTTGGTCAAGCCTGTTCGCAATTTCCGGGAGCAAGAGAGGCGAGGCCTATCGCATAATGGTTGACCAAATTCCGTGGTTGATGAACATTGTCCGGAGAGGAGAGCCGCCATGAAAATAACATTGCTCAAATTATCGGCCATTTGTCTTGTAACCACTGCCCTTGCGCCTTTGCCGCTATTGGCCAAGCATCATGAAGCTGGTGAAAGGACAGCCATTGATGTTGCCATCACCAAGGCTGCGCTGAACGCTGCAGCAGGCCGGTCGGATGAAGACAAGGCCCGCGATGCCAGCCGCAAACCAGCAGAAGTACTGTCCTTTCTTGGTCTGGAAACAGGCGATGTCGTGCTCGACCTGATCGCTTCTGGCGGCTGGTATAGCGTCGCGGCGGCGATTGCGACCGGACCGAAAGGCAAGGTCTATGCGCAGAACCCGGCGGCAGCGCTGCAGTTGCGAGACGGCGCTTATGAAACGGAAATAACCGCGCGCCTGGCGGCCAATAACCTGCCGCAGATCGAACGCCTCAACAGCGAGATCGCCAATCTAGGCGTGCCGGATGGCAGTATCGATGTGGCGATAACAGCGCTCAATTTCCACGATGTCTACAATGGTTTCGGTGCCCCGGCAGCGATCGGGATGCTGCTGGCACTGAAGGCGAAGCTTAAGCCGGGCGGGGTGCTCGGCGTGATCGATCATGCCGGCGATCCCGATGGCGACAACAAAGCCCATCACCGGATTGATCCGGCCCTGGCGGTTGCAGCGGCGGAAGCCGCAGGGTTCACGGTAGAGCGTAATGACGAATTGCTCGCCGGCACGGACGATGATCACACGAAAAATGTCTTCGGTCCGGCTACGCGCGGCAAAACCGACCGGTTCATATTGAAGCTGGTGAAGCCGGAATAGCCAAGCCTGACAGTCGGCAATATTCTATCGCTGGCAACGCAAAGCTTGTCTTGATTGGCGGCGGCTGCGCGACCAAATGATCCCGGGTTGCAAATAGCAGCATTTGTCAATGAGGGTAGCTTGTGATCGAAAGACTTCGGATATTGATTGAATCATCGCGTTTCCAGAATGCGATCATGGCGGTGATTGTCATCAATGCAATCGTCATCGGGATGGAGACATCGCCTTTGCTGACGGAGCGGTTCGGGGTTTTCCTGAGCGCAATAGACGCTGTCGCGATCGGGATTTTCGTTGTTGAAATCCTGCTCAAGCTATTTGTCTACCGGACGCGTTTTTTCAAGAACGGCTGGAATATCTTCGATTTTGTGATTGTCGCGGTGGCATTGCTGCCTACGGGAGGAAGTCTCTCGGTCCTGCGCGCGCTCAGGATATTGCGTGCCCTGCGGCTAATCTCGGCGATGCCCAAAATGCGCAAGGTGGTGCAGGGGCTGTTTGCGGCAATCCCGTCGATGGGAACAGTGATTATTTTGCTCGGCCTGGTTTTCTATATCGCAGCGGTGATGGCGACAAAGTTGTTCGGCGGAGCCTTTCCCGAATGGTTCGGGTCGATCGGCTCCTCGCTCTATTCGCTGTTCCAGATCATGACGCTGGAAAGCTGGTCGATGGGTATCGTCCGCCCGATCATGGAAGTCTATCCCTGGGCCTGGGCGTTTTTCGTGCCCTTCGTGCTGGTCACCAGTTTTGTCGTGCTGAACCTGTTTATTGCGATCATCGTCAATGCGATGCACGAGGAAGCGGACGAGGAGCAAGCGGCCCAGAGGGATGAGATACTGGCAGAAATTCAGGCCCTCCGGCAGGAAATGAGGGCAATGGCAATCAGTCGATCGTCTAGCCAATAAAAAAGCCCGCTTCTGCAAAAGCAGAAGCGGGCAAGGCGCACTTGCAACCTTGAAACTGGTTTAGAAAAATCCCGTAACTGCGGCTAGCGCCACCACCGCCAACAGAGTCGATACGCCCAGCACGATGATCATGTGGCGGGTGGTAAAGCCCTGACGGGCGCTGGTCTTGTCCAATTGTTTCTTCATAGGTCTTCCTGATCTTCCTGAATTTTAATGGCGGGTACGGATTACATGCTGGCCGAGAGCATCCACGATGATTCTTCCAGCACACCGATCCGCGCAGTCAGCAGATCCGCCGTGAAAACATCATCGGCATCTTCCGCGGTTTTCACGAATTCCCGCATTTGGTTAGCCACGGTGATTGTGTCGCCCGACAGCTGCTTGAGCATGGCTTTGACATCGCCATATTCCACTTGATCTTCGATCGCGCTATTCTCGATATAGGTGGACAGGCCAACCGGCGCTTTCGCGCCGAGAGCCCGGATCCTTTCGGCGATTTCATCGATCGAGGCAGCCAGATCTTCATATTGGCCTTCGGTCAGCTTGTGGATACCGAGAAACTGCGGGCCGGTAACATTCCAGTGAACAGACTGGGTCTTCTGATAAAGCACATAGGTGGAGGCCAGAGTTTTTCCCAGCTTTTCAGCCAATTCGGCTCTGTCTACCTTTTTGATGTCGGTCTTCATTTCGCGAAGGTCTCCGGTTTGGATAGTCATATTTTCTTCCTTTTCTTTCCGGTGCGCTCGACGAACTGGCGGAGCGCGGTGCCTGACAATGATTACGTCTCGACCTGCATTTGGTTCCGTTTAGGCGGAGGAAAAATCCGGACAAAAACGGATGCCTATAGATGATGCCTATAGATAATGAACAGCAGCGGTCCGCCAGAAAACGCTGGAGCCGGCTTCCGGAAAAGCGGAACCAATCCGCTTCCCGCCGCGTAGACTTTTCATGACCCCCAACGAAAGGACAACAGAAATGACGAACATTTCAAACGCAAAAATTGCAATTCTCGCCACCGACGGTTTTGAAAAATCGGAGCTTTTTGAACCAAGAAAGCAGCTCATCGAAGCCGGAGCAGATATCACCATCGTGTCGCTGGAATCCGGTTCGATCAAAAGCTGGGATGAAAAAGACTGGGGTGAGAGCATCGCGGTCGACATGACTGTGGACCAGGCCAGGGAAAGCGATTTCGACGCACTTGTATTGCCCGGCGGGCAGATGAATCCGGACATCTTGCGGGTAGAAGGCAAGGTGATTGATTTTGTGACGGCCTTTTTCAACGCCGGCAAGCCGATTGCCGCCATCTGTCATGCTCCGTGGCTCTTGATCGAGGCGGACTTGGTGCAGGGCCGCAAGGTCACCGGCTATCCTTCGATCAAGACCGACCTGATCAACGCCGGCGCCCAATATGAAGATAGCGAAGTGGTGGTCGACAACGGCCTCATTACGTCGCGCAATCCCGGTGACCTCGACGCGTTCAGCGCCAAGATTATCGAGGAGGTCCGGGAAGGCCTGCACAAACGCACCCAAAAAGCGGCCTGATTGGTGCTGCGACCGACGCTTGGGTTGGCTCCTCCGGAGCCGGTCTTTCATGGCCGATAGCGGCATATTTGTCTTTCATCCTGCCCATGCGTCGTCTCGCCTCAATCGCCTTAACAAAACTGGCTGTCGTTTTTTAGCCAGCGTCCTGTATGAAAAATGCCATTTTTAGTAATTCCAAGGAGTAAAATATGAAGAATTTTCTGACACTCGTGACTGGCGCTGCGCTGCTCGCGGCTACCCCGGCCCTGGCGCAAGATGCCGCTCCGGCTGTCGAAGTCGAGGCCGGCATGAAGGTTTTCGGCCCCAATGGCGGTGAAGTCGGTACGGTAGAGTCCGTCGCCGGCGGAGCCGTGGTTCTCGATACCGGCAAGAACAAGGCTGCGCTCTCGCCTGAGGCTTTTGCCAAGGCAGAAAACGGTCTGTCGATCACGATGACAAAGCTTGATCTGGATACCGCCGTCGAAAAAGCGGCTGCGGATGCCAAAGCACAATTGCTGGCCGGTCTGACTCCTGGCACCGAAGTTAAATCCGTAACCGGAGCTGCGGTGATTGGTACTATTGAGGCAAAAGACGCCGAATATGTGACCGTCGATCATGACGGCCAGGCAGTGAAACTGCCCGTTGCGGCCTTCATGACCCAGGCCGATGGCGGTGTTACCATCACGATGACCGAAGACGAATTCAAGGCCGCAATTGCCGGCACCGAATAACGCCTTATATTATAGAGACAGCGGGCACGAGTGATCGTGCCCGCTTTCATTTCAGGCGGTAAACTTCATTCCCAATTCGTACATTGCGATAGCCGCCTGAGCCGCTTCGCCGCCCTTGTTCTTGCGGCTTTTGTCCGCCCTGGCCAGCGCCTGTTCTTCATTTTCCACCGTGATAATGCCGTTGCCAATGGCCGCGCCGTCCATGGTCAGCGCCATGATGCCGCGCGCGCTTTCACCCGCCACGATCTCGAAATGATAAGTCTCGCCGCGGATCACCACGCCGATCGCGACAAAGCCGTCATATAGGTCGCTGTCGATCGCCATGGATATGGCTGCCGGAATTTCCAGCGCTCCGGGTACCGTGATGACCTCATGTTCATGACCGGCCGCCTTCAGCGCATCGGTTGCGCCTTCGATCAGCATGTCGTTCAAATTGTCGTAAAAACGCGCTTCGACGATCAGGAATTTTGCCATTTTATGTGTCTTTCTATTTCCTAGCCCCTCCTTTTCAAAGGAGGGGTTGGGGTGGTTTCTCTCGTCGAAGAACAGGTCTCCGCTTTTCAATTCATTTCTGGCGGTACCATAGTGGTTCGCTGACGCGAGCGATGCTTGCGCATCGCCACCACCCCTTGATCCCCTCCTCTAAAGAGGAGGGGCAGAAATTGCTATATTGCTATGCCGTCGCCAGCGCTTCGGTCGCTTCGCCAGCATTTTCTGCCGGTACCGCCCGCTGTCCGACAATCCGCAAACCGAAGGCGTCGAGCCCGACCATATCATGGCTGGTATTGGTCAGCAGTTCCATATCATGGACGCCCAGCTCGCTGAGTATCTGTGCGCCAACGCCATAGTCGCGCAACTGGTCCATCTGTGGTGGCTTGCCACCGCCAAGGCTGCGGACTTGGGCCGAATAAAAATCGGGTACGCGTGGGCTGATGAAGACGATGATGCCAGCCCCTTCCTCGCCGATGATCTTCATCGATTCCTGCAGCATATTGGCGCGGCCGGTATCCTGCCCGAACAGGTCGGGGAAGATCGTGGTCGCATGCATCCGCACCAGAGTCGGCTTGTCGGGATCGACATGGCCTTTCTGCAGCACGATCTGCTCGCTCTCGGTTGCGCTATTATAGAAGGTAATCGCATTCCATTCCCCGCCCCAGCGGCTGGTGAAGCGTGCTTCTTCCCGGCGCTCGGTCAGATGATCGTGGCGCAGGCGATAGGCGATCAGATCGCGAATCGTGCCGATTTTCATGCCATGATGCTGGGCAAATTCGATCAGATCATCGAGCCGCGCCATCTCGCCATCATCCTTCATGATCTCGCAGATCACGCCAGCCGGGTTGAGGCCTGCCAGCCGCGAGACATCGACCGCTGCTTCGGTATGGCCGGCACGAACCAGCACGCCGCCATTGCGCGCCTGCAAGGGAAAGATATGGCCGGGGGTGACAATCTCGTCCTTGCCCTTGGTCCGGTCGATCGCGACCGCGACCGTGCGCGCGCGGTCGGCGGCGCTGATCCCGGTGGTGACGCCATCGCGCGCCTCGATCGAGGTGGTAAAGGCGGTTTCATAAGCGCCGCGGTTGTTCGCGCTCATCATGTCGAGGCCCAGTTCCTCGACCCGGTCCCGCGTCATCGCCAGACAGATCAGCCCGCGGCCATATTTGGCCATGAAGTTGACCGCATCGGGGGTCGCCATCTGCGCCGGAATGATCAGATCGCCTTCATTCTCGCGGTCCTCGTCGTCGACCAGGATATACATCCGCCCGTTGCGCGCTTCGTTGATAATTTCTTCCGGCGTCGCCATCACGCCGCTGGCGCCGCGCGCCAGATAGGTCTCCAGCTTGCCGAGCGTTTCCGCCGTCGGGTTCCAGTCATCCTGTCCGAGGCTGCGCAGGCTGTTGGCGTGCAAACCAGCGGCCCGTGCCAGTCCCGCACGGGTTTCTTCGCCGGATTCGATCAGTTCGATCAGTTGCTCGATCAGGATTTTGCTCATGGACTCGCCTTTGTGATGTGATGTTGCGAATCGATTATCACATCGTAATGTGATTGGTCTAGGGAAAAGATCACATTGGGGTCACATAGTGTGAGGCGGGGTGTGAAATTATATTTCAAACTTTACACACTTTACAGGGTTATAGAATTGAAAATCTGGGGGTTGATAAATGAGGCCATTTGGGTCGGTTTGGGGCGGATATGCGGGTGTTCTGTTCATTTCCGCATTTTAGCATTGGTAGGGTGATGTAGGAAAGAGGGGTTGTTTGAAGCGATCTCATTGTCATTTCCGGAATTCCAAAAAAACACTGTGGCCGTAATTTCGAGTTATCTTTTATCAACTGAACACTCGACGATGTTACGAACTTCTAGGCCACTACAAGTAGACAAGGATGAACGGCTTGGATTTTTCTTGCCAAAAATAGACTGTGTTTGCCAGATCCGTATTCTAATACTACCGTTCATTAAAAATCAAATGCGGGGGTAGGTGTGTGAGGTTAATCGATAGAGTTGAGATAAATTACTTTCGGTCAATTTATAGCGTGAATCTTCGTTCTTTAGAAGATTTGAATGTTGTAATTGGCGGGAATGATTCAGGAAAATCCAACCTACTCAGAGCGTTAAATTTATTTTTCAACAATGAAACTTCTTACGCTGAAGAGTTGAACTTTTTGCAAGATGTCACCCATTTACGGCAGAAGGAAGCTCGAGATACCAAGGGACGTTTGACGATCTGGATAAAAGTTCATTTTAATAACGTCGAAGGTTGGAGAACTTTACCTGAAAAATTCTACATCAAAAAAACGTGGAACAGATATTCGCAAGACCCTGAAATTAAGTCTGACATTGAGAGTCAGCAGGCTGAAACCAGATTCCTCAATAAAATTCAGTACCACTATGTTCCTGCAATTAAAGAAAAAAATATATTTTCCGACTATCTATATTCTCTTTACGAAACATTGGCAGAAAAAGAAGATATTGAGTTTTCCGGCCCCGCAGAGAGTTTGTCAGGTGCCGTTAACTCTGCTGTATCTGATTTAACCAGCAGAATTAGATCAAATCTGGATATTGATAGTGAAATAAGAGTTCCTACAAATCTGCAAAGTATATTCGAAAGATTAGAATTTTCGACTGAGCAAGATAATTTCAAGGTTCCGTTGATCAATCGCGGTGACGGTATTCAGGTCCGACACATTCCACATATCATGGACTACATCAGTCGCAACAATCGATGTTTGAATGTGTGGGCCTATGAAGAACCTGAAAATTCTTTGGAAATGAGCAACTCGTTCCGTCTTGCGAAAGAGTTCGAAACAGAATTTTCGGAAATAAATCAGCTATTTGTGACTAGCCATTCTCCAGCCTTTTATGGATTGGAGGGGAAAAACACAAAGCACTTCGTGGCCCGAAAGGAGCGGATTGAAGGTGACGGAGGGTTCCATATGGTGACAACAGTCGACAACAATGTTGATATAGCGGCTGCAGACCAAGAACTTGGTGTCGCGAAACTCATTATGAAGAGAAGTGCAGACGCTTATCTAGAGATTGAGAGACTAAACAAAATTAATGACGAACTGAAGGAACTTAACAGGCCAGTAGTTTTAACAGAAGGCAAGACCGATGCAATTCTTCTGAAAGCGGCTTGGAGTATGCTCTACCCAGATAAAGAGCGGGGCTTCGAAATAAGGAGCTGTGACACTGGTGGTAATCAAGAAAATCAGGAGAGTGCTGGTGCAGATCAGCTCAAAAAAATCCTTGAAGCTACTACCAAGTCTGAGACCAACCCAAGAGTTGGTCTCTTCGATCGAGATAGGAAGGGGATTGCTTGTTTCGACAGACTGATCCAACATACGTTCGCTTCAGATCAGCTTGAGATCAAAATCAATAAAAACCAAAAATCCGCCGCGCTGATGTTGCCTACTGTCGATTGGGGCAGTCCGTTTGATACCTATTTGGAAGGTGAGATATGTATCGAGATGCTTTTTCCATATGCAACTTTTTCAACTACTGAGTTACGGTTTGAGTACTTCAATGGGAAAGCCCCCATCAAAAAACGTTCGGCTGAAAAGTTGATCGCCGCATTCAATGACGAGCCTACTTTAATTGATGATATCAGCTTGCGAGTTGAACCGAAGTTTTTGAAGAAAGTGAAGTTCGCCGAGCGGGTAAGTGAAATGGAGATAGACGCTTTTAAAGAGTTTCGACCACTTTTTGAAAGGATAGATGAGGCATTCAATATTCTGTCGTGATCAAAGTTACATTGGCGTGGCGATGCACTTAATTTGAAGCGCAGTATAAGTTTCTGCACTGTCACCGGAGTACGGTTCCAATTCATTTTTGTCGGTGCCAGCTGGTTCGCTGGCGCGAGCGATGCTTGCGCATCGCCACCACCTCTTAATTCCCTCCTCTGAAGAGGAGGGGCTGATAGACGCAGGCATCACTTCTTCGCTCCGCCTTTCCATTTGACCGGAACCTTTCCCAATCCGATACGCTATCCCATCATGGCAAAAGCGAAACACTGGATAGAGCCCCATCCGCAGGGAATATATGTTCGCCCTGCCGATATCTGGATCGATCCGTCCGTGCCGAAGAAGCACGCCGTGGTCACCCACGGTCACGCCGATCATGCGCGCGGCGGGCATGGGGATGTCTGGGCGACGCCGGAGACGCTGGCGATCATGGGCCTGCGCTATGGGACCGAAGCCGGAACGGCGATTGCATATGGCGAGGGGTTCGAGCGCGGCGGGGTGCGGTTCAGCCTGCATTCGGCGGGCCATGTGCTGGGCTCGGCGCAGGTGCTGATGGAATATCAGGGCGAACGGGTGGTGGTCACCGGCGATTATAAACGCCGCCCCGACCCGACTTGCGCGCCGTTCGAGCTGGTGCCGTGCGATATTTTCATTACCGAGGCGACCTTTGGCTTGCCGGTGTTCCAGCATCCCCCGATCGCGGGCGAGATCGCCAAGATTTTTGCGCGGCTGGAGGCCGAACCGGACAGCAGCATATTGGTCGGCGCCTATGCGCTGGGCAAGGCGCAGCGGGTGATTGCCGAGCTGCGCCGGGCGGGCTGGGACAAGCCGATCTATCTGCACGGCGCGCAGGTCCGGATGTGCGAACTTTATGAAGAGCTTGGCGTGTCGCTGGGCGAATTGCGGCTGGTGATGGACACGCCGAAGGAGGAGATGCGCGGCCAGATCATCATCGCGCCGCCATCGGCCCTGACCGACAAATGGAGCCGGCGGCTGCCCAACCCGGTGACCGCGATGGCTTCCGGCTGGATGCGGGTGCGCGGGCGGGCGCGGCAGCGCGGGGTCGAGATACCACTGGTCATATCCGACCATGCCGACTGGGACGAACTGACCGGGACGATCCGCGAACTGGCGCCGAGGGAAACCTGGATCACCCATGGCAGCGAGGACGGCCTGCTGCGCTGGTGCGAGCTGCACCAGATCAAGGCGCGGGCGCTAGCGATGGTTGGACGCGAAGAAGGGGATGACGGCTGATGCGCCGCTTTGCTGCCCTGATCGACAGTCTGATCTACACCAGATCGCGCAACGCCAAGCTGGCGGCGATCTCGACCTATTTGCGCGAAACGCCCGATCCCGATCGCGGCTGGGCGCTGGCGGCGTTGACCGACAGTCTCGACTTTCCGGCGGTCAAGTCCGCCACCATCCGCAATCTCGCAGGAACGCGGATCGATCCGGAATTGTTCCGCCTGTCGCGCCATCATGTCGGTGATACCGCCGAGACGGTGGCGCTGGTCTGGCCCGAAGCGGAAGGGCAGGAGCAGGGCGACCTGAGCATCGACGAAGTGGTACAGGCGCTGTCCGCCGCCAATCGCACGACCGCGCCGGATATTGTCGCGGACCTGCTCGACAGCATGGATTCGAACAGCCGCTATGCTTTGCTCAAGCTGGCGGTCGGCGGGATGCGGGTCGGTGTCTCGGCGCGGCTGGCCAAGACCGCTTTCGCGCAGGCCTTTGATGTGGCGCTTGATGATGTCGAGGAACTTTGGCACGCGCTTGACCCACCCTATGAAGCCTTGTTTCAATGGGCGGAGCAGGGCGGTGACCGTCCGGATCTTTCGGCGACGCCTTTCTTTCGTCCGTTCATGCTGTCGCACCCGTTCGAGGGCGACCATCTCGATCTCGATCAATATGCGGTCGAATGGAAATGGGACGGCATTCGCGTGCAGGCGGTGCATCTCGGCGGCGAGACCCGTCTCTACAGCCGCGGTGGCGATGATATCAGCGCGTCTTTCCCCGATATTGTCGAGGCGTTTGATCGCGACGGTGTAATCGATGGCGAGCTTCTGGTGCGGGGCACCGATCAGGGCGGCGAGGCGGCCAGTTTCAACGCGCTGCAGAAAAGGCTGGGGCGCAAGACCGTCTCGAAAAAGATGCGGCAGGAATTTCCCGCCTTCGTCCGCGTCTATGATCTGCTGATGGACGGGGATGACGATCTGCGCCTGTCTCCGTGGCACGAACGGCGGCAACGGCTCGAAAGCTTCGTTCCCAAGCTGCACCCCGACCATTTCGATCTGTCCGCCGTGGTCGATGTCGATGATTTCGCCGCGCTGGAAGCGATGCGCGCCGGCGCGCGCGACGCGGCGATTGAGGGCGTGATGCTGAAACGCCGCGAAAGCCCTTATCTGGCGGGCCGGGTCACCGGTCACTGGTACAAGTGGAAACGCGATCCGCTGAACGCCGACTGCGTGATGATGTACGCCCAGCGCGGCAACGGTCGGCGTGCGTCTTTCTATTCCGATTATACATTCGGCTGCTGGACCGAGGACGGCGAATTGCTGCCGGTCGGCAAGGCCTATTCCGGTTTTACCGACGAAGAGCTGAAATGGCTCGACCGCTTCGTCCGGCAAAATACGCTGAACCGCTTCGGGCCGGTCCGCGAGGTGAAGAAATCGCTGGTGTTGGAAGTCGCGTTCGATTCGATCCACGAGAGCAAGCGCCACAAGTCCGGGCTCGCCATGCGCTTCCCGCGGATCCACCGCATCCGCAAGGACAAGCCTTCTGAAGAAGCGGACCGGATCACGACACTGCGAGGGATGATTTCTTAGTTCCCTCTCCCTTCAGGGAGAGGGTTGCGCAGACTTGGCAGCTTGCTGCCTAGTCGAAGCTGGGTGAGGGCGTACTGCCGGTGGATTGGCGCGCCAATCTGGCACCTGAACACCCTCATCCAACTGCGCCTAGTGCTTTCCGGGCAGCATCCGCCGGAGCGTATTGTCCTTGACCACATAGTGATGGAACAGGGCCGCCAGCGCGTGCAGACCGATCAGGAAATAGCCGATCGTGCCGATCGTCTCATGGATTTCCTCGATCTGCTCCGCCAGCGCCTTGTCCGGCGCAACCAGCGCCGGGAGTTCCAGCCCGAAGAAGGGAATAGACTTGTCGGCGGAACTGAGGATCAGCCAGCCCAGTACCGGCATCGCCAGCATAAAAATATAAAGCGCAAAATGCGTCAGTTTGGCGAGCACAATTTGCCATACTGGCGGTTCCGGTTTGATCGGCGGCTTGGCATAGAGCAGCCGGGCGACGATCCGGATGATCACCAGCGCCAGCACCGACAGACCGAGCATGAAATGCCACATCTTGAGGCCTTCGCGCAGGTCGCTGCCCCGGGGAAATAATTCGCGCAACAGGATGCAGCTATAGACTGCCGTGATCAGCAGCAGCATCGCCCAATGGAGAAAAATCGAAAGACGGGAATAGCGTGTATGGGCTTGGGTGGCAGTCATATCTGTCCTCTTTTCTGTCGCGGTTGATCATTATCAGCCTCTCGCCGCACCGCATCACGCGATTGCAGTTGCTGGATCGCCTTTACTATCGGCGCAATGCTGGGCTTGTCCATAAAGTCAAAGCCCTTCAACTCTTCTCGGCCGGCGCCGCGATCCGGGTTTGTCAGACCGCCGATGACAAGCATGATGCGATCAAACCATGACAGGTCTTTGGGATTCTGGCGGCCACGGAGGGCAAAATGATGCATCCGCTGAATCAGCGCCTGGGGCAGGCTGTCGGCGATCCAGCCGTCGAGCTTTGGCCCCGCCGGCGCTCCGGCAACGGTGAAAAACAAGACCGGCCTGGTTTCGAAAGACGGCATTTTCTGCCTGACCCAGTTGCGGATCGGGAGCTTGTGATAAATCACCGGGCAACCGATGACGACAAAGTCATAAGCGGACGGATCGGCGTCGGTCTTGTTCACGTTAAACGCCGCAATGTCGGTCGCCGCGGAAATCCACTCGGCATATTGCGCCGTGCTGCCATATCGGGTTGCATAGAATATCGCGCCGTTCACTATCGACCGCCTCCTCGCGCCATAATGCAAATCTGCTGCAATTACGCAATTAAGGTCAATTACGGTGACGACTGATTGCGATATCCAAAGACGTGCGGCGACAGCGCACTGGATCCGAAGCGCTGGTATAAACTAGTCTTCTTTAGCAATGATCAATGATCGAGACGTCGATCAAGCAATCACAGAAACTCGTTCAACGTCTCCACGAACAGCTCGAACTGGTCATGGTGCAGCCAGTGGCCGGCCTGCTGGAATTCCTTCACCGTCACATTGTCGCCGAAATATTTCATCCGGCCGTCTTTCTCCGGGTTGCTCGCCCAGCTGTCGGCGCCATAATGGAGCTGGGTCGGACAGCTGATGTTGCTCCACAGCTCGTGGATCGCATCCTGTGACAGGTCGATACTATCCCAGTGCTGGACATAGGGATCGAACTTCCACGAATAGGAACCATCCTCGTTGCGGATCACCGCGTGGGTGGTCAGATGGCGGGCCTGTTCGTCGGAAAGATGCTGGTTGGCATCCTGCATACGGTGCAGGGCATCTTCGAAAGTCGGATAGCGTTTCACCTGTCGGCCGGCGGCCTTGCGCTTTTCCTCGATGCTGTTGCGGATGCGCTGAAGCTGGCCGACTTTCTCGCGTTCAGCGAGTAATTCGGGGCTCGGGCCAAGCCCTTCGATCGCCACCAGCTTGCGCACCGTTTCGGGATAGAGGCCGGTATAGCGCAATGCGATATTGCCGCCCATACTGTGCGCGACAATGGTGACTGGCGAAAGATCCAGCTGGTGGATCAGCTGGGCCAGATCGGTGACCATCGCCATATTGGCATAATGGCCGTCGGTGCTCCACTGGCTGTCGCCATGGCCGCGTACGTCGGGGCAGATGATATGCCAGTCGTCGCGCAAAGCCTGCGCCGTCCAGTCCCAGTTGCGGCAATGATCTTTGCCGCCGTGCAGCAGGATCAGCGGCGGTTTGTCCTCATTGCCCCAGTCGGCATAATGGAGCTTGAGCCGCTGGGAGAAATAGCTGTGCGAGGCGGGGCCGTTCAGGGTCATCGATATTTCCATCGCGTAAGGAAGATTTAATTCCTGTCTCTAATGAGGGCAGCAGGGTTCGACAAGCGTCTGTCCAGGGCGACAGGCTACAATCATCATTTTCTGCGGAAGGTAGAAGCAGGCGCTGATAAACCAGTTTCCGCTTTACAAACCATCCATATATCGACATGTATGGATATATGGATTCGATTAAAGCAATAGAAGCGCTCGGCGCGCTCGCGCAAAATACCCGGCTGGATGTTTTCCGGCTGCTGGTGCGTCACGAACCGACAGGCCTGCCGGCGGGGGAGATAGCCAAGCGGCTGGACGTCCCGCAAAACACCATGTCTTCGCATTTGTCGATTCTGTCTCGCGCGGATCTTGTCTCTTCAAAGCGCGACAGCCGTCTTATAATCTACCGCGCCAATCTCGCGGTGATGAACGGCCTGATCGCCTTCCTGCTGGAAAATTGCTGTTCCGGTGAGGATTGCGCACCCATTACCAACCAGCTTGAAAGGCTCTGCCAATGAAACGGATGCACATCCATGTCGGTGTCGACAATCTCGACGCCTCGATCAAATTTTACTCCACGCTGTTTGAAGCGAAGCCGACGGTGACAAAAGATGATTATGCCAAGTGGATGCTCGACGATCCGCGTGTCAATTTCGCGATTTCGTCTGAAGATCACGCGGCCAAGGGCATTGAGCATCTCGGCATCCAGGCCGAAAATCCCGAAGAGCTTCAACAGGTCTTCACCCGTCTCCGCAAGGCCGACGCTCCCGTGCTGGAAGAGGGGCAGACCACCTGTTGCTATGCCCAGTCCGAAAAAAGCTGGATTGCCGACCCCGACGGTGTCGTCTGGGAAGCTTTTTACACCGACGGCGAGTCAGTCGTCTACGGCGATTCACCTGAACTGTCCGCGGTCTCGCAAAATGCTGCGGAAGCCAGCTGTTGCGCGCCTTCGAAAGCTTCCATGTCATGAGCGACAAGATCTATAACGCACTGTTTCTCTGTACCGGCAATTCTGCCCGCTCGATATTGGCGGAATCGATTTTGCAGCGCGAAGGCAAGGGGCGGTTCAATGCCCTGAGTGCGGGCAGCAATCCGGCCGGACAGGTTCATCCCTATGCGCTCGATCTGCTCGAAACCATGGGGCATCCGGTTGCGGGACTGCGCTCCAAGAACTGGGACGAATTTGCGGGACCCGACGCACCCGCGCTCGATTTTGTCTTTACCGTTTGCGACAATGCCGCTGGCGAGACCTGCCCGGTCTGGCCGGGACAGCCGATGACGGCCCATTGGGGCATAGCCGATCCTGCAGCGGTTACCGGTAGCGAGGCCGAGAAGCGCGCGGCCTTCACCGAAGCCTATCGGATGATGTTCAACCGGATCAGCCTGTTTCTGGCCTTGCCGCTGGACAGTATCGACAAAATGAGTCTGCAGAACCGGCTCAAAGAAATTGGCGCAGAAAAAGCCGAGGTATAAAAATGGCGACACAACCGCTTGAAACCGCCGCCGATGCGGGACTGGGTCTGTTTGAAAAATGGCTTTCCGTCTGGGTCAGCGCCGCGATATTGCTAGGCTTGTTGATCGGCAATATCGCGCCCGATGCGGTCGCCATTCTCGCCCGGCTGGAATATGCCTCGGTCAATCTGGTGGTGGCGGTGCTGATCTGGGCGATGATCTACCCGATGATGGTCGGCGTCGATTTTGCCAGCCTCAAAAATATCGGCAAAAAGCCCAAGGGCCTGTTCATAACCATCGTCGTCAACTGGCTGATCAAGCCGTTTACCATGGCGGCGCTGGCGGTATTATTCTTCCAATATATATATTCCGGCCTGATTTCGCCCGATGATGCGCAGCAATATATCGCTGGCCTGATCCTGCTCGGCGCCGCGCCCTGCACGGCGATGGTTTTTGTCTGGTCGCAAATGACCAAAGGCGATCCCGCTTACACGCTGGTGCAGGTCTCGGTGAACGACATCATCATGATCTTTGCCTTCGCGCCGATTGTCGCGCTGCTGCTCGGCGTCACCGATATCGCGGTGCCATGGGAGACGCTGCTGCTGTCGGTGCTGCTCTATGTCGTGATCCCGCTGGTCGCCGGGGCACTGACTCGCCGGAGCTTGCTGGCCCGGTCCAGCGACGGGGAGGCGGCCATCACCGCATTTACCGGACGGGTCAAACCGCTTTCCGTGCTGGGACTGTTGGTCACGGTGGTGCTGCTATTCGCATTCCAGGCGCAGACCATTGTGACGCAGCCGTTGCTGATTGCGCTGATCGCGGTGCCGATCATCATCCAGAGCTACGGCATATTCTTCGTCAGCTATGCCGCCGCATGGGCCTGGAAAGTGCCGCACAATGTCGCGGCTCCCTGCGCCCTTATCGGCACCTCCAATTTCTTTGAACTGGCCGTGGCCGTTGCGATCGGCGTGTTCGGACTGGGGAGCGGCGCGGCGCTCGCGACTGTGGTCGGTGTGTTGGTGGAAGTGCCGGTGATGCTTTCGCTGGTCGCCTTTGCCAACCGGACCCGGCTTAAATTCGTCCAATCCTAGAATATAATATTTGCGCAGGCCCGTCCGGACAGATCGTGTCTGGCGGAGCAAGCTCTTTCGTTCAGAACGAGATTTCGCATTACCAAGGAAACACGGGCGCAATTTGTGAAAACGAACTTCCGTCATCGGGGAGCCGCATCTAAGCGTAGTTTTCGGACACCAGGCTTTTTTGGACCACGATGGCCGCGGGTGATGATAGCAAACCATTGGGATCTATGCTATAAATCCGGGTGATAGAGGAGAAGCGGGCTTTGCAACAAGAATATATCAAGGGCTTGGCAGCTGCGATCTTCATCTTCGCACAGCCGGTCACCGCCGTTTATGCGGAAACAATTCCCGAACTGGATGCGATGGCGGAAGTCGCGGTCGACGAGGAGAAGGGCATTGCCTTCGCTCAGGAACAATCCGGGCGCGGAGAATTTCTTGAGGCGATTGCCACGCTCGAGCGGGTATTGGCGCTCCACCCCAAATCGGACAGCGCGCGGCTGCTGCACGCGGTAAATTTGTGCAAGATTGACGATCAACTGGGCGGTGCTGTCGAAATCGGAAAATTGAAGCAAAAGAATTTCGCCCCGGAATTGTGGGCGGATGTCATGAAAATATGCCCGTTGGCGGACAAGGAATAGACCATGATATCCCTTCAATCCCTGTCGATCAAATCCGTCCTGCTCGCACCGGCCCTGTTATTCTTCGCCATGGCTCCGGCTGCCTCCGCGCCGGTCCAGGTCGGGATAGCCGCCACCGTTGTCGGTGACGTCCGGATGAGCAACGCGACGACCAAAAAGGCGGTCAAAATACCGCGCCGCCAGCGTCTGGCCTGGGGCGATCAGCTGACCACCAGGAAAAAGAGCAAGCTGCAGATATTGTTGCTCGACCGGTCGAGCCTCACCATCGGGTCCAACGCCCGGCTGACAATCAACCGCTTTGTCTATGATCCGGGTAAAGAGCGCTCCCTCACCGCGACCGTCAGCAAGGGTGCTTTCCGCTTCATGTCGGGGCGCAAGTCCAAGAAATCTTCTGCCTCGGTCAGCAGTTCTGTAGGTACCATCGGTATCCGCGGAACCGCTCTCGATGGCGTGGTCGGAAAAGAGGCCGTCGCCATTGCGAAGAAGGAACCGTTTCTGGACGGCGTGAAGGGCGACAAGGATAGCGCTATGCTTGTAGTTCTGCGCGGACCGGGTGCTAATCGCAGCGGTGATCTCGACATCGGATTGGCAGAAGTCAGTGCGGCGGGGAAAACCGTGACGCTGGATCAGCCGATCCTTGCGGCCTATATTCCCCGGCCGGGCGCGCAACCGATTGGTCCGTTCAAGCTCTCGGCAAGCGGCCTGTCGAAATTGCAGGACGCGCTCGCACCGGAAGTCGCCAGTGCCGGCAAAAGCGGTTTTCTGAAAGCTCTGATACCGGCGGCGATCATTGGCGTGGGTGTCGGGCTATTGTTACCCGGCGGCGGCAGTGACGAGTGTGTCGACCCCAATGCAGCAGGTGTTTGCTAAAAGCGGCAATCTGCTGGCTCAGTGCTATTTTTGTTTTGCCTCGAAGACGCCATTCCAGCCGTCCTGGAAAGGGAGTTTCGCCAGTTCATCGATTCGCTGGCGGTAAACGGTGACAAGTACGGCTAGGCCGGCATCGCTATACGCCGCTTCATGTTGATCCAAGATATCGCTGGCCCCGGCCCAGTTCTGCGCCCGATAGAGCGTCAGAAATTCATCATGGCAGCTTTGCAGTATCCGGTAGGCCGGATCCCGGTTGAGCGTCTCGTCGCCGAGCAACGCATAGATCGTGTCCGACGCATCGCGGCCCACGACCTTGACCCGGTCCAGTTCGAGCAAGGCAAAGCCGTCCAGTTGCGCGGCGAGCGCGCTACCGATCAGGATCTGCACGCCATATTGTTTGGTCAGCCCTTCAAAGCGGGACGCGATATTCACCGTGTCGCCGATCAATGTGTAGGATAAGCGCTGCTGCGATCCCATATTGCCGACGCAGCACAGGCCGGCGTTCATGCCGATCCCTATTTTTACATCCGGCGGCCATACCTGTCCCGGCTTTTGCGGCAGATCGCGGTTGAGCCGCTCGAGACTGTCGACCATTTGCAGCGCCGCCCGCGCGCCGTTGCGGAACTGGTCCGGATCATCGAGCGGCGCGTTCCAGAAGGCGAGAATGGCGTCGCCGATAAATTTGTCGACCGTGGCCTTTTTTTCCAGCAATATATTGCACATCGGGGTCAGGAAGCCGGTGAGGAAGTTGATCACTTCCTTCGGGTCATATTGTTCGGAAATTCTGGAGAAGCCGCGGATGTCGCAGAACAGGACCGTCATTTCGCGCTCTTCGCCACCGAGCTGCAACCGTTCGGGATTGGCGGCAATCTGCCGGACCATCTCGGGCGAGAGATAGCGGTCAAAGGCGGTGTGGATATAGGCCCGTTGCTGTTCCTCCTGGCGGAAACTCAGCAGGGTTTGTACCGCGTAAACCAGTATCAAGGTGATGATCGGCCATGTCGGATCGAGCAAATAGTGCAACCGGTCAAAAGCCAGCCAGCTACCGGCGGCAACCGCCAGCGTCGCGACTGTCCCGATTGCAGCGCCGATCATGGCACCCGCGCCCGGCAGTAATAGCGCCAACCCGCCGCCGAGCAAAAGGATCAGGAAAAATTCCATGCCCGGTGCCCAGTCGGGGCGGGTCAGAAACTCGCCGAGGATCATCTGCTCTGCCGCTTGTGCGTGGACTGTGACCCCGGGTTCATTCTCGTTCAGCGGGGTCGAGATCAGGTCGCGTAATCCTGTGGCACTGGCCCCGATAAACACGATCTGTCCCTCGACAGCCGCGCGTATTTCCTCTTCCGATATATCGTCGGACAGCAGCTGCCACGCCGGGATCGTGCGCTGCGGTGCCGGCTCGCTAAAGTGCATCCACAATTCGCCAGCCGCCGTGGTCGGTACTTCAAAATCCCCGACCCTCAGATTGACGATGGCTCCGGGCGCGCCAGCGGTCTCGCCGCTGCCATCGCTGGTCTTGACCAGGATCGACCCGGCCTGTTGCGCCACCCGCAAGGCTTCGAGCGATAGTGACGGCACCAGCTTGCCTTTGTGGAAAAACACCAGCGGCGCTCTGCGCAAAATCCCGTCGGCGTCACCGACAATGCTCAGCGAACCCAGTCCGGCCGACGCCTGTTGCAGTTCCGGCAGCGATTGCACTGTGCCCTGATATTGTTCCACCTGCCCGCTGGGCGGCGACCCGAGTACCGCCATGCCGGTCGGCAGTTCGATCGGATCACCACGGTCCTCGTGCAACAAGAAGAATCCACCGACCACCGGTGCGAGAGCAAAGCTGTCGGCCAATATATCGTCATTGTCGGGCAGGTCGGAGAGCGAACGCAGCAGATCTTCATTGCCCTCCTCTTGCAGCAAGCGCGCGGCGATCTGGTCGGGTGACGTCCGGTCGGGTTCCGAAAAGACGATATCAAAGGCGATCGCCGCAGCGCCAGCGTCGGACAGCCTTTGCGTCAGCTTGGCGATCTCGGTCCGCGACCACGGCCATTGCCCCAGCCGCTCGACCGATTCCTCGTCAATGTCGATAATCCGCACGCCCGCATCCTGATACGCGCGCGGCGCAGCGTTCTGGTAGCTGTCGAAGACCATCAGGCCGAGCCGGTCAAACCCCGCTATGGCAGCAAATTGTATCGCCGCGATAGCGATAACGACCAGAAGCCCCGCGATGATCGGACCGGTTTTGATCAAGGCCAGCCAGCGGCCAACCATTTCCCCCAAATTCCTGATCCCCGATGTCATGCCACGCTGATTGCCCCACTGGTGCCGAAACTGCAAGGTGGCTGGCGCGACCGGATACCATTTTCAATTAAATTTCAATTACCGTTTGACAGTCTGTGATCAAGCCCCTTAATTAAGAATGAGAATCATTCGCATTATCAATAAAACAGGGGCACAATTCATGAAACCGAACTTCCGTCATCGGGGAGCTGCACTTACATGCAGTTTTCTGGCACTAGGCTTTTCCCAGGCGGCCATGGCCGCGAGTGACGATGCGTCCGGTTTCGAGGATGACAACACGATCACAGTGACGGCGACCCGCTCGCCAGTACAGGTCGAGGATGCGCCCGCTACAGTTACGGTGATCGATCAGGAACAGATTGCCGATGAAATGGCGACCGATGTTCGCGACATCGTGCGCTTTGAACCGGGCGTAACGGTCCGCCGCGCACCGGCGCGCTTTGGCGCGGCTCTGGGCACCACGGGCAGGGCTGGCAATGAAGATTTCAACATTCGCGGTATCGGCGGTAATCGTGTCCTCATTCAAGTAGACGGCATCCGCTCTCCCCAGGGCTTTACCTTTGGCGCGCAGGAGGTCGGGCGCGGCAATGCCACCGATGTCGGGCTGATCAAGTCAGTCGAAATCCTCCGCGGCCCCGCCTCGGCCCTATATGGCAGCGATGGGCTATCTGGCGCGGTCAGCTTTATCACCTCTGACCCGGTCGACTTTATCAGCGACGGCAATAGCTTTGGCGGCTTTGCGCGAGCGCAATATAGTTCGGCCGATCAGGAATTTTCCGAGACTGTGGCCCTCGCCGGACAGGCTGGTGATTTTTCGGCGATGCTGGCTTATTCCCGGCGCGATTTTGAAGAGCTTGATAACAAGGGCACGGTCGATACGGAAGACGCAACCCGCACCACGCCTAATCCGCAGGACGGGAAGTCCAATGCATTTCTCGGCAAGCTGGTCTGGAGCAACGGCTCGCACAAACTGCGACTGACCGGTGAATATCTCGAACGCGAACTATCCTCCGACATATTGTCCGGGCGCGGGCCTGTATTTCTGTTCGGTCCGACTCCCAGCTGGATCGTCGACAATCTGACCGCACAGGACGAAACCAAACGCAGCCGGGTGTCGATCGATTATACTTATGATGCGGGTGAAGAAGGCTCCGGCTTTATCGACTATGCCCATCTCGCCGCTTATTGGCAGGATGGTCAGGACCGGCAATTTGCTCTGGAAGAGCGCACGCCAACCTCCGCCACCCCGCGCCCGGATCGGGAAAGGCTGAACACATTTGACAATGAAGTGATTGGCGCGGTCGCCGATTTCCGGTCCAGCTTTGAAACCGGCTCGATCAAGCACACGCTTACCTTCGGTGGTGATATCAGCAAGACCGAGCAAGCCGGTCTGCGCGACGGTACGGAGCCACCGTTTGGCGAAGTCTTCCCGACGCGGGCTTTTCCCAAGACCGACTTCACGCTGGGCGGCTTCTATCTGGGTGACGCGATCGAATTCGGCGATGGTGTCTTCACCCTCTATCCAGCCATCCGTTATGATTTTTACGACCTGAACCCAACCGACGATCCGTTGCTGCCGGGATTCACGCCCAGCGCGCAGGACGGCTCCAAATTATCGCCCAAGCTCGGCGCCGTGGTCAAACTTGGCGATGTCCGTCTGTTCGGCAATTATGCGCGCGGGTTCCGGGCGCCTACACCGAGCCAGGTCAATAATTTCTTCGAAAATCTCGCCTTTGGCTATTCCTCGCTGGCCAATCCGGATCTCGGTCCGGAAACCAGCGACAGTTTCGAAGCGGGCATCCGCTACGCTACCGATGCTGTCAGCCTGTCGCTGACCGCCTTCACCGCAGATTATTCCGATTTTATCAGCCAGGAAGTGGTCGGCGGCAGCTTCACGCCAACCGATCCGGCCATCTACCAGTTCATCAATCTCGATGATGTGACGGTCAAGGGTGTCGAGGCCAAGGCCAGTTACGAGGCCGATAACGGTTTCCGCGCACGCTTTGCCATAGCCTTTGCGGATGGCACGGTGAAGTCGCCGAACAATCCACCGGCATCGCTCGGCACGGTCGATCCGATCAATGCGATTGTGGGTCTGGGCTATCGCCAACCGAGCGGAGCCTTCGGCGGCGAAGTGATCCTGAGCTATAATGCGCAGAAGGAATTCAACGAGACAGTCGGCGTCTGTTCCGCCACCTGTTTCCGTCCGAAAGAATCGGCGATCCTCGACGCGACCGCCTTTGTCCGGATTACCGAAAATGCCAAGATCCGGGCTGGCATTTTCAACATCACCGACCAGAAATATGCGCTTTGGAGCGATGTCAGGGGACTGGCGGCGACGACCGACATCCTTGACGCGTTCACCCAGCCGGGCCGCAACGCTAGCATTTCGATCAGCCTGTCATTCTAATCCTTGGGGGAGAAACTATCATGAAACTGAAACTGACAACACAATTGGGAGCAGCCTTGTTCGCTCTGGCAATGGCAACGTCACCGGCTCTGGCCGCTGGCGATCAGCCGCAACAGGTTGCCGCGACGGCAACGCAGACGGCCTTCGAACAGGACCGCGCCGACATATTGGCGATGGCCGGAGACTATAAGGTCAGATTCGACATGGCGGAGACCACGTCCTGGCGGGACGATTATGAACCGATCAAGGCGAAGATTTCCGGCGGGCATGAAAGCGTTCGGGTAATCAAGGACACCGGTAGGGAAATCGTGCTGCAGCATCTTCTGGTCGCCGAACATGAAGGCGAAACCTTCATTATCAAGCACTGGCGTCAGGACTGGGTCTATGAACCGGCGAAAGTGCTGGTCTATGCCGATGCCGGTAAATGGGTGAATAAAGACGTTCCGGAATCAGAGAGTCAGGGCAGCTGGTCGCAAACCGTCTGGCAGGTCGATGACAGCCCCCGCTACGGCGGTCTGGGCAAGTGGCAGACGGTCAATGGTCTGCGCAGCTGGACCAGCGACTGGACGGCGCGCCCGCTGGCCCGCCGCGATGCCGTGCGCGATCCGGTCTATGACCATTATCAGGCGATCAACCGGCACCAGCCGATGCCCGGTGGCTGGATCCACTGGCAGGACAATATAAAAATGAAGACGGTCGACGGCAAGGCCGTACCCTATGTCCAGGAATCGGTGCTCAACACTTATACGAAATTTGACGGTTATAGCGTCAGCGCGGCTGATGACTATTGGGCGAAAACCAAAGGCTATTGGGAGCAGGTGCGGGCGGAATGGGATGCCGCAATCGCTGCCGGTGGCGGGGTGACCGTCGAGGAAGAAGCACACACTGGAACCGTTATCAGTGGTCGCCTGTTGACCATGGGCACGGAGATTTCCGACGGCGAGTTAACCGAAACGGCCGCGGTCAAGGAAGCGCGGGCGCTCATACGGGACGCAACCAGTAAGCAACCCGTTCAATCTGCTGCACAGACAGCTCCGGCATCAGCAGACTATTGATGCCGGAGCCGATATCCGCATTTGCGCAATCGCTGGCCGCGACCCCCAAGATCGCCGCCTTGCCCGCTGCGCAAATGCGGATAGTTGTCGCGATGCGGATTGCGGTGCTGGCGTGGAGAAAGCGCCAGGATCCGAAACCCTATCTGGTGAGGCAACTGGGCGATGAAATCGCCGCGCGCCATTTTGCCCATATCATCGAATTGATGCATGATTGCTGGCCCGAGCCGATGGCCGTGCACCGGCCCTGCTGCCAGCAGACAAGCTATGACGAGATGCTGATGCTCGATTTGACCACGGCGGCGGTACAGCACGAACCCGACCATTTCCATGGGCTGCTCGGCGAAATGATCGGTTGCTCCGACAGGGAGAAACTGCTTCTAGGCTTCTCGAAATTGACCAGCCGGTTCAAACGTTCAGGAATAGATTGAGTGAATAAAGTCAAAACCAGGAACCTGCTGATATTGGTTCATCTGTTCCTTGCCGCCTTTCTGGCTCCGTCCTTTCTGATGGTCGGGATAACCGGCGCGCTGAAGCTGGCAGGTGTCGACCCGGCGATCGAGGATATTCCGATCGAACTGCCAGCCGGCACGCAGCTCGATCCGGACAGTCCGACGCTGAAACAGGACATCGGCACCATTCTCGCCGCGCAGAATATCCACCTGGATATTGAAAGCGTGCGCAGCCGTGGGGGAAATATGACCACCCGGCCAACCTCGCGCACCTTTGCGCGGATTAACCAGACGCCCGACGGGTTGGAGGCTTCCCTGCACAAGCCGGGCTTCCAATATGCGATGATGGAATTGCACAAGGGCCATGGTCCGGCAATCTTCAAAACCTATCAGATGATCGCCGGCATCTGCTTGTTTCTAGTCATTGTCGGCGGATTGATCGTCGGACTATTGGCAAAGGCCTATCGCCGCAAAACGCTTGTTTCACTGGGGCTGGGAGCAGTGGCCTTTGTGGCTCTGGGCTTCTTGGTCTGATCCCGGCAGCACACGCTACGCCAGAGCCACACCCTCGATCGTAATCCGGTTCAGATAGCGCCGGTGTCCCTGATAGTCGTTCATCGCATAATGCCAGGTCGACCGATTGTCCCACATCGCCAGATCGCCTTCGCGCCATTGGTGGCGATAGTGAAAGCGGTCCTGCATGATATGGGCGTATAGTTTCTGCAGCAGCGCCTGACCCTCCGCCGGTTCCATGTCGATAATCTCCAGCGTGAAGCCCGGATTGACATAGAGCCCCTTCTCCCCGGTTTCGGGATGGGCGAGCACCACCGGATGGACCGCCGTCTGGCCTGCCTGATCGGCATTGGTGTAGCGGTCGCCAATCGCCTTGCGATAGGGACTTTCTTCGCCGAACACGTGGGCGTTGCCGTGCCGCGCTTTCAGATTGCCGATCCGTTCCTTCATCGCATCGTCCAGCGCATCATAAGCCGCCGCCATGCCGGCGAATAACGTATCGCCACCGCTTGGCGGGATTTCCAGCGCGTAGAGGATGGATCCCATTGCAGGCGCGTCATCATAGCTGTGATCGGTATGCCAGCCGCCACCGATATTGAGCTGCTGGTCGGCTTCCTTCAGCACTTCGGCAATTTCCGGATAGCCCTCGCGCCGCTTGAAAAAGCGGTTAAGGTCGATCGCGCCCCAGCGCCTGGCAAAGACAATATGATCGTCCGGTGTCAGCTTCTGGTCGCGGAAGAATAATGTGCCATGGTCGAGAAAAGCGCGCCGGATATCGGCAAATTCCTGTTCGCTCAGGCTGGTGACATCGACATCTTCGACAATCGCTCCCACCGCTTCGCTCGCTTTTGATATGTGCATTCTGCTCCCCCTTTATCCCGCTCTCTCTGGAACGGATTTTATGCTAGTGTAGCAGCGATACTGAAAATTAGGAGTCCTTCGATGCCAGAAAAAAGCAACATGCCATCCCTCAACCGACGCCAGTTGCTGGCTGCTACCGCCGCTACCGGTGCCGCATTGTCCACCGGCCCGGCGACCGCTGCGGCAGTCGAAGGCAAGCCGGATCTGACCGGCAAGCCGGATCTGACCGGCAAGTCGGTGCTGATCACCGGCTGTTCCTCCGGCTTCGGCAATCTCGGCGCGAAACTCTATGCTGAGCTGGGCGCAAAAGTATTTGCCACCATGCGCAATTTGCCGCGGGCCGAGGGGGATGCTCTGGCCAAGGTCGCCAAGGACAAGAATTTGGATATCACTATCCTTGAACTGGATGTGCTGTCCGATGAATCGGTGAACAAGGCTGTCGCCGAAGCGGAACGGCTGAACGGTCGCGCGCTTGATGTTGTCGTCAACAACGCCGGGATCGGCACCGGCGCGCCGGTTGAATTGCAGGATCTGGAGACGATGCAGTTGCTGTTCGACACCAATGTCATGGGATACCAGCGGGTCGCTCGTGCCGCTCTGCCGAAAATGCGCGCGCAGAAATCCGGTTTGATCGTCAATGTCTCGTCGCAGCTCGGCCGGGTGATGGTGCCGGGCATGGGGTTCTATAGTTCGACCAAATTTGCAGTCGAATCGATGAGCGAGCAACTGGCGTATGAACTGGTGCCGCATGGCGTCGATGTTACCATCGTCCAGCCCGGCGGCTTCCCGACCAAGATCTGGGAAAACGGCAATCAATATACGGCACCGATGCTGGAGCGCGCCGATGACGAACGCAAGGCGGCCTATCAGCAGCTAGTTGACGGCGCGCTGCGCAACGGCGGCGGTTCGACCGATCCAATGGATGTACCCCGCGGGATTGCGCTGACAATCGCCATGGCACAAGGCAGGCGCCCGTTACGCCTGCCCGTCCATCCAGGGCCCAAACCGCAGCAGGCGATCAATCAAGTCAGCGCCCAGACCCAGATCGCGATGCTCGGCAATTCGCCCTTTGGTCCGTGGGTCAAGGATGTGAACGGACGGTCCTAGCGCCGGGGTAATGTGCTCCGCACTTGATGCGGCGCACTGGCGTTTCAGGCCGTGCGTTTCACCAGCAGCAAGGGTGCCAGATAGACGACCAGAAATATAATATTGGGGATGACATTGGGCGGGTTGCCGGATGCCACCGATGCACCACTGTCGACGAGAAACCAGATGAGGAATGTGGTGATTGAACCCTTGCGGATCAGCTCGCTACCCTGTTCTACACCCGGCGCGGTGATGAAGACATACATGGCCATCAGGCCGGCAAATACGCCGCCGGCGATCGCCATCGCCATTTTTGCTTCCGGCGTGTCCAGCCCGGCAACGCCATTGCCACCGGAGGATGCCAGGTGGAAGAATATATCATTGGCCCCGGTAAAGTCATTCACTCCGGCGAAGGCAAATAATATGGCGACAAATATCGAAAAACTGCCGACGATACGGATATAGCGGCCAGCGGCTCGTGGTGACATGATCTGCTCCTCATTCGGTTCCATCGCCCTTAGATCACGCAGCAGTCATGAAAACAATTACCTCCCGGGTAAGTGCACGGGGCGCGTTTCATGCTATCGGATGCAGGCAGCCACAGGGTGAGGGAGACGTTCATGCCGTCGGAATTTGGTGCGATATTGAAGGACTGGCGCAAGACGCGGCGCTTCAGCCAGCTCGATCTCAGTCTTGAAGCGGAAATGTCGGCCCGTCATTTGAGCTTTCTCGAATCCGGTCGCGCCAACCCGAGCCGGGCGATGGTACTGCGCCTCTCCGAAGCGCTGCAATTGCCGCGTCCTGCCGCCAATCAGGCGCTCAATGCAGCCGGCTTCGCGCCCGTCTATCCCAGTCTTTCCGATGACGCGCCGGAACTTGCGCCCGTCAATCAGGCGATCGCCGCGATGCTCGATCATCATGATCCTTTTCCCGGCTACGCGATTGATCGCCACTGGGATATCGTCAGCAGCAACCAGGGTGCGCAAATGATCCTCGCGCTGGCGAGCCCCGGCGGACCGGCCAATCTGATCGACATATTGATCAATTGCGCGGGTCTCGACCTGATCGAAAATTGGGACGAGGTCGCAGTCCTGTCTCTCGCGCGCCTGCGAACCGAGATACTGGAACTGGGCGGAGACGAGCAATTGTCCGCGCTGGCCAGGCGGCTAGCCTCCCACGAACGGGTCGAGAATGTCGACATGGGTTCGATCAACCTCAATCAGGCGGTGATCCCGACGATATTCCGTGCTGGTGAAAATCGTCTGTCGCTTTTCTCGGTGATCGCCCAATTCGGATCGGTGCAGGATATAAAGGCGGGAGAGACAAGGATCGAGCTGATGTTCCCGATGGACGAGGAAACGGTGCAGTTTTTCGACCGGTAGCGCGGACATTGCGCATTCATCTTTTGCCCATTAGCAAGTGATGCAACGGAGGAGAGAGATATGCGCTGGATAGCGGGATTAATGGCAGGAACGCTGGTGGCTTGTGCCCCGGTGGAGCAGGATGCAGCTGTGGCCCCGCCCGAAACAGGCAGGCCTGATACAGAGCCGCTGGATAGCATCGCCAATCTGGTTGATGACGAGATTCCGGAACAGTTTGACTGGCAGCAAAACTTCCCCAGCTGGTACGCCGCCGTCGAACCCTATCAAATCATCGGCAGCGGCAAGAAGGGTCTGTATTTTGTCGGAACCGAGGGGCTCGGCATGTATTTTATCCCCACCGATGCCGGTCATATCGTGATTGACGGCGGGATGCCGGGCGAGGGGCAATATGTCGCCGACGCGATCCGCGAGCTCGGCTTTGATCCCAAGGACGTAAAAATCCTGCTCAACAGCCACGCCCATCTGGATCACAGCGGCGGTCTTGCCGAATTGAAAGCTCTGACCGGTGCGAAACTGGTTGCGAGCGAAGGAGACCGCTCCGCGCTCGAAGGCGGCTTCTATCTGGGTTCCGAGGATGACAGCGCGATGAATGCACCGCCGGTCGAGGTCGACCGGATCATTGCAGATGGTGAGCAGCTAAAGCTGGGCGATGTAACCCTCACCGCGCATATCACGCCGGGGCACAGCCGTGGCTGCACAACCTGGACCATGCCGGTCATGCAGGGCGGTGAAACCTATCGGGCGCTAATTTTCTGTTCGGCGACGGTCGCTGCCAACCGGCTGGTCGGACCACCGCAATATCCAGGAATAGTCGCGGATTACCGCAAGACATTTGCGATGACCAAGGACTGGAATCCCGATATCTTCCTGACCAATCACCCCGAATTTTCCGGCTTGGCAGAAAAGCGGGAGCGTCAGAAGGCCGGGGATCCGCTGGCCTTTGTCGATCGCCAGGGCTTTCCGGCGATGATGGCCAGGCTGGAGAAAGCATTTGAAGCGGCTCTGGAAAAACAGACGCTGAAACATAATGCGATCATGAGCGACTAAAGAAATAGAAACGAGGCAGTCGAGCCTGACCGATCAGCCTTCTGCGATCCACTCGCTGCGAAGCGGCTTGGCTGCGAGCGCCATCAGCGCTGCTGCGATGACATAGAAGACCAGCGAATAGAGCATCGAGTAGCGCAGACCTTCTTCTCCGTAGATCGGTGCCAGACTGTCGGACAGCGCACCGAGGAAGAATATCCCGCCGCCGATACCGATCAGATTGTTGATCAGCAGGAACAGCGCCGAAGCCGTAGCCCGTGCATCCGCCGGAACCAGATGCTGCACCGCTGACAAGACAGGTCCGAGCCAGAAATAGGCCAGCGCCTGCGGGATCAGGAACAGAATGAAGGCGAGCGTCGCCGAGCCGCTCATGATACCGGCGGCGAACAGCGGCACTGCAAGCAGGAAAGCCGCCGCTGGAACCAGCCCGTAAGCCGCTTTGTCTTTCCGCCCCAGCCAGTCGCCGATCATGCCGCCGCCCAATACGCCGGCGACGCCGCCGATCAGCAGGATCGCGCCAAAGAACAACGATGTATCGATCAGGCTCAGGCCAAAGCTGCGCTGCAGCAAGCTGGGCAACCAGAAGGCAATGCCATAGCCAAGCATCGAACTTGAAGCCGCACCAAAGGCGAGAAACCAGAAAGCCTTTTTTCTCGCCAGCAGAACCACGGTCCCTTTGAAGCTGTAAGGGGACACAGTTTGGTCGGCAGATACCGGCGCTTTAACCTTGTCGCGGACGAAATATTTGAACAAGGGCGCGATCAGCACGCCGGTAAGCCCGACGACAAAAAAGGCCAGACGCCAGTCGACGGTGGCGGCAATATAACCGCCCGCAATAACCCCGGTGGCCGATCCCAACGGAATTCCAAGCGAATAGATGGATAGGGCCCGCGCCCGCTTCTCGCTTGGGAAATGGTCGGAGATTAGGGCGTAGGATGGCGCAACGCCGCCTGCTTCGCCGATGCCGACGCCCAGCCGTGCCAGAAAGATCGACCAGAAACCCTGCGCCAGTCCGGTCAGCGCGGTAAAACCGCTCCACACCGCCAGCGAAACGGTGATAACCCAGCTGCGGCTGGTCTTGTCTGCAACCCATGCGAGCGGCACGGCCAGCGTCGAATAGAGCAGCGCAAAGGCAATGCCGCCGAGCAGCCCCATCTGGGTGTCGCTCAAGCCGAGATCGTCCTGAATCGGCCCCGCGAGAATCGCCAGGATCTGCCGGTCGACGAAGTTGAAAATATAGACGAGCAGCAACATGCCGAGCGCGATATTGGGTGAGGTCGTCCGGCTTTTCATGCTTTGCTGCTCCGGGATCTAATTGCCGAGGTCCGCGTAGAAGCGGTCAATCGCTGCCAGCGCACCGGGTTCGTCCAGCATCGGTGTGTGGCCGCGATCTTTGATATCCACAGCGGTGAACTGGTCGGGATGCCGGCGCTTCATCTCGGCGACGGTAGCGGGGGAAAGTATGTCTGACAACGCGCCGCGAATGACCAGCACGGGCAGGGCGGACAATGTGTCCCATATCGGCCAGAGGTCCTGCGGTACAACGGTCTGCTCGCTGCCCGACAGGCCCGTCGAAATAGCCGGATCATAGGCGAAGCGGATTTTGCCCTCGGGGGTTTCTTCGCAAGTGTGCCGGGCAAAGGCCATCCAGTCCTGTGCGGCAAAGCCAATCATATTGTCGCTCTGCACCGCCTGACAATGGTCGGCGGCCTGCTGCCAGCTGTCAAAGACCGCCGGCTGACCGACATAAGACTGGATCCGGGCGAGGCCGCTTGCTTCCACCGCCGGGCCGATATCGTTCAGTATCAGGCTGTTGAAACGGTCCGGCGTTCTGGCCGCCATCATCATCGCCATCAGCCCGCCCATCGACGTGCCGATCAAGCCCATATTTTCGAGCTTCAGCCCGTCAACCAGCGCAAACATATCCTCGACATAGACGGCGGGCGTGTAATTTTCCGGATCGGGGTCGTAGTCTGACCGTCCGCGACCGCGCTGGTCGGGGACGATCAGTTTATATTTGCCGGCCAGATGTTCGGCCAGCGCTTCGAAATCACCGCTGTTCCGCGTGAGCCCGTGCATCAGCAGCAGCGGCGGACCGTCCCCGTCATAGATGCGGGCATAGAGATCCAGCCGGTCGTCTGCGCTGCGGTAGACATGGTCGGCATATGTCATCAGATTTGCCTGGGCGTTGTTCAGAATTTCAACCCGGCTGTGACGAATACCTGACGCGGGTTGCCGTAAAATGCAGTCAGCGTGCCCTCGGGCCCAAGCGTGCCAATCGGCTGTCCGTTGGCGCCGGTTACGATCTCGCCGGTCTCTGGGTCGGCCGCGACAAAGGTATAGCCCGATGTTTTGTACCGCTTGTTTGTCAGATTCTTGCCGTGCAGACCTATGCTCCAGCGCTTGTCCGGTGCGTTATAGACAATATTGGCGTCGAGCAGCGCGAAACCCTTTTGATCGATATAGGGGTTTGGAATCTCGAATTGGCTGGTTTTGCTGCGATAGGACAGGGTGGTGCCGAAATAGATATCGCCGTCTCCTGCCGGTGTCGAATAAGAGAATGTCCCGCTGGCGGTCCATTCCGGTGTATTCTGCACCGAGCGGAATTCCGCCACATCGGTTGGAACACCGCCGATATCGGTGATATATTCGTCGTATTCGGCGTCGATATAGCCGAGGGCACTGGAGAGCATCACCCGGTCACCGCCAGCCAGCAGATCCTCGGCAAGCCGCGCGGACATCTCGAGCTCAAGGCCCATCAGCGTCGCCTTGCCGGCGTTGTTGATCACACCGCAGAAGGATGCAAAGCCGCCTATGTTGCAGGCCACCGAACCGGGAATCTGCACATCGGTATAATCCGTGTAGAATCCGGCGAGCGCAACATTGAGCGCGCCATCGAGCAGGCTGCCCTTGTAGCCGATTTCATAGCTGTCGACCGATTCCGGTGCGAAGCTGAGGAAAGACGCGATTTCGGCGTCGCTCGGGATGCCGCTAGAGTTTGTTGTCGGTGCATTGACGCCGGCCCCGCGCGGATCAAATCCACCGCCCTTGAAGCCTTGTGAGAAGCTGGCGTAGATATTGTGGTCTGGAGTGGGCTTGTAGCTCAGCGAGGCGCGCGGCGTGAATTTCTTGAATTTCGCGCTGCCTTCAAAATCCGTGCCGGGCGCGCCGAACGGAATGCCGGCGCCGCCGAAGGTCGGCGAGCCGCCGCCCAGATAATTTTGCCGCAATATGTCGGCTGTCCGCTCATCCCATGTGTAGCGGCCGCCAACCGACAGGCTCAATTGCTCGGTAAAGTCATAAGTGAAATCGGCAAAAACCGCATAGGTTTCGGTGTCGACATTGGCCTGGGTAAAGCCGGTCAGACCGGCAAAGGTCGTGAACAGGCGGACATCGAACAATGTATCGGCCTTGGCATCGAGATAATAGAAACCGACCAGACCGTTGAGCTTGTCTCCTTCATAGAGCAGCTGGAATTCCTGGCTGATCTGCTCGTTGCGATAGAAGCCGGGGACATCCAGATCGACCGCTGGCAGCGCGTCAAAATCAATCGGCGTGGCCGTATCATCCTTGCGCCAGGCGCTGATCGACCGCAGGGTCACGGTATCGCTTAGACTGGCCGTGATATTCATTGCCAGGCCATAAGCCTCGATTTCCTGAACGGGATCGTTAAGACCGCCGCGTGTGTCGAAGACATCGTCCAGAACCGGTGCGCCGGATACGGCACCGGGGATCAGGCGATGGCCGCCGCGCGGATTGCTCTCGTCCTTGGTATAGTCGCCGGAAATACGGATGAGAACGGGCTCGCCATAGCCACCCACTTCAAGGGTGCCGCGACCGGCCCAGATATCCTTGTTATAATTTTCCAGACCATTGGTCAGATTGTCACCAAAACCGCCGCGCGAAAGCCGCGCGCCCGATGCACCGATCCGAACAAGATCGGAAATAGGCATGCTGGCGGTGACCACCGCTTCTGCCTGATCATAAGTACCATAAGTCGCTCTGGCCTTGAACGAAGGCTCGTCAGGCAGTCGCTTGGTCACATATTTGACCGCACCACCGATGGTGTTACGCCCGTATAGCGTGCCTTGCGGGCCGCGCAATACTTCGATGCGTTCCACATCATAAATGTCGAGCACTGCGGCCTGTGGACGGTTGAGATAGACATCGTCGAGATAGATGCCGACGCCCTGCTCGAAACCGGAAACCGGATCTTGCTGACCGATGCCGCGGATGAAGGCGGAGAGCGTGGAGTTGGTGCCGCGAGACGCTTCCAATGTGGTGTTCGGCGTCGTCAAGCCGATGTCGGTAATATCGATGGCACCCTGCTGCGCGAGTTTTTCTGCCGAGAAAGCGGTAATCGCAATCGGAACATCGGTAAGACGTTCGTCACGGCGACGGGCGGAGACGATAATAACGTTATCATCATTGGCTTCGCTCGCGGTCTCGCCCGTCTGGGCGTTGACGGCGCTCGGCGCGATAAGGCCGCCTGCGAGGCCGGTGATGATCGCTGCATAGCTAACGGTGTGCTGAAATTTCATGAAAGCATCCTCCTTGAATATATGCCTGGCATTTCCAGGTCGTTGCCGGGTCTATATTGAAAGTTGAACCATTATTCAACTTAGAAATTTGCTTATCCGGTGAAATGCGGTTAGCCGTGACATTATGGCCACTGAATATACCGAACATACTGAGTCTAAAGACAAACAGCCGCGCACCGCGCGCGGGTTGAAGACCAAGCGCAAATTGCTCGACGCGGCGGCGCTGGAATTTGGCGAGAAGGGCTTTCACGAAGCCTCGATCACCGGAATCACGCAACGGGCCGGCACCGCGCTCGGCAGTTTTTACACCTATTTCGATTCAAAGGACGAGCTGTTCAGCGCGCTGGTCAAGGATATGAGCATGCGGGTGAAAAGCCATGCCGCGGGTGCAATGACCGAATGGCAGGACGCGCTCGAACGGGAGAAGATGGCGCTGGAGGCGTTCATGAACTTTGCTCGCGAGCACAAGGAAATCTACCGGATCATCGACGAATCCGAATTTGTCGACCCGCAAAGCTACCGTTCACATTATGAAGAAACGGCAACGCGTATCTACGAACGGCTGCAGGAGGGCACCGCCGCCGGCGATTTTCGCGGCGGATTGGAGGAGGCTCATGCCTGGGCGATCATGGGGATGAATGTTTTCCTCGGCATGCGCTACGGGATCTGGAGTGAAGAGAAATCGGCGGTCCAGATTGCCGATATTGCCAATGGGATATTGGCGGAGGGCATCGCGAAGAAAGGCTAGCCGTTCGCGTTGCCAGCTCCGCACCGGCGAAGACCCTGGCCCTGCCGGTGCGTCAATGTTTCCGTCGGCCTATTTCGCCATCCAGCTTTCAAGATTTTCGTGGAAGAAACGAACCCGCCGTTCCTGCCAGGCGAGATAGTCACGCTCGTAGCCGCGCGAGTGCAGTCCGCGCTGCTGGACTTCCCAGACCTCGACATCCTGATCAATGCCCGGGCCCATCGAGACTTCTTCCACGGTGCCCTGTACGTGGGGCGCCGGCACGGACGTGTCGACCCATTCGGCCATGCTCTGCGAATAATAGCGGTCGGTGCCCTCGGGGAAGAGCGTCATATACCACATGTCAAAATAGCATTTTTCCGGATCGCTCTCGTGCGGCCGCGCACGCAGCCAGATATTGCCGTCCGGCTTGAGGCTGAACGACAGGTTCGGGAAGATCGTATAATGCCAGTGGTCGGTGAGCTGCGAATCCTGATAGCTGGAAAAATCGAAGCCTTTTTCCGCGCCCAGTTCCCGCTTCGCCTTTTGCAGCGCCGCCCGGATTTCACCAGTCTTGCCATTGCGGTAGTCGTCCGGATCGAGGCCCCAGAACTGGATTTCCTCGGCAAGCTGTTCGAGCGTTTCCTTCTCGCCACCGCGCAGCGTTTTGGTCGGTCCGGCGCCCGGCATTATCATATGCGCATGGCCCTGCGGATAGAGGTCGAACTGGCAGTGATGATGCGAATATTCCATCACGAACTTGGTCTGCGGATGGACGAAGGGTACGTGATAGCTTTCGTTGAAATTGTCCTGGATCAGCTTCCAGTTGAAATTGCCCTCGACCGTGACCCAGTGGGTCCGCTTCATCTTGTCCATCGGATAGGTTTCGATCTGCTCGGCAATCGGTCCGAGATATTCGCGCAGCGGCACGGCATTCTCGTCCATGTTGATCCAGATGAAACCGGCCCAGACCGTGCACTGCACAGGCTTGAGATTGAGCTTGCCGCAGGGAGAGCCCTGCAAAAAGTCGGCCTCGTCGGGCACGGCCTTGAGATTCCCGGTAAATTCATAGGCCCAGCCATGATAGGGGCAGGTCAGTCTTTTGCCCCGGGCATTGCCCTGTTCACCTTTGACCAGCGGCATGCCGCGATGCTGGCAGACATTGTAGAAAGCGCGGGTCTCGCCATCCTCGCCGAGGATGCAGACGATGGTTTCCGGTCCGAAATCGGCGGTGATCCAGTCACCGGCCTTTTGCAGCTGGTCGGCAACACCGGCGATCTGCCACGTTTTGGTCCAGATTTTTTCCCATTCCTTATCCGCCCATTCTTTCGAATAATAGCGATCCGGCGTGATCGGTGTGTTGCGGAATTCAGGGTCGCGCAATTTGTCGGTCGTGGCCTTGAGGGTTGCATCGGATCGGTCTTCGCTGATGACTTTGGACATGGGCTCTCTCCTAAAAATTTCCTGTTTTCGGCTTATAATATCTTAGTCGGGCTAGCGGTCGAAATGGGCGTAGGAGGGGTCTTCCTCGCCGCGCGCACCGAAACTGTAATCGGGCATGTTGGCGCGGTCCCAGATGTCGGTCGACGGGCTGATGCTGCTCCAGTCATAGACCGCACCGCGATGGGCCATGCACCACTCGCCATCGCGGCGTTCGAAACGGTCGAGATAGCGACCGGCGGCAATCATGAAATTGTCGCTGTCGTCCTCGGCGGGAATCGCGTGATGGGCGATGAAATAGCTTTCACCATAAGCGGTATCGCCGTCTAGCTGGATCAGGACATTGCCAACTATATGCTGGGTGCGGTGCATGCCGGAAAGGACTTCCATCACCCAGGGGGTGAATTCCCTGGCGCTGCCCTTGTAGCTGCCGTGGTCATCCGTTGCGTCGGGATGGAACAGCTGATCGACCAGCTCGGCGTCACAGCGGTCGATCGCCCGCGCCATGCGATGCACCAGTTCGGTGCAGTCCTGCTTGTCGAGCATGTCGGAGATGCGCTGCTCGCGGGAGGGCGATGTCGCAGATCGGTTTGCAGCTGAGGTCATGATCCAGTCTCCTTTTGAAGCGGCATGGTGATCCGCAAAGACCGCCATGCCTGTATCCACGTGCCGTTTAGAAGCGCACCGTGCCCTGCAGGGTCACCGTCCGCGGGAAGGCGCCATAGCCGATATTATCGCCCGGTATTGCCGCCGCCGTTCCGGTTCCCGAGCCCGTCGAAGGGGCCGTACCACCACCGGTGAAGTAGAATTTATTGGTGAGGTTCTTGCCGATCAGCGCCAGCTGCCAGCGGTCGTCCGCCGCCCCGATGCGCAGACCCGCATCGATAATGGCATAAGAGGACTGCGTGGTGCCCGGATCGCCGAAGCTCGACGAGATATAGGAGTCGCTATAGCGCATATCGACATTGGTGCCGAATTTCAGATCGGACGACAGTTCGGTTTCGTAGGATACGCCGATGGTCCCGGTCCAGTCCGGCGCCGCCGAAGTGGCGCTGCCGCTGAGATCCTGCGACGGCACGCCACCGACAACCAGCGAACAGCCCGCAGCGATCGACTGGCCACCATAGCAGGGGGCGATGAAGTCCTCGTAGCGCGCTTCATTATAGTTCAGATTGCCGCGCAAGCGGAGGCCAGGGATCGAGTAAGGCGCATATTCCAGCTCCAGCTCGACGCCTTCGCTGCGGGCGCTGCCTGCATTATAGGTGATATAGGCAAAGATCGCGCTGTTGAAAAAGTCGACCTGCAGATCGGTATATTTATAATTATAATAGGTCAGATTGGCCTGCAGCTGGTTGTCGACCAGATTGGACTTGATGCCGATTTCATAGCCCTTGCCCTTTTCCGGGTTGAAGGTGAGATCGCCTTCGGGATCGGGAGACAGGGCCGAGTTGATTGCGCTGTTCGAAAAGCCGCCCGATTTATAGGCCACCCGATAGGCTCCGTAGAGCATGATATCGTCGGTCGGCTTCCAGCGCAGGGTGAAATCGGGCGACCAGTCGTTGAACGTCTGGTCGCCGTAGATCGTGCCATTTACCGCCGCGCTTGCCGGCAGGAAAAGCCCCTGCAGGCCGGCATTGACATAAGGCTGGCGGAAGCTGCTTTCCTTGGTTTCATGGATATAGCGAACGCCGCCTGTGGCCTCCAGCGTCGGCGTGATCTGCCACATTGCCTGGCCATAGCCGGACAGCGTTTCGCCTTCGGTTTCCGACTCTTTGGAATAGGCGACATAACGGTTCTGCGCGGAAGCGGTCGAATCTTCCAGATTGGCGAACATCACCGCCTGGTAGAAGTTGCGCTTGGTCTTCTGGTACAAGGCGCCGACCATCAGATTCACCGGCCCGTCGAAATCGGTCAGCGCGCGCAATTCCTGGCTGAAAGCGTGATAGGTGGCATTTTCCGTAGCCCACACGCCGGCGCTCAGAAAGTCGCAGTCGCAGGCAAATTTATTATTGTTCCAGTTATAATTGGTGATCGAACTGATCGTCACATTGTCGAGCGCATATTCGAGCGATCCGGTCGCCGCCCAGCTTTTATATTTATTATACAGCCCGCCGTCATCGCGTGCGAAGGGATAGTCCTGCGCAATGTCGAGCGGAAAATCATTCTGGTGCGTGACGAAGCCGCCATCGCACGGATAATTGGGAGCATTGGCGGTCTGGCCCGTCGGGCAATTGGTGGCGACATAGTTCCAGCCATTGCCGACCGTGCGGTTATAGCTGCCCGAGACCTTGAGCTTCGCGGTCAGGCGATCGTCCGGTTCATATTTCAGCGTGACCCGGCCGATCAGCTCGCGTTCCTGCGGTGCTTCCGTTGCCGCCGGTGCGGCAGTGTGCGGGTTGGTGACGCCGGTGGCGACATCCAGCGTCGGATAGTCGATCGTCTGCTGCTGATTTTTATAATAGCCACCCCACATGCGCGAGCCGCGAACGGCCACCCGCACGCCCAGCGTGTCGGTCAGCGGTTCCGAGATAATCGCTTCGGCAAAGGCGCGCTCGGCGGCAAATTCATAGCCGACCCGGCCGATATATTCCGGATCGAGACCCGGATCGGCGGTGGTCAGGGAAATCACGCCGGCGGTGGCATTCTTGCCAAAGAAGAGCGACTGCGGGCCCTTAAGCACCTCGACCCGGGCAAGGTCGAAAAAGCCTTCGTTGATGATCCGGCCCTGGCCGTAATAGACGCTGTCGACGACGATCGCGACCGACTGTTCGATGCCGATCGAGGTGGCCGACGAACCGATCCCGCGGAGGGTCAGCTGTGCGCCGGCGCCATTGGAGGCGCGGGCAATGGTAAAGTTCGGAGTCGCCGCGGCGATCTTCTCAAGGCTGCTCAAATCACGCTGTTGAATTTCCTCGGCGGTGATTGCCTGTACCGAGACCGGAATAGACTGGACCGTTTCCTCGCGCCGACGGGCGGTCACGACGATCGCCTGAAGTCCGCCCGACTGTTCCCTGATTTCCGCTTCGGGCGAGTCGGCTGATTCGACAGCGGCCTGACTCAATACCGATGGGGCGAGGCTGTTATCGGCCTGGATTGCAACAGAGCCGTTTTGTGCCTGTGCACCGGCGCCCGGTGCTGCTGCCTGTGCGTAGGCCGCTGTTGGTGCTGCCAACATGGCCGCCACGATGGATGTTCCGTAAAGTAAATCTGCACGCAAAGCGGTTTTCGCCATTCCGATATCCCTCCTCAATTTTTGGTGCGCTTTTGCGCTTGGTAGGAAGGTATCTGACTGTAAATATTTTGCGCCTAGCAAAAATGCCCTAACAAAATAAACAGCCAGTAAGTCAGACAACAGGCCGCCGCCGTTACTTGATGGAATACGGAGACACTATTATTGTTGATAGGAGCTATATTGATGAATTCGAAACCGACTCCGGCTCTTCCCGGCTCTCTGGAGCGAAGCCGAGGTTTCTGCAATGGACGCGATCATATCGATTATCGGACGGCGAATTTCGACGATTATGACTGCCGCGGCTGGATGGGGTCTCCACAACGGCGAGCCGACGCTGCGTGACTATCGGATGAGAATAGTATGTCCCCCATCACTGACCAATGATTTTCATTATCCGCTTTTGTTTCTATGACGAGGCTGAACGGAAACTTCTTGAAACCAAGATGTCCCATCCTCATTTCGGCCGAGCGCTTGTTCCATGATTAAAAAATCGTCCAACTCAAAATCAATCGCGTTACTGTTGCGGCTCGACCCGGGGAGCAGCTTGTCTCTGCAGGCTCAGCTTCGTACGCGCATCATTGAGGCGATCAACGCTTCGGTTCTGACGCCGGGCAGAAAGCTTCCGTCCTCGAGAAAACTTGCCGGCGAGATCGGCGTTTCCCGCAACACCACTTCGCTCGCCTATCAACAGCTCGTGGCCGAGGGTCATTTGGTTGCGCGAGAGCGTAGCGGGTTTTTCGTGGCCGATAATCCTGCGCCAGTGACCAAGGTCGCGACCGTCGTCGCCAACGCGGGTAGTGATGATGGAACGGTTTCCTTTGCCCGCGGCATGATTCGCGCCCAGGTTGGCGCTGCGGGTGGATTCCGCTGCCCTCCTGACTGGCAAAAATATCGCTATCCGTTCATCGACGGGCGTTATGACCGCTCGCTCTTCCCGGTGGCCGACTGGCGCGAAGCCAGTCGGTTCGCGCTGGGTGTCCAGGAAATCGATAAATGGTCGATCGACAATGGCGATTCCGATGATGAGATGCTGGTCGAGGAGATCCGTACCAAATTGCTTCCCCGTCGCGGCATAAGCGCGCAGCCCGATGAAATTCTTATCACTGCCGGTGAGCAGCAGGCGTTGCATTTGCTGACCGAGCTTTTTGCCAGACCCGGCGTTTCGATCGGCATGGAAGAACCGGGGCTGCCCTCGATGCGCGAACTTATCGGTCTTCGTGGTGCCGACACGCAATATCTGGAAGTGGATGAAGAAGGTCTGGTTGTCAGTGATACCATAGGGGAATGCGATCTGGTCCATGTTACGCCGAGCCGTCAGCGCCCGACCGGCGTGACCCTGTCGATGCCGCGCCGCGAGGCTTTGCTAGCTGCAGCGCAGAAACACGATCTGCTGATTATCGAAGATGATTTCGAATGCGAAATGAACTATCTTCGCGATGCTTTGCCCGCTTTGCGCGCGATGGCCGGTGGTGAGCGCGTCCTCTATGTATCGGCCCTCTCCAAATTGCTGTCTCCGGGCATCCGGATTGGTTATCTGGTCGGTCCTGCTGACGTTATTGCCGCTGCACGGCGTCTCCGCGGCCTGACCACAAAGCGGCCATCTCCGAACAACCAGCGAACGGCGGCCTTCTTCCTGTCTCTCGGCCATTATGATGCCATGCTCGGGCGGCTGAACCGGACGTGTGAGGAACGCTTGATTGAACTGCGGGATGCGCTGAACCACTATCGTCCAGAATCCATTGCTATTCCGCCGGTTGACGGCGGCACCGCTTATTGGGTTAGCGGGCCTGAAAGGCTCGACGCCGATCGTCTGGTGCAAGCGGCGCAAGCACAGGGCATGCTGATCGAGCCGGTCGTCGACTATTTTGCTCACCAGACCGGGCATAAGAATATGTTTCGTCTGGGGATTACCAGCCTTCCGAAAAACAGCATCCGACCCGGCGTGGAATTGTTGTCAAAGATCATGCGGGAGCTGAACGACGGAGAGAAGATACACGCTGGCGGAGAGCAATCCAGACTGGACAATGGCGCGCTGAACAGTCTGATTCCCGGTCTGACATTATTGTATAAAACCGTATATGGTGAGCCGTGTACGATCGAGGTTCTGAACGAGGGACAGCTGGTCGGCAGGGCCGGATATGCCAATGAGGACCGTGATACCGGCAAGTGGTGGATCGAGGGCGACCGCTGGTTCCGCCAGTGGGATCGCTGGGCTTATGGTGAAGCAGCGAGTTTTCCCATCAGGATCGAGGGCGATATCCTGTCCTGGCTGGATGAGGATGGCCGGACGGTTGATACGGCCCTTATCGTCCCGCCACAATTGTGATTGCAACCGGCTGATGCCAAAACTGGCACTACAAAAGGTTATGAACTGGACCTAATGCAATTGTCAAAATTCTGTAATCACTAGGGATGGATAAGCGAACCGTCCGTCTTGAGAGGTTCGCCTGATCGCAGAAAGCCCTTATGTCGACATTGGGAATAGCCTCCATTCAACTTGCCGGCGGCAAGGACAATAATATCGATCTGCTCGACACCGAGTTTCGGTCGATTGCCAAGCGATTTCCGTGGGTGGACATGATGGTTTGCGGCGAGCTGGCGGTTCACGGCGCCAGCCCGAAAAATGCTGAACCGGCAGGTGGGCCGACCGAACAGAGATTCAGGAAAATTGCACGCGAAACCGGCAAGTGGCTGATACCGGGATCCCAATTTGAAGCGCGCGGCGATAAAATTTTCAACACGTCGCTGGTGATTGATCCGCAGGGCGAGATTGTTGCCCGCTATGACAAGATGTTTCCCTTTCTGCCCTATGAAAAAGACATTGCATCGGGTGTTGAGCCAGTGGTGTTCGATGTACCGGGTGCCGGACGGATCGGGGTCGCGATATGTTACGACATGTGGTTCCCGGAGGCGATGCGGACATTGGCCGGAATGGGCGCGGAAGCCATCATATTGCCGACCATGACCAATACTATAGACCGCGATGTCGAGCTTTCGATCGCGCGCGCCAATGCCGCGGTCAACCAATGCTATTTTATCGACGTGAATGTCGCTGGCGAGCAGGGCAACGGCCGTTCGGTATTCTATGGCCCCGGCGGTGAACTTCTCCACGAATGTGGCACGGAGAGGGAGGTTTCGGCCTTTGAGATCGATTTCGAGCAGGTCCGGCGTGCGCGCGAACGCGGCTGGCATGGCTTGGGCCAAGTGCTGAAAAGTTTTCGCGATGCGCCCGCGCGTTTCCCTTTGCATGAAAGCAGGGAGGCCCGGCAGCAGGCGATGGGCGGACTCGGGGAATTGCGCCTGCCGGAATCGCAAAATGCCGGTCTGTCGAAGTCTGTCGACGAGACTTCAGGAAATTGAATTTACGCACAGAAAATCGCCAGAAATGGCTTGGTAAAAGTATTCGAACGAGGGAGAATTTGACAATGACCGGGAATGTGAAACGTAAATGGGTGATGATGTCGTTATTGAGCGGCACAGCTTTGACCCTGTGCCTGCCTGATGTAGCTCTGGCGCAGGCAGACGGGCAGGAAGTGGCGAAAGATGGCGCAACGCAAGAACGCAATGTCATTGTCGTGACCGCAACGCGGCGCGAGGAAAGCATCATCGACGTACCGTATAATATCTCTGCGATCAGCGGCGATACAATCGAAGCTGCCAAAACGTTCGACAGCGCCGAATTGCTCCGCTCCGTTCCCGGCGTGGGTGTCGTTGACCGGGGCGCGCGCAGCGCCGGTACCGTTAACCAGGTTCGCATTCGCGGTCTGAACGTCGATGGAAATGGTCTTGGCGATTATTCGGTATCATCGGTTGCGTCGGTCGCGACCTATATCAACGACACACCGATTTTTGCCAACTTCCTGCTTCGCGACCTCGAACGGGTCGAAGTGTTGCGCGGGCCGCAAGGTACGCTTTACGGTTCAGGGGCGCTCGGTGGCACGGTCCGTTATATCACCCGCAATCCGGTGCTGGGCGAATTTGGTGGCTCGATCAGCGGTTCGCTGTCGAACGTCGATGGAACGAGCAAGTTCGGCTATACGCTTGATGGCGTGCTCAATGTGCCGCTGGGTGACACGATGGCGCTCCGCGTTGTCGGCAGTTGGGCCGACTATCCCGGCATTACTGACTATGTGAACGTCTATGAACTCGATGCCGACGGCATACCTGTCGCGCCCAACGGCGTTCTTGCGCCAGAGGCCCAATATCGCGTCGCGAAGGACGCTGATACGGTAGAGCAATGGATGGTTCGCGCGACACTGCTGTGGGAACCGAGCGACACGGTCAGCGTCAAGGCGCTTTATACTCATCAGGACGATGATGTCGGTGGCCGCCGCGCGCAGACGGTCAACAGCGACGGTTTCGGACGGCCGTACGAGCGCTATGAGCAGGGTGCGGTCCAGCTGGAACCAGCGCAAAGCAATGACGATATGGGCGCGCTGGAAATCAATGTGGATCTGGGCTTTGCGACCCTGACCTCGTCATCATCCTATTATGACCGTGAGGGTGAAAGCGTCAGCGAGAATACCGGATTTTATGCCCAAGCCGGATTTCTGGGCTTCTATTACAATTATCCACGGCCAATGGCTTCGGCGGTTCGCGGCTATGCCGACGAAGCTTTTGTCCAGGAACTGCGGCTGGTGTCGGATACCGACGGGCCACTCGACTTCATCGTCGGTGGTTTCTATCGCGACCAGAAAACCCAGTCGACACAGCAAAGCTATTTGCGCGGATTCAAGCGCTGGTATGATGCGGCCTTCCCGGCATTCGCGGCGTTCGTCACCGGCGACAAGGATTTCGACTATCGCAGAGACGAAAAATTCGAGGAATTGGCGGTATATGGCGAATTGACCTGGCATGCCACAGACACGCTGGATCTGACCGGTGGCGTGCGCTATTTCGACAATAAGTCGGAAAACACGACCTTCATCGACCTGCCGCTCTTCACCGGTGTGTTCGCGCCGACGACGGCTTTCTTCGAGACCAGCGAAAATGACGTGCTGTTCAAGGGCAATATCTCCTGGCAATTTGGCCAGCGTGACCGACTATATGCCACAATATCGGAAGGGTACCGGCGCGGCGGTACCAATGCCGTTCCATTGACGGGTACTTTTGCCGAAAACCCGAACTGGCAGACATATGAGGCGGACAATGTCGTCAATTATGAAATCGGCGTGAAGGGACAGAAAGCCGGCATCGTTTATGATCTCAGCCTCTATTATGTCGACTGGAAGGACCCGCAGCTCAACACGGCGACAACCAACTGGGGCTTCTTCGCAGTCCAGAACGGGGATTCGGCCAGAACCATGGGGCTTGAGGCTCAGGTTGACGGCTATATCGGGGATCGCGTCCATTACACTCTCGGTTATACCTATACGGATGCGGAACTGACCTCAGATTTCTTCGCTCCCGACAACGCGGTTACGCCGATAGCGGTTGACGGTGCCCGCCTGCCTGGCGCGCCCAAACATATGTTGAACTGGGCGGTCGACTATACCGCACCAATTTCGGACAGCTGGTCGCTCTATACCCGGCTGGACGGTAATTATCAGTCAAGCTCGCGCAACGGTGTCGGCGTATCTCCGACATTCAATGTTCCGCTAGAGGGCTTCTCGCTCTGGAATGCGGTGGTGTCGCTTTCCAACGAGAATCTGACCGGCTCGCTATGGATGAAGAATATCTTTAACGAAGAGGGTATCACGGGTGTTTTCACCGAAGCCTATATGGGAACCGCACCGACGAGTGGCTATTTCGGCAATGCCAACAAGCAGCTGATCTCGCTTCCCCGGACAATCGGCGTTTCGGCAACCTATACGTTCTGAGAGGAGGCGGCCTGCATGATTCACATAATGGTCGCCTCAACCACCCGATGCGCATGAACCCCGATTTCCAGCGTCGCCTCCAGGAGGCCGACCGCCTGCTTCGCCAACGCCAGCCGCAAGCCGCAGAAACTATCTGCGCTGCGCTGTTGAAGGAAGCCCCCGGGCATCGGGAAGCATTGCTGATTACCAGCCGTGCGCATCAGATGCGCAACGACTGGGATGGCATGCTTGCGCATGTTGATCGGGTGCTGAAAGCCGAACCCGGTGATATGGCAGCGCAGTTGATGCGCGTCGAAGCGCTCAGCGCACTGGGCGAAATTGTCGAAGCCCGGGTCCAGCTCGAAACAGCCAAACGCCAAGCCAGGCAGAATGCGGGGCTGCTGGGCCGGATCGCCGAAATGGAGACGCAGCTGGGCGATCATGCCGCTGCCCGTGAAACGCTGGCGAAAGCGCGCGTTCTGGCACCAGATGACCCGGCAATTTTATATAATTTTGCGTCAGCCGAAATTGCAGTCGGGGAAATGGATTCCGCAGAATCACTGCTCGACCAGCTGATCGAAGCTGCGCCGGGCGATTATGATGCCTGTTATAACCGGGCGACCGTCCGAAGGCAGACGATTGACGATAATCATATTGACGATCTGATAGCGCGTTTGTCCAAAGTTTCGGGGAACGTCGCCGGTGAAATCCAGCTTTGCTATGCCTTGGCCAAGGAACTGGAAGATATCGGCGAATATGACCGGTCATTCGCTTATTTGTCCCGCGGAGCAGGTGCCCGTCGTCGCCAGATGGCTTATCGGGTCGAGGATGATATCTCGACTATGGAAGATATCGCCGCCGTTTTCGACAAGGATTACTTCGCCGGATCCGGTGAAGGTTCGAACGGGGAAGGCGCAATTTTCATTCTTGGCCTGCCACGGTCCGGAACGACGCTGGTTGACCGCGTCCTGAGCAGCCATCCAGAAGTGAACAGTGTCGGTGAAGTGAACGATCTGGCCTTGGCTATCACCCGTTTGTGTGCGGGCGCCAGAAGCAAGGAAGAGCTGGTCCGGCGTTCCGCGGCGATTGACCCGAATGCATTGTCGGCGGCCTACCGGAATTCGACAACACAGCGATTGCCCGAGAGCCCGTATATCATCGACAAGACGCCACTGAATTTTCTCTATATCGGTCTGATTGCCAGGACCATGCCTGCGGCCAGGATCATCAATCTTGTCCGCGATCCGATGGACGTCGGCTATGCCATGTACAAGACGCTGTTTCGCATGGGCTATCCCTTTTCCTATGATCTGCAGGACATCGGTCGCTATATCCGTGCCAAGGACAGGCTGATGGCGCACTGGGAAGCCGTCCTGCCCGGAAAAATCATCAACGTGCATTATCAACAGCTGGTCACCCGTCAGGAAGAAGAAAGCCGCAAGCTGGTTTCGGCTCTGGGGCTGGAGTGGCATCCGGATTGCCTGGCCTTCCACCAGAACAAAAGTCCCTCGGCTACCGCAAGCGCGGCTCAGGTTCGTCAGCCCATTTATTCGTCTTCGGTCGGCAAGTGGAAAGCCTATGAACACCAGCTCGCTCCTTTGGTGAAGGTGTTGAACGCATGATTATTCCGCGCTTGGCCATCGTTATGTCGTTCGTCATGGTGATGATAATATTGCCGCTGGCGCCGGCCCATGCACAGGAATTGCTGGCCGAAAATTTTGAACAGAATATCGGTGACTGGGCGATCACGCCCGGACGCGGTTCAGCGCAAATCACGACATATGCCGATAATTCTTCATTGCAGCTTGTGCGCGATGCTGCGGCCGTGCGCAGCATTGCACTTTCCGGTGTGAGCCGGATAGACATTGGCGCGTCTTTTGCCGCGAGCGGTCTGGAGGGGAATGACAGTTGCCTGATCGAATTCTCGCCAGACGGGCAAAGCTGGTATGAAATTGGCCGGATCGAGGACGGCAAGGATGACGGGCTGTCGCTGCATCCCGTCAGCGGTACCGTCGATATCCAGACTGGCACGGACAGAGGGTATATCGGCGTTCGAATGGCCGGTAACGCGGACAATGACATTTGCTGGGTCGACAATATCAGGGTGGTTGCAAGGCCGTCGCCCGGTGATCTTTCGATCATCATCCCGGCTCAATCCTTTGATCGCGGCACGACGCCCGACCGGCCTTTCTCGACCGATGCCTTCAACCGGCCCGGCGATGCCACGCAGCCGACTCACCTTTTTTCCGGACGGTTACGTGCCGATGGCGCAGCGATGTCGCACTTCACGCTGCTGAAAGACGATTTTGACTATACTGCGAGCAGCCAGGGCATCAGTACATTGCCGCCATTCGCAATCGACCTTTTGCAAATTGATGATGAACTGGTCCCGCTGGTGCGGACGCCGATTGCCGGCAGCCATCCGGACTGGGAATGGATTTTCGCGCCCGGGAAAGTCTGGGATGACCCGGCAGACAAGGGATTGACGCGAGCGGTGCTGCCATTCGCGCTGATGGAGCGCAACGCCAATTGCATTCACAATGGTCTGGCAAGTTTTCGTTTCGATAGCGAAGGCACCATATCGCATTTCGTCTATCAGATCGGGTCGGAAACCTGCGCCTATACGCAGTTCGATGCATGGGGGGCTATGCCGGTCACTTATGTTCCGCAGCCGATAGCGCATTCCGAAGATGTGGTGACAGCCTATCACGCAGAGAAAGCGGCGAGACTGGAAAGGCGGTCGATCGATAGTCTGCCATCCGATGTCGCAGATATGTTCGGGTCCGAGGAAGAAGTGGCGACCGATGCAATGACCGCGTTCGGCTATATCGCGGACGGCATCCATTATACCGGCGGGTGCGAGACGCGTTTCGGCAGCTATCTCTATTGCGATTCACTGGTGCTGCCGTCTTATTCCTGGGCCAAGTCGCTGGCCGCCGGTATTGGCGCGATGCGACTGGAAAAATTGCATCCCGGCGCGATGCAGTCACCGATCTCGGATCATGTACCTGCCTGTACCGGAGCGCGCTGGCGCGGAGTCACCTTTGCCGATGCGCTGAACATGGCCACCGGTGTTTACAATTCCGACGGGCACGAGGTGGACGAGCAATCGGCGGACATGCGCAGCTTCTTTCTCGCTGACAGCCATGCTGAAAAGATAAAGACCGCCTGCACCGCGTTCGATCGTCAACAGGAGCCGGGAGAAAAATTCGTTTACCGGACCGGCGATACCTATATTCTCGGTACCGCCATCAACGCGTTTCTGCGCAAAAAGACCGGCAATCCTGCCGCCGATTATTATGCTGATCTGCTCGAGCCGATGTGGCGGGAACTGGGCATGAGTCCGCTGATCATGAGCATCCGTCGAACTTATGATTCCGAACGGCAGCCGTTCAGCGGATGGGGCATGACCTTGTCGCGCAACGATATCGCGCTGGTCACCACGTTTCTGCAGCGCGGCGGGACCATCAATGGCGAACCGGTTCTGGACAAAAAAATGCTGAACGCAGCGCTCCAGCGTGATCCGCAAAATCGCGGGCTGCGCGCCGTGATCGACGAGCAGCGTTACCACAGCGGTTTCTGGGCCTGGAATGCCGGTTCTGCTCTCGGTTGCAAGGGTGATGTCTGGATCCCGGCCCTTTCCGGCTTTGGTGGCTTGTCAGCCGCGCTGATGCCGAACGGACCGGTTTATTATTATGTCAGCGATGGCGGCGCCTTTGCCTGGCGCAACGCCGCCAGAGCCTCCAACCGTCTCCACCTCTTTTGCGAGTAATCAATATGGTTGAGCCTCAGAATATCGCACGGCGTTGGCCGACCGCACCGCCCGATGGCGTGCTGGCCGGTATCATGCTGTCGTTTCTGGCGACGGCCGGCCTGTTTTACGTCAATATCATGGCAGCGATCGTTGACGGGCTGAAAAACGGCCTAGGTTTTACCGACAGCCAGGCGGGGAATGTGGCCGCCGCCAATATCTACGGCGCGGCGCTCGGCGCACTGGTCGCGATATTTCTCATCAAGCGTGTGTCCTGGCGCTATTTTGCGACGGGCCTGTTACTGGCGTTGATCGCGATTGATCTGGCTTCGATGGCGATTGTGTCACCAATGGCGATGATCGCGATCCGCTTGCTGCACGGCATCGCCGGGGGCTTGCTGGTCGGCCTGTCCTACGGGGTGATCGCCCGGGTGGCGAACCCGGACCGGACATTCGGCATATTGCTGTTCGTGCAATTCGGGCTTGGCGGACTGGGCGTCATGACATTGCCGCGGCTGGTGCCAATATATGGCGCGTCGGTGCTGTTTATCGCGCTTATCCTGTTCAGCCTGGCCACCCTGTTCATGCTGCCGTTTCTCGATCGCTATCCGGCGAATGAAGGCCGCGGCAAAACCATTGCCGGCCCGATAAACTGGAAACCGTTGTTGCTTACGCTCGTTGCGATCTTCCTGTTTCAGGCGGCCAATATGGGACTTCTCGCCTATATCATCGGGCTCGGCATCGATTACGGTCTTGAGCGGGATTATGTGTCCACCGCTCTCGGTCTGGCCACCTGGGTTGCGCTGGCTGGGCCGCTGGTGGTCATTTTCATGGGTGTCCGGTTCGGTCGCTTCTGGCCTCTCGCCATTGTCATGCTGCTGACACTGCTCGGTACGGCTGCCTTTCTGTGGAGCGCCAATCCGGTGATGTACCTGCTGGCGAATTGCGGCACCGGCATTACCTGGGGAATGGTCATGGCCTATCTGCTCGGCATGGCGGCCCAGTTCGACAAGGCCGGGCGCACGGCGGCGGCAGCGGGCTTTGTTTCGAAAGTCGGCCTGGCTTCCGGGCCGCTGGTCGTGGGTCAAATGCTGGCTGCAGGCTTTTCCTATGCGGACATGCTTTATGCGGTCTTCGCCCTGCTCGTTCTCAGCATGGTGGTCATGCTCTTCCCGGCGGCGATATTGGACCGCAAATGACAGCAGGATTCTGGCACCATATTTTGGTGCCAACTGGCGCTGTCACTGCCCGCCCCAAAGCGGCAAAACGCATTTTTGGTACCATCCGGAGCATCTTGGAACATGATTTCTAGCGCCTATCTCAAGCATGACGCTTACATCGACGGCGAATGGATTGCCGCTGCCAGTGGCAAGAGCTTTGCCGTCTACAATCCCGCCGACGGAACCGAAATTGCATCTGTTACAGATTGCGGGACGGTTGATACCGAACGGGCCATTGCCGCGGCAGACAGGGCTTTTGGCTCTTGGTCAGCGCTCACTGCGGCCGTGCGTGCCGAGAAACTGATGGCATGGCATGCCTTGATGCTGGCCCATGAAAATGAGCTCGCCAATATATTGACCGCCGAGATGGGCAAGCCGCTGGCAGAGGCCGTCGGCGAAATCCGTTATGGCGCGAGCTATCTCGAATGGTATGCCGAAGAAGCAAAGCGCGTTTACGGCGATGTCATCCCGCATGCTTCCGGCGATGTGCGTGCGGTTGTCGTGAAACAGCCAATCGGCGTCTGCGCCGCGATAACGCCCTGGAATTTCCCCAATGCCATGTTGATGCGCAAGGTCGCGGCGGCGCTCGCAGCGGGCTGCACGATGGTGGCAAAACCCGCCGAAGACACACCGCTTTCCGCGCTGGCGATTGCGGCATTGGCCGAACAGGCGGGTATCCCGCCCGGCGTTCTGAACATAGTGCCGACAAGCGGGGCGGCGGAAGTCGGTGAAGCCCTGACATCCAGCCCAATTGTGCGGAAACTGTCCTTTACCGGATCGACCAAAGTTGGCCGGATATTGCTGGAACAATGCGCTGCGACAATCAAGAAAGCATCGCTCGAACTCGGCGGAAACGCGCCGTTCATCATTTTCGATGATGCCGATATCGACGCGGCGATGGAAGGGCTGATGGCATCAAAATTCCGCAATGCCGGACAGACCTGTGTGTGCGCAAACCGCATTTTTGTGCATCGCTCGGTTCACTCTGAAGTGACACGGAAGCTGGTCGAACGCGTGAAGCTGATGAAGGTCGGGCCGGGTGACTGCGCCGAAAATGATATTGGCCCGCTGATCAATATCGCAGCCGTCGAGAAGGTCGAAAAGCTGGTGGCGAGTGCCCGCAGTGCAGGCGCGCAGGTTTTGCTTGGCGGCGATCGCCATGAAGCTGGTGGTCTGTTCTTCGAGCCGACAATCCTCGACAAGGTCAGTAATGAAATGGAAATCGCGCGGAGCGAAATATTCGGTCCCGTCGCGACGCTGATTCCCTTCGATAGCGAAGCGGAGGTCATCGCTCTGGCCAACGACACACCTTATGGTCTGGCCGCCTATTTTTACAGCCGCGACATTGGCCGGGTCTGGCGCGTCGGCGAAGCACTCGAATATGGGATGGTCGGGATCAACCAGGGGATAGTCTCGTCCGCAGCGGCACCGTTCGGCGGCGTCAAACAGTCCGGCCTTGGCCGGGAAGGTTCGAAATACGGGCTCGAGGATTATCTGGAAATCAAATATCTGTGCTTGGGAGGCATTGCGGAATGAACATATCAGCCAAAGTGGAAAGCTCTAGTGAAGTGACCGGCAACGCCGCATGGCAGGCGCGCAAGAACGCGGCCATCGCCAGAGGAGAGGGCAATGCTGCGCCGATTTACGTTGATCGTGCCCGGGGATCGGAAATCTGGGATGTCGAAGGCCGGCGCTATATCGATTTCGGAGCCGGAATCGCGGTCTGCAACACCGGTCACATGCATCCGAAGATCCATGCCGCGGTGACCGAGCAACTCGAGCGGTTCAGCCACACATGCGTCATGGTCACCCCCTATGACAGCGCCGTGATGCTTGCCGAGCGGTTGAACGAATGTGCGCCGGGCGACAGCCCCAAGAAAAGCATGTTCGTGACAACCGGCGCAGAGGCCGTGGAAAATGCTATCAAGATCGCGCGAGCCCATACGGGCCGGCGCGGTGTCATAGCCTTTGACGGCGGCTATCATGGACGGACGATGATGACCCTGGGCCTGACCGGCAAAGTGACGCCCTACAAAAATCGCTTTGGCCCGTTTCCCGGCGAAATTTACCGCGCGCCCTTCCCGGTTCCCTATCACGGAATCAGTATGGAAGACTCGCTACGTGCGCTGGAGATCCTGTTCAGGACCGATATCGAGCCGCGCGACTGCGCCGCGATAATCGTCGAGCCGGTGCAGGGCGAGGGCGGATTTTATCCGGCTCCGGACGCGTTTCTGCAGGCGCTTCGGCAGATTTGCGACGAGCATGGCATCCTGTTGATTTTCGATGAGATCCAGACCGGCTTTGGCCGTACCGGCAAATTTTTTGCCGCCGAACATGCGGCAGTGGAAGCGGACCTGATGACCGTTGCCAAAGGTCTGGCGGGCGGCTTCCCGTTGGCGGCGGTGATCGGGAAACAGGAAGTTATGGATGCGCCTGAGCCGGGCGGCCTGGGAGGCACCTATGCCGGTTCGCCGATCGGTTGTGCTGCGGCGCTCGCCGTGCTCGATGTGATCGAGGAAGAAGGCCTTGTCGAGGCATCGGTCCATATCGGCCAGGTCTTCGGCGAACGCTTGCTTGCGTTGCAGGCAGAATTTCCGGATCGGATTGGCGATGTGCGCTGCGATCGCGGCGCTATGATCGCCGTTGAACTGGTGGAAAATGGCGATGCCAACTTGCCAGACGCGATCCTGACAAAAACCATAGCGACGGCGGCCTATCAGAAGGGACTGATTGCTTTGACCTGCGGCGTGCGTGGCAACGTCTTCAGGTTCCTGCCGGCGCTGACGATCTCGGACGCGCTGATCCATGAGGGGCTGGATATTTTCGAAGACTGTTTTCGGGATGCTCTCATTAAATAGAGAAAAGTCTGACAGCTGAAAATTGATCTCGGCTTGAATCGGAGTAATTGCAGGCAAAGGCGGCTGTCAGGAAGAAACTTCGGCGTTGGGAACAACGATAATTGTGCGCGAAGCAGACGGTCGCTCGAATTTCGATCGCGGCCTGATCGCATTGTGTCGAAAAGCCAGAATGTTCTTCACGCCAAGGACAGCTGTTTTGAGCAACCCGAATCCCGATATTCTCCATGATTACACCGGAGAAATAACGGAGTTCCAAGTAGCTCTAACTCAAGTAATGGCAGAAAATATGGTGCACCCGGTATGATAATAATGGGCACTCAAATCATTGGGAAATTTCTGTCGAGTTGCGGGAATAAACCGTTTTCCAGCAAAATCTGATTATCACTGTAGTTGCAAGCATAAATGTAACTGTCCTCAGTTGGGCTGTCGGTAGACTGTCCGTTTTGTGACCGTCAATTTGGTTAGAGGACAATAAATATCGAACTGCTGTAATCGCGGCTTCGGTTGCATTAGCTGACGTTATGCTGCCACATAATATGATCCGACTGTGCTCCATATAACTGCCATTCTCGTGAACGAGAGGCGCCGGAGCTGTTTATTGAATTATTGCACCGGCTCCATTTCACGTTCATGCTGCGATAATGCGGGGGGCATTGCGTGTCGGGTTTTGAAACGGAGCAAGATTTAACATCGAAACCATCGGCAGCAGTGCGCGCTTCGCTTTTTGGCAGCTTCCAGCTTAGGACTCCTGACGGCGCAGAAATCGTCATCTCCAATCGACGCGCGCGGGCTCTGCTCGCGATGCTTTGCCTCGCACCGGATGAGCCGATTGAGCGCGATACTCTGAGCAGGATTTTATGGCCGGGGCGGTTTGAGGCACAGGCACGCGCAAGTTTACGGCAATCTTTACTCGATTTGAGGAAGCTGCTGGCAGTGGCCCATTGTGATTTGCTGCATGTCTCGCGCAGCCGGATCCGCCTGAAAGCAGACAACGTGCGGTCCGATCTCGAAGATCTGGAGGAGGCGCTGGCCGAGGGCCGGTGGCCGCAGGCGACAAACTTGCTTATAGACGTCGGCGGCCAGCGGATACTGGACCGGCTGGAATTTGGTGAAGCATTCGAGGAATGGCTATCCGAACGCCGACAGACGGTCGAAATGCGACTGCAGATGAAAATCAGTGACGCTTTGGCTGATCTGAAAGCAAAACGAAATCCGGCCGATCATGACCGGTTGCTCGACGCATGGATGGTTCGGCACCCAGCCTCCTCCCGGGTCATCATGGCGAACCGGCAAAGCGGCCGGACACGCCTGGCCATATTGCCGTTTGCGTCGCTCGACAGCAAGGATAACCAGGGCTATTTTGCTGACGGTATCGTCGATGAACTGATCACCGCTCTGGGTCAGGTCCCGCAACTGCTGGTCGCCGGCCGGACATCGTCCTTCCAGTTCAAACAGACCGATCTGTCCCTGCCGGAAATAGCCAACCAATTGCACGTGTCGCATCTGGTCGAGGGATCGGTGCAGCGACAGGACAGCAATGTTCGGATCAGCGTGCGCCTGATCGACGGACAAACCGGCTTCGAGAGCTGGAGCTACAGCTATGACGGCACGGAGGATGATATCTTTGCCACCCGCGCCCAGGTGGCCCGCCAAGTAACCAGGGAATTGGGCAACGCGCTTGATCTGGATTTCGCCGCGCCCGCTATCCGCCGGATGACGGAGAACAAGGAAGCTTACGGTCTCTATTTGCAAGGCAGATCGCTCACGCGCAGAGCCATCGGGGAGGGGGTGCTCGACACCGCGATCCAGTTGCTCGAGCAGGCGCTGGAACTGGAACCGGAATTTGCCGAATGCTGGACCGCGCTTGCCGAAGCCCATGTCTATACCGCCGTCTACACCCCCTGCCTCGATAAATTGGGGGAAGCACGGCGCATGGCCGAATGTGCAAGGAAAGCGATCGAACTCGCGCCCAGTCAGGGCCATGCCTATGCCATGCTCGGCCTGTATCAATGGACCGTGAATGACGCCGTCGGAGCTCTGGATCTGGCGTTCAAGGCTTATGAGCTCGAACCGGAAAATCCGGCCGTGGCCATGCGTCTGGGATCGTTCCTGCTTTATTGCGGGCGAACCGCGGAAGGTCTGCCCTATATCGAGGCCGCGATTGATCAGGACCCTGTTGATGGCCGGAATTACGCGATGTTGTGTGTGGCCCATCTCAACCTCGGCAATTTCAGCGCTGCGATCGATGCCGGGCAGCGGATGGCCGACCTTGGCCAGCCATCGCTGCATCTGGCTGCGGCCACGGCAGCAACGGGCGACCATGATCTGGCGGTCAGACAATATCAGAAATGCCGCTTGCTGATGAACAGCGTTATATTTTCGCCAGCGGGAACCGCGCCAATGACGACCGAGGCGATGGATGCCTACTGGCTGCTTGCTGCCAAGGGTATTCATAGCGGCAAGGAGGAAGACCGGCAGCAATATTGCCAGCTTCTGGAAATGATGCACGCCACCTTCCCTGACCCGGGTGACCCGACCATTGTCTGGCCGGCGATCTGGATCGGCAATGCGGCGATGGTATTCAAAACCCTGGGAAAGCAGATCACCCCGCCGAATATGGTCGGTCTGATGTCGCTGTGGGCAGACGTCGAACCCATCCGCCAGACCCGCCTTCACCCCGACTTCATGGCTTTTGCCGATCGCATCGGTCTGGTCACAGCATGGGAAAAATACGGCTGGCCGGATCTGATCCCGGCCCCCGCCACAGGACAGTAAGTCGCTATTGACGTTTTTTTGACGGTAGCGCTGTTGACCTCAAGTTACATTCGGGCGCATCGATAGCGCACTGAAATCGCAGACAAGTTGAAGCAATCGGACGGTTCCGAAAACCATCGGTTTCGCCAGCGGGAGAGCTGTGTCTGCAGCAAGCGGGGGACAGTAATGCACAGCACCAACCATGAACCAGTGCGAAAGGAAGCGGCCAGATGATCGCTTTGACAAGGCTGCCCGCGCTTTCCGAAAACCGGCGCCTGCGCCTCTGGGCTTTTTTCCTGTTTTACATATCGCAGGGCATTCCGATCGGGCTGATGATAACAGCAATTCCGGCGTGGCTTGCCGCCAATGGAGCGAGCACGGCTGAGGTCGGCACACTCATTGCCATCGTGTTTTTGCCCTGGTCGCTGAAACTGGTGAGCGGGCTGCTGATGGACCGCTTCTGTTACCGCCCGATGGGCCGGATGCGGGCCTGGATTATCGGATCGCAAACGATCATGCTGATCATATTTCTCGCCGCCGCTGCGCTGGCGCCCGGCGCATCCGACATCATGTTGCTTGCCGGCCTTGGCTTTGCGTTGAACTTTTGCGCTGCGTTTAACGATGTCGCGATTGACGGCATGGCGGTTGATCTGGTGCCCGAGGAAGAACGCGAACAGACCAATGCCTTCATGTGCGGTGGCCAGATGATCGGAATATCCGCAACGGCAGCCCTGGCGAGCTTCATACTCGTATATGGCGGGGTCGCGCTGGCTATGGTGTCATGCGCGCTTTTGATCCTCATACTGACCGTCGTGGTCACTTTGCTCCGCGAGCGTCCGGGAGAACGGTTGCTGCCATGGACGGCAGGGGATGCGTCGCCGGAGAATCTGTCACGTGGCGCGGAAGCGTGGCTGCCCATAATCCGCCAGGTTTTGGCCGGTCTCTTTCGCTGGCGCACTGCGCTATTTCTTTTGGGCGCCGGAGCGATAGTCTCTAGCGCTGGTCTGGCCGATGTTTTCGGGCCGAGCTTCAGTGTCGCCGAGCTGGGCTGGAGCAGCGAATATTACAGCAGTTTCTACTCCATTACCGGCTTTGTGATGGTGATGGCGGTGATGCTTCTCATGGGGCCGCTTGTCAGCCGGAACGGCGCAAGAAACATGTTTATTGCTTTTACCGGGATGATGCTGCTGACCAATCTGGCCGCCCATTTCGCTCTGCCAAATGATTTCGGAACGCTTGCGATGCAAGCCTATCTGACCATATTCTGGGGCGCTTTTGGCGGAACAGCGGCGCTGTTTTTTGCATGGATGATGAACCTGACCAATCCTGCTGTCGCCGCCGGTCAATATGCGCTGTTCATGGCTATCCCCAATCTGGTCAGATCATTCAGCGCCGGAACACATGGCCAGATCATCGACAATTACGGCTACGACACATCGTTCCTGGTCGCCACTATCTCCATTGCTGCTGGAATTACCATCTGCCTGCTTGCCGGTTTCGGGCGGGTGGAAAGTCTCACTGATCGCGACGGCAAGGGCGCCGTGCAGCCCGCAGACGAAAGCGCAACCTTACCGCAAGGGATGATTGCCTGAGCGAACCCGGTTTTTGAAGACGCTGCCTCAAAACCGGGGCGGCAAATAACAGGAGAAGAAGAATGAAATTGATGAAAAATATGGCGATGGCGACCGCCGTTCTGATCGCCTCACCGATGATGCTGGCGGCCCCGGCCATCGCTGATGAGTTTCCGCTGGTGGCTGGTGACTATACCAGTTTGACCGGCATTTATGTCGAGGATGGCGGCTCCATGGCCTACGCCAAGTTTCTGGCCGGAGAATGGGCGAAAAACCAGGAATTCGCAATATCGAAAGGATGGATTTCCGGCTATAATATCTACTCCAATAACGACCGGCGGGACGGCGAACCGCATCTCTATCTCAGCCAAACCTTTCCGTCCTGGCCCAGCGGCGCAGAAATGGAACGGCGCAACAAGGAATGGGAAGCCTTTGACACAAGATCCAATGCCCAGCTCGACGCCGAATCCGGCAATCGTGCGAAGTTCCGCAAGGTCATGGGAACAATAACCATGCAGGAATATACAATCCGCAAATAATGTTGGCCGGACTAACAGGGAAGCGGTCGTCATGCCGCGATCCGCGATAGATCCGACACCCGTCCGGCGGATGATATGCGACCCGTCATTCGCCGGACTATCCCTCAATCATGCCGGGGATAAGACCATGCAAAGCCTAGCCGAGATTGCGAATGACTATATCACGATGATGGCAGCCGGCGAGATTCTGGCGGCGGCAGAGAAATACTGGGCCAGTGACATTGTCGCACTGGAACCCAACCAAACCGAAAAATCCGATCCGGTCATTGCGATTGGCAAGCCGGCAGCACTGGCGAGATTAGCCAACTGGCTGGAAGCCAATGCGATCAGCGAGCTCCTTATCGACGGCCCGTTCATCACCGGCGACCATTTTGCACTTTTCATAGACATGGAAATCACCCGCCATGCCACCGGCATACGCCAGCCTTTCAGCGAAATTGCCACTTATACAGTGCGCGAGGGCCAGATTGTTGAAGAGAGGTTTTTCTATGGCTGATTCTGCGGTGACCAACGGAAAATTGTTCAATGAGCTGGGTTTCGCCGAATCTGTCGGCCTCGGCGCGATGGTTCCGCATCACGCCCCGCATAATGACCACCGCTCGTCCCGGCAGTTGTACCGGTTCAATAACCAGCGGTTTCATCGCCTTGTTTGCGCTGCTCGGTCGTCACCGTGGAATAGAGTGTGACCGAACCGCCCCGTCTCGAGCTACGTGGTCTGCCTGAAGCAATAGAAAAATGGTGCACCCGACTGGATTCGAACCAGTGACCTCTGCCTTCGGAGGGATTACGACTAGCTCCGTCGATTACCGAAAGGAGCACGCTATGCTGCGCTATCTTACTGTAAATAAAAAGGAATTTGATTTCCTTCGCCGACAAGCCTATCCTTCTGTTCGCCACGGTTTTCGCCCTGCTGCTTACGTGGTGCTTACGCGGGTGTTCATGCATGTGACGGAGGAAGTCCATGGCTAAGCTGACAAAACGGGTTGTGGACGCTGCTGAAAGCCGCGTCAGTGATTACGTGATCTGGGACGATGAACTACCCGGTTTCGGGCTCCGCGTCTTTACATCAGGTAAGCGCAGCTATGTTATTCAGTATCGCCAAGGAGGTCGGTCGCGGCGCTACACTATCGGACTGCATGGCGTCTGGACGCCGGAACTTGCCCGCCAAGAGGCGAAAGTCCAACTCGGCCGGATCGCGCGTGGCGAAAACCCGGCAGAGGAAAAGCAGCTCGACCGCAAGGCAATCACAGTTAAGGAGCTTTGCACCCTCTACCTGAATGACATGAACGCCGGCCTGATCATGGGGAAAGGCGGTCGTCCGAAGAAACACAGCACGATGGTGACCGATACCGGCCGGATCAATCGACACATCGTCCCGATTTTGGGCAGTCGCCGTGTGAATGACTTGACCAAGTCCGACGTCAACAAACTTCTTAAAGATGTCATGGCGGGCAAAACTCGGGTCTCTGTCAAAACCAACAAGCTCAGGGGCAAGGCGATTGTCCGGGGTGGTCCCGGGACTGCCGCCCGAGCCGTTGGGCTGCTTGGCGGTATACTCACCTACGCTATCGACGCCGGGATCATAGACCGAAATCCGGCGCATGGCATCAAGAAGCCGAAAGATAATGTCCGCAAGCGTAGGCTGTCCGAAGCGGAGTATCGACTACTTGGTGCCATGTTGCGTGACGCGGCTCAGAGCGAGAATCACGCGATGACGGTCGAGATCATCCGTCAGATCACTATGACGGGCTGCCGCCGATCCGAGATGATCGGGCTACGTTGGAGCGAGGTCGACGGCCAGGCCAGTTGTCTGCGGCTTGAAGACAGTAAGGAAGGCTATTCGATTCGGCCCATCGGGCTACCTGTCGTGGAGTATTTGGAAGAGCGTGCCAAGTTGCGTGCCGGCAGCTTTGTCTTTCCCGGCCGTGACGAGGATAAGGCGTTCGGCAGCTTCCCAAACCATTGGAAAAAGATCTTCGAAAACTCGCCGCTCGCCGATGTTACGCCGCACGTCCTTCGCCACAGCTTCGCCAGCGTGGCGAATGATCTTGGCTTTACGGAGATTACCATCGCGGCCCTTGTCGGACATGCTAAGGGTTCGGTCACGAGCAACTACATCCACACACTCGATACTGCTCTCATCATGGCGGCCGATACCATCGCGGGCTACATCCAAGGTCTTCTCGACGGCATAGAGTTCAAGCAAACCACCTATGCCCTTGATCGCGACTCCCGCAAAGCATCGCTGGCGCGGTTCCTCCAGAAGGCCGCAGGTAATGACGATCTCCCCAGCGACGAAAAGCAGCCCCTTGCCGCTTGACGGTGGCCGACGTCGGCAACAAATCAAGTGTCCTCAGTCTCGTGAAGCTGCAGCGTTGGGGACACAGGCCGAGGGCGGCGGCGCATTCCGCCACGCCCTCGGTATCCCGTCGCTCCTAAAACCCTCCGACGCGATCTTGCCTTTGGCCTTGCCGCTTTCGATCAGGGCATGCACGCTTAAGGTTCGTCGCATTGATCGGTCTGAAGTATTCCGCCAGTGTGCGGCTTGCGCCCTCATCGACCACACGCGAGAGGTCGTTCAGCAACGTCCCCGGTTCCGCAATATCGGCGATGCCGGACATCGAGCCCGTGAACATGAACGCCAAATGCACCGACGCGCTTTTGCGCTTGAGCGGATTGATATCGAGCGCGGCCGGGTCATCTATCACGGCGAAATGGCCTTGCGGCGCGATCAGCTCCACGATTTCGGCAAGCTGTTGCTCGGTGTTTGCGGACCAACGATGCTCCGACGTGTCTCTGTGTCTGCAAACGACAAGCCCGGCAGTCCGAGGCTGAGTTGCATGACGGCTGGTTCCTCTCCCTGCGCCTCCAGCGAGGATAGCGTGACGCCGAGGAGGCGTATGCCCTTTTCGACGGGAAACAATCGCTCCAGCAATATCGAGGCGATGCCGGCCAACTCCCCGGCGTCGCGCACGCTTCGGCCGATCGTCCGGCTGCGGGTGATCTGCTGGAAATCGGCGTATTTCACCTTCAGCGTCACGGTGCGGCCGGTCAAGTCCTTCGCCTCGCAACTACGCCAGACCTTGGTTGCCAGCGCCTCGATCTCGGCCTTCGCCGGATTGAGGGCGAAGATATCCTCCGAGAACGTGTCCTCGGCGCCGATGGATTTGCGCTCCCGGTGGGGTTCCACCGGGCGATTGTCGATGCCGCGCGAAATCCGGTAATACCAGTCTCCGGACTTCCCGAAATGCTCGCGCAGGAACTCCGCCGACTTCTTGCGCAGGTCCGCGCCGGTGAGGATGCCCAGCCGCTCCATCTTTGCCGCCGTGGCCGGGCCGACGCCATGGAATTTCTTGACCGGCAGCTCGGCCACGAATTGCGGTCCCCCCGAGGGCGTGATCACCGCCTGGCCATTGGGCTTGTTCAGATCGCTCGCCATCTTGGCGAGGAACTTGCAATAGCTGATCCCGGCCGAGGCGTTGAGGTCCGTCACCTCCTTGATCCGGGCGCGGATAATCTGTGCGATCTCCGTTGCAACGGGGATGCCTCGTTTGTTTTCCGTCACATCCAGATAGGCTTCGTCCAGCGACAGCGGCTCGATCAGGTCTGTATGCTCAGCGAAGACCTCGCGGATCTGGTTGGACACGGCCCGATAGACCTCGAAGCGCGGCTTCACGAAGATCAGGTCCGGGCAGCGCCGCTTCGCCGTGACCGAGGGCATGGCCGAGCGCACACCGAAGACACGCGCCTCGTAACTGGCGGCGGCGACCACGCCGCGCGCGGCCGAACCGCCGACTGCGACGGGCTTGCCGCGAAGCTCGGGGTTATCGCGCTGCTCGACCGAGGCATAGAAGGCGTCCATATCGATATGCAGAATCCTGCGAACCCTGCCGCCTGATTCAACTGCTCCCTCTGGCTGGTCCCACGGTTCCGGCATGACGCGATATCAGCCTACCCGACCGGCCGGTGCCTCGATGATCTCAAGCAGGTCCGAGGACAGTGGACGTTGCAGGGCCTTGGCCTCGTGCCAATCGGCGGTCAGCCAGATTTCCACCTCTTCCCGGCTGGTCAGGACCACCGGCATGGCTTTGGGATGGATCGGCTTGACGACATCGTTGGCGTCGGTGGTGAGAAAGGCGAAAAGGTCATGGGTGCCCGGCCGCGGCGTGCGGTTCGAGCCACGAGTGCCCTCCCATTGCGTCCAGATCCCCGCGAAGAAGAAGAGGGGCTGCGTCTCGTCCAACCCGAACCAGTAGAGCGGTTTACGCTTCGTCACCGGATCGGGGGTCTGGCCATATTCTGAAAATGCCGTCGCGGGGACCACGCAGCGGTTTGCGACGCCGAGCCATTGTTGCCAGTGCCTGATCCAGGTCTTGCGCACATTGGTGACGCCAGTATCCGGGGCGTCCGGTGTCTTGAGATGTTCGGCCGGCGTCGGCATGCCCCAGGTCAGTGCGGCGAGCTCGCGTCCGCCCCCGATGTTGCGCACCACTGGCGCGGGCCGGTCGGGATAGACGTCGAGCGAGGGTTCCAGATTGCCCAGGCTGTCAAGGGTCAGCGTCACGAAATCCCTGATCGCCTGCTGGTTGGTCGTGATGTTGTAGAGATTACACAAAACCGCTTCTCCGCTTTTACGCCGATCATAGCGCAGAAGGTCCGCGGTGGCTTCCGGTCACATCTTCGCCGACTTGCATTGACTCTCGCACCATCTCGGAACAGATAGAGAACATAGCAGCAGGATTTGCCCTTGGAAAGACCCGGAGCCGACCTTCCCGATGCACGAGCGCGCCACCAGTTCTGCCATTACGGCGCTTCGCACGCGCATTGCACAGCTTGAAGGCGACGGCGCGCGCCGGCATGAGGCTCTTCCCTTTGGCATCCCCCAGCTCGATCGCAGGCTGCCCGGTGGCGGGCTGGCGCTCGGCTGCCTGCATGAGGTGGCGGGCGGCGGCAATGGCGCAGTGGACGGTGCGGCGGCGGCCTGTTTCGTTGCGGGCATCGCGGCGCGAACCCAGGGCAAGGTTCTGTGGTGCGTGGCGCAGCAGGATCTCTTCGCGCCGGGCCTCGAACAGGCTGGCCTGCCGCCAGACCGGGTGATCCATGTCGAGGCCGGCGACGACAAGTCGGTCCTGGCCTGTATGGAGGAAGGTCTGCGCTATGAAGGGCTGGGCGCGGTGGTCGGCGATATTGCCCGGCTACCGATGACCGCCTCGCGGCGGCTGCATCTGGCCGCCAAGGAATCGGGCACCATCGCCATCGCCCTCCGTCGCTGGCGGCGGCAATCGGAGGCCAGCGATTTCGGGCAGCCGACGGCCGCGATGACGCGCTGGCGCGTCTCGGTGCTGCCCTCCGCCACCCAGCCGGTGCCCGGCGTGGCCCGTGCGCGCTGGCTGATCGAGCTGGTCCGGGCGCGGGCAGGCGAATCCCTCGATATCGAACTGGAGGCATGCGATGGCTCGGGTCATCTCGGTCTTCCTGCCGACTTGGCCGGTGGACCGGCTGCGGCGGAAGACTGGCGACGCAGCGCCGCCGGCTGACGCGCCGCTGATCATTGCGGGCAGGGACCGCAATCGCCGGGTGGTGACGGCAGCCGATGCCGCCGCGCAGGCCCTCGGCCTGCATGTCGGCATGCCCGTCACCAAGGCGCAGGCGCTGGTGCCGGGGCTGGTGATCGAACCCGCCGACCCGCAGGCCGATGCGGAAAGCCTCGAACGCCTGGTGTTGTGGGTCTTGCAACGATTCAGCCCGATCGTCGCCGTCGATGGCCTGGAGGGGATCGTCATCGACTCCACCGGCGCAGATCACCTACACGGCGGCGAGGCGGCCATGCTGGATGCCCTCGTCGGGCGCCTCACCTTCTCGGGGATTACTGCCCGCGCCGCCCTGGCGGACACGTGGGGCTCCGCGCATGCGCTGGCGCGCTATGCTGCCGATCCCTCGCTGATCGCAGCATCGGGCACGACCGAGGTCCGCCTCTCGCCGCTGCCGCTCGAAGCGCTGCGCCTTTCGCCCTCGATCTCGGCCGGGCTGCGCGATCTGGGTTTCGCCCGCATCGGCGACCTGATCGGTCAGCCGCGCGCACCGTTGACCCGGCGCTTCGGGCCGGAACTCTGCCGCAGGCTGGATCAGGCGCTTGGCGAGGCCGCCGAGCCGATCATCCCCCTCCGGCCCGAGGATATGATCGAGTCGCGGCGCAGTTTCGCAGAACCCATCGCCGCTGCCGAAACCATCGCCCGCTATATCGGAAAGCTGGTCGATGCTCTTTGTGCCGCCCTGGAGCAACGCGGGCTCGGCGCGCGCCGCCTCGATCTCCTCTGCCAGCGCGTCGACAATCGCATGGAAACCGTCCGCATCGGTCTTGCCCGGCCGGTGCGCGACCCAAAACGCCTGACCCGGCTGCTCTGCGACAAGATCGAAACCATCGACCCCGGCCTTGGCATCGAAATCATGTCCCTGGCGGCGACAATTGCCGAGCCCCTGGCCGCGAAACAGGTGGCAAGCAGCCTGATCGAGGCGGCTGAGCCCGATCTGTCCGGCCTGATCGACACGCTCGCCAATCGGGTAGGCGCGCGGGCAGTCTATCGTTTCGCTCCCGTCGCCAGCGACGTGCCCGAACGCTCGGTTTGCCGCATCCCGGCGCTGGCCGAGGACACCGGCGCGGGCTGGCCTGATCACTGGCCGCGCCCCGCGCGCCTGCTGCTGCGGCCCGAGCCGATTGAGACCATGGCGCTGTTGCCCGACCATCCGCCGAACTGGATCTCCTGGCGCGGCATTCGCCGCCGCGTCCGGCGGGCCGACGGTCCTGAGCGAATCTTCGGGGAGTGGTGGAAACGTGACGCCGAACTGGCCGCCGTGCGCGACTATTTCCGCATCGAGGATGAGGCCGGCGAGCGCTTCTGGATCTTCCGCGCCGGCGATGGCGAGGATGCCGCCACCGGCTCGCATCGCTGGTT
>UEXM01000178.1_pt1 | contig 69383 bp, 54 predicted proteins | sample 1796661 | NCBI WGS metagenome assembly UEXM01 (sample SAMEA4772469, study PRJEB27181) | metagenome | reverse complement strand
GTCAAGCACTTTATGCCCCCCACGCATATTAAGTAGTCCTTCGTAAATCGCTACTGGATATGCATTTGGTGCACTGGGTTGTGCCACAACGTCAACTGTGACAATTTCAAAATCAGCAACTTGACCACTGGATTCATTTACGTTTCCACTGCCTCGGCTACTAACTCCTAATTTTACTCCACCGTTGATCATTGTTTTCACAAGTTGACCCATTGGTGTTTCAAGAATCTTTAATTTACCATATCCGTTAGGTCCATCCATCCACATACTTTCAATCATATGCGATACTCGATCAAGGTTAATTTTGAGATCATCTGGATGGTCAACTTCGCCAAGAACGCTGTTGCCTTCTTTAATTTGCTCGTTGATGGTAGTTACAGCATTGGTAATCTCAGAGACAGGGTAAACACGCTTGTTTGCGTTTTCTACCCCGCCCTGGATACAAATGCCTTTCATGTAGAGATCCTTGCCGCCGTTAGAATTTTCCGTTGCTTCATAAACAACATTTGCATCCTTAAACGTTAGGTTTTCTCTCAAGTACAACATAGAAATTATGCTTTACTCATTGTTGCGCCACGTGTGTCTGCCGCATCAGTTTGTACTGTTGATTTAGGTGTTGCTCCGCCTGACTCTTCGCCTGTTGGATCGACTGCTTTGCCGCCCATGTCGTTTTTGCCAGCCACTGGACCTGATGATCCATCACCTTGCTCGCTAGTTACAGGTGCAGGAGCCTTTTCCGTATATTCACGGACCATTTCTTCAGTTTCCTCTACTTCTTCAGATTCAACTGCTTCCATTTCATCTTCTTCTTCACCTTCTTCGTCGCCCATGTCCATGTCCATATCCATTTCTGGCTCCATGTCCATTGCGTCGCCGTCGTCAGCATCGTCTGCACCCATAAGTGCTTCAAACTCTGCTTTCAATTCGTCTAATGCATCTTCTAGATCAACAACACGGTCTTCCATGTCGTCATCGCCTTCATGCTCATCTTCCATTGATAGACCTTCTTCATCGGCTTCGATGTCGTCAATCATATCATCGGCAGCATCGCCACCTAGTTCTGCTTCGTCAAAATCTGATTCTTCTACTGCTTCATCTTCTTCGACTGTATCTTCGTCTACTTCTGCAGTTTCTTCAACTTGATCCTCATCTGTGAGACCCTCATAGATGTCACGTGACTTCTCAACCACGATCTCATGGAACAAATCTTTTGCGCCCTGCTCATCTTCTGCGATAAACAGTTCAATCAATTGCTCATACTTGCTTGTCATTTGTATAACTCCTATATTCATAAGGCATTTGTAGTTTTATTTAGTAATAACTATTTATATAGGGTAAAATGCGTACTTTTTGGACTCAAAAATATACTAAGGGTTTATGCTGCTGGCGCAGGTGCAAACTGGCGTCTAATTTCTTTTACAGACTCTTGATATTCGACTGATTTAAGATCGCTAAGTTTGCGCAATTTGCTTAATTGCTCTAGGGTAAGACGTGTCTTACGAGTATCAGTTTTCATAGCCGCTGTGCTATCCTGATACTGCTTTTCTTCTTTTGCCTGTGGATTATCTAATTCAAATAATAACATAAAAGTATTTATCCTAGAAATATGGATCTACATTTAGTGCTTGTGAAAAGATAGCAGGTTCGATATTGCCTCCAGTTGCCACTGCAACTATAGTTTCAGCATTACTAGGATGCTGTCCTGTTAATGCGGCTGCTACTGCTATTGCGCCACCAGGCTCTACAACAATTTTAAAATATTCAAACAGTGTTTTTATAGTTCTAAGTGTGTCTTGTTCACTAATTACTGCACCGCCTGACAAATGTTGTTTCATAATAGGAAAAGTAAGATTGCCAGGTTGACGATTAACAACAGCATCACAAATTGTATGTACGCTAGTATCTGCCACAGTTTCAATTTTACCTGATTCAATACTACGTTTAGTATCATCATAAAATTCAGGTTCTGCACACCAAATTTTTACATCGGGCATCATTGCATGCACTGCTATGCCTAGTCCACTACAAAGACCGCCTCCGCCAACACAGGCTATAACTGCGTCAGGCTTAACACCTTTTTCCATTGCTTGCTGTGCTATTTCTAATCCAACAGTGCCTTGTCCAGCAATTATTCTTGGATCATCAAAACTGGGTATAAGTTCTGCGTTATATTTTTCTGCTAGTTCAGCACCTATTTGTTCACGCGATTCCTCGAAGCGTGTGTATGTTACTATCTCTGCACCTAAACTTTTGGCAATTTCCATTTTATTGGGAGGTGCATCCTTGGGCATAACAATTGTAGCACGAAGCCCTCTTAGTGCAGCGGCTCTAGCACTGCCAAGTGCATGACTGCCACTACTGAAAGCAACAATATGTTTTACGCTATCATCTAAACTATAGACTGCATTTGCTGCACCACGCATCTTAAAAGATCCAGTGTATTGCAAACATTCAGCCTTGACTAGCAATCGCTTCCCAAGTTTATTATTTAAACTAGGAGATTCTAGCAGTGGTGTTTTGAATATGTAAGGATGTATGCGGTTTGCTGCCGCTAGGATATTCTCGAATTTTACTGTCATATTTTACTTATGTGTCAGTATCTGCTGGTGTTGTACTTCCGACTGGGCTTGCATCACCAGTTGCGCCTGCTTCACCTGCACCGCCTTCTTCACCGCCACCTGCGGCTGGATCTGCGTCGGCTGCTGGCTCTGCTTGTGGCTCAAATGCATCTATGTCTGCTTGTATACCACCACTGGTTACACCAACACTGCGCATACTAGGCAGTTCACTTTCTACGCTTATGTCCTGATTCTCTTCACGCCATAGTTTACTATTCTCAAGCATCTCTTCCTCAGTCATACCCAAGTAACGTCCCATAAGAAAACGTTTGCTCATATAAGGATAACCTTCCAGTGCTTGGAACGTGTTGATCCGTGCCTGATCCATTTCAGTTTCACGGTAACTACTAAAGTTTTGTGGCTCATTAAAACGCAAATCAAATGTACTGTTGTCAATTTCGACACCACGCCACTTGAGGAACATTTTAAACTCTCTATCAAATGTTGCTGCTACTAGTCTTTGTAGTCTCATACAATATTCATTAAAGCGTTTCTCTTGTATCATCGCTGTACCAACACGACCGTCATTGTATGAACTTGGGCTGTCTTCAAATCCAGTTGGCAAGTAACTACTAGGAATACGCAAGCCACGGAATAGTTTGTTAGTAAAGAATTTTAGATCATCAATCTCACCTAGATTAGTACCGCCTGGCAGTGTATCAACTTTACTGCCTCTGCCTTCTGCTGTTTGTGGAAAGAAGTAATCTTCGTTTGTACTAAGTGGATTGTATGTTGTATCCATGATGTTAACACCGCCACCTGTTTTACTAGGTATACGTCTTTGGTGTATTTCGTTTTTAACACGCTCAACAAAGCTCATAGCCATATGACTAGGCATGTTGCCTACATCAATATAGAATACTCTGCGCTCTGGCGCACGTTGAATACGGTAAATGATAATTGCATCTTCAAGCAGTTCTTTTTGCTTGTATACTTTAAACACTTGTTCTAGTATGCTATTACCAAAGGGCCAGTTAGGATCCAGTCCTTCTGTGAGACTGTTGTGTACAATATGTTCTGCTTCTATGGCTTTTTCGTTTAGCGCACGATCAAAACGTCCTTGCGCACTTGTGCCGCCACTGCCATCATACAAGTTACTAGGCTGAATGTAGCCTCTGTTCTTGTAAAGGTCACCCTGATTGCCGTGATCACTGTATGTATTGGCTGTTGCTGTCAAATTTTCAAAGTTTGGATTAATGTCTTTGATTACATACTGCTCAGGCTTTTTGCCTTCGCTTTCATTAACAATAATCTTTGTTACTTTGTTCATTTCTACCCAGTACCATTCAAAGGTTTCTGGATCTCTGATGAATACTTGATCTCCGTACTTTAGTGTGTTACGGAAAATTTTAAACAATCTTTTGTCAAAGTCGTTAAGGTTGTTCCAGTTAATAAGTTGCTGTTTGATAATTTCAACTTCACTCTCAGTAGGAGTGTCATAGAAGTGAATATCAAATCCTGTGCCATTCTCAGTGTTTGTTTGTGTACAAAACTCCGCAAGAATATCCAGTGCAGCATTAATCTCACTGTCAATATCCATGGTTTCGTACTGACCATAGCGTTCTGTACGATTTGGATGTCCTGAATATACCTCAGGCAAGTGGCTACTATAGTGACTGTACTTTGTACCGTCAGATCCGCCCTGTGTGTTTGTAAGTGGACTTGCGTCTTTTACAACAGTGAAATGTTTTTTCCAACTCATGTCTTATTATACTACCTTATTGCGTATTTACCTAATTTTTAATTGTTATTCAGTGCCGCTACCATTTGGTTGTTGATGCGCACTTGATCTTCTGCTTTCTTAACTAGATCCTCTTGAACTACTAGTTGCCTCTTTGCCACTTCTTCCATCCCTGTTAGTTTTGCTAACATATCAGAAAGTGCATTGGATACTGTGTTATCGCCAGTAATTCTCTCAATTGTGCCACTTAATAGTCCTTGATCAGTTTGTTCAAGTCTTCCGCGACTAGCAGCATCGACCGGTGGAGCCATAGATCCTGTTGCTGCAGTGCTTGGTGCCATGTCTACTGCCGCTGCTTGTGCAGCCTGTGCTGGCACAGTTACAGTATTTGCTACAGTGTTTAATACATTTCTACCAGTTTCAGTTCTATAAAATGCTTCAAGTAGACCACTAAGACTAACAAAGCCTTCCTGAAATGCTTTTGTCAATTGGTTTGCTGCTTCTGCTGCAGGATCTATTGCGTTTACAAAATCGCCAATTGATCCATCGGCTCTAGTTTTCAGTTCTGCTAGTGTATTATCAACAACACCGCTATTAACTTTATTCATTAATTCAAACTGGGCTTGAAAGTTATCTGCTGCCATTAGCACAATAGAGTTTGTACTGCCAGCAATTTGTAGTTTTACCAAATCAGCCAGACCCTCTGTCTCAGAAATTATTGCACCACTGCTTTTAGCAATCTGTTGCAGTGCTTCTAGACTAGGCTTAACATCGCCACCACCTTGTATTGTAGTTATAGTATCACTAATTGCACCTGTGAGTGTTGGTAACATTGCTGCTTGCATGTTACCTGCTTTTGTGACTGGGCCACCAAATGCAACAAACTCTTTAATAAACTGTGTTGCCTGTGGAAACTGTGCGCTTAGTGCTTGTACTGCTTCACGTTCTTTTTGGCTCATACCTAAAAGCACAGCGTTCATTTGCGCATCCTTGCGTTGCATGCGCATTTTTTCTTTTTCTTGTTCTATAGTTGTTCCGTTTATTGCTGCTAGTGCTTTTTGCTGCACAGCAAGATCAAATGCACCTTTGGTAGCCTCATCTAAAGTAACTGCATTATTGTATACACCCGGTGTACCTTCTGCAATTGCTGCTAGGTATTCTGCTGTGTTGCTGCCTATTTCTTCAAATGTAAAACCCATGCGTTGAAAAGCATCACCATAGTCTCTAATTACTCTTGCATTTGCATTTGAGAACTGTGCTGCACCTTCTGTAGTTGCCATACCAAACACGCTAACCTGTTCTCTGTTTTTTTCAAGCACATTGCCAAACTGTTGCATAGTAAGTCCACTAGTTTGTGCAAAGTTTCTAAAGTTAAGCATGCTTTGTCCAAACAGCGCACCATTGTTCGCTGCTTTTCGGTATTCAGTACCCATCTTATCAATATCACCTAGTGCAACACCAAGGGCTGATACTAACACCCCGCCTATTTGAGTAGCCGCTACAGTCAGTGCTCCTGCAACTGGTCCAGCACCAGCGGTTACTGCTAGTCCTAAGGCTACGCCACCATCCTTTACTAATCCAGCCGCTTTATCAAACATTTGACCAAGTGAACTAGCAGGTGCTTCTATATTCACATTGTTTAAACTATTTGCAACACTGCTAAATGCTGCACTAACACCAGCACTGCTACGTCCTAGGTTCTGAACACTGGAACTTGTCTCATCTGTTACTTTACTCTGTGTTGTAGTTGAACTACTTAAACGTTTTAGGTCTGCTGCAGCTCTGCGACTATCACCTGCAACAGTTGCAAAGATACTCTGTATACCTCCCGCACCTGTAGTTTGATTGTTTACAGCATCAATAAGACGATTCAGTGTTTGTTCACTAGCAAAATTGTCTGCTTGTACGGCTCCGATGCCCGGTACATCAATTGTTGGCAAAGTTTTAAACTCCAATTATATGCGTATATAAATATACTTGCATACTATTTATTAAGTATTTACCTGGAGAAAAACATGGTCGATGTACCTGAGAACTTTTCGATGAACCCTGAGCAACTTGCACAGATGCAAAACCGCACAAATCCGCTACAAAAATACATGCGGCAACCTGCAATCTATATTAAATTACCCAGCAATGGCGAATATTGGGCTATGAACAGTCTAGAAATGACTGTAAACAACGAATTGCCCGTATATCCTATGAGTACCAAGGATGAAATTGCTATTAACACACCGGATGCACTTATGAATGGGCAAGCAGTAGTGGATATGATTCACAGTTGTATGCCAAACATTAAGAACGCTTGGTGTATTCCAGTATGTGATTTAGATACAATATTAATTGCTATCAGAATTGCAAGTTATGGTGAGAAGATGGAGTACACTAGTACATGTCCACAATGCAGTAATCAGGATGAATATGAACTGGATTTACGAAACTTCCTAGACCTTCCTGTAAATTTAAGTGCATATCAGGAGCCACTTGAATACAAGGGCATGCAAATTTTTCTTAAACCAAACGATTATGAAAGTGTAAACACACAAAATTTGGAACAGTTTGAACAACAACGCATGGTGACTATGATAAATGATACAGAACTTAGCGAAGAAGATAAGCAGCAAAGATTCTACAAAATATTTCAGACTATGACAAATTATACTGTAAGGAACGTAAGTGGTACTATACTAAGGATAGTAACACCCGAAGGTGATACAGTAATAGATACAGATTTTATCCAGGAGTTTGTTACAAACAGTGAACGCCAGTTGTTTGAGGTTATTAAAGCAAAGATAGATGATATTAACAAGGCTATTCCTAGCAAAGATGTAAATCATACCTGCGATGAATGTGGACACAGTTACACTGCACCATTTACATTTGACCAATCAAATTTTTTCGTATTCGCCTCTTAGCATTATCTAATCCTGAGATTGAGGGGCTACTAGAAGGATTTGATACAGAAGTAAATCGTATCAGAAAAACTATAGCACAATTATGTTGGTACATGCGCGGTGGTGTTTCCTATGCGGAACTTCTAGAACTTCCTCTGAGCGAATACAAATACTTCAACGAAGTGATTGAAGATAACATGAAACTTAGCAAAGAGGCTAATCAAATCATCTTATAAAGATGAACTACGTTCATCTAGTTCTCGCTAACGCTCGAACTATTTTCTTACTACGAAGTAGCGATTATCTAACAGAACCGGAGCTCATACTTCACCCGTCTCCGGATGAAGTATTGAATGAATATCTAACTAGTCCATCACTCACTGTTATAAGAAGATTACATTTCTGTACGGAGGCGGAAACCCGCTAACCCCCTACTCCAGCCTTCACTGAATAGTCTCGGAACCTTTCACATATCATAACAGCAATATGCTTCCAGTTGCGGTTGCTTTTTCTCAGAGCCGCTATCTTTTGTGCCTAAAGTTGGTTTTACTTGTGTCAATGACGGTTTAGTGCGCAGACCGTAAACGCTAAATTAATTTGATAATGACACTATGTTAGCCATTTAATTGTCGATTGAGAATACCTTTACCGTGTACTCTTACTCTAATGTGCCCGTTGTAATATTCGTCTGATTCTAATACTTTGTGGTTGAACTGTTCTCTTGCTTCAATGTAACTTAGTTGTGATTTGTTTTCACAGTAGTAAAGAATTTCTCGTTTAAAATTTTCTTTGCCTATAAGTTCTATGTCTGCTGTTAGTTCGTCTGATGAGCCATAATAATCGCGCCAGTCTGATTCTACAGTAGTGCGCCTTTTGTTTTTTCTGCCTTTAAGGGGAGGTTTAGTTTTTTTAAATTGTGCCAGTTTTTTGCCAATGTATTTTCTATTGTTAGTTGTATTTGTAATCAAATATACAAAGCCCACGGCACCTTGGGGTAGTTCTTCTACAATTTTATTATTATAAGTCCAAGGTTCCATGTGCTCTGTATATATGCACAATTACATATTGTTCTTCTTTTCCTGAATCTCAGCGCGTCGTGACTTGCTAAGTTTACCTAGATCGCCCAATGCCTTGCGGGCGCGAGTAGCAGCGGCTTTTACACCTTTGGTTTCAAATGCTTCGCTCTCTTTTAAATATGCTTCGTATGCTTCTACAATTTGTTCGTGTGACATTCTATGTCTCCTATACTATTTCAATATCAGTGTCATAACTAGTAAACCCATTTTCTTTGACAACTTTGAGTACGTTGTTTACACGACCTACTAGTTCATCTTTGTGGCTTACCAACCAAACACTCTTGTTTCTTTCCCTGCTCATGCGCTTGAGTACGCCCATGGCATTTTCTACACCTGCTGAATCCATACCGCTATCTACTAGTTCGTCGATAAACAACAGGTTTATAGGTTGATATAAACTTTCCCAAACATCACGGAACGCCCAACTTAGTGAGAGTATAAGTCTGTTACGTTCGCCTCTGCTTAGATTATCAAAGTCTAAATCTCGTCCTAATTCTTGTATTTCTACACTTAGATCATTTTGGAACACCACACTGTGTGGCAATCCAATTGCACCCAAGTATCCTTCTAATCTTGTATTTAAGTAAGCGAGATTTTGATCTACAATACGCTTTCTTATAAAACTATCTTTATTAGTTAGTAGTTTTAATAAAAACTCCTGATGATTTTGTACTCTAGTAAGTTCATTAATCGCATCCCAGGTAATATCTTGTACTGCAGTAGTTTCCATTTCTGCTATCTGATCGGTGTAAGGGTCACTTTCATCTTGCTTACTTTGTAGTTGTGATTCCAGTGTGGATAGGCTTGAACGATGGTTGTGTGCATCAGTGGCGCTATCATAGAAAGTTCGTGGTTTGCTTGGGACTGTTTCTTGCTGAGTTTTGAGATCTGTAATTGCTGTTTGTAGTTCTGTAAGGAAATTATTTGCTTCGTCATGTTCCTTCTCCGCTTTTTCAATCTCTTGTTTATGACTATCCAGGTGTGTAATGCTTTGATTGCAACTATGACACACTCCGTCTTGCCAACCTACTAGAGCCTTGTTTGCTTTTTTAACATCGCGCTCTGCTCTGCCTTCCTGTGCCTGCAGTGCAGCAATGTCTTTTTGTAGTTGAACCTGTGCATTGTTTAGTGTGTTCCAGTCTGCAAGTTCAGTGTGCGCTCTAAGTTCAGCATCAATATCAACATGACTAAGATCATTGATTGCTGTTTTAAAGTTTGCAATGTCCTGATCTTTTTTGTCTTGCCACATACGCTGCCTGCGCTTTAGCGCATCAACTTGTTCTACAATCTTGCCGTTAGCATCTTCAACTGCTTTGATACGGTATTCTTCTTCTTGAATCTTGTTCTTAGTTACACGCACTATCTCTTTTAGTTTCTCTGCTTTTTCACTGAGAATAGTAATACCCAACAACTGTTCAATAATAGCACGTTGATCGTTTTGTCTCATGCTTAAGAATGGTTCACTGTATGTGTTTAGTGCAAGCACATGTTTAAACATGTCGTGACTCATACCCAACAGTTCTTCAATAGCCTTTTGTGTTTCTCTGCTATCGCCCTGTGCGTTATCCTCTGTTTCTTGTTCGTTGTTGTTAATGTAGAACTTTAGCACATTAGGCTTACGTCCACGTTCAATACGATAATTTAGTCCATCTTTTTCAAACTCCACAGTGACCAGCATGTTCTTGCCATTGGTCTTGTTGATCAAGTTGTCCTTGCGAATGTTTGTAAGTGCATTGCCATATAGTGCATAACTTAGCGCATTGATGATAGTGGTCTTGCCAGTACCATTTCTACTGCCAGCATCACCGCCGCCTGTGTCCAAGTTTTCACCCAGCACAAGTGTAAGGTCATTGCGGTTGAAGTCAATTGCTTGTGTGGTGTTACCCACACTCATAAAGTTTTTTACTGTAAGTGTATCAATTTTAAACATGTGTTTATTATACTACAAGTTCCTATAAATGTCTAACATTAGATTAGTATCATATTGTTCGCTATCAATCTGTTGCAATTGACTAGTAACAATAGTGTCCACGCTTTCAAAGTTAATCTCACCTGAGATTTGCATGTCCATGTCCTCAACTTTAAGAGGGATCAAACTCATTTCACGCAATCCATATTCTTGCATAAAGGTTTCTTTAATAAAGTTTGCTTCTTCATAACTGATGTCCACATCCAAGTGTACACGAGCATAAGTCTTGGGACTCAAATACTTTTCTGGGCCTTCCAGTAGATCACTAATTTTTAGTACACGATACTTGGGTTGATCGGGCCAGGCAATAAACTGTCTTGTTCCATCCCAGTCCAGTATCATTAGACCGCGATCATCATCACCAGCGTCGCTGTAGTTGTGAGGAAATGCGTTGCCTGTGTACACAACATTCTCACGTTCTTGCCTTTTATGAAAATGTCCTGTAAACACAGTACCGCAACGACCAAAGTCATTTGCACTTAGTTCACCGTGATCGGGCATCTGTACCATAGCGTTCATATAAAAATGAGGCAGTTCAAAGTGACCAATTACATAGTCAGCAGTTATTTTCTGCATCTGCTTGTGTTCATCACCAACTAGCCAGGGTATAAATGCTACACCATCAACTGTGGTAATATCATTGTAAAATTGTATGTTCTCAAATTTCTTAATAAACGCGATGCTGTTATAGTCACGTTTGTCTCTGTAGTATTCATCATGGTTGCCTGGTATAAAATGTATAGTATCAAATGTTGTGTTTAATAACTCCAGTGCTTCTATACTGTAGTTCAGTGTAGCAACGTTGATACTCGCACGTTGATGATGCCAGTCTCCCATAAAGATACAAGTGTCTGCACCCTGTGACTTGGCTTCTTTACAAAACCAAGTTACAAAATCGAGACAGTCGCGGTTAAACGTTTGGCTATTGCTCTTGTTGCCAAAGTGAATATCCGTGAATACGGCGGCCCGTTTGAACAAACTCATGTGTTAAGTATAGTGCCTTTAACTATTGTTGTCAAGTTTTGCATAGTAATCTGTAAGTTGTTTGCACAAGTTTTTATTTGCTATAGGTCCTGGATGTGAGTTGTCATCTGCACGATCGTCATCTGGTCCTAATTTAGTAAATGGTTTTGAGTCAAAATTTAGCCATGTAAGACACTGACTTTGTTTTATTAGATTTTGTATATCTGACAGTTTTTCTATTATCAAGTCATCAGCGTTATTTTTTGTATCAAACATATCATCAAAATATGTTGCGATGTCATCAACTATTTTAAGAACAGTGTTTTCAAAGCCAGTGTCTTTATTATAGGATATTTTTGGTATAGTATCAAGATAGTTTTGAGCACCAAGAATAAAAACAAACTTTAAGCCTCGAGATCTTAAAAAAACTTCAAGTGCAATGGTGTATAGAAGCCATTGCTTTAGTGCTACATACTGGTTGCCAAAATAACCATGGTGTATTTTTTGATACGTTTTTACATGATCACTATCACTATGTAGACCTCCTATACCTGTTCCGTTAACCATTGTATAGTCATCAATGTTTTTATCGTTATGGTATACCCACAAGCGATGTAAACTTGTCCATTGTACTGTGACAAAATCATAATCTGCACATTTAGAAATCGCTTCTACTGTGCGGAAAAAAATTTCAGCATTTGAGCAACCTGGTAGTCCTAGGTTTGTCGTTTCAAAATTGTTATTTTTGGAAAATTGTGACAACCAATGCTTGTGTATGTTCTGATCGAATCCACTGTGTGCTGTAAAACTACAACCAATTGATAACAGTTTTTTATTTTTCATTAGATAGGATCAGAACTCTTTGCTAGTTCGTTTTCAGTTTGTCTTGTGTAACTAGGATTTAGTCCAGCACTTTCGAGAATATCATCACGGATGCTCTGATTTTTCTTTTCCAAGTTTAGCACTCTTGTAAAACTGTTTGTAATTGCTGCAGTGTAGTATGCAAATGGATTCTCACTTTTGCTTTCATCAAACTGTAAGCCAATCTGTGCAAGTTGCAACAATGCTTGACTACGCATCTCATCATTGTATGTGTATCCACGCCAGTTACTTCTAGTGCCATAACGTTCGCATAATTTCATATACATACGGGCAAGTTTGTTAGTAGTCTTGCCATGTGTTTTACTGAAGTTTCCGTTTTCTAGTCCGCCGTCCCAGTGACTTTTACCAACACAAACTGCAACATCACTGTCGTCCAGTCTAAAGTGTTGAAAAGGAGGGAAGTTACACTGTACATGATGGTCTGCCACAGTCTTTGGTGACTTTTTGCGACCTGGATGCAGTGGAATATGGTCATGCGTCATAATGCGAAAAACAACATCCTTCTTGTCAATTTTTTTCCAATCAACAGCAAAGTCTGCTTGCTTTACTTTTTGTCCTTCTGCACGAGCTGCTTCATATGCTTTCTTTTGTAATCTATCTGCTTGATTACGTTTTGCTTGTGCAATAGTGCGAATGTTAATTTTTTCTACGTTGGGTAAGATAATGTCATAAACATCATCATTTTCATTAACAAAACTACTATATGTATTTTTACTTAGGTGGATTTCTTTCAACAAATCTCGGTTGTTGAGATATTTTTTCCTTTTGATCATTTAATGTGATTCCTTTTATATGCGTATATTATACAGCCTATAAATATACTTATCAAGTAAAAAAACAAGGATTTGATAAATGGCGTTTAATTTAGGTAGTATCTTTAAGCGAAAAGCACAGCAATTTGTAAGTGATGCTAGTGGAAGGGCTCTTCCAGGTAATGATCCACTTAGTAAAATTGGTCGCAATCTACTAGATAGCAGTGGTAATAGACTTATCCAAGCAGGATTAAATTTTGCAGGTGAGAACATTCCTGGATTTAGTGATGTTGCTGCTACTGTGTTCAGAGACGGTGATATCCGTGTTAGACTTAGTATGAGTCCTAGTAGTGGAAATTACTTGTATAAAGACGCAAAAAATAAATTGCTGGAGCCACTGCTTGACACAGATGGCGTGCTTTTTCCCTATACACCCACAGTAAGTGTTAGTCACAGTGCGCAATACGCAGGAGCGCATCCAACACACAGTAACTATATTCAACACAGTTACAATGCTAGTAGCGTGGATACAATTAATATTGATGGATATTTTACAGCAACTAACGCAGATGAAGCACGTTATGTTTTCGCTGTACTACATTTTTTCCGCAGTGCCTATAAAATGTTCTACGGAGCAGATCAGTTACGAGGCACACCGCCACCAGTTCTAAGACTAAGTGGATATGGTCCGTTTAACTACAACAGTATACCTGTTGTAATTACAAACTTTACAGAAATTATGCCAGCAGACAGAGACTATATTGAAGTTCCTCTTGCAAGCAGTCCTGATACTGCAACTAAAACTATGATACCAAGTTATATGAATATGACAATTAGTCTATTGCCTATCTACAGTAAAAATCAAATTGGAAACTTTAGTTTGGATAAGTTTAGCAAAGGCGGACTAATTGGTAATCCAGGCAAAGGTGGAGGATTTATTTAATGGCTGAATACAATAGTGATAGTCCCTATGCTAATACCAATCAATACAGTTACTACTTGGATGTGCTTAGTCCACGACGTATTCCTCCTTTCAGAGACGATGTACTACATACACTTACACTAGTGCATCAAAACAGACCTGACCTACTTGCTTTTGACTTGTATGGCAATAGTAATCTATGGTGGGTGTTTATGGCTCGTAATCCAAATGCATTTGAAGATCCTGTCTGGGATTTTCGTGCAGGAAAGAAGTTTTACATTCCCAAAAAGGATACAGTCGAAACAGCATTAGGAATCTAATATGCCTAGTCCGCACTATAAAAACAAGTTAAACAATCCAGCACCAGAGGACTTTTCACTTTATGAGCCTCCTCAACAGAATCCTACGATCTCAGTAGAAGAACCACTTACTGTGCCTGCAGTGGCACCGGGAGATGTTGACGTTATACAAGACGCTGCTGGAAATTTAGTAAGAATACAAGTTTCCCCAGGCAGAACCCCCCGGACTTCAGATCGTGCTGAGGCAGGATTCGGCAGTATTACTAATGCAATAGCACCCGAAGAAGTCTATGGCATGGATGATGAGTATGATGATGGAAAATATACCAATTTCCTTGCTACCACAGACGGCAGTGACACAGGTCCTCCAATTGGTCTAAATGAAAGTGCAAGGATACGAACAAAAATTGGTCAAAGTAGCAGCGTCAAGGCACTAAACAATGGCCCGTTTACGCAGGATTTAAGTAAGATACAAATTAATCCTATAACAAATGAACTTAATAAATTTACAAGTTACACATACAATATTGCACTTTATTTGATGAATAGTAAAAGTTATGTAAACCTTCTTAGTCAACCTAGAACTCCACAGGATGCACTTAGACCACCTGCTAGTTATTTGCTTATGCGTAGTGGCGGAGTTGGCACAGAGGGAGGCGGTACAGACTTTAGTAATGATTTCTTTATTGATGATTTAGAAATCTCTAATGTTGCTGTTGGTCCAAGTAGGTTTAAGTCCAATACAAACGCAACTGATATACGTTTTACTATTACAGAACCACGTGGTGTTACGCTATTGGAAAGACTACAACGTGCAGCCGGTGGTGTACTAGCAAGCACTAGGGAAAAGTATATACATGCTCCTTATCTATTGGAAATAAAATTTAAAGGGTATGATGAAAATGGGCAACCCATGGGGGCACCTAGCACACCAAAGTATATTCCTATTAGATTGACTGATATGAGTTTTGATGTCACTAGCAGCGGCACTCAATACAAATGTCAGGCAATCCCATTTGCTAATCATACAATGGGTAGTATACAGAGTATTATACCCTTTAACGTAGAACTTAAAGCAACAACAGTTGGAGACATTTTTAGTGCTGGTGTTATGGTTGAAGAGACAGTAAAGTCCACTGTTACAGAGAGAATAAGAGCTCAAGAGACTACTACCCGAGAAAGGGTTGTAAAAACTACACAAAAAACAAAATCAGCAAACCTAGGTGAAGTGCTTACTAACCATCAACGTAAACGTACAAAACCATCCAAAGCACTAGTAGAAAAAAATAATGAAGTCACTGAAAAAGAGATTCCACCAGCAGCAGAAAAACATGATACTTACAAGTTTACTATTGCAGCGAATATAGCAAATGCCAAACTTAATTTAACTGATCTATATGATGCACTTAATACTCCTGCACCCACAGAAGAAGGCAAAGAAAAAGAAAAAAGCAAGGGCGATAAAAAACAGTTTGATGCGTATGTAAGAGGTATTGCACAGGGCATTACGCTTGATAAAGAAACACAAACATTTAAAATAAACGCAGGTACAGATATTACAAAACTGCTTAATCTTGTAATACTACACAGTGACTATATGGATAAAAATATTGTAGATAATCCAAGTCCTGATGTAAATGACAGTAGTGGAATTGACTGGTTTAAAGTAAGACCTATTATTGAAAGTGCAGATAGTCCTGGCGGCGGCATGGATAATAAAGATGGGAGATACAAGTATCTTGTGAATTTTGCTGTGGAACCAAATAAAATTTATTATGAAGATTTTCCCTGGGCTAAAAAAAGTAAACCTACAGGTATAGGTGTACACAAAGAATATGATTACATTTTTAGCGGTGCAAACACAGAAGTATTGGATTTTGATATGAAGTTTAGAACTGCGTTCATTCAAGTAATGACTGCAGGCACAGGAAAACCTTTTGGTATTAACACTGCAGATGAAACACTGGGAGGTACTATGGTAAAAGAACTTCCACAGAGTATAGAGGGCAATACAATAAACAGCCAGGATAATGTTAAACGTGCAAGATCAAAGGACTTGTTTAGTAGTGTTATGAGTGATGGTGTTGATATGATTGATCTTGGATTGCAAATTGTTGGTGATCCTGCCTTTATTCCCACTAGCGATGCATACTGGCAAGATAGAGTTCGTCAAGGAGAACAATATACAGAACCATTTATGCCTGACGGAACTATAAATTATAACTTGACACCTCCCTATATTCAAGTTAATCTTAGAACACCAGTGGACTATGATGAAACAAGTGGACTTGCAAATCCTAGTAGATATGGTAACAGTAGTTTTAGTGGAGTATATCAAGTTACAAGTGTTGACAGCACTTTCAGTGGCGGTGTATTCCAACAAAGACTTGAAGGATTCAGAGCTAAATTGCAACCTAGTAAAGGTGGTTTAACAAAAACAGGAGTTCAAACATCCACCGTCCGTGCTAGTGATGAAGTAGAAGATGGTGACTTTGAGATTAATAACCGTGTTAGACGCAGTGGCAACAAACCTAGCACTGATGCAGGTGGCGCAACAGTAGTAAATCCGCTAGTGGATACAAGCAGTTTAGACTTTTTTGACTATGAGGATACACCTTATACAAGTCCTAGTGTAAACAATGAAAGAACAGCAGAAATCGCTAGAGGCGAAGATCAAAGTATAGAAACAATTCAAGATAACCCAGCAAGCCAAAGTGAAGCATGGGCAACCAGATATATTGGGACAGTATAATCAATGGCTACAGATATTACAAGAACAGGAAAACGAGGCGGTGATCCTCAATACAATACTGCAAACGTAACTGGTGTTCGAGAAGAACGTGGTATTGTTACAGGCATTGTTAAAGCAAACGTACATGGAGCACACATGGGTGTTATCCAAGTGTTCATACCTACTTTTAGCACAAATCCTGCTACTAAGTCACAGTGGCGTACTGTGCGATATTGCACGCCTTTTTACAGTAGAGTAGATAATCAAGGTCCTCAAGATAGTTATTATAGCACTAAAGTTAGCAGTGGATTTGTAACACCACCGCCTGATCTAGGTACAAAAGTACTGTGTTTCTTTCCAGAAGGTCGCAACGCTGAAGGGTTTTATTTTGCATGTGTACCTGACACATTTATGTTACAAACTGTTCCTGAAGCAACATTAACAGTGGACGGCGATCCTGGTGGAGAGTTTAATGATAATCCCAAAGGAGACAAAAGCAGTAAAAAAGTAACAAACTTTAAAAAACAACCAAGACCAGTGGATTTCTTTACACAGAATTATCTGCGTCAACAAGGACTGCTTGGTGATACTGTGCGTGGTATTAACAACAGTGGATACATGCGCGAATCACCTAGTGAACTTATAGGTATTAGCAGTAAAGGACGTAGAATAGATGGCAATGGACAGGATTTTCTCACAGCAAATGCTGCAGCAGTAAAAAATCCGGACACAGCAAGTAAAGATATTGTTGAGGGATTACTAGCACCCTATGCTAGACGTAAAGGACACAGCATTACGCTGGACGATGGCGATATTGATGGCAACAGTAATCAAATACGTTTTCGCACAAGTACTGGTCATCAAATTCTGCTTAACGACACTGAGGGTGTTATCTATATTGGCAATAGTATAGGCAGTACCTGGATAGAACTAAGCAATACAGGTACTATGGATGTGTATGCACAGGATAGTATAAATTTCCGCAGCAAAAATATTAACTTTCATGCTGATGAAAACATAAAGTTTCACAGCAAAGGCTACACACAAATAGTAAGTGAACAACAACTTGCACTGGAAGGCAAAAAAGAACTTACTGTTCAAAGTGATGGTGAACTAGGTATTAACGGCAAAAAGAATTTACACTTGCACACAGACAGTGAACTATTTGCGTCAAGCGGAGGTGCAAGTTACTACAACGCAGGTGGCAACATTAGTGTTGCAGGTAGTCTAGTATTGCTACAAGGTCCAAAGACAAAAGCAAAACAAGCAAAAAAAATTAGTGCTGGACAAAAAGAAGATACAACCTATGATGAAGCACAGAATCAGTTTATACTAGATGAAGAACAAATGCTTAGTACCAGTGTTGATAGACTTACAATGCACGAGCCATTTATAGGGCATGGAACAACAAATACTAGTACACCTTTTAGTGGTGGACTAGCAGGAGCAAGCGGTGGGCCTGCAGGTGGATATGGTATTGTTAGTCCAGCACTTACTAGTGCAATAAGTCCAGACATAATTAAATCAGTTGGAGTAGGAGATGTAGGGTTGCCAGATGAATTAGCATTTGGTGGCACAGGCGGATCGTTAATTCCAAGCAATATTGGTAGTATAGTAAGTGATTTGCCAGTTGATCCAAGTGCATTTGGTGGTGTAAGTCCTGATTTGAATTCTTTTACCAAAGACATTAATGGTAAGATTACAGGCATGGCAAGCGAAATGCAAGCACAACTTCCGGGAGCAGTAGCAGAGTTTCAAAACAAACTGCCAGGAGCAGTTGCGGAGTTTAATAAAGTACTTCCGCAGGCACAGGATCAACTTGGGTCTATACTTAGCAGTCCACAATTATCCAAGTTTCCAATTACAGATATAGTACAACAGACTAATACTGGGTTTAGTATTGGCGCATTGGACAGTTTTGATACACAAGCACTTAACGCTGCAGTGGTAAAACAAGCAGGAAGTTTAAACAATCCAGCATTTGTTGACAGTGTAACGAAAAGCGTTGGAAAGTTTGGCGTAAACGTGGGACAACTACAAAAACAAGGTTTTGTGCGTCCAGAAGCAGTGTTTAATGACCAATTAACAGATACCAACGTTTGGACAGGCAAAGGCGGCGCAAACAGTTTAAACAAGTTCTTGGGCAATGCAGGATTACAGGAAAGTGTGCAACAAGCAATTGTAGCAGAGGACTATCAAACACTAGTAAACAATGGTGGTATCAAACTTACAGATGGTAAAGAACAAATACTAGCACAACTTACAGCAAGTAATAATGCAAGTCCAGAGATTGTCGCCAAAGTTCGCGAAGGATTTACTGAGATCGAAGGTGTACTACAAAATACAACAAACATACCAGGAGGTGCTGACATTTTTAGCAGTGTAAAAAATAATATGCTAACTGGTGCTGCCGCAGCAAAGCGGGCTGCAGGATCAAGATCCTCACAAGTTCCACTTAAAAGTGAACCTCAAAGTCGTGCATCAACTGGATCTGATGCAAATATTGCTGCATTACATGCACAGATGTTCGATAATCCTGAAGCACAAAAGCAGTTGGAACAACAGATACTAGCAATCTATGCTGGTGCTGATAACCAAGGAAAGTAAATACATTATGGCTATAGCAGTATACAAAGGATTCAGTACTATTAACAACAACTTTGGTGGTTCAAAGATAACTGACACTGATCTCATTAAGCGAGACTTACTGAACCACTTTGCAATACGCAAAGGTGAAAAATTAATGAACGGAAACTTTGGTACTAGTTTGCGTGATTTAATTATGGATCCTCTAACAGAACAAACCAAAGCAATTGTAATTCAAGAAGTAAATGCAGTGATTGAAAATGATCCTAGAGTACGCAGCGAAGGCATTACATTAGATGAATACGAAAACGGACTACAAATTGAAATGAGTTTACGATATGTTGTCAGTAATGAAGTAGAAAATCTAATGGTAAAGTTTGATAGACCAGATACAAGCACACAATAATATACATACTTTATTCTGCAAATAAATACTGCAATAGAATAGGAATGTTAAAACATGGCTGCTAGTACAAGACAATCAAACTTATTTGCTGCGGAAGACTGGAAGAAAGTTTACGAGACCTTCCGGGAAGCAGATTTTCAAAGTTACGATTATGAGACCATACGCAAAAGTATGGTTGACTATTTGCGTAACTATTACCCAGAAGATTTTAACGATTTTATTGAAAGCAGTGAATATATTGCACTAATCGACATGATTGCGTTTCTTGGGCAAAGCCTTAGTTTCCGCGCAGATTTAAACGCCCGTGAAAATTTCTTAGAAACAGCAGAACGCAGAGACAGCATACTACGCCTGGCTCGCATGCTAAACTATTATCCAAAGCGTCAACAAATTGCTCGAGGTTTACTTAAAGTAGACAGTGTTGAAACAACAGAAGCAATTACAGACAGCAACGGAAACAGCCTAAGAGACACTGAAATTAGTTGGGGCGATCCAAGTAACAGTGACTTTTTAGAACAGTTTACTACTATCCTTAATGCAGCAATGGTCAGCACACAACAGTATGGAAATCCTGCACTTAGAACCACAGTTGGTGGAATTGCTATTGAGGAATATCAAATTAGATTAAATGCAGGTACTGTGCCTATCTATGATTTTAGCAGTGATGTTGGCTCTCAAAATTTAGAATTTGAAATCGTCAAAGGCACATACAGTGGCACAGATTTCCTATATGAAGTAGCACCTCAACCTGGTAGTACAACAAACATTCTTTATCGCAATGATAACAGAGGCTTTAACAGTGCAAACAACGGATTCTTCTTTTACTTTAAACAGGGTAACTTACAGAGTGCAGACTTTAGCATTGCTGAGAAACTACCTAATCGCACAGTTGAACTGGACATCAACAATATTGACAACAACGATGTTTGGCTTTACCAACTTGATGACGCTGGCAGAGAAACCACACGCTGGGACAAAGTACCTGCTATCAGCGGCAATAACGTAATCTATAATAGTTTAAGTGTAAACAACAAAAACTTGTTTACAGTACGCAGCCGTGCAGACGATCAAATTAGTCTAGTATTTGGTGATGATGTTTTCAGTAATATCCCAACAGGTAATTTCCGTGTTTATTTCCGCACAGGTGCAGGCACAACATATAAGATTAGTCCTAATGATATGCAAAATCTGCAAATTGTTATTCCTTACATTAGTCACAGTAACCAAATTGAAAACTTAACAGTCAACCTAAGTTTACAAAGCACAGTTGCAAATGCAAGCGGCAGAGAAAATCTGCGGGATATTAAACTAAAAGCACAGCAACAGTACTACACACAGGATCGTATGATTACTGGTGAAGACTATCAAGTTCTTCCCTATACAAAGTTTAGTAACATTCTTAAGAGCAAAGCAATTAACCGTACTGCCAGTGGTATTAGTCGTTACTTGGATGTGCGTGATACAACAGGCAAATACAGTAGTACAAATATTGTAGCAGAAGATGGAATAATTTATCGCACAGAAGATCTACAACAGTTCCAGTTTACTTTCGTAACCGATAGTGATATTAGTAATATTGTGGCACAGCAAGTAGAAAAAAACATTATTGATAATGATAGTCTGCATTTCTACTTGAAAAACTATGGTGGTATTGATACTACAAGTCTTAATGCAACTTGGAATCTAACTACAAGTAGCAGCGGAACCTGTACAGGTTACTTTAAAAATGATGTTGATAGCCCACTAAAAATAGGAGAGTTTGCAACAAGTAACTTAAAGTATGCCAAAGTTGGCGCACTGCTAAAATTTACTGCACCAAGTGGTAAAGTTTTTGATATTAATAACAATCTAATTGATGGCACCAGTGGCACAATTAATACCAGAGATTACATTTGGGCAAGTATAAGTGCAATTGAAACTGACGGCACTAACCAGGGTGTGGGCAATTTAGATACAGGCATAGGGCCTGTTACACTCAGTGAGATTATTCCTCAGAATGCAATTGTTAATCAGGTCATTGCTCCATGGAATACTGCGCTTACTGCTGAAGTTAGAAATAATGTAATCAACTATATAGGTGACTTTAAAACTTTTGGATTGCGCTATGACAGAGACACACAAGCATGGACTATTATTAATGCACTTGATCTAGATCAATCAACTACATTTAGTTTAGCATATGCAGGCAATACTACAAACACAAACTTGGACAACAGTTGGTTTTTCAAGTTTACAAATGATGGCAGTACATACACAGTAAACTTTAGAGATACCAGTTATATATTTGAAAGTAAACTTGAAACACGTTTTTACTTTGATAATAACCTAAAGATATTTGATCCACGCACAGGCAAAACAATCAGAGATAAAATTAATATTCTAAAAGTTAATAGTTTGCCAGACAGCGTAAACAGTCTTGCTGTTGATTATGCAATGCAAATTGATGATGTTATTACAGAGACAGACGGTTTTACACTTACAAACAGAATTAAGGTTACATTCCCAGACATTGACAGCGATGGCGTCGTTGATAATCCTGAGGTATTTGATATAATTGTTGCTCCAGACACAAACTCAACAACCAAAGTAGTGTTTTATCAGACTAGCACAAGCACAGGCGGCTATTTAACCTACACTCCAGTTACAATAACAGACATTGAACAGCGTTATGTTACACAAGCAGCAATTAACGAAGTAATTGCACAGTTTAGCAGTGGACAAGTATTTTATGCAAGCACAGATAATAAGTTTTATATACTAAGCATCAGTGGTAGCAATGTAAAAAGTATAGCAGAGACTACAGATTATGTAAAGCGTACAGGACGCAGTGATCTACTATTTCAGTACACTCACAACTCGCCTAATAACAGACGTATTGACCCTAGTCCTAGTAACATTATTGATTTGTTCTTGCTTACAAGACAGTATGATACAGATTATAGAAACTATGTCACAGACATCACTGGTACTGTTAGCAAACCTGTTAAGCCTACAACAAACGAGTTGCGTGATCAATTTGGATCACTTGAACAATACAAGAGTGTAAGCGATACTATTATCTTTAACAGTGTTAGTTACAGACCACTATTTGGCAATAAGGCAGATGAAGAATTGCAAGCAACATTTAAGGTAGTTAAAAATACAAGCACTCTTATTAGTGACAGTGAAGTCAAAGAACGTGTAGTTGCAGCAATTAACAATTACTTTAGTGTTAACAACTGGGACTTTGGAGATAGTTTCTTTTTCAGCGAACTAGCAGCATATCTTTACAACTCATTATCACCTGATGTTCTAAGTGTAGTAATTGTTCCAAAACTAGCAACAAGTAATTTTGGTAGTTTGTTCCAGATTCAAAGTCAGCGTGATGAAATATTAATAAGTGCAGCAACAGTAAATGACATTGAAGTTATTGATGTTATCACTGCAAACAGTCTGCAAGCAAACGGTAGTGTTGTTAACACAACCACAACTAGTCTAGCAAGCGAAAGCGCAAGTGCAGGCAGTACAAGCACCGCAGTAGCAACATCTACAAATGTATCATCTAGTTCCACAACCACTTACAGTAGCGGTGGAAGTAGTTCAAGTAGTAGCAGTTCAAGTAGTAGTTCAAGTAGCAGTGGATCAAGCGGCGGTTCCAGCGGCGGTGGAGGATATGGTTACTAATGGCACTTCGTAAAAGTCAAGTCTTATTACCAGACGTATTTCAAACTAATAAAAACAACAAGTTTCTTAACGCTACTGTTGACCAGTTAATCAGTGAACCTAATTTAACAAGAATTAACAGTTATATTGGTCGGCAGCAAGCAGCAAGTTTTCAAGTAGGAGATAGTTATGTCCAAGAGATAGACAAAGATAGACAAAATTATCAACTTGAGCCTGCGGTTGTTTATCGCAGTGCTAATAAAAGCATTGAAAGTTTGACTGGTTACATTGACTTTATTAATCAACTGAGATACAATAATGTAAATGTTGACACACATGCTGATCTTAACGACCAAGAATATTACAACTACAGTGGTTTTAATGATTTAGACAAACTTGTAAACTATGGCGAATACTTTTGGTTGCCAGCAGGCCCTGACAGTGTGCAAGTTTTTAACAGTGTCGTCGATATGGAAAAAGATTTTGCTATTACACGACGCACAGTTGCTGGTGTTGATGAATACAGCATTGATAATAGTGATAACGAAAATCCAACTATTACAATTGCCCGTGGCGGTAGTTACACATTTAGTGTACAACAATCAGGTCATCCATTTTGGATCCAAACTGAACCAGGCTTGTCTGGCATTAGTAACTATGGAAGTAATGTAAGCACAAGAAAAATACTTGGACTTACTAACAATGGCGAAGATAATGGAACGATTACCTTTAATGTTCCTGCTACTAACGCACAAAATATTATGATAAACGCAACACAGGCTGCAAATCCTGACTTTGCTACTGATCTTGCATACAAAGATATTCACAATGTACCTTATCAAACACTGATTGACACACATGGCGGCATTGATGTACAAACAGAAATTGATGGAAAGACACTAGTATTTGTAAGTCCTAGTACAGTAGCAAGTGACTGGGAACAGGGCGCACCATTTGACGCATACGGATATGATGATGACGATCATCCTTGGGACGAAACAACTACACTGCCTGTGGATGTTCGCTATGATGTATATAGTATTGCAGTAAACAAAGTTGGTGGCGTTGATACAGTTCAACTTACTCGTAGCACTGATTGGCCCGTTGCAGAAAAAGTTAAAATTAAACAGGGTAACTTATATGGTAATAGAGAATTCTATAAAAATGCCAGTGGAGTTCCAGAACTAATAGAGCCCTATACAGCAGGATTGAATACACTGTATTATCAGGATGCAACAAATGAACTGCAGTTTGGTAAAATCCAAATTGTAGATGAGGATGTTACAGCCGCTATTAATGTTACAGAAGATATACTCAATAAACAATCATTTACAAGTGCAAACAGTGTAAAATTTACAAATGGACTTAAAGTAGAATTTAACAGCAATGTTACGCCTGCACTATATGGCGACAGAGAATACTATGTTGAAGGTGTAGGACAACCAGGCGGTATACAACTGGTTGCAGTTGACGAAATGATTACACCTGAAAAATACACTAACAGTACCAGTGATGGATTTGATTCAGTAGCATATGATGCTGGTGGCTGGGACGGAACACTAAATGCTCCTAAAGATCAGGATTACATTACTATTAATCGTGCAAGTCCAGATCGTAATGCTTGGAGTCGTGGCAATCGCTGGTTCCACAGAGAAGTTATTGAAGCAACAGCAACTTATAACAACTATACTGCAGATTTAGATGACACTGCAAGAGCAAAACGTCCAATTATTGAATTTTACAGTGGACTAGAATTATTCAACATGGGAACAACTAGTGTTGCTCCTGTTACTGTAGTAGACACAACACAAACAGATGCACTTAGTAATGTAAATGGCACACCAGGTTATTTTGCTGATGGTATTGATTTGCAGCAAGATAGCACAGTGATCTTCAGTGCAGACACAGACACTGATGTTAGAACAAAAATTTATCGTGTGGATATAATTAGTGCAGATCAAAGTGCAGCAACCACTGATTCACTATCAATTTTTGCAGATAGTACAACTGTTGGTGCAGATGGAGGAAATACCTCAGGTAAAGTTGAAATTATTAATCTTGTTGATATAGGCACAGTTGTAGACACTAACTGTGTGCTTAGTACACTTGGTGCAACTAATCAGGGCAAACAATTTTATTTAGATGACACTGTTTGGACTGAAGCACAACAAAAAACAACACTAAATCAGGATCCATTGTTTGATATATTTGATCCAGATCATACTAGTTTTAGTGACACAACAAAATATCCAAGTAGTAACTTTACTGGAAACAAACTGTTTAGTTATAAGCGTAACAATAACAATAGTCCAGATGCAATTCTAAACTTTGGATTAAGTTATCAAAACTTTAGTACAATTGGTGACATTGTATTTGAAAACAATTTTGATAGTGATATATTCCAATATACAAAAAGCACAGGTAACACAAATGTAATTGTACGCAGTGGACACGCACATCAGTTTGATATTGACGGAAATAGAGTGCTATACAATGGCTGGACAAAAACTATTGAAAATAGTACACAGTATCAGATTGTTACATATGAAGTTAGTGCAAATGAACTAAACAGTTTTGAAATAGGTGCAAGTGTTGATACTAGTAGAATTAGAGAGCCGCTGCAGGTAAGTGTAAATGGACAGTTTATATATAAAACTGATTACACTCATTTAATACAACAGGATAGAGAATATGTTGTGTTTACAACTGCGCTGAATGAAAATGATGTGGTTGTTATCAAGTTTATTAGTGCAAACAAATCACCAAATAGTTTTTACGAGGTACCAGATAATCTACAAAACAATGCAGGCAACGCAACATTTGACACACTAACACTGGGACAAATGCGTAACCATGCTGTACAACTTAGTAGACAAATTAAAACTCTACTTGGTGTTGCTCCTGGCAAAAGTAACCTACGTGATACAAACTTCCGTGCATATCCCGGTAATATATTACAACACAGTGCTGGCATGATATTGCCAATGCACCTACTAAGCAATACAGAAGCAAACACTATTGATAGTATAAACTTCGTTAAGAATGAGTATACTAAATTTAAAAATAGATTTATTGATAACATTAATAAACTTGACCTTGATTTGACAGATCCTGCAAAGTGTGTTGATGATATTCTGTTGTTTATGGCAGGTACAAAAACTAGTACTTTCCCATTTTACTTCAGCGACATGGTACCCTGGGGAAATCAAAAATCACAACTAGTGTATACTATTGATGATGCCGCAGAAACTGAATTTGAATTTACAACCCAATTTGATCTTACAAGTATAGGCAGCCGTGGTGTACTAGTATATCATACACCAATTAGCACTGGCGTTCCTAACCTTCTTGTTGAAGGACAGGATTATACATTTGATACTACAGAAGCAAAGGTAGTACTTACTACAACAAATTTAGATGTTGCATTAATTGGTTTAAGTGTAGATGACAAAATTACTATTGTAGAATATACAAATACACATGGTAGTTTTATTCCACCAACTCCTAGTGCAATGGGATTGTATCCAAAGTTTATACCAAACAAGTATGCTGATAATACATATACTGTAGAAAAAACTGTTATCCAAGGACATGATGGCAGCGTATGGATAGGCTGGGACGACATCAGAGACAACGTTGTACTAGAACTTGAAAAACGTATATTCAATAATATTAAGACACAGTATAACAAGGACTTATTTGATATTACAGAAGTAGTTCCTGGGTATTTCCGTAGCACTCTTACTGATTTTGCTGAAGCAAATAATATTATCCGTAGTTACTTTGGTGAATGGGCTCTGCGTAACAAAGTAAGAATGCAGAAAAATGATACAGTTGAAGCAGGCAATCCATTTACTTGGAACTATAGAAACAGTGTTTATAAAATAGATGGAAGCAGAATCCCAGGTCATTGGCGTGCAATTTACAATTGGTTCTTCGATACAGACACCCCTCACACTAAGCCATGGCAAATGCTGGGCGTTAAAGAAAAGCCACTGTGGTGGGATCAACGCTATGGTGTTGCTCCTTATACAAGTGGCAACACAGTGCTCTGGGAAGATTTGCGTGATGGAAAAGTTTACACTGATGCAACTGGCACAACATTTACTATTGATACAAGACGACAGCGTCCAGATTTAATGAGTATAATACCTGTTGACGAACAAGGACAACTTCGTAGCCCTGCTGAATTCCTAGTACAAGATGCGTTTAGTACAAATGTCAGCGACGATTGGGCATTTAGTGATGGATCGCCTGGTGAAACTGCATGGAGGCGCAGTAGTGAATATCCATATGTAGTGCAAATACTTGCTGCAACAATTAAAGCAGCAAAGTACGGCACACTTATGTTTGATACTAACTTGTTTGAAAAAAATGCACAGTATGACCAAATACTACAAAAGTTCAAGAGCTACAGACCTGGCATTGTAGATTTCGAACTACATGGACAAGCCACCGGCGCTGAGGAAGATAATGATACACATAGTCACAAAGAAGTAGAAGGTTACAATCAATTTATAAGTGAATATTTAAGATACAATGGCTTCAGCGTAGATGATGCAATTAATAGAATTAACAATCTTGAACTTAACCTTTGCTATGGTATGGCAGGTTTTACAGATAAGCAATACCTTAAGGTTGTTGCTGAAAGTGTAACACCTAGCAGCCAAAGTGAAAACATTTTTATACCAGACGAAGATCTTAACATTTATACTAAAAAGAGTCTACCTCTGGAGCGTGTTGTATACAGTGGCGTACAGATTATTCAACGAGCAGATGGCTATGAAATACAAGGGTATGATATTAAGAATCCTTTCTTTAAAATTATCCCTAGTAGTGAAGGCACAGATCCTGCTCGTGTTAGCGTTGGCGAAACAGTATACCTCGAGTATAAAGACTTTGAAAATCGTATTGTAAATATACCCTATGGCACAATAATTACAAATCGACAACAAGTATTTGATTTCCTCGTAAGTTATCAAAGGTACTTACTAAGTCGTGGATTCGTATTTGATGGCACAACAGGCGTTGGTGAAAAGAACGACTTTATCAGTGCAGGCAAAGAATTTGCTTTTTGGACAGACCAAAAGTGGCCCTTGGGTAGTGTTATTGTTATTAGTCCTTATAGTGATACGCTTACATTAAATCGTGCATATGCTACTATTGATGACATTAGAACCAATGGTGAAATAAAAGATGCAAATGGAAGTATTATTAATCCAAAGTTCTATGATGTAAGCAGAATAGATAACGTAATTGAAATTAAAGTAGATGCAGAGAATACACAGTTATACAGTGTGCAACTGGATCCTATCCAACATGAACATGTACTAGTGTTTAATAATACAACAATCTTTAATGATATTATCTACCAGCCAGAATTGGGTAATAGACATAGCAGGTTAAAACTTATAGGTGCTCGCAGTGGCGACTGGAACGGCACACTGCATGCTCCTGGCTTCTTTATTAACGAAGATAAAATTAACGTTTGGGCAACCTATACTGATTATAAGAAAGGCGATATTGTTAGTTTCCAAGGAACTACTTATGTAGCAAAATATGCAGTAGATGGTAGCACTGTATTTGATTATAATGACTGGACAGTTGCAGACAATATTAAGACAGGGCTTGTTAAAAACCTTGCAAACAAAGCAACTCAGTTTAAAGACTTTTTTGAAACTGATAATCTTAATTTAGAAGATGGTGTAGACAAACTAGGCAAAGGTATAATTGGATTCAACGAGAAAGATTATCTCGCAGGATTAGGACTGGATGATGTTAGTCAGGTAAAGTTCTACCAGGGTATGCTGAAACAAAAAGGCACAGGTGCAGCAATTAACAAACTGATTGATGCCAAACTTACTAACCTTGATCAAACTATTGATTATTTTGAAGAGTGGGCATTCCGTGTTGGTGAATATGGAAGTATAGATAGTAACCAAATTATCGAAACAATTATTCCAGAACAAGAAGCAACTAATAATCCTTTTGTATTGCATTATCATGCTGCTGGTGACTTGCCAAGCACTACTGAACTTGGGCATTATCATGTTCAAGAAAAAGACCTTTACAAAAAACCCAACAACTACACGGGCGATGTTTTCTCCGTACGAGATTCAAATACAAATACGCTCAAAGATTTAGACAGTGCAGGTTATGCACGTTTAGATGATGTAGATTTTACAGTGTTCAATACCAGTGAACTACTCGGACTTAGCGACAGAATTGAAGAACTAGGCAAAGGTAAGAAAATTTGGATTGCTACTGATGATTCCAATACCTGGAGTATCCGTAGAATTGATGAAACACTTAGTACAGTTACAAGTGTTGAAAGTACTGGCAATGGATATTTAATTTACACTACAGATGTAAATCATGGACTTGTTGAAGATGATTATGTTATTATTCGCGCTGCACAACCAATTGGTAAGGTAGCAAAGATTTTTGAAGTATCAGCACCCAATAAGTTTACAATAGTAGATGCTGAAACAGAAGCAGAAATAACTGACATTAACATTCCTATGTACAAACTTAGTAATGTACGTTTTGCTCAACCAAGTAGTTTAAGCACATATACTCCAGTTAGTGGTTGGAATAACAAAGAACTTGTTTGGGTTGATAAGGACAATAACGGCAAATGGCAAGTATTGCAAAATACAAGACCTTGGACAACAACAGGTGTAAAAACTGCTGCTAGTATTAATGCAGACGACAAATATGGTACAAGTGTAGCACTAAACAGAAGTGCGACTGTTGCAATTGTTGGCGCTCCAGACAATGGTTATGGACTGGTTACTCCATATGTTCGCAGTGAAGGCGGAGTTCTAGTAGAGGGTAACTCATTTGCAGTTGCAACAATTGGTAACTCAGTTGATAGTTTTGGACACAGCGTTGCAGCAGGCGTTGACTATGTTGCAGTAGGTGCACCAGAAACACAAAGCGGTAGAGGTGCAGTATTCATTTACTATGTTGATAGTAGTGGTCAATTTAACAGACGTCCTGCAATACGTCCTGCAGGATTAGGTGCTAGTGATAAATTTGGAACCAGTGTTGTAATGAGCGGCAATGGTAGATATTTGTTTGTTGGTGCTCCAGGTAGCAATGACATATATTGTTATACACAGGTAACTATACCTGTATCCAGTCAGGAAGTAAAAACTGTTACAGGTGATGCTAGTGCAACTAAAGTTTTTGCACTAGGCTTTACACCAATTAACATTCTTGCACTTAATATTACAGACGAAAATGGCAACGTATACTTGCCTACTAAAGATTTTACAATAAGCGGAAGTGATATAACTTTTGTTGCTGCTCCTGCAAACGGATTAGATGTTGTTATTAGACAAGAAGATTACTATGCACTAAGCGATATGCTTGTACCGTTTGATGCCAGTACTGGTGACAACTATGGTTTTGCTATAGATTGTGATTATCAAGGTCGCACAGTAGTTATAGGTGCACCTAACGCCGCTGTTGCAGGTACGGATAGTACAGTGTTCGGCGATGCTGGTGAAGTCAGTATACAAAGTCAGGTTGTGCAGCAATTTGCAGGAGATGGTATAACAAAAGGCTTTACTACAACTGAAGATTTACAAACACAGATTTTTGTTGAGGTAGATGGTATACTACAAACTGAGACAAACAATCCTGATGTTCCAGTTGATAATGATGGATCCAGCGAAGGATTTTATACACGTTCAGCGAAAACAATTACATTCAAATACACACCAGCAAGTGGTGCAAGAATTGTTGTTTACACTGGTACATTTATTGAAAAACAAAAAATAGATCAGAATATTACAGGACAAACTGTTACAGAAGGTGAGCAGTTTGGATACAGCGTTGCTGTTGATAGCGACGCTACCATGGTTGCTATTGGAAGTCCGGGTGAGGATGAGACCAATCCAAACACGGGCAGTGTGTTTATATTCCAGGACACAGGAAAAAATTATGGCACAGTAACAACCAATGTCCCACATGCACAAACTGCAGGCGATACATTCTACTTGAATAATAAATTGATCACAGTGTCTAGTAGTAGTGACAATCCAGCAAACCTAAGTGGCGATATACTAGGTGCTAGTTTGCCCGGAGTCACTAGCAGTGTAAACAGTTTAGGACAAGTTGTTATTACTTCAACTAGCACTGAGACTAATAATAAACTTACTATCAATCCTGGCAGTGGGCAAATGTTCACCAGAGATGATGTTTTTGAAATTTATAAGTTTACACAAAAAATTAGTCATCCACAAGCATTTGAAAATGAAAACTTTGGACGTACTGTAGCATTTGATAAAAATGTTGAGGTAGGGATTGGAAGTAATCCAGGAACACGCAACCTTGTAATTGCAAGTGACAAAGCAAGTACAATGCTTGCCGTTGGATTTGATGTTGAACAAGATAGCAACAGTGAAGACTATCTTGAAGCAACCACAACATATGATAGTAATGGTACTACATTTACAGACAGACGCACTCAGAGTGGCGCTGGATACTTGTACGAATTGCTGGATAGCAATGTTCCAACACTAGCGAACCCAAGTCAAATGGTGTTTGGACAAGCACTCAAGAGTACAAACGTAGCAGCACTGGATCAGTTTGGTGCAAGTGCAGCGTTTAGTGATAACAGAATATTCATCGGTGCTCCACAGGATTCAGGAACATATAACAACAGTGGTAGTGTATATGAATTTAATAACAATACAAGAGCAAGCAGTTGGGCAACTTTGCGCAGTCAAGGTGATCGCGTAGATGTAACGCAGATAAATCGTGTAGCACTTTACAACAAAAAAGATGGGCAAATAAAGGTATTCCTGGATTATTTGGATTCAACAAAGGGAAAGATACCTGGAGTTGCACAAAGTGAACTATCATTTGTAAGTCATAATGATCCTGCACTGTATGCTAAATGGAACTACAAACAAAATAATACACTGTGGTGGGATACTAGCACTGTGCATTATCTATTATCAGAACAAGGTGAGTTGGATTTCAGGACAAACTATTGGAATGTTGCTTTTCCTGGCAGTAGTATTGATGTTTACGAATGGATAGAAAGTCCTGTACCGCCTGAGCAATACACAGGCGAAGGTACAGTCAAAGATGTAAACAAGTTTTCAACTAGTGTAATTTACAATAACAGTTCAAATAGCACACAGACATACTACTATTTCTGGGTTTCAGGTAGAACTGATATTCCAGTAGAGGCAGAATTTAGAACAATAAGTGCAGATAGTGTAACAAAGTTAATTGAAGATCCAAAAGCACAGGGCGTTCCATATATTGCAATTGTTGACAAGAATGCAATAGCACTATACAACTGTAAACAATATTTTGCAGATAGTGATGTAGTGTTAAGTGTAAACTATGATGTAGTTAAAAACGAAGGCGTGCTTCACAGTGAATATGAACTGTTTGGCAGAGGCAATGTTGACCAAGATATCCCAGCAAGAATGTATACTAAACTTGTTGACAGTCTAGCAGGCAGTGACAGTGTTGGTAACTTGGTTCCAGATCCATTCCTAAGTGAAGTTGAAAAGTACGGTGTACTTACACAGCCTCGACAGGGTATGTTTGTTAACCGTGCTGCGGCACTTAAAGTACTAACACAGTATTGTAATAGTATACTAGTGAAAGCACCTTTTGCTAGACTTAGTAGTGTAAGCAGATTGTTAAGCAGCGAGAATATTCCTACTGTAAACAGTGGTGAATATAACATTAGTGTAGATTCCATTGCTGAAAGAGACTATTTAAACACTGCAATTCTTACAACTGGTTATAAAGTGCTTGTTCTTGAAGATGAGACCCAAAGCAACTACTGGGCAATTTACACACTACAAGAGGATAAGAGTTACCAGTTAACTAATATTCAGGGCTACAATACAGCAGACTACTGGGATTATGCAACTTATTATGCTACAGGGTATGACGGAACAACTGTTCCAAAATATCAAGTAACACTTGAAGCAGACTTGCTTACACTTACTGATGCAGTCACAGGCGATATTGCAAAAGTTACTAGCAATGATGAAGGCAACTTTAGCATGTTTGTTAAGACAGACACAGGCTGGGACGAAGTTGTTATTGAACGCGGTACCCTACAGTTTAATGATAGTTTGTATAGTTTTAACACTGCTAACAGTAACTTCCAAGCAACTGGATTTGATAATGATGCATTTGATTTCGGCGCATTTGATAAAGTGCCTGCAGATGAAATTCGCCAGATAGTTGATGCACTTAAGAATGATTTGTTCATAGGTGACTATGAAATTAACATGAATGAATTGTTCTTCCGCTTAATGGAATATGCTATCAACGAAAATAACTTTAGTCAGGATTGGTTGTTTAAGTCAAGTTTCATTACTGTTGCACATAAGATTCGTAGTTTAGATCAGTACAATACTTTTAAATTTGATAATACAAACTTCATTGAAGATTTTATCAATGAGGTTAAGCCTTACAAAACTAAAATTCGTGAGTATGTCAGCAAATATGATAAAGTAGATACCTATGGAAGTGATACAACTGACTTTGATATACACTCATTTTATGATGAAAATAATTTATATTTCCGCAAGCCAAGTGGCGATTTTGCAGGTGATGAAATATTACAAACACAGGGACTTAACAAGCCCTGGAGTGAAAATTATGGATATAGTTTAGATAGTATAGAAATTGTTAACGCGGGTTCAGGATATGTTACTGATCCAACTATTACAATTAGTGCGCCTGATCTAGCAGATGGGGTACAAGCAACTGCAGTTGCTATTACAAACGGTGTGGAAATTGTTAATGTCAATATGACAAACAAGGGCAGTGGTTATACTAGTGAACCTACTATTACTGTTGATGGCAGCGCGGGTTCAGGACTACTGCTAAGTCCACGGCTTGTCAATACTACAATAAGAAGTTTCGATACTACAATTAAATTTGATCGTATCACATACAGTAGTGCAATCAAAGATTGGACTAAGAACACAGCCTATGTAGTAGATGATATTATTGCATATCAAGATACTGTAACAAAAACACAGGAAGTTTATACATGTATTGTTGATTTTACTAGTGGCTCAACGTTTAGTATAGAAAACACCACTGGTGTTACAGTGCTTGAAGTTAAAGCAGATAATGATTTTACTAATGCTGCTGATAGAATTAGTGCTTACTATTACCCTACATCAGGTATGATAGGGGACGATATTGAGTTACTACAAAATGGTATTGGCTATGGTGGCACAAAAATAACTGGGCCTGGCTTTGATCAAAACCCTGGATTTGACAGTGCTAATTTTGATGTAATTGGATTTGATGATATTCAGATTGACGATGATGGTATTGCTGTAATAAGTTCAATAGACACTGTCTTCCGCGGCACAGATTTTGATCAAGCAGGCATTATAGGAGATGTATTTGTAGAGCCTGGTTACTTACCGCCTGGATACTTAGTAGAACTATCACTTGGTGTTGCACCTGAAAGTATTATAGTTGATGGCGCAGGATTTGTTGATACATACAACAGTCATGCACCAGAAGAACTAATACCAGGTCGTATATTTGATACACTGGACATGGAAGTATATACCCATAGTAGTAACGACTATGAAGGTGACGGCAACGGTGCAGAGATACAGTACACAAGTTATACAGATCCTACAGGAACACTGCAAACATTTAGTTATGGCGATCCAAATAAAAGTGAAGATGATTTTGTATACTTGATTGTGTATATAAACGAAACTAGACAGTTTGACTTTACAAATGATGGGTTTAGGAATAATAATATAAGATTGCCTAATCCTCTGGGACCAACAGATATACTGCACATTTATGCTTTCAGTCAAACTGGCGAAAATATGATAGGCAACTACACCTATGTTGGTGATGGTAGCACAATAGGTTTTGTATTGCCTAACGTTCCTGAAAGAACTCAGCAAACTCTAATTTATGTTGATGGACAAGAAGTTGGCGCAACGTTCACTACTCAGGACAATAGATCATTAATGACACTTAGTAGTGTGCCTAATAATGGCGCACACATTCATGTTTTTGTGTTTAATCAAGCAGAAGATAGAAAGGCTGCTACTAAATTTGCTACACAGACATTGGAAACAGACGGTACTACTACCCTGTTTGGGTTATCATATATGGTTGAGGGTTATGTTGAGGACGGCTATCTTTTTGGTGGCGCAAAAGCATTTTATGCTCCTCCTGGCAGTGCTAATAGTGTTCTAGAAGTTGACAATAAGAGAATACGTCCTGTAAACAGTGTATATCATACTGCAGATGGAAGTAGTTTACAGTTTGCAACCCCGCAAACATGTGGCGAAGGTAATATTGTTTTTGTAGGTGCAATTAGCGTAGCAATTTTGCGCAAAGATGGTACACCAGCTCTTAGTGCGGTGCGAGATATAGATTATACTATTTCAACAGGTACACAGTTTGTTACAATGACCACAGCACCAAACGAAGGCGACATAGTTATTGTTACTGATAATACTTCAGCAGACTTTACTATAAGTTTAGATGGTGAAAGTATGCTTATGTCAGCAGATGTGCCTCAAACAGCAAGTAGTGATATTAAGTTACAGGCATTTAGTAATCATGATCCATTGCGTATACAGACAAAAGTATATGTTGGACAGGGTACCGGTAGTACAACCATTGAAGATGCATTTGATGAAGTAAATTTTGATACAGCAGGATTTGATAGACAGGTTACTAGTGGTACAGTAGGAACTTATGCAATAGATAGAACAGCAACTAATGTTAACCACTTCTGGATTACAGTTGATGGTAAAAGATTACATCCAGGTGAATTTACTGTAAGTGGTAAAAATGTGATTATGAGTGAGGCAGTACAGGATACTATTGGCGGTAGCTCAGTGGTTATTATTACACACTTTACAGAAAATATAATACAGTATCCAGTTGGATTTAGAATATTCCAGGATATGAATGGTAATGTTGAGTATTTGAGACTAGCAAAAGATAATCAGACCTTTGTTACAGAAACAGTTGAGATTACAGATACAAAAATCTATGTTGAGGATGCAAGTGTACTGCCATTTGCAAATGTTAATGCCAGTAATCCTGGCGTTGTGTTTATAGGCGGAGAGAGAATTACTTACTGGGAGGTAAGTCTAGAGGACAATTACATTACCAACTTGCGAAGAGGTACTTCAGGTACAGGCATGTTGCAGCGTATTACCCCAGGATTTATTGTAGTAGATGGTAGTAAAGATCAAGAGTTGCCAGATAGCACTACACATACTAAAGTATGGTATGATGCAGGAATACACAATACACCAGCAAATGGATTAGGTATACAGCAAGCAACAACAACAAATGCTAACTTCCTTAGGGAAAAGCAAGCACAGGTGCCTAATTATAGACTTGAACTAAATGAAAAGAATTATTTTGCAAAAGACTATGTAGTTACAGGTTATGCAGAGGATCTAATATGATACAAGTTTTACAAGCGATAAATAATGATATGACAAGCATATGCGGAGAATATAAAAAATGGCTATAGTACTAAGAAATACGAAGAGCACCGCTCTTACGTTTAACGAACTGGACGGTAACTTCAGTGATTTGGATGGGCGTACCACTACAATTGAGGGTGCCTATGTAAAAACTGTTAACAGCGTCAGCGCAACCGCTAACGCAATTACTTTAACAACTACTAACATTGCAGAGGGCACTAACCAATACCACACTACTGCTAGAGCAAGAGGAGCAATTAGTGTTTCAGGTGACAACCTCTCTTATGATGCTTCAACAGGTGTTATCCAACTTACTGATGCAGAAATACGAGATGCAATTAGTGTTACAGATGCAGGCGGAGATGGAAGTTTATCATACAACGCAACCTCAGGTGCTATTACATACACTGGACCAAGTCTTGCTGAAGTACAAGCAAGAATTAATAATATTAGTATTACGCAACTACAGGATGTTTTGACCACAACGTTGAATAGCCCAACCAATGGTCATGGACTTGTTTATAATGCCACTAGTGGCAAGATTGAACTTGCTGAACTTCCAGGCGCAGCAGGCGGTGAAGCCAACCAAGCAGCAAGCCTACAAGTATCAAATGGTAAAGACGTATTTGCTGGCAAGTCAGGTGTTACATTTAACTTTAGACAATTAACACAGGGCGATAACATTGTACTAACGCAAAGTACAAATGGTATTAGTATTGCATCATCAACGGCACCAGAGTTCGGTAACTTAAAGTTGAATAGTGCAGCAAACACTATTGAAAATATTAGTACAAACGCAAATATTATTCTCAAGCCAAACGGCACAGGCGTAGTCCAAACAGTTGGTAGTATTGTACCAAGTGCAGACAGTACATTTGATTTAGGCACAAACAGTGTAAGATGGACAAATGTGTATGCAGATACGCTTAATGGTTCTATAACAGGTGCACAAACTGGTATTACAAGTTTGTTGAATGCTAGTATGGTTATTGGTCGCGATGCAGACAATCAGATCAAATTTGGCACAGATAACAAAATAGTAATGAGAGTTAATGGTGCAGATAAAATGACACTGCTGACTGGTTCACTATCACCAGAGACTGACAGTGATCTTGACATTGGAACTGATACTGTAAGATTTAAGAATCTTTATGTTGATGCTGCAATCATGGATGAAGTAACAATATCTGGAAACAATATTACTACAAACTCTACAAACGCTAACCTAGTCCTACTAGCAAGCGGCACTGGTGTAGTAGAACTTGACAGTAACATGGATATGAACAGTAACAAAATTGTTAACGTTACTGATCCAACTAACGCCCAAGAAGCAGCAACAAAAGCATATGTTGATTCAAGTATTAGTAGTCTCAATGCAGATAAAATTATTGAAGGTGACACTAGTGTAGAAACAATTGATAGTGGCACGGGCAGCATTGTTATGAAAGTTGACAACGTTGCAGAACTTACACTTGTAAGTGCAACAGCAACATTTGGTACTAATATTGTAGTGCCTGACGGTGCTAACATTGGTAGTGCAAGTGATACAGATGCACTTTCTATTGGCGCAGATGGTGATATTACACTTACACAGGATTTAGAATTACAACATGACGGTGCAGAATTAACATTTGGTGCTAACAATGAAATTAAATTCATTCACAATCACGATACTGGATTAATACTAAAACACACTGCCACTGGTGATGATAAACCAATTACGTTGACATTACAAACTGGTGAAACAGATATCGCTGCTAGTGATGTCATAGGTAAGATCGAGTTTCAAGCGCCAGATGAAGGAACAGGCACAGATGCTATACTAGTAGCCGCCGCTATCCAAGCAGTATCAGAAGGCGACTTTGCTGCAGATAATAATGCAACAAAATTAGAATTCCACACTGGCGCAAGTGAAGCAGCATCATCTAAGATGTCATTAAGCAGTGCTGGTCTATTGACAATTTCAGATGACTTCATAATTAAAGATGCTGGAACTATTGGTAGTGCTTCAGACCCAGATGCCATTGCTATTGGAGCAGATGGTGATGTTACTCTAACACAGGATCTAGAACTACAACATGATGGTGCTACAATTAGTTTTGGAGCAGATAATGATGTTGTGCTTACACATGTAGCAGATGCAGGATTAACACTGAGTGTCCCTGCGACAGCGGATAACAGTTTCCCAATCCTAAATTTCAGTGCTGGTGATAACGATATTGCTGCTAACGATGTTTTAGGACAGATTGACTTTCAGGCACCCGCAGAAGGCACTGGAACTGATGCTATATTAGTAGCAGCAGGTATTGCTGCGGTATCAGAAGGCGACTTTGCTGCGGATAACAACGCAACCAAGTTGTCGTTTAGAACAGCAGCCAGTGCAACAGCCGCAGAAACAGCAAGTTTGAGTAGTATTGGAGACTTTACTGTAGCAGGTGATTTAGTAATTGCAGATGGTGGACTTATTGGAAGTGCCAGTGACTTAGATGCAATATCAATTGCTTCAAACGGTGTTGTTACATTTAGCCAGGCAATTACTGGTCAAGCATCGTCTGCACTATATGCTGACTTGGCTGAGAAATATACAACAGATGCAGAATATTCGCCAGGTACTGTAGTAAGTGTAGGCGGTGATGCAGAAATGACACGGGCAACTAGCGAAGATGACTACATTGCAGGTGTTATATCTACACAGCCTGCTTTCCTAATGAACAATGCTATAGACGGACAGGATATTGCACTAGTTGGTCGTGTGCCAGTCCGTGTTGTAGGAACTGTTAGCAAAGGACAGCCTGTATTTGTAGCAAACAACGGTTGTGCAAGTGCAAACGGACAAGGAAAAATTGTTGGAATTGCATTAGAAACAAATAGCGATTTAGGCGAAAGTCTTGTAGAATGTATGCTTAAAGTATAATGGACGGTCAGGAACAAGAAATGAACGATAACATCGAACAACCACAACAACCAGAAAGTGCGCTGAAAGACACTAGTGGCGTGATGATGGAAGGGCATATTCGAATCTTTGATCCAGATACAGGCGAAGATTATGTTAACAAGCGTAATGCTATTCACTATGAGAATATGAGTGAAGCACTTGCACTAAGTTTATCAAATAAAACCACAGGCTTTATACATGAAATGGCTTTTGGTAATGGTGGCACTAGTGTTGATCCAACAGGTGTAATTACATACTTGCCTGCTAATAGTAGCGGTAGTAATGCTAATCTTTACAATCAAACTTACTATAAAGTTGTGGATGATAACAGTAGTTTAAACACTGATACTGCAAGAAATAAACTTGCAACCAGTCACACTGCTGGACAAATTTATACAGATATTATTGTAAGTTGTTTACTAGATTATGGTGAACCAAATGATCAAGCAGCATTTGATAACACTAGTAATTTTAATGACACTTACACATTTGATGAATTAGGCTTGCGCAGTTGGACAGGCACAGTTAATACGGGTAAACTACTGACACATGTTGTATTTCATCCGGTACAAAAAAGTTTAAACAGACTAATACAAATTGATTACACAGTTAGAATACAAACACTGACTAACCTGAGTAGTATATAATATACCCAGTTAATGCAGTTGATAAATAACAGTAACGAATACATGCGGAGCAAATAAAGATGGCTTATACAGTTAACAAAACAGATGGTACTATTCTTGCAACAGTAGCAGATGGAACTATTGATACAACCACTGATCTTACACTTATAGGTAAGAACTACGCTGGCTATGGGGAGTTCTTTAATGAGAACCTAGTAAAACTATTAGAAAATTTTAGTAATACTAGCGCACCAAGCAGTCCAGTAGCAGGTCAAATGTGGTGGGATAAAACAAACAACCTACTTAAAGTTTACACAGGCAGTGCATTTAAAACTGTTAGTAGTAGTACTGCAAGTAGCAGTCAGCCAAGTACAAATGTTACTGGTGACCTTTGGTGGGATACCACAAACGGACAGTTGAAAGTATATAATGGATCTAGTTTTACAACAATTGGTCCATCATTTACTAGTGGCACAGGAACATCAGGTGCTATTGTTGAAACTGTTACAGACAATGGTGCAACAGATCATGTTGTTATTAAACTTTACACAAACAACACAGTAGTTGGCACAGTATCCAAGGATGCAGCATTTACTCCGCAGAGTGCGCTTTCAGGTTTTGCAACTATTAAGCCAGGTGTACAATTAAGTACAGCAATTTCAGATATTAAGTTCCAAGGTACATCAACAGATTCTGATGCCCTAGGTGGACAAGCAGCCGCTAACTATCTCCGCAGTAACGCAAGTGATAGTACAAGTGGTGTGTTAAGTATTCTTAACGACACTGGCATGGTTGTTGGTGTTGACAGTGACTTTACAGTTGGTGTTAGTGGCAGTGACGTAAGCCTAAGTAACGCAACTAGCGATGGTGATATCCTAATCAAAGTTAACGATGGTGGTGTTGTTAGCACAGCAATGACAGTTGATGGCGCAACAAACCGTGTTCTTGTAGCAGGTGCTCCTAGTGATAACCTAGGTGTTGCAACTAAAGCGTATGTTGACAGTCAAGTGTCAGGCAGTGGCGCACTTCCAACAACTGGTGGCACAATGACAGGTAACATCCTAATTAGTGGCACAGTAAACATTGGTACAAGCGGTAACAGAGTGAATACAGTGTTTGCAACAACATTTAACGGAACATCCACTGCGGCACAGTATGCTGACTTGGCTGAAAACTTTAGAGCAGACTCAGCATATGCACCTGGTACTATTGTAGCACTGGGAGGCGCAGAAGAAATTACTGCAGTAAATGATGAACTTTCAAATAATGTATTTGGAGTTGTTAGTAGTAAACCAGCGTACCTAATGAATAGTGCGCAAAAAGGTGGATCACCAGTAGCGGTTGCAGGAAGAGTTCCTGTGCGTGTAATTGGAATGGTAAATAAAGGTGATAGACTAGTAAGCGCAGGCAATGGACTAGCAAGAGCCGTTAACAGCGACGAATCAATTACAGCATTTAATGTTATCGGCAGGGCTATCAATTCCAAAACAACAATGGAAGAAGGCACTGTAGAAGCCTTTGTTACAATTAACTAATCGGAGAAAGAGTAAATGGCATATCAAACAGGCGATTCAATTCTAGATGATCACTATAATGGATTTGCAACTAGTGTAAACGCAATATGGGGCACTGGAACAGGTGATGCTGGATATGGACAAGGCACAACAGTAAGTGCTGTTACGGCTGGTAGCGCAGTGGCGGCTTCACAATGGGTAACATTGTTAGCACGAGTAACAAGTAGTGCATCACATCAAGGCAGCACTATTACTTCAATTACTAACCCAAGTGCTGGTGATGTCATTGGAGCAATTGCAGCAATTTCAACAAATATTGCAACAGTAACAACAAATAGATTAAACGTTGCTACTAGGCAATCGGCTACAACAACAAACAGAGATAGCACAGCGACATTTACAGGCACTATGACATTTACACACAAGTGGGCATGGGCTAGTACAAACCAAGCACGTTACTTTTTTAACGCAGGTGGGCGTTTAGGTATGTCAGGTACACTTACTGGGCATACATCAGATGCCAAAGCAAATGCCTGGGCTGCACTGTTAACTGCAGCAGGTACATACTTTATCAATGGACAAACATCAGGTAAAAGCGGTGGTTCAGGATCACCAACTACTAACGACACTGACAAAGGTTATTATGATCTTACAGCAACTTATGCTACAGTGTTTAAACAAGCAGAAGGTACAAGTCCATACACAGCAAACTTTGTGCAGTGGCAGGCTAGAACACAAGACAGTGCTGCAAGTGTAGAAGTAAGTTGCACATGGGTTGATAGTGCAGCAGATAATACAAGTTTCAACAAGTCAATTTATAACGTACAAGACCAAGTGGATGGCACAAAGCGTATGTCATTTACTAGTGAAAAACACGATACTACTCATGTTACTGATGCTGGTGGCACAATCACAGTATCTGGTACTGCAGGTCACTCTTAATATAAATTAACATTTTTACTATTGACAGGCGCTACGGCGCCTGTTATAATATCTACTATGGAAAATCTAGAATCATATGCTAATGAGCGTTTTGCGCTTAATAGGCAAAAACAAACACTTAAAGAACAACAACAGCAACGCCTTAGTGTAACATACAATGGTGGATTGTTTCGTGTTGATATGACACTGCTAAGTTACTTGTACATGAAAAACGTGAATGTAGGTTTGTTTAACAAGTCCGTAGAGACTATTATTCCAGATAGTTACGATACTCCTATTGAGGTTAATGTACAAGAACTATTAGAATTGTGTGACGAACGCTGGAATGAAGTACACAATGATTGGCACAATGAATATCAACTGCTAAAGGACAAGCGCAAAGCAGGGCAAGTTGAAGTCTAAAGGCGTTGTTATATTATATAGTGAAAGTGCTCAGTTAGACTACAAAAGTCTAAGTGAAATGTGCGCACGACTTGCAACCAAACACTTAAACGTACCTTGTACAATAATTAAATTAGATCCGGCGCAACGCAACTTCCGTACTTTTCGTTATCCAAATGGTGAACTTGAGGGCACTGAATGGAATAATATAGGAAGATACAGTGCATATGAACTAAGTCCTTATGATGAAACTATATTATTAGACAGTGATTACATTGTGCAGTGTGATACACTAGCAAACTATTTTGGGTGTGATAAAGATTTTATATGTCATAATAGCAGTTGGGATATAACAGGCAATGATCAGTTTAGACATGATCAGTTTATGACAGAAAATGGATTTGAAATGCGCTGGGCAACAGTGGTGTATTTTCGTAAATCAGAACATGCACAGCGTATATTTGATACCTGGCACATGGTATACAAAAACTATGATTACTTTGCTAAACTTTTTGGATACAGTAAAACACCTTTTCGTAATGACTTTGCACTAAGTATTGCGCATCAAATATGCAATGGGTATGCGAACATGGACACATTTGACTATGCACTGCCTGCACTTAGTAGTAGTGATAGTGTGCTGGATTACCGCAATGGTCGATGGTTAATAAAGTATGAATACAAAAAATCACATAACGTTGTACGCTACACTGGTGATTTACATGTAATGAACAAGCGCAGTCTTTTAGAAATAGGCGATAAACTATGAGAGCAAAAACACGCGATCAAGGCTATCTAACGTTTGCACAGGGCGAACAATATCTACAGTGTGCATACCTGCTTGCTCTTAGCGTAAAAACTTATTGTAAGATAAATGACTTTGCAGTGGTAGTAGATACAGCAACGCCTGTGCCAGAATATATGTTAGATGTGTTTGACAAAGTAATTACTATACCTACAATGGCGCCATTTGCCAGCGAATGTCTGGCATGGGAACTTACTCCTTTTAAAGAAACATTCAAAGTAGAAAGTGACATGCTTATAACCAGCAATATTGATCACTGGTGGGCAGGATGTAGACTGCGCAATGTCTGTTTTACTACACAAGTACAGAACTACAGAGGCGAAGTAGTAGAAGATCAGCACCACAGGCGTATGTGGCATGAGAACAATCTATGCAATGCTTACAATGGCTTTATGTATTTCAGACATTGTACTGAAACAAAACAGTTTTTTGATAAATGTCAACAAGTGTTTGATAATTTTAATGTGTACAAGAACACAGTGCTAAGTAACTGTAGACATAACACTGCAGATACAGATGTGTTTATGAGTATTGCTGCAACTGAACTAGGCAGCGAACAATTCTATGTTCCAACATTAAATTATCCAACCTTCACACATATGAAAAAACATATCAACAAATTTAATACGGATGATTGGCAGGACAGTTGCCATTGGACACTAACAGATGATATGACATTTTGCGTTAATGGTTACGCTCAAACAGTGCCATTTCATTACTATAACAAAAATTTTTGTACACAGGAGTTAATAAAAAGATATGGATTACAGTAATTTTTTTCAAGCATGCAGGGATCACAACTGGGATGTGCCAGCGAAGCCAATTCATAAGTTGTATTATAATGATAAAGGTGCTATAATTGATATAAGTTATGACCTTAAAGAAGGTGTAAAATATATTGAAATTACACAGGAAGAATATGACAAGTGTTTTTCAATGACACAAGATTACGAAGTAGTAGATGAAAAACTAGAGTATATAGGCGATCGCCCAAGGCGTACATGGAGTCTTGATCAACAAGATCTTCCGCGAAATCCGTATATGCCATAAAGGAGTAAAATATGCAACGAGTTGAAGATACAGGATATCCTGATCAGGAAGTGGAATTAATTAGAGCTTTTGGGCCTAATATTATAAAGACTGTTATTCCAGAGCATGTTGGATATAGTTTGATAGAATTATTTGAAAATAATGCTAAAGCAGACGATCATAGCCACAATCTGGCAGGCAATATGAAACGTGAATTTCAAATTAATGATAAGGTACTCAATGAAGAGGATGCAAATGCTTTTGTAAAAATGCTGGCTGATGGCAGTGGTGAGTTGTACAGTTTAAGTAAACGTGTACAGTGGGAAAACACTAGACGTAATGCTACTGCAAAGCACATTGAAATTGTAGAAAATCGTTTGCCAAATATGAATTTAAGTTGCACAATTCATCAAGCCTGGGGTAACATTAGTGTAGCGGGCGATTTTAATCCCGCACACACGCATACAGGTCAAATCAGCGGTGTTGGATACTTGAATTTGCCACCAGCAATGGAACAAGAATGGGCAACAGAAGATCACGATCCCAGTGCAGGATGTATACATTTTAGTTATGGTGAACGTAACAATGGTCTAGGTCCAACTGTATTACGATTAAAACCAGAAGTAGGAAAAATTTATTTCTTTCCTGCATGGTTACAGCATCAAGTTTACCCATTTAGAAGCGCAGGAGAACGCTGGAGTTTTAGTTTCAATACTACTGTTACAAACTTAACAGGTGATTTAGAACTTACTGATGAAGATAAAGCCCAAATGGAAGAGGCAAGACAAGAAGCAATTCGTAATCCTATCCCTATTAAAGACTGGATGAAAGACGAGGTTGATGTAGATGGATTGTACCAGGAACAACCTCAGAATGTCACAGACCTTCCTTTTAATGAATATATAGAAAGCAGAAATAAGTTTATAAAGGATAAAAAAAATGACTAATGTAGAAGTTTTTTGGCCCTTTAGTCCCCCTATTCTAAGAACGCAAATACCTGAGAGTGTATTGGAATCACTAAATTATGCATTTGAAAATCATAAGAATGCTGAAGATCGCAGTAGTCAACTTGCTGGCAATAACACAAGAGAGTTTGCACTATCTGCAGGAGGACTAGGATCTGGTCAGGATGAATTTGTTAACATGCTTGCAACTGGCAGTGCAGATTTGTACAAGGAAGTTATGCAAAGACAGTGGCATTTGATGGATTATATAACTGAAGAACATAAACAGTTAGTTGAACCACAGTTAGAAATGATGGATCTAAATTGTACATTACATGATGCTTGGGGAAACATCAGTGTAGCAGGTGACTGGAACCCTATCCACAAGCACACTGGTGCAATTACTGGCGTTGGATATGTGCGCTTGCCAGACGATATAGAACGTGAATGGGCCATGGAAGATCATGATCCAAGTGCTGGTATGATTACTTTTGTAGATGGCAGAGCTCAAAGTTATGGTGCAAATACTTGTCGTTTTAAACCTAAAGTTGGAGACATTTATTTCTTTCCTGCATGGTTAATGCATATGGTTAATCCTTTTCGTAGTAAAGGCGAGCGTTGGAGTTTTAGTTTTAACATTACGCTTGACAATAAAAATCCTTGTTTAGAACTTAGTGATCAGGACAAGGTTGTAATGCAAAAAGAAAAAGAAAGAAAATATGGCACAGAAACTTGATGTAGCCGATTTAGATTGTATATATCTAAGTTATGATGAACCCAACAAAGAAGAATTCTGGGTTAAAATACAAAACATGGTGCCCTGGGCAAAGCGTGTAGACGGTGTACAAGGCAGTGATGCTGCACACAAAGCGGCGGCGGCGGCAAGTGACACTGAACGTTTTATTCTTATTGATGGCGACAATATGCCTTTCAGTGAATTTTTTGATCTTACACTGGACATAGAGGACAATTACGCAGACTGTGTATTTCGTTGGAAAGCAATTAATGCTGTAAATGGACTAATGTATGGCAATGGTGGCATGAGTTGCTGGACACGCACATTCGTAAACAAAATGCGTACACATGAAGCAAGCGATGGTACGGATGAAAATGATGTAGAGTTTTGTTACGATCCCAAGTATCTAGCAATGAATAACGTATATAGTACAACATATCCCAACGGAAGTGAACTACATGCTTGGCGTGCAGGATTCCGTGAAGGTGTAAAAATGTGTTTGCGCAATGGCACAAAGCCCACACTAACTGAGTTTGAAGATATGGTACACAAGTCAAACTTTGATAGACTTAGCATGTGGCATAACGTAGGCAGAGATGTTGAACACGGCACACACGCTATCAATGGCGCACGAATGGGCACATACATGACCATGCTTACTGACTGGGATTATACAGAAGTGCAGTGGTTTGAAAACTTAAATCGTATATATGCTGAATATGATATTATGAATATGCCTGAAATTAACGGCGCACTAATGACTAGACTTGGATTGCCTATGTTAGATATAGGCATTAAAGAAAGTGCTTTTTTTAAGAAGTATTATGCACAAACCTACTGTCCAGGAGATCCTATGTCACTGGAGATAGATGCAATAAGAAAGCACGAAGGATGGTAACAATTGACCTTACAAATTATTGTGGGGCAGCACACAGTCGTGATGTAGAATTACTTGCTTGTAAAATTGCACAGCATAAAGATGAAGAAATTGTATTAGATCTGATGCATGAAGGTTGGGATATTGTTGAAAATGGTATAGAACAAAAAGTAAAAAATATCTGTGATGAATTAGATATTCCTTATACACAAATTGAGTTTACTAGCAGCGATAGACTACACAAAAGCGAAACATTTAAACACACAACAAATCCAGAATATATGCCATATTTTTCTGAGGAATTTAAAGAAACAGAAATTATACCATCTACCAAGTTTAACTATGGGATGTTTTGTGCTAGAGCAACCAACGAAAGACTTTATGGTTTTTGGAAACACAAAAACTGGCAGTATAGCGATCGTGGCAAAGCAAGTATGCATTTAGATGTTGATACAGTAACAGAATGGGAAAGCGATTTTACAGGTTTTATTTGCGAGCATAATGAACGATGGCAAAGTCTAATTCCTATGTTGCCTTATAGTGACACAGGCAATGCAATAAATCCTGCAACCATGGAACATGAAATATGCGTTGTGCCAGACATTTGGAATTCTATTTACAAAGATGTATCAATTGAAATAGTGTGTGAAACAAATACAACAGCAGATACTTTTTTCGTTACCGAAAAAACATTTCGACCAATTGCATATGGTAGATTGTTTATGGTAATTGGAAGCCCAGAGTTTGAACAGAATTTAAAACGCATGGGATTCGATATATTTGATGACATCATTGATAAAAGTTATGACACGGAAAGCAGTTACATACGAATTGATGCAGTGTTTAAAAGTTTAGGCGAGTTATTACGCAATCCAGTAGACATGCAAGCATTGCTTCCGCGGTTACTAACAAATAAAAGAGTATTAGAAAATCTATGAGTGATTATTATAATGATGCACTAACTGCAAAGACTAAACTAGCAACAGTAAGTGATAGTTTTTGTTTAGCAAAGTGGCAACAAGTAAGTCTGCACCTTACTACGGGACATACAAATAGTTGCTATCATCCGCCATTGCATAAAATAGATATCGCTCCACTTAGAGATAATCCAAGTGCGTTACACAACACTGCACACAAAAAACAAAGCAGATTAGAAATGATGGCAGGTACAAAGTGTAGTGATTGTAACTATTGCTGGAATATAGAAGCACAGGGCAATATGAGTGATCGTCACTATCGCAGTGGCGAGCCCTGGGCAATGGCGAGTTTTAATAAAATAGTGAATAATCCCAGTGCGGATGTTAACCCAAGTTATGTGGAGGTAAATTTTAATAATGTTTGTAATCTTAGTTGCAGTTATTGCAGCCCTCAGTTTAGTAGCACCTGGACAGCAGAGTCAAAACAATACGGCGCATGGCCCACCACTGTACCGCACAATGACCCTGCACACTTTGTGGGTTCACGTAGGGCCATCCCCCTTAGGGAGGACAATCCCTACAGAGAAGCCTTCTGGAGATGGTGGCCCACGCTATACAAGGATCTTAAACACTTCAGAATGACAGGCGGTGAGCCTACTATGGATCCTAACACCTATAGGGTGTTTGACTATGTACTAGATAATCCCAAACCTGATTTGCATTTAAACACAACCAGCAACTTTAGTGTTGACACTAAGGTGTGGGACAAGTACAAAGGCTATGTACAGAGACTATGTGAAGGCGAACAGATAGAACACTTTATGCAGTTTGTAAGTTTGGATACCTGGGGTAAACAGGCAGAATACATACGTCACGGACTAGACTTTGATCTAGCAATAAATAGATGTGAAGAATTTGTGCGCGATGTTCCATATCGTAGCAGTCTAACATTCATTATTACAATGAATAATTTAAGTATACTTTCCCTTAAAAAACTGTTAGAATACATAGTATACTTGCGTAAAACATATACAAACACTTATCAGCGTATATGGTTTGATACTCCACTATTGTACACACCAGAATGGCAAAGTATGCAAATACTGCCTATGGAATATCAAATAGTAATGCAGGAATGTATACGCTACATGGAAGAAAACATGCACGAAATGCATGGCTTTAAGGACTACGAAGTACTAAAGATGAAGCGTGACTTGGATTGGATGTTACAAGGCACAACTGATGTAGAACGCAAACGTGCAGACTTTTACAAGTTCTTTAGTGAACATGACCGTCGCAGAGGAACAAATTTTTTAGAAACATTTCCAGAGATGACAACTTTCTGGCAACAGTGTGAGTATTATGCAAACAGATCTAATATTTAAAGCAAATCATTTAGACACTAAGAGCGCAAGTTTCTGCGCAGCCAAGTGGTACAACGCTACTATTTGGCTTGGCAGCGGTATGACTACTAGTTGTCATCATCCGCCTGCGCACCTAGTTGATCCTGAGGAAGTTTTGAAAAATCCAAAACTACTACACAATACACCTGAGAAAAAATTCCAACGTAAACAAATGCAGGATGGTGTACGTCCCAAGGGTTGTGAATACTGTTGGAAACTTGAGGACATGGGTAAAGGTTTTATTAGTGATCGTGTTTACAAATCCAAGATATATACTAGTGAGGAACTAAAAAATGCTTTTAATACACCCTGCGCTGATGACGTTGATCTTATTACCCTTGAGATTGCCTTTGATAGAACATGTAACTTTGCTTGCAGTTATTGCAATCCCGCATTTAGCACAACATGGGTAAAAGATATAAAACAAAAAGGTAGTTACACTGATCTACAAAGTGACGGTAGAGGACACTTTATCCATGCACATGATCACAGCCAAAAGTTTAAGTATGGCGAAACTAATCCATATGTAGAAGCGTTCTTTAAATGGTGGGATACTGACTTACATCGCACACTGCGAGAACTACGCATTACAGGTGGTGAACCAACAATGACTGCGGAACTGTGGAGACTGTTTGATTGGTTTAAACTAAATGCAGATAAAAGTCAAACTGGCATTGCAGTTAACAGTAACCTAGGCGGCAAGCAGGAGTTTGTTGACAGACTTATAGAGGCAAAAACACATTTGCCGCGTTTGGATATTTACAGTAGTTGTGAAGCAACTGGACTAAGTGCAGAGTACATCCGAGACGGACTAGAGTTTGAGCAATGGTGGAAAAACATGGCAAAACTTACTCTAAATGATGTACACACGCACTGCATGTTTACTATTAATGCACTGTGTTTGCCAACACTGCCAGATCTAATTGAAAAAATACTTAATGCTAGAACTGTTTTTGGTAAGGACTTTGCATTTATGAGTTACAATATACTACGCTTTCCTAGTTTTCAATCTCCTTTGGTATTGCCCTACGAAATTCGCAAGACCTGTGTTGATAGATTACAAGCAATAGATCAAAGCGAGATGCATGATTGGGAACGAGGACACATGACTAGGCTTATTGAATATTTGCAAGTTGTGGAAACTCCGCACAGTGAAGCATTTGAAATGCCTAAACTGCACAATGACTTTAAGAAGTTTTACACACAGTATGACATACGTCGTAACAAAACATTTGCACTAGCGTTTCCAGAACTTGAGGATTGGTATGAAAGCCTCTGAAACAAAAAAGTATTACGAAACATATGACTACAATAGTAGACGTCCAGTGTTTGTGGAATTAGAAAGTTTACGCAAAGATCAACAATATCGTTTGATGGAAAGCAAGAACTTTTGTATGATACCCTGGACACATATACACGGATTTCCAACAGGCGAAGCATACCCTTGTTGCTTGGCTGAAATGGAACACCCTATCGGCAACATGCGCGATAACTCATTAGAGGAAATTTGGAACGGGTCAAAGTATTGCCAAATGCGTGAGAGCATGCTTGCTGATAAACCTTGCAAGGAATGTACACGCTGCTACGAACAGGAAGCGCAGGGCTTCTTTAGTATGCGAAACAGCCACAACAAACATTTTGGTCATCACATTGACAAAGTAGATCAGGGTGTTAATCCAGACTTTGAATTAGTATACTGGGATATACGTTTTAGTAATCAGTGCAACCTAAAGTGTCGCAGTTGCGGTCCTATGTTTAGCAGTTTGTGGTATGACGATCATGTAAAAATGCATGGACAGGCACCTAATCATAAGCGTATTGAATGGGCAGGACGTAATAAGAATGATATATGGGAACAGATGATTCCGCATATTGATCACATTGAGCAAATATATTTTGCCGGCGGCGAACCTCTTATTATGCAGGAACACTATAACATACTCAAAGAATTAGTTAAACGAGAACGTTTTGATGTTAAATTAATTTACAATACAAACTTTAATGAAACGCTGTACAAGGACTTGGATGTACTTGACTATTGGAGTATGTTTGAAAGTGTAAGCATAGGTGCAAGTTTGGATGCCAGTGGAGATCGTGCAGAACTAATGCGCAGTGGATGTGACTGGAATAAAATTGTACACAACAGACAACGCATGCTAGAAGTGTGTCCTGACGTGGACTTTTATATTAGTCCCACTGTAAGTTTAATGAACGTACTACATGTGCCTGATTTTCATAGAGCGTGGGTAGAAAGTGGATTACTAAACGCACAGGACTTAAACGTAAACATACTGCAATCCCCGGATTGGTATCGTGCAGATTGTTTACCCCAGGAACTAAAAGCACAAGCAACAGAAAAACTTGAGGAACACATTGCTTGGTTACAACCTCAGGATCATTTGCAACGTGCAACAAATGGGTTCCGTAGTACAATTAGTTTTATGAACAGTCAAACCAACACACAGCACCTTAAAAAGTTTAATCAAGTAACAGCACAATTAGATGCAGTAAGAACAGAAAACTTTTATGAAGTATTTCCAGAACTAGCGGGTTTGCAAGTCTATGCCTAAATGTATACTTCCGTGGATAAGTGTAGAAACAACGCCAATGGGAACAACTCGTCCTTGTTGCTTGTACACAGATGAAATACCCAATGTTGATCTTAAAACACATACACTAGAGGATGCGTTTGCAAGTAAAACAATGCAGGAACTGCGCACACAATTTAGCAATGATGAAAAGCCTGATGGATGTCGCAACTGTTGGCGCGAAGAAGATGCTGGTAAAAAATCAAAACGCCAATACATGTTAGAAAAGTTTAAACACATTGATGTTGATTACACGGATACTAGTGGCAAAGAACTTGTATTTTTAGATTTAAAACTTGGTAATATTTGTAATTTGAAATGTAGAATATGTGGGTCTTGGAGTAGCAGTAAATGGGCAAAAGAAGAACTGGATTATAGTAATGATCCTGATAATCATATAGCACGAACTTGGTTAAAAGCAGGACAATGGCCCAGAGAAAGTGAACATTTTTGGACGCAGTTAGACAGGATGCTACCGCAAGTAAAGTATTTTGAATTTACAGGCGGTGAACCATGGATGATCAAGGAGCATTTTGACCTATTACAACGTGCAGTTGATCGAGGACTTGCACAGGATATTGACATACATTATAATACTAACACTACACAGTTTCCAAAAGATCCAACTATATGGCAGCATTTCAAACATGTGCAGATTGCATTTAGCGTAGACAACACCGAAGAACGTTTTGAATATGAACGCTATGGCGCTAAGTGGCATACTGCAAATACAAATATAAGCAAGGTGCATGCACTCAGAGACAAGGGATATCCTATTACTACACAGTTATGTTGTACTTGGAATGTACAAAACATCTACTATTTGGATGATGTATTAACCTGGGCAGACACAATGAACTTTGATAGCATACATTTTAACCTTATGCACGACCCCTGGGAGTTTAGTCTAAGTCGTATGCCGCGCATGGCAGTTGGTCAAGTGATGCTGTATTTGCAAAAGCAACAGATCAAACATGCAAAATATAAAACAGATATACTAAGTTTAAAAAATATTATTGTAAACAGTAGACAAATGGATAATACTGATCTAGCAAATAAACTACGGCAAACAGATCTATACCGTAATCAAAACTTTGCTGTAAGCCATAGTAAAATAGCACGAGCAATACAATATGAACTCTAAGCCAGATAATTTATGTATGGCACCCTGGACACACACATATCTTAGTCCACAAACTGAGAGACGCTTGTGCTGTGCTAGTCGTGAGCCTGCACAAAACTTTAAACAGTACATTGATACAGCAGAAGGCACGGGAGAATACAAACCAAGCACACTTGATGAATATTGGAACGGAGAAAATATACGCCGTATCCGTATGCAGATGTTAAACAATGAAGTACCGCCTGAATGTGAAGTATGTGATAAACGGCTACTTAACCATGATGTTTATAGGGATTATTTTAATCAGTTGTTCGCACACAAATGGGAGGATGTTGTAGTAAACACAGACTGGGATGGTTATACAACTATGAAACCTGTTAGTTGGGATTATCGTTTTAGCAACTTGTGTAACTATAAATGTCGTATGTGTGGACCAATGCTTAGTAGTGCTTGGGAGACAGAAGCCCGTAAACAAAATAGAATAGAACCCTGGATGGAAAAGCCTGTGAAAAAGGCTATTGAAACTTTCCAAAAAGATACTGTAGAAGCAGAGTTTGCACAAGCAGTTGAAGAACATCGTATCGAAGAAGTATACTGGGTAGGCGGAGAGCCACTTATGTATGAACAGCATTGGCAGTACATGCAACGTATCATTGAACTAGGAGATGGCCCTGGCTTGTATGCACGTTATAATACAAACCTAAGTCGTGTAGACTATAAAGGTCAAAATTTGTACACAGATATACTACGCAACATTCGCGATTGGCAAATATGTGCAAGCCTAGATGGCACAACGGAAGTTGGAGAATATATACGCACAGGATTAGATTATAGAAAATGGCTAGATAATTTTGCTAGTGGGGTACACCACGCAGCAGGTGATAGACGCAAAATGCGTATTGACTTTACACTTACATTACCAGGTTTGTTTGATTTAGTAGGCATATGTCGTCTTGCAAATCATTACAAAGTGGATATACTTGCTAAAGTAGTATTTGCATTTACGCCTGATATTGCAATGAGCCCGCTGTTTCTTCCTAAAAAAATACTTCATGATTATGTAAATGAGTTGTTACTAACTAGTTACATAGATAATCCTACAATAAGACAAATGCTAAAAGATCTACTTACTCGTCCTACATTTGAAGAACAGTTTCCGGATGAATATGCAAAAGCAAGAATAAAAGGCAAGTGGCGTATGCAAGCGTTGGATAATCTGCGCGGTGGTATGCAGTTTAGAGACACACTAAAGACCATACAAGCAAGAGAGTTTTGGGATGAAATCTGTTAAAATAGTTTTACGCAATTACAAAACACAGGAAACAATTGATTACAACATTGTACCCTGTGATAATAAAATGGCACAGGACTGGATAGTGGCACTGGAGCAGGATGTGCTGCAAAAAAGTTTGCACCTTGAAAAGAATTATTGCTTCCATGGTTTTCCACATACACAAAGAGATTTACAATACCTGTGCAAGGAATTAAACAGACATATTTTTACAATTAATCAAAGCGAATTGGATTATTATATTGAAGAATGGTTTGCGCCTGATGTAGTACGTTTTGGTCCAGAGTATCCCATTGGCAGAATGGATGACGATCCCGTTAATAAAGGTCTCGTACTTAAACATGATGTAATGAATATACTACACAATCATTTTGAAGTACTGGAAGGCACAGTAGAAAATCCAAGCAAGTACACAGTAAACTGCTCAGCGGAAATACGCTATGCTATTAGACAACTTAATTTGTTGTGTCACGAAATAGAAAGTCTGTGCATGAGCCAGCGTAAAGTTGTGCAGAATCCATACTGGACACGCCCTAGTCAAATTACACAATTTACTAGGACACCGCGCCATCTATTAGATGATGAGCATCGCATTGGGTTTTTAGAAAACGGTTACAACAGAGAACTGGGTGGGGTGTACATGCACTGGTGTCAGATAGGCAAAACACTTATGGAGGTGTACAGAGACGAACATGCTCCAGTGCTTACTGACGCAGTTTGTGAAGCCATAACACATTTAAAATACTACAGCGGTGAGTTTGACGTTGAATGGGGCAATGATGTTACATTTGAAAACGCACCCTGGCATAGAGATGAGATTCAAGGATTCAGTAGTTGGTTAACAGAAAATGGTTTTAATCCATATAACCCGCAACTTAGTCTAGGATATTTAAAATTGGGTTCAGTTGACCTGCTAAATAGTTTTGGGACAACAGATGCCCAGGACATCTGGAAACAGATGGGCGATTATTTAGATATCTATAAAATAGAATGTGGATCTAGTAGTGCTACATATGACTATCATTGGAGTAGTGCAGATCATGAACAACTACAACTCGAGAATCTTAGATGAAAATATTAATATGCGGATTGCCTGGTAGTGGAAAAAGCACACTAGCAGAACCGTTTTGTGAATTAATTAACGGTGTATGGCTTAACGCAGATAAAATAAGAACAATGTATGATGACTGGGACTTTACACTCGAGGGTCGCATGAGGCAAGCACAGCGCATGAGACATCTAGCAGATGGTGTAGTACTGGCAGGACGTATTGCAGTAGCAGACTTTGTTTGTCCTACTAGTGCAGCCCGCGCAGCGTTTGCAGCAGACTACACAGTATGGATGGATACTATTACTGAAGGTCGATACGAAGATACTAATGCTGTGTTTGAACCAGTACAACACTGTAACTATCATGTAGCATCTTGGTTTAAGGATACACATGCAGAACTTACAAAAGTCGTAAATAATTACATGCTTGCTCAGCAAGGAAAACCAACGGAGAGATTATAATGTTTGATTGGAAAAAGCCCACAGTGCAATTATTGGGACGCTGGCAACCCTGGCACAGTGGACACACTGCACTATTTGAGCAGGCACTAGAGGAAACTGGACAAGTTGTAATACAGGTGCGTGATGTAGAGGGCTGGGAAGATAATCCATTTGATTACGAACAAGTATGGCATAACATTAGAGATTCACTAGAGGCAGCAGGTCATGCATATACAGAAAACTATATTATAATGCGTGTACCAAATATCGTAGACATTAGTTATGGAAGAGGTGTGGGTTACACATTGACACAACATGATTTAGGTGCTAAAATACATGAGGTGAGTGGTACAAAAATAAGAGAAGAAATGAGGCTAGACGGTGAACTTGATTAAAAAATTAATTGCTAAAATTAAAATGGAAATACGTTATAGAAAACGTTTAAAAGAACTGCGCAAGCGCGATCCATTTATTTACAAATGATACTATCAATTACAGAAGTAGAACACTATACAGACGCACTGTTTCGTATGAGGACAGAGCGTCCTCGTAGTTTCAGATTTACAGCAGGTGAGTTTACAATGATTGGCTTACCTGAAACTAACATTACCAGGGCATATAGTTTCACCTCAGGCCCTGGTGATGACTACCTTGAGTTTTACAGCATTAAAGTACCTGACGGTCCACTAACAAGTAAATTACAACATGTAGATGTTGGAGATAAACTTGAAGTAAAAGAAAGAACCAGCGGCACACTTACAATGGCAAACATTGAACTAGGTGGCAATTTATGGTTATTTGCTACTGGTACTGGCATTGCTCCATTTGTTAGTATACTTAGAGATCCAGATACCTACAATAATTTTACTACAATAAACCTAGCATGGTCAGTAAGAACAAATGATGAACTACTTGCTTACCATGATTTTTTACAAGAGATGCTCAGTGATAGCATTCATAATTACTATCCAACTGTAACTCAGGAGACACCTGCGCAGGGTGTGCTTGGTGGTCGCATACAAGAACATATTGCAAATGATGAATATTGGAAATTTATTAGACCTGACAGCGATAAAGTTATGATATGTGGCAGCATGGATTTTAATACAGACATGAAAAATTTGTTCATTGACACAGGATTTACTGAAGGCAGTAAGCGCAGTGCAGGAAATTTTGTACAAGAGAAAGCATTTGTTGAAAAGTAAAGAAACATTTACAGTTGATGAACCCTGCACACTAAGTTGTCCAGATAAATCTCATCCACTGTTTACTATAAAAATAACACTAGACAGACCAGTTGCAGTATGTTATTATTGTAGCAAGACATGGGTATTAAACGATGACAATTCTAGGACTTAGTGCAGGCTTCCACGATGCTGGCGCAACACTAATTAATAAACGAGGTGATATCCTTTTTGCTGGACATGCAGAGCGTTATAGCGGCATAAAGAATGATGCTAACTTAAATGATGCACTGATTGAAGATGCATGCAGTTATGGCGAGCCCAATCACATAGCATGGTACGAGAATCACTGGTCAAAGCGCACACGACAGTTATACAGTGGCGAATGGCGTAAAGCACTGGACTTTAGCACAACACCAAAAAATATATTACGCAAACATCGTATGTGGGCACCTGTCCAAAGTTATGGTCATCATAAGTGTCACGCTGCAGCAGGATTTCAAACCAGTCCTTTTGACAGTGCAAAAGTTATAGTAGTGGATGCTATTGGTGAATGGGATACAATCAGTGTTTGGGATGCTTGGTATGAACCACAAATATTGGGCAAAGGCATTGCACGATATAAAAAGATCTGGAGCCAGCAGTATCCTCACAGTATTGGACTTTACTACAGTGCAGTAACAAAGTATGTTGGATTAAAGCCCATGGAAGATGAATACATTTTAATGGGCATGGCAGCATATGGCAAAAGTTATTTGGATGCATACCAAGAAAATCTAAAACTTGTTAAAGACGAGGATCTAGTACAGTTTGTAGACAACTTACACACAGGTATTGATGAGGATCATTTCGCAGGCACAGGATTAACGGAGTATGATATTGCTGCTGGCGCGCAACGAGTTCTAGAGCAATTACTGCGCGGTATATTTCAAAAGCATTGTACGAGACGAGACAATGTAGTGTTCATGGGCGGTGTTGCTCTAAACTGCGTAGCAAATAGCATGCTTAGTGGATACTGTCGCAAATTGTGGATTATGCCTAACCCAGGTGACTGCGGTAGTAGTTTGGGTGCTGCAGCACTGATGTATGGAAAACGGTTACAGTGGGAAGGTCCTTATCTAGGACATGACATGGGAGGCGAGTATCCTGTTGATGCAGTTATTGGAAAATTAATGACTGATAAAATTGTAGGTGTTGCTACTGGTCGTGCAGAGTTTGGACCAAGAGCATTGGGCACTAGAAGTTTGCTTGCTGATCCACGCGGTGAGGATATTAAAGATCGTGTAAATGAAATAAAGCGTAGACAAAAGTTCCGTCCGTTTGCACCAATGGTATTAGAAGAACATGCTGAAGATGTTTTTAACATGCACGGAGATACAAATCCATATATGCAGGGTGTGTACTATTTAAAGAACCCAGAACTATATCCTGCTATTGTGCATAAAGATGAAACTGCTAGAGTACAAACTGTGGGCAAAAACGATCATCCAGGTGTTCGTGCGCTGCTTGAAAAGTGGTATTTTTTGACAGGTTGTCCACTGCTATTAAACACAAGTTTAAATATCAAAGGCGAACCAATGGTAAACAATCGCAGTGATGCAGATAGATTTGAAGAACGTTATGGAGTAACAGTATGCAGTTAGTGAAATTGCATGATGACTTTTATCGTATCGAAGATGCATTTGATAAAGCAACAATAAAGAAACTACGCAAGTATTTCAAACAGCGAGACTGCTGGCAACGCTTGGGACAAGGGGCACTAAACAGAGACGAAGGACACTATAAAAAAGGACTGCACTTACCTGAAATAGAAAAAAAGATACAAGAATATTTTGCTACACCGTGTTTTGCTAATGCAACACAGTTATGGTATGATTATGAAGGTTATATTAATGAAGTACACAAAGATTTAAGTCCTAATCTAAGTGCTAATGTACAGATATATCTTTGCAAAGGTGACGAAAGTATGGGTACCCACTGTTACATAGATGGCATGTGGCGCAGTGTTCCTTACATTAAAAATGGTGGGTACTTGATGTTTAACCCCACGCAACATGAACATGGCATGCGCTCGCCTGTTACAAAAAGGCGCATGAGCATATATCAGAGTTATAGAATAACAGAGGAACCAAGTCCTATATGGTAAGTGAAGAACTTGTAATTGCAGCATTGCGCACAGTGCATGATCCTGAGATTAGCATTAATGTATATGATCTTGGGTTAATATACCACTTGGATGTTGCAGAAGAAAGTGTAATTGTAAAGCATACGCTTACAAGTATGATGTGTCCTTTTGCAGATCAGATTTGTCAGGACATCTATGATGCAGTAATGGCTGTTGAAGGTGTTAATAAAGTGGAACGTGAATTAGTATGGGATCCTCCTTTTGGTCCTGATATGATTCCTGAAGAAACCAAGTTTGCGTTGGGCTGGGATGTTTGACATATACTGCATGCAAATGGGCGGTACAGCACAACTGCCTGCACACACAAAATACACACGCTATAACAATACACATCTAGCCACTATCAAACGCATAGTAGAACGTGCAACCACAGAATATGTATGGGTTGTAAGTGATCTATGTGACTACACAGACTTTGATTTTACATGGCAACCTGTACCCTGGGAAGCAACACAAATACACTGCTGGGCAAGTGGTGATCAACAGTTTGGTGATACTTTTTTAGTACCTGTAGACGCTTTTAAGCGTCAAGCAGGTGACCTTAAGGTTCTCGGTTGGTACGAGCATATCAACTGGCATAGCGATGGTGTGCCTAGACCAACACTGGGCAACATGTATGACTGGGTATACTACAGTGATGCACGATTTGATTTTCAACCTAATTTATGGGAAAAACGCAATCTACACGCCTTTGGCACAAACGGTAGCGTACTACTAGTGCCACGTGACTGTAAACAGCATTTTCGGACACAGTACTATGACTACCCATACATATTGCGTCATACTGACTATAAAGTAGATGAAAAGACACAAGATGTAGTGTTCATTTCCTATGACGAAAAAAACGCCGATTTAAACTACGATATACTAAAAAAATCCTATCCGCAGGCAAAGAGATTACACGGAGTTGAAGGACAACTTAATGCACTACGCCGTGCGGCTGAGATAAGTGACACAGATCATTACTTTGCAGTATTTGCAAAAACACAAATTAATCCAGACTTCGGATTTGATTTTTTACCTGATAGATTGCGCACACCCAGTCATTACATTTTTAATGCTCGCAACATGAGCAATGATCTAGAATATGGAACAATGGGAGTGATATTATATAACTGTGATTTACTATTAAACACTGAAGTAGATGATTTTGGTGTAGACTTTACTACAAGTTTTCCAATACAAGTTGTCCCAGAACTTAGTGCATTTGCACATTTTGCAGAGGATCCATATCGTGCATGGCGCACAGCATTTCGTGAATGTACTAAACTACAAAGTCGTTGTATACCAGGACAAGTGGACATTGAAACACGGCATAGACTAGAAGTGTGGTGTACACATGCACACGGAGACCATAGTGAATGGGTGCTACGAGGAGCAAATGATGGAGCGGAGTTTGCTAAAACTGGAGAAGATCTCAAACAAATAAATGATTGGCAGTGGCTACGCAGCCGATTTGACAGCCTTTATAACTGATTCAACTTCTTGATCTGTCATATATGCACAGTTAGGAAGTGTAATACTTGTACTCTGTAATTGTGCAGCCATTTTTGGAACTGTTTGCTGATAAGGTTTTTCGGTTGGAGGCAGTACAGGATAATGCAGAGTACCAGGCATATTATCTCTGTTTGCGTGTCTAATAACGTACTTGCTATATGTACTAGACTCTCTGTATCTAGCAAACTCTACAACACCAGTAAGTTCTTTGTAATACTGGCTTGCAATATCTTTGCGCCTCTGTTGATGTGTGTCCATGTAATCCAAGTTTACTAGCACACTTGCAACTTCATGTGTACTCATCACACTGTTGATACCAAGTGTATTTGTTACATCACTGTTGACGCGCTTGCCATGCAATCTACCCAGTGTTGCTAGTTCTGCAACTTCAGCATCATTTGTTACTATTGCACCACCACTACCAAAACTAGTGCAGGGTTTTGTTGGACTAAAACTTAGCATACTAAAAACTGCATCACTAAGCCTAGCACCAAAACTTTGTGCAGCATCCTCAACCAGTAGCAAGCCATTTCTAGTACACCATGCCCCTACATTACTTACACTAGGGTTTCCAAGTAGTGTAACGTACAGTAAAACTCTAGTATTACTTGTAATTTTACTTGCCGCTTTTGTCAAATCAATGTGATAAAAAGCATCTACATCACAAAATACAGGTTTAAGTCCTGCAAGACTAATTGCACTTACACTGCTAATCCATGTGTATGCAGGTACTAGAACTTCTGAACCCCTGGGTAAATTAAGATTCCGTAAACCCTGTGTTAATGCTGCAGTGCCACTGCCATAGGTTGCACAGAAATTGCGATCTGTTAATTTACAGATGCGCTGTTCAAGTTCCAGTGTTAGTTCGCCACGTTGAAATACACCTTTACACATTTGTTTATTAGCAAGACGTGATACCTTGCCACATACTTCGTTCCAGTGTCTATCTAAATTAAATGCTTTCATAACGTGGTAGTTTCTTTGTGTAGGGTTGTTCCAATAACCAATCTAAATACTGCGGAATACCTCTTTCAATATCCATGCGAGGATTCCAATCTGTGCAATTTTTTAGTTTGTTGCTAGTAAGTGTATCCCTATTAGGGTAGAAATCATCATGCGGTAGTGTAGTAATACTTCCGCCTAAACGTGCTTGTACCATTTCAGCGGCTTCCATAATAGTGCGACCTTTGCCCCTAGTGCAATTAAAAATTTCATTAGCACAATTTTTGTGTGTAGCGGCTGTAGCAAAAGCACTAGCAACATCTTCCACCCAACTAAAGTCCAATTTATTATCAGGACCTTGTACACGCAGTTCTCCAGTGGTAAGTGCTGCTTCTGCTAGTTTACTAATTACACGCACTATCATATCTCTTGTTCCGTACAAGGCACTAGGGCGTAGGATAGTATATTCTAATCCTTTTTCACGTTGCCAAATCTGACACATTTTTTCGCCCTGTAGTTTGTAACTACCATACAGTGTAAGAGGATCTGTTCTTGCTGTTTCAACAGGCGCATCACTAGTAAAGTCACCATATACCATACTACTACTAGCAAACACAATACGTTCCACATTGTGTTCTACACACAGATCCAGTGTTACTGCAGTAGCAGTTATCATATTACCTGTTGCATCAATCACGTTACGCTTAACCATGTAAGCATTTGGATATGTAGCAACATGAATAACAATGTTGGGTTTAAACTGTTTAAATGTGTTTTCCATAAACACAGGATCCTCAATTTGTCCTGGGAATACTTGATCTGCACCGCAATGAGTCTGCCGTTGTTCTAGTACACAATCATATTCATCTTTTGGAAAAGTATAGTATTTGTGATAACAATCCACTACACCTATTGTATGTCCCTGTGCTTTTAATAAGTTAGCAGTATGACTGCCAATAAATCCATGACCACCTAGTATAAGTATTCTTTTCATCGTATATTCCTGTACTGTAAATCAAATGCTTCTGCGTATTGTACACCCAGCATTTGTCCGCGATATGCTGCAAGACCTCGAATATTATGCAATAATGTTTCATCAAAATAACTTGTATAACACATTATACTATCTAACTTCTGATCAATCAAGTCCGAAATGTCAACAAATATATTTGGAGTAAATGTTTTATTTTTATTACTATAAGGTCCACCTTCCATGCACCAAAATTCTCCTCGGTATCTGCGCAGGCTACTGTTAACAATATTAAAAGTACTTTGATGATCGTTGTGATGGTCACCTTTACTATGTGTAATAATTAAATCATAGTCTTTTGCATTTACTACTGCATCCATTTCAGTAACACTTGCACTATTCCATTCCAGTCTTGGTCTGCCTGTGGCGTCAACTGGATTAGTCATAATATTAAATGGAATGCCTAATACACGTTCACTGTCTTGATACTCTCTTTGCATTTGTGCTCTGTCTCTGCGCACACTTGGACGAGGCGCATTGTCATCACGAGCAACTACAATGTCTACATCAGCACCCAGTGCCCGAAACTTTAACAATGTGCCAGCACATCCTAATTCAACATCATCTGGATGCGCACCAATTGCAAGAATACGTTTATACATTTCTAAGTTTCTCCAAGTTATTATATACTCTGCGTATATGTGCTATACCATTAACGCTTTCCAAGTTGTTTGTAAGTATACTAAAAACAAAGTTGTCTATTTGTTTACGCAGGGGCGTTAATTTTTCATTATGCACAATGGTTTCTTGTTTGTCAGTTGTTAAACTGTTTAAATATCTACCTTCACGCAGTTCAATGGTATCTGTATTGTCATCTGCAAATACACTCATTGTTTTGCCTACAAGTGTTACACTGCGACACTTCTGAGGATAGTGCCAGCCTGCATGCAACATTGCACTAAAACTGGTGTAATCTATTTTCCATACAGCGTAGTCTGCATTTATACATTCTGTAGTAAATTCACTAAACTTTTGTACACTTTGTATTTCTTCGCCCTTTAAATAATCCAGTAGTGCAAGATCATGCACACTTAGGTGTAGTGCTAGATCCACATCTCCTTGCGGAATAGTACCCCAATTTAACCTACGACTTTCAAACATTTTTAATGTATCCAGAGGATAACTGTTTTTAATCCATTGTGTATTAGGAGTAAAACATAGTATATGCCCTGCTTGACATACTGTATTATTACTTTGGGCAACATCACAAATATGTTGTACAGTTTCATTTAAAATACTAACAGGTTTCTCAATTAACACAGGAATATTTTTTGCTAGGTGTTCATTTGCTAAAAAATGATGGGTAGGTGCAGGAGTTGCAATAATAGCCGCATCATAATCATAGTTTACACTGTCGCCTAGATCAATGCGCACACAGTCATATTTCTGTTCGACTGTATTAGCAATGTTTGTTCCCCAGCGTCCTGTGCCTATTACTGCTATACGCATTGATTTACCTTGTCAACAATGTGTGTAACTTGTGCATCAGTAAGATATGGATGTACTGGTATACAAATATTGTGTTTAGCATAGTATTCTGTTACGGGTAACGTTTGTCCAGTGTTATATGCTGCTAGTTTATGGATAGGAGTATTATAATAACTGCGAGTTTGTATGTCGTCTAGTTCACTAAATTTATCTGTTAGTAATGGATATTGGTGATACACTGGTTTGCAATCTGGATTAATAGTTTGTGTAAACGCATCTATATTTTCACGATAGTATTGTGCAATTTCACAACGTCTTATATTACGCTCAGTAAGATAGTTTAGTTCGTTAATTAGTATGTCAGCATGTATGCTATCCATTCTACTATTCCAACCCACGCTGTGCGCACGAAACTTAACATTAGCCTGACCATGGTTTCGTAGGTGTTTAATTTGTTCTACAAAGTCTGCTGGTCCTGTGACTGCACCAGCATCTCCTAGTGTGGCTAAATTTTTAGTAGGATAAAAACTATAGCAACTAATTACACCAGTTGCACCTAGTGGCTTGCCTTTATACAGTGCTCCACATGCTTGTGCATTATCTTCTATAACTGGCACACTGCCTGCAACAGTTTGTATGCCTGAGATGTCAGCAACATTGCCAAATAAATTGACATAAATTACTGCATCCACACTGTCAATTACATGTAATAGGCTTTTAGGATCCATGCATAGTGTTTGATCTATATCCACAAACACAGGACTTGCATACAGTTGTTTTACCACTTCAGCCGTGCTTAACCAAGTAAAACTTGGCACTGCTACACGACTGCCAGGTCCTATGCCCAGTGCTTGCAAACACATACGCAAACTATCTGTACAATTACCTGTGCCAGCACAGGATTCAGACCCAGTGTATTCTGCAAACTGTTCCTCGAACTTTTGCACACTGGGTCCTAGTATATAATTCTTACTATTTTGTGTTCTGGCAAGTACTTTTTCTAAATTTATTTTTGGGAAGTCACTCAGTTTGATCTTCATCTGATTCTTCTAAAATCTTTACCGTTTGTTTGCTGACTACTAGTTGTTCTATAATTTCACTTACACTACTATTTTGTGCTTCCATGTAACGTATAGCATCACCTGGTGATTTTACAACTCCAGTTTTTACTAGATGTTTTGCTGCCAGTATGAATTCGTTCTTATTGCATTGTAGTTTATTAATAACTGCTTCGGGATGTTTAGCACCCATGGTGTATCTCCTTAAAGAGAGTTTGCGAGAGGGAAGATTTCTGCGATTACAGTAGCACATTCTTTAGCAATATCCATATGCTCTTTCTGTGTGCCATGCGCACTACGCAATTCAATATAATGAACCCAACTGCGTAGAGTACCGTTCATATACAAACGGGTCTTTGTTAGTCCTTCCGGAAGAACTACACGGGCTTGCTCTTTAGCAATGTTGTTATCAATAGCCCAGCGATATGCCTTGTCTGCAGCCATAATAACTTGATCCTGTTTTGCCCGCCACTGTTGATCAAGTTTTTTGGACTCTTCGTCATCTTCTAAATCAATACTGTTTTGTCTATTCTTAATATCTTGCAGTCTTGCTTCTCTGCTAACAAATTGCATGTCCTCAACAGGATTAGCATAACGCTGGCTAAACTCTTGAAAACTAAAACTACGGTGACGCACAATTTGATGTGCAATATCACGAGTAGTTTCAATTTCAAGACAAGCACTGACCATTTCTAATGGTGACCAATGCTGATGTTTAACCAAGTACCTAATAAGTTTTTCACTTGTTTCGGTGTTAATTTGTGCGCTAGGGTTACTTACTCTTGCACAAAATGCGATAAGTTCTTGAACGTCACCAACACCTTCTGCTTCAAACCCTGGAGCAGGTTTGCTATAACTTACCAGTTGAACTTTCATATTATGCTTTTGCCTTTGCTGGACGACCACGTTTTTTCTTAGGTGCTGCTAGGCTTGGATCAAGTGTTGCTGCCTCTTCCATTAAACGTGTTGCTTCTGCTTCCAGTCCTGCAATCTGAGTGCGCATTTGATCTGCTTGTGTAACTAGGTTACGAGCAATATCTGAATCTTGCAGTAATCCAGGTGTTCCAACAACATCCGCTGCCGCTTGAATGCCTGCTGCCTTCTTTTGAGGATCAGCAAGTCCAGCGTTAGCATCCAATTCAGCAAGTTTACCTGCTGCATCACTGCCAGTATCCAAATCATTAATAATTTTGTTAAGTTCATCAAGTCTTACACCAGGAGTATTAGGACGAGGAATCATCATAATATCTTGTGTACGAACTTTTTTCATAAACGCATTTTTATGTAATTGATTAAGAATTGATTCACCACTTGAACCAACAATACCATGCAATGCTTCTCCCAAATTTCTTGCTTCTTGACCTTTGTTGCTTTGGATAGCGTTCATTAAATCATCATGTGTATTTTGTGCAAGTCGATCTGGATATGTAACCAGTGCCATGTGCTCTTCGCCAGGGATCTCGCGGAATATTACTGCGACTTTCTGTTCATTGTGTCTACCTACATGCTTAATCATCTGATTCTCCTTCAGCCTCTTCGGCTGGCGCTGATACTTCTACAGCACCATTTGCAACTAAAAACTCCATAAGTTTATTATAGAGTTCGCCACATGCTGCCATTTCGCCTGCTTTAATAGCACCGCGACTGCTTACAACTTCAATAATGTTTGCTGCAAGTTTTAAATCTGCAACACCTAACTGTGGTGCTGTAACCATTTGATCTTCTTCTGCTACGGATTCTGCAGTATCCGCTGGCAAATTCTCTTCTTCAGACATTCGAATCTCCTTGTGTCTTTGATATATCTTATATGTATTTTATATGAAATATGTCTGCATGTCAATAATAATAGTAATATGCTACTATTATTATTTATCCAGGAATTTAGGGGTATTATAAGTATTTGGATTAGTGAATTGTTCTAATTGCTTAGGGTTCCATTCAGTGCCTTGTCCATATGCAGTAACACAAGCAAGTTCTTTATCTTCGCTTACTTCTACCATAACCCAGGTATTATCTTCCATGTTTACCGCCAGGAAGTTAAAAACGTTAAGTGAGCCTGCATAGTTTTCACTATGGGCAAGTCCTAGTCCACCAAATGCTGCTTTCTGTCCAAGTTCTGCCATTTGTTCAAACATTTGTTTAGTGGGTCCACACTGTACAGGCTTTGCTGCCCAGTAAACATTCTCATCCTCTGGAGTGCTATCCAAGGTTTGTCCGAAAGCACTGCCATAGACAAACCCGCCTATAACGCTAAGGATGCAAAAAATAATATAATAACGCACAATGGTCTCCTTATCTATTTATTCTGATCATAGTAGGCATAGTTTCCAAAAGGAGGTTTAATGTCGTCACTGCCGTGAATAATAAACACAGTATCACAGTAGTCTGCATCGCCCCAACTGTTCCAAGGATAACCATCAGTAAACATAATAAAACGTTCAGGAAGGATTTCGTTCTCCTTCATAAATGTCCAGTTACAATCAAAGTCTGTACCACCACCTCCGGTGATAACATAGTTTTCTATCTCGTCAATATTCTGTGGAGTAAACTCCTCATATCCATAGCACTGTGTATCAAAACACCAAACTTTGATCTTAAAGTCTGCAAACTGTTCCATAATGCCTTTAACTTCACTAAGCATTTCTTTGCCCATTGTGTCTGAAATACTGCCACTCATATCAAGAGCAATAGCAATATCTATTGTCATTTCTGGCAACATGCCTGGCAGTGCAACATCACTAAAGTAACCTTTTTTACTGCGATTCATAAAACTGTAATCGCCTTTTAGTGTACTTTGAATGCTCATGTTAAGCAGTTCAGTCCAGGGCATCTTAGGCTCTGTAAGGTCCTTGATAATGCGCTTTACACCTGCAGGCATTTCACCAGCACTTGCACCAGCGGCACTTTGTAGTAGACTTTCTTTAATATTGTCTCTGATCTCCTGGCGTTGCTCTTTAGTATAACTAGGCTTGCTTTTACTAACAAGGTTACCATTTGCATCTTCTTGCGGCTGCCCACCATCACCTTGTCCGTCATCTTCGCCGTCCAAGTGTTCATCTAACAATTGATCTACAAGTTGTTCAATATCAATCTTGTCAGCATTTTCGTAAAGGCTGTCATAAACTTCTTCCATGCTCATGCCATCATACTTGCGATCATACAGCGCAGGTACAGTAGTAATAAAAGTACCAATACGATTGTCTTTCAAATCTCTGTTTACGCAATAGTCTGCGGCAATATTAGATAGCATTGGATTGTGTTTGTTTTGCTTGCTACGACCTAAATGCTCGTATACATTATGCAGTACTTCATGCCCAAACAAGAAGATAAGTTCTCCTGGCTTTAGCATGTTAATAAACTTGGAATTATAGTAAAAATACTTGCCATCTGTTGCGGCTGTGTTCAGCCATGCATCACTATTAACAAGTGGGAGACGAGTAGCCATTGTACCAAACCAACTGGTCTTGAGCAACATCTTTACACGGGCAGTAGTCAGTGCCTCGCGGGCCTGAAAGTCCTCTTCGGGCACTGTTTCAAAGCCAACTGGAAGGT
>UEXM01000176.1_pt1 | contig 70030 bp, 69 predicted proteins | sample 1796661 | NCBI WGS metagenome assembly UEXM01 (sample SAMEA4772469, study PRJEB27181) | metagenome | reverse complement strand
GCCGACAAGCGCGACAAGGAAATTGCCAAGGCCGAGGAAGCGGCAGAAGAAAACAACGTGGACCTGAGCCAGTTCGATGGCTATTTCCAGGGCATCAATGCGGTGGCCGGGGAGGTCAAAGCCAGCTTCCAGAATGCCTGGACCTTCTACCTGTCCGCCCTGTTCTGGGAAGCCCACGGCGAATACAACGATGCCCTGGTGGACTACAAGAAGGCCCTGGAGATCCACCCGGAGCTGGACATGCTCAAGGAAGATGTTGAGCGAGTGTCCAATGCCATGAAGGGCCGGCCTGAAAAAGACGGCATGGTGGCGGTGCTTTACGAGCAGGGCTTTGTGCAGGCCCGGGAAGAATTCAGCCTGCCCATTCCCACCGTCCACGGTATCTTCTCGGTGGCCTTCCCGACCTATTCCCTGACCAGCAAGCCGCGCCCCAACAGCCTGCGCGTGCTGGACAGCGCCAGCCAGCCACTGGGCGAAACCGTGGTGCTGGCTGATGTGGGTGCCCTGGCCGCCAAGGATCTCAAAGAGCGTTTGCCCGGCATGCTGGTCCGCCAGACCCTGCGTGCTACGGCCAAGTACAACCTGCAGAAAAAGGCCAATGATGATTTCGGCCCGCTGGGGGCCTTTGCCACCCAGCTGTATAACCTGGTCAGTGAGCAGGCGGACCGGCGTAGCTGGCTAACCCTGCCGGCCTACGCCCAGGCAACACGATTTTCACTGCCCCAGGGGGAACATACCCTTGTATTGAGCACCCCCGGGGGCAATGCTACGTTGACGGTACCGGTGGTAAACCGTGGCCTCACCGTGATTCATGTGGCGGCCGTTCCCGGCCAGCTGATTACCCGCGTGTTACCCGTTCAGGAGGGACCCTTATGACACTGTTACGCCCGATGCTGGCGCTGCTGCTGGCCGCGATGCTGGCGGCCTGCTCGGCCACCAATATGGGTCGCATGGAAGTGGATGAAGACGGCCAGACCATCACCAAGGTCTATTCCAGCAACAGCCTGCTGGCCAGCCGTATTTCCGTGCAGGATCTGAAGCAAAAGACCGTGGGGGACCTGCTCTATATACAGGCCGCCCTGGAAAATGACTGGAAATTTGAACTGGATTTCCAATACAAGTTCAAATGGTTCGATAAGGATGGTTTCGAGCAGGCGCCGGAAGGCCAGCCCTGGCGGCAGGTGGTGATGGCGGGTCGTAGCCAGAACAGCGTCCAGGCCGTTGCCCCCAACCCGTCCGCGGTACGCTTTGAAATCTGGGTACGCGAATAAACGTCGTGTGCCTTTCTAAAGGGAACAAGGAGAAAATCATAATGCTACGCGTACTTTCCATGCTGCTGCTGGGCAGCGCCCTGGCCCTGTCCGGCTGTGCCTCCAAGGTGGATTACGGTGATGCCCAGGCCCGCGAAACCGTGAACACGGATTTCGGTTCCACCGACCTGCAGATGATCGCCGCCAAGATGGTGGATGACATGATGGTGTTCCCGCCCATCGTGCAAATGACCCAGAACCGCCGTCCGGTGGTATTCGTGGATCGCATCAAGAACAAGACCACCGAGCATGTGGACACCGAGTCCATTACCGACACCATTCAGTCCAAGCTGATCAACTCCGGCAAGTTCCGTTTTGTGGACATGTCCGTGGTCGATCGTGTGCGTCAGCAGCTGGACTACCAGAGCGATTCCGGCCTGGTGGATCCGTCCACTGCCGCCGCCATGGGCCGCCAGATCGGCGCCGAAATGATGATGTACGGTAACTTCTCTTCCATCGTCAAACGCGATGGCAGCACCAAGGACGTGTACTACAAGTTCACCCTCAAGCTGCTCAACATCCAGACCGGCATCATCGAGTGGACCAACGAAAAAGAAATCCGCAAGACTCGCAGCAAGAGCCTGTTCGGGTTGTAAGGACGCTGCACGCCACCGGTGTTCCCGGAGGCGTGCATGCTAACCAGACATGGAGGCCGTTATGACCAAGCACCTGTTCGCTCCGTTATTTTTCATCCTGTTGCTGTGTGCGTCACTGGCCCAGGCAGCCACGGAAACCATTTCCGTGTCGGCCCGGGGTTACGGCGACAACCCGGAACAGGCCATGACCAATGCCCTGGTGGCGGCGGTGCGACAGGCTGGCGGGGTCAGCGTGGCGGTGGACCCGAACTTCCGCACCAATGTGCTGCAGTGGGTGGTTCGCCAGCAGGGTGATGTCAGCACCTGGATCGGTACCGAGACCTCGGTGCCGGAGCCGCAGCTGCCTACCCTGGGCAATATCAAGAGTTACCAGGTGCAGTCGGTGAAGCAAGTGGAAGACGGCCTGTGGCAGGCCAACGTGCAGGCGGAGGTGCTTCGTCCCAAGACCCTGGGTGCGGACCGCTCGCACCTGCCCGGTATTGCCATTACCACCTTCGACAGCCGCCAGCCCCGCTATGATCTGGGCGATCTGCAGGTGCCGGCCAGCCAGGTGCAGCGTCAGTTGCGCGATGATCTGGTTACCGCCTTTACCCAGTCCGGTCGCTTCCGGGTGCTGGACCGGGCCAACCTGGATGCCATTGATCAGGAGCAGTCCGTTGTCGCCAGCGGCAGTGTGGCGCCGGAAGAGCTGGTCCGTCTGGGACAGCGCAAGGGTGCCGATCTACTGCTGGTAGGCACCATCGAGGACTTCAGCATTGGCGACAGCCAGCGGGAATTCTACGGTGCCAAATTCTCCGGCTACGAACCGCGTATTCGCGTTCGTTATCGGCTGATCGACACCACCACCAGTGAAATTCTGTGGGCAGATCTGTTCGACTGGAACAAGTCGGAAGCCTCCATCCGCGAAGTGGCCCGTCAGCTCAATATCGACGACCGCAACCACCCGGAACGGCTGGCGGATGAGCTTTACCCGGCCATTGCCCGTGCCATGGCCGGTGCTGCCACCGACGTGCTCTACCCGGTACAGATCATCAAGGTGCAGGGCGATACCGTCTTCCTCAGTCAGGGCCAGGGCCGGCTGGAGCAGGATGCCAGCATGCAGGTCTACCGCCCCGCCGGGGAAATGAAGGACCCGGACACCGGCCTGACCATCAAGCTGGAGGGCAACGCCCTGGCCACCCTGACGGTCACCGACGTGCGCCCGGATTATGGTGTGGCCCGTCTGGAAGGCCCGGCCAGTAGCGCGCTACAGGCGGGTGACCGTGTGCGAACCTCGCACCAGTCCAGCGCCTCAACGGCTCAACCTGCCGGGCAACCGCCCAGCCCGGGCTCCTCGGAAGCGCCGATTCAGTGGTAACCACAAGCCCCCTTCCCGGGGGCTTTTTATTGGCTCAGCCGGAGATAACGTGTCCCGCCCCGACATCTCACGCCCCGAGATCTTGCTGGTCTACGACAAGGAATGCCCGGCCTGCCATGCCTACTGCCAGGTGGTGCGGATTCGCGAAAGCGTGGGTGAGCTGCGCATCGTGGATGCCCGGGAAGACAGTGAGGTGATGCGCGAGATTACCGGTGCCGGCATGGATATCGATCAGGGCATGGTGCTGAAGATGGGCGAGCAGCTTTACTACGGCGCCGACGCCATCCATGCTCTGGCCCTGATCGGCAGCCGCTCTGGCGTGTTTAACCGCTTCAACTACTGGATGTTCCGTTCCCGGCGCGTGTCGACAGTGCTCTACCCGCTACTGCGTTTCTTCCGCAACCTGCTGCTGAAACTGCTGGGCAAAACGCGCATCAACAACCTCAACCAGCCCGGCCGCGATCGCTTCTGATGCTTGCTGTTGAGTGCCTGCTCTCGTTCGCTTGATCGTGCCGCCTACAGAAAATTCAGCGATATCGACTTTGCTGCCTTGTGCTTGGGCGCAATCCTTTTTGCATGGCGAAGCGATATCAGGGAAACCGTCTCAGAAGCGGACGTTACTCAGAGGCGGGACGGATTTACCACGTCACCACTGTGACGAATGCCCGTTACCCTTTCTTCTCCGACTGAGACCTCGCCAGCCTGGTGTGCAGGACGATTCTCTGGAGTGACCGCTCAGGGGCCACATCAACACTTTTCTATGTGCTTATGCCTGACCATTTGCACTGGTTGTTTCAGCTCGGGGATGGCGAGTCCCTGTCCAAAGTCATGCTGAGGGTGAAGGGTCGAAGTGGCCGGGTTTGTGGTTCTGCGGTCTGGCAAAAGGGGTACCACGACCATGCGGTACGCAAGGAGGAGAGCATTCGAGATGTGGCGCGATATATCGTTGCCAACCCTTTGCGTGCCGGCCTCGTTAGTTCGCTAAGAGACTACCCGTACTGGAACGCCGCCTGGCTATAACCCCCTGTAGGAGCACCTCTTGAGGTGCGAACCGCGCGCCAGCACGGAAATCGTCCGCAGGACGATCAGGAATATCAACGCTCGACAGGTTTCAGAAAGGAGGGTCAAGCAACATAAACGTTGTCGCCTCGCTTCGCGCGGTTCGCACCTCAAGAGGTGCTCCTACAGGTGCCTATTGAGAGGTGGCGGAGCTTAAGGTCATTTCCCGCTTACGCTTTTTACTGGCCACCCGTGCCTTGCGCTTCTTCCACCAGATCACTACGCCGGTAATCGACAGCATGGCCACGGCGATGCCCATGATCGACACGATGATGCGCCCTGGCATGCCGGCGATGCGCCCGGAGTGCAGGGGGAACTGTAGCTGGTTGAAGACGTCGGCGGCAGTGCCCTGCCAGGGGACTTCATCACCGATCAGATTGCCGTTCTTGCCGTCGTAATAGAGGCTTTTGACTTTCATGCCGCCGCTGTCATGGTCTTCGCCGGGGTAGTAGAAGCGCACCCCGAAGACGGCAAAATTGTCGCTGTAGAAGGTGTCGCCGATGGGCTCTTGCCAGTTGCGGTTATCCGCTTCGGTGCGGGCCTTATCAAACAGGGCCGGCCAGCTTACCCGGGGTTCCACCGGGTCATGCAGGGCGGTGGGGGTGCGGGTCTCGAAAGGCCCGGGGGTGGTCTCTGAAACCATGGACATCACCGGGTAGAAAACTTCCCGATACAGGTTCAGGGAGAAAGAGGTAAAGGCCAGGATGAGTAGCAGGCCAAACACCCACAGCCCGACCGCCGTATGCAGATCAAAATTCAGTTTGTAGGCGCCAGCGCCGCGACGAATCATCCAGGCAGGCTTCCAGCGTTGCAGCCAGCTCTTGCCGCCGGCTTTCCGGGTACGGCGCTTGCGCGGCAGGGTCAGCGCCATGGCGATAAAGGTATCGAACAGCCACACCATGGCGGCGGCGCCCATCAGCCAGATTCCCCAGCGGTTAATGCCGTTCCACTCCGGCAGATGCAGGGTGAAGTGCAGCTTGTAGAGGAATGACATCAGGTGTTCCGGGTGCAGGGAGATCTTGCCCCACAGACGTTTGCCGACGATCTCGCCGGTGACCGGATCCACGAACGCGTGGTCGTAGTCCAGATCATAGCGCTGTCCGGTTTCCGGGTTCTCCCGGGCATCTACCCAGATTTCCGCGTTATGGCCGGGTTCCGCCTCCAGATTGAAAAAGCTGGCGCGTACCCGGGGATCGGCTTGCTCCACCCGGTCCACCAATTCCAGCATGGGCAGCGGTTGCCCTTCGCTCTGGCTCTCGAACAGGTGCGGATTGAGCCATTCATCCAGCTCGTGGTCCCAGGAAATCAGCGCCCCGGTGAGGCCGGCAATAATCAGGAAGCCGGCAATAAAGAGGCCGAACCAGCGATGAAGAACCACCAGAATTGCGCGCATGATGCACCTGTCACGATCAGACTGAACGCGGCAGTCTAACAGGAATAAAAGTAATTCTCATTACGAAAGTGGCTCAGTCGTGTTGCCTGCGACTGCGCCATAGCGGATAGGGAATCCCGGCTATCCGGTTGATGATGAAGGCCTGGGCGACCAGCAGGGCCACGGCGCTGATCAGTACCGGCAGTTGCTGCAGTTCGTGCATCAGGCCCAGGGAAACAATCAGTGCCGTGGCCCCGGCCGGTGGGTGGGCGACCCTGAACAGGATCATCAGCGCACTGGTAAAGCCCAGCGACAGACTGGCGGCTACCACCCGTGGCCATTCCACCCCGGTCAGGAAGGCGGCGGGGGCATCATGCAGCCCGCATACCCATAGCGCGGCCCAGCCGCACAGGGCGCCAATCACATGACCGCTGAGCACATTGCGTGGCGAGGCGGCCTCCGCCAGGGGCAGGTGGAACAACAGAAAGGCGGTGGCGCCCAGTGACGGAAAGATAAACGACTGTTGGGTGATCAGCGCGACGATGGCGATCAGGGCGATACTCAGCCCGCCGTTCACAAGATTGAACAGCGCCAGCACCAGGCGGGGGTTGAACCGCTGGCTCATCACATCCAGATGCAGTTGCCGCAGCAGGCCGCCGACCAGCTGCTGGCGCAGCCGATCATTCTGTTCACTCATCTCGTGCACTATTCCGGGGCGGATAAAGAGCACGCATGGTAAGGCTTCGGGCTGGGTTGGGCAATTTTGGTGCAGGCCAGGCCGATAGCGCTTTTTAACAACGGGCCATCAGCAAATCCGCTAGCATGAGCGGATCAGAAAAGGAGATCACCGTGGAAGGCTTTTTCTCTCAGGCGCTGGTTCTGCTGGCGGCGACGTTGTTGTTATTGCCCCTGTTCCAGCGTTTGGGGCTGGGCAGCATTCTTGGTTATCTGGCGGCGGGCATTGCGGTGGGGCCGTTGGGTCTGGCGCTGGTCAGCGGCGGTACCGATGTACTGCACTTTGCCGAGCTGGGTGTGGTGCTGATGCTGTTTCTGGTGGGGCTGGAACTGGCGCCGCAACAGCTGTGGGCACAACGGCAACGGCTGGTGGGGCTGGGCGCGAGTCAGGTGATCTTCAGCGCCCTGCTGTTGGCCGGCGCCTTTCTGCTGCTGGGCTTTGAGACCAACAAGAGTTTGGCTATCGGTTTTACCCTGGCCCTGTCATCCACCGCTTTTGTGGTGCAGATGCTGGTGGAAAACAACCAGTTGGGTACACCCCAGGGGCGTTCTGCCTTCTCTATCCTGCTGTTCCAGGACCTGGCCGTGATTCCAATCCTGTTGCTGCTGCCGCTGCTGGCCGGAGCGCAGGCGGGGGACGACAGCCCGCAGTTGTTGGCGGGCCTGGCAGCGCTGGCAGGTATGGTGCTGGCGGGTAAATACGCACTGAATCCGTGGCTGGGCTGGCTGGCGAAACTGCGCAACCGGGAACTGATGATCGCCAGTGCGCTGATGCTGGTGCTGGGCGCGGCCGCACTGATGGAGCACCTGGGCCTGTCCATGGGCCTGGGCGCCTTTGTGGCCGGGGTGCTGCTGGCCAACTCGCCCTACCGGGAGCAACTGGAAACCGATATCCAGCCGTTCAAGAGCCTGCTGCTGGGCCTGTTCTTCCTGGCCATCGGCATGACCATGGACCTGCGTTTGCTGGTCGACAATCCCGCTGAGATTGCTCTTTATCTACTGGTATTGCTGGGCGTGAAAGCGCTGGTGCTGGCGGTGATCAGCCGGGTACGCGGGGTGGAATGGCGCAATACCGCCCTGTTCGGCATCCTGCTCTGCCAGGGCGGTGAATTCGCCTTTGTGCTGTTCACCCAGGCTCAGGCACTGAATCTGCTCGACAGCACCCTGGTGGGTCAGCTCAACCTGGTGGTCGCCCTGTCCATGGCCGCCACCCCGTTGCTGTTGAAGCTGGTGACACTGCTGTGGCCGGAGCGCCGCACCAGCAGCGCCCGCCCGGATCTGGAAGCGGAAGATATGCCCGATCACCACCCACGGGTGGTGATTGCCGGGCTGGGACGTTTCGGCCAGATCACCGCGCGGATTCTGGTGGCACGCAAGATTCCCTTCACGGCGCTGGACTCCGACCCGGATGAGATCGACATGCTGCGCCGTTATGGCAACGAGGTGTACTTCGGCGATGTGACCCGTCTGGACCTGTTGCGCAATGCCGGGCTGGAGCACGCCAGGGTAATGGTGCTGGCCGTGGATGACGTGGATGATTCGCTGAAGGCAGCGGAACTGGTGCGCCATCATTTCCCCGACGTGACCATCGTGGCGCGGGCCAGGGACCGGTTCCACGCCTACAAGCTTCATGACCTTGGGGTGCAGCAGGTGATCCGTGAAACGTTCGAGTCCGCCCTGCTCAGTACCCGGCTGACGTTGATGCAACTGGGCGTGCCGGAATCCACCGCCATCGATCTGGTGCGCAGTTTCCGCGACCTGGACGAAAGCCTGCTGCGTGAGCAGGTTGAACACCAGAACGACGGCGACAAACTGGTGGAAGCCAACCAGCGTGGCCGGGCGGAACTGGAGTCCCTGCTGTCCAGCGGGGACTGACAGAGAGCGTATTTGAATCTGCGTTCGTATTGAGAATAGTTTGCACCTGCATTACCATCCTGCGCCAGGTTCCGGCTTGCCGCACTGACGAAAGGGACGTCATTGGTGGTCAGGTCTCCAGGCCGGGGGATCGCAGATGCAAACACAGGTTTCTCCATGACTCGTCACTTTACCCTGGCCGGCCGCACTCTTGCGGCCCTCCTGCCCTTGCTGCCGCTGGTTTCGCTGGCGGCGGATAATGACTCTGAAGACAAGAACGCCGCCACGGCCCACGAAATCCCCCAGGTATCCGTGGAGGCCGATTCCCGTGGCCGGGTGGCGGACACCAGCGAAAGCTACGCACCGAAAACCCCGGTCAGCGCGCCCACCGGTTTGTCCCTCTCCCGCCGGGAAACACCGCAGTCCGTTTCGGTGGTCACCGAGACCCAGATGGACGAATTCCAGCTGAATGACGTGAGCAGCGTGCTGGCGGCGTCACCGGGTATCGTGGTGGATCGGGTGGAAACCGACCGGCTTTATTACAGTGCCCGCGGCTTCGAAATTACCAACTTCCAATACGATGGGCTCGGCTTGCCGCTGCCCTACGAGATCGTCAATGGCGATGTGGACACCGGCATGTTCGAGCGGGTGGAAGTCATTCGTGGTTCCAACGGTCTGATGACCGGTCTGGGCAACCCGTCCGCCACGGTGAACTACGTGCGCAAGCGTCCCACCGCAGATACCAACGCTTCCATGGCGCTGACCTATGGTTCCTGGGATGCCCACCGGGTGGAAACGGACCTGTCTGGTTCGCTGACAGAAAATGGTCGTGTGCGTGGTCGCATGGTGGGTGCCTACGAAAACAAGAACTCCTATCTGGACCGTTACGAAAAAGAGCGCGGTCTGTTCTACGGCGTGGTGGAAGCGGATATCACCGACAACACCCTGCTCACCATTGGCTACTCCAACCAGAACGACAATGCGGACAGCCCAATGTGGGGCTCTCTGCCGCTGTTCTACAGTGATGGGACGCCCACGGACTACGATGTTGAAACCAGCACGGCGGCGGACTGGGCCTACTGGGATACCGATACCGAATCCGCCTTTGTAGAGCTGAAACAGCGCTTCGATAACGGCTGGGAAGCCAAAGCGGTGCACACCTATCGCAAGACGGAAGGTGAGTCCGAACTGTTTTATGTTTACGGCACCCCGAACAAGGATGAAACCGGGCTCTTTGCCTATCCCAGCTACTATGAAGATGAACTGACCGAGCGGGTCTATGACGTTTCTGGGCGCGGTCCCTTTGAAGTGGGTGGTCGCGTTCACGAAATGGTCGTTGGCTTGAATTATGCCAAGGGTCGCATGGAAGAGCAGTCTCTGTATGGTCGCGGTATTGGTACCCCGTTGACCCCGGACCAGGCCTTCGGCGGCAGTTACCCGAAACCGCTTTTCGATGCCGCAGAAGACGGCAGCAAATGGGATGACCGGTATCAGAGCGCTTACCTGGCCACCCGGCTGAGCCTGGCTGAACCGCTGACGGCTATCGCCGGTGCCCGCTATGTTGATGTGGAAACCAAGGGCTCGGGCTATGGCTCAGAGAAGGACACCAGCGCCAGTGAGTGGGTGCCCTACGCCGGTCTGATTTACGATCTCAACGACGTTCACTCCGTGTACGGCAGCTACACCGAAATCTTCAATCCCCAGGCGGAACTTGGCGCGGACAATCAACGTCTGCAACCGGTAACCGGGGAGTCCCGCGAAGTGGGCCTGAAGTCAGAATGGAACGAGGGACGCGTCTATACCGAACTGGTCGCCTTCTGGACTGACCAGAAAGGGCTTGCCGAGTCCATACCCGGCACTAGCCCTGATACCCGCTATAACGGACAGGACTTTGAAAGCAGTGGTTACGAAGCTCAGATCAGTGGTGAACTAATGCCTGGTTGGCAGCTCACTGGCGGCTATACCTGGTTGGACATCGAGGATGATGACAATGGTGAAACCCTGCGTCCTTACACGCCACGGGAAATTGCTCGACTGACAACCACATACAGGCCGGCCAGCATGGAAAAACTGAAGGCCGGTGTACAAGTCAGCTGGCAGGACAGCATCTTCCGTGGAGGCAGTGGTGGCGTGCCGAAAACCACTCAGGACGACTACACCCTGGTGAACCTGATGGCCAGTTACGACTGGACCCGCAACATCACCACCACCCTGAACCTGAATAACGTGACCGACGAGAAGTACCTGAACTCCCTGTACGTGGGGCAGGCCTATTACGGTGCGCCGCGGAGTGCCAGCGTGCGGTTCGATTATAAGTTCTGAAGAGAAACGGTGGATTACGCCCAAGGCTAATCCACCCTACGGCAACAAAGAGCAACCGTTTAACGTCGGCATCTGTGCAAGCAAGGGTGTCGGCGTTTTTTTATGTCTGAAACGTTAATGGAGAGGAGCGAGTAACGAGTTGCGAGGAGCGAAAAGCAAGTGCGATGGTGTTGTTCGCAACTCGCAACTCGCAACTCGCAACTCGCAACTCGTTACTGGAATTACAACTTCAGCTTGTTCAGCCCACGGCTGATGGCCTGGCCCAGGCCGGCTTTCACTGCCGGGCCGATCAGGGGCAGTTTGCCTTCAAACTCAATCACGTAGTGCAGCTGGCTGCCGCCGTTGCCGTTTTCGGAAAAACGCATGGTGCCTTTATGGTTCTTCAGGGGGCTGCCTTTGCTGATCTTGTACTCGATCAGTTCGTTCGGCACGACCGTGGTGACGGTTTCTTCGAACGGCGGTGCGATAAGGATGCGCATGCGACGGGTGGAGCCCACGCCGTTGGGGCTGTCGATGCCGGGTTTCACTCGCTTGATCTTGGCCGGGGCGAAAATCACTTCCAGGTTTTCGTGGTCGCTGAGAAAGTCGAACAGCTTGTCCACGGAAAACGGGAAGGTCTTGGTAATCTCGATACGCTGCATGAAAAGCACTCCGCTAGGGCCCGGCAACGGGCCGGGCAAGTCTCACACCGGCATGGCCGGTAAACAGGATGTCGATTCTGACCGCTGCCCCACAACCTGCAAGGTTAAATCGGGCCATAGGAGAAGCGGCCCTGCCAGGTTTTCTGTAGGAGCTATGCTTGCATGGCGAACAGGTTCTGAATTCTTCGCCATGCAAGCATAGCTCCTACGTAAAAACTAACTCCAGCCTTCGGCCAGCCACCGGGTCACTTCTACTGCCGATACATCCTGGCAAGCACTGGCAAACTGCCCTGCCCACAACGGTGAGCAGTCACCGCTGCCCTGGGCTTCCGCAGCGGCGCGCAACGGGCCAATGGCGTTGCCCGCCAGCGGGAAGGCCGGGGCTGTCTCCGGCATCGTGCCTACTGTTGCCATCAACCGGTTGATTATTCCCCGGGCCGGGCGCCCGGAAAATACCGTGGTCAAGGCCGTATGGCGGGCACGATCACTCTGCAGCCACTGCCGATGCACCCCTTTGGTGGTGGCCTCCGGGCACAGCATATAGGCCGTGCCTACTTGAACAGCTGAGGCGCCCAACGCGCGGGCGGCCTTGACCCCTGCCGGTGTGGCAATGCCGCCGGCGGCGATCACCGGCAGGGAAATGGCATCGCGAATCTGCGGCAGCAAGCTGACGGTTCCCTGCTGCAGGCTGAGGTCGTCACTGAGGAAATGGCCACGATGACCGCCGGCTTCCAGCCCCTGGGCAATCACCCCGTCGGCGCCGTGCTCTGCCAGCCAGATTGCCTCCTCCACCGTGGTGGCGCTGGACAGCACCCGGGCCCCTGTAGCTTTTACTCGCGCCAGCAAGGCCGGGTCCGGTAAGCCGTAATGGAAACTCACCATCGCCGGGCGAAACCGTTCCAGCACCGCCGCGCTGTCTTCGTCGAAGGGTTGCCGGGAGGGGCCGTTGGCAATGGCCGAGGTATCCGCTGCGAATTCGTCATAGAAAGGCTGCAGGGCGTCCACCCAGCGCTGCTCCCCTTCCGGGTCCGGTGCAGGAGAGGTGTGGCAGAAAAAATTCACATTCCAGGGTTTGCTGGTGGCCGCAGACAATTGCGTCAGCTGTTCTTCCAGCCCCTGGGCATTGAGCATCCCCGCCGGCACCGAGCCCAGCCCCCCGGCCTCACAAACCGCCGCCGCCAGGCGCCAGTCCTGGACGCCGGCCATGGGTGCCTGGATCAGGGGAAAAGCGGTATCAAAGAGGGACGTCATAGGGAGCTCCGGTTACCGTCACGAAAGCTCAACGCTAACCGGAAAGCGGGGGTGTCGCTACCGTTTGCGAGATACAACCGCGAGAGCGGAGCCATCAGGAGCCCGTGGCTTCCTGGCGCTCCCGCTCATACTCTTCGTAAGGCTTGCTGGCGCGGGACATGCAGTCGTCGTATTCCGACAGTGGCACCTTGTCGCACTGGAGGCGGTTGTTGAGCTGGATGTTGTCATAGAGCGCTTTCTCGCTGCAGGCAGAAAGCAGTATGGCGGCGGTAAGCAGCAGGATTTTTTTCACAGCATCAGCTCCTGGTCAGCCTTAATCCGTGCCGGTTTTCTTCAGCGCGGCCTGTCCGCTCACCTGGGCGCTGCCAATCCCGCGCGGGTCGCTGGCGGCGCTGACCTCATTGCTGCCTTTGCGCCACAGGATCGCCTGCATGTTGCCATAGTCGCGGCCGGTGGAGACCACATGGTGGCCGCGCAGCATCAGTTCCTTGGCCGCTTCGCTGCCGACAAACTCCGGCTCCGCCTGCACTTCATCGGGCAGGTACTGGTGGTGGAAGCGGACCCGGTTGACCCAGGCATCCACCGGCTGGTTGTTGGCCGCTTCCAGCACGCCGAGCATGACCATGGTGATGATGCGGCTGCCGCCGGGGGTGCCGAGGATGGCCACGCGGTCGTCGAATTCCACGAAGGTGGGCGTCATCGACGACAGGGGGCGCTTGCCGGGGGCGATGGCGTTGGCCTCGCTACCCACCAGACCATAGGCGTTGGGGACGCCGGGCTTGGCAGAGAAGTCGTCCATTTCATTATTAAGCAACACACCGGTGCCCGGTGCCACAAAGCCGCTGCCGAAGGGCAGGTTGATGCTCAGGGTGGCGGCGACCCGGTTGCCGGCCTTGTCCAGAACCGACAGGTGGGTGGTGTGGAAGCCTTCTTCCACGGTGAGCGGTTCGCCCAGGGTGTGACTGGGGGTGGCCTCGTCCGGGTTGATGGTGCTGGCTCGCTGCTTGGCATAATCGCTGCTCAACAGCTTATCCACAGGGATATCCACAAAATCCGGATCGCCCAGGTAGCGGGCTCGATCCTGGTAGGCCCGGCGCATGGCTTCCACGATCAGGTGGGTATCCGGTTCGCCATCGAACTGACTGAGGATATTGAGGGCCTGCCCCATCACGATGCCGCCGGCGGAAGGCGGCGGTGCGGAAACGATACGGGCATTTTTAAAGGTGCTCACGGTAGGTGAGCGCTCAATCACTTCGTAGTTGGCCAGGTCGTCCAGGCTCCAGATACCACCGGCCTGCTCCACGCCATCCACCAGCTGTTGGGCCACCTCGCCCTGATAGAAGCCGGCCTTGCCCTTCTCGGCCAGCAGGGTGAGCACCCGGGCCAGATCCGGTTGTTTGATCACATGGCCCGCGGGAGGCACCTTGCCGTTGTGCAGGAAGATGGCCGCAGCTTCCGGAAAGCGGTTGAGCACATCCTCCCGGTAACCGGCCAGTTTGCGGTAATGCGCTTCCACCTCGAAGCCGTCTTTGGCCAGCCGGATGGCAGGGGCCAGGGAGGTCTTCAGGGGCAGCTTGCCGTAGTTCTCCGCCAGGTGCACAAAGGCGGCAGCCTGGCCGGGGATGCCGGCGGCGCTGGGGCCGTTCAGTGCCCAGTCACGCACTACCTTGCCATCACGATCCTGGTACATGGTGGGGATGGCGGCGTCCGGGGCGGTTTCCCGGGCATCCACGAAGGTCTGCAGGCCGTCACTTTCCCGGTGCAGCAACCAGAAACCGCCGCCGCCCATACCCGCTGAGTAGGGCTCGACGACCGCCAGTGCCGCGGCCACGGCGATGGCCGCATCATAGGCATTGCCGCCTTTGTCGAGGATCTCCATGCCCGCTTCGGTAGCCAGTGGGTGAGCGCTTGCTACCGCGTTCTTGCCCGGCCCGCCGGCCTGGGCGGTGACGGTGATCAGCAGTAGCAAGGGGAGCAGAATGCGCATGGTTCCTCCGTGGATGGGGACATTTCTGTAGGAGCGCCGCTCGAGGCGCGAACCTGCTTGGGAAAGGTTTCCCGGGTTCGCTTCGCGCCTCGAGCGGCGCTCCTACAGCAGTTTGTCAGCGTTATTATTATTGGTTGGCTATTCTGACAACGCGATCCAAGGCTACCGCTTCTGAAAAGCCGCTACCCGCGACTGGTTCCGGTTCGCGGGGTTGGCCTGGCTGTATACAGGGGCTGACTGGCGTTGTCGGCTGCCTTTAACCTTTCTTCCGTTCCTGGCGTTTCTGCTCCAGCGCTTCCGCGACCAGCGGCGGCACGAAGTTGCTCACATCCCCGTCCAGCAGGGCGATTTCGCGAATCAGCGAGCTGGAGATAAAGGACAGGTGCTCCGCCGGGGTAAGGAACACGGTTTCCAGGTCCGGTGCCAGTTGCCGGTTCATGTTGGCGAGCTGGAATTCGTATTCGAAATCACTCACCGCCCGCAGGCCCCGCAGCAGGATGTTGCCTTCCTCTTCCTTACAGAAGTGGGCCAGCAGTTTGGAGAAGCCGGTGACCCGTACATTGGGCAGATGGGCCAGTACCTGATTGGTCAGGTCGACACGTTCTTCCAGGTTGAACAGGGGCCCTTTCTTTTCACTGGCGGCAATGCCGACGACCACTTCATCAAACATCTTGGCGGCCCGTTCGACCAGGTCCAGATGGCCGTTGGTGATCGGATCGAAGGTGCCTGGGTAGATTACGCGGTTGGTCATGCTTGGCTCGCTTTGTCGCTGAATACCGTACCCGGCGCCGGGCCGGGCACCCACAATGCCCGCAAGCATACCCCAAGCGCCAGCAAAGATGCAGGGTCAGGCCGGTTGCGGGGCCGCTGGATTGCCATGGTGTTGCTGGTACCAGCGGGCGCTGCGGGCAATAACCGCCTCCATGGCAGGGCGTGCCAGGCCCTGCTGATCCAGAAAATGGTCGGTGTCGGTGGTGTCGAAGCGGGTGGGCTGGATAAAGTGCAGGGCCTCCGGCCAGGTGTTCATCAGCCTTGGCATCCCCGGCAGGCGCAGCAACGCCGCCAGTATCGGTATCGGCAGGTGCCGCTGGGGCGCGCGCCGGTCCAGCATATCGGCGGCGATGGCCAGCAGGCCCTGTAAGTTGGGCGTGGTCGGGTCAAGGGCCAGTAGCCGCTGCGGGACGCTGTCAGCGGTGGCGGCCACGGCAATCAGTGCCGCCAGATGATCTACGGCCACCAGCGGCAGCCAGTGCTCGGGGCTGCCCGGGACCATGGCCATCCGCCCCCGTGCCAGGTTGTCGAGCAGGGCAAACAGTGGCTGGGCACTATCCAGGGCGCCGGTACGACTGTGGCCAGCGACGGTAGCGGGTTGCACTTCCACCAGGTTCAGATCGCGGGTTGCCGCCAGGGCGCGTACCCGGATTGCCGCTTCCAGTTTGCTCGCTTCATAACCGCCGGCCCGGCGGTAGACATGCTGCCAGTCCACCTGATCCGGGTCGTCGCTGGCGATACCCAGTCGTTGCAGATGCTCCCGGTTTTCCAGCATGAAGCCACTGATAAACACCAGGCGGCTGCCATGGCGGCGTGCCAGCTCGGCCACCGCCAGGCTGCCGGCCACATTGGTGCGCTGGGCGGTGGCGCGATCCAGTTGCCAGGCAAAGCGGGCGCCCAGGTGAATGATGGCCTGAGGTGCAGCTAGATCCTCCGGCAGACCCAGGCCGGGCAGATCCAGGTCGCCCTGCACCGCCTGCAGGCGCTCGCCCTGCCCCCCCAGGGCATTGACCTGTTGGCGCAGGGCGGGGAGCTGGCTATCCGGCTGGCGCAATACCGCCAGAATGTCATGGTCATGGGTTAACTGGGCGCAGACATGGCGGCCGATAAAGCCGGTGGCGCCGGTGATGAGCAGGGTCATGGCAGGTCTCCGTGATGGGGTATGCCACCACCCTAAAGGGTAGAGTATGCTCTAAGGTCAACAGCAAATTGAGAGGCTGCCATGCAGATCGCAGAACTGGAACAGCGCACCGGCGTGAACCGCCATACCCTGCGCTATTACGAAAAGGCCGGCCTGCTCCAGGAAGTGGAACGGCGTGGCAATAATTACCGGGACTACCCGGAAAAGGCGGTGGAACGAGTCGCCATGGTGCGCCAGCTCAAGGCGTTGGGGTTTTCCCTGCGTGAGATTCGAGAAGTGCTCGATGCCTTGCGCAGCGACAGCATCGATTGCGAACAGGGCGCAGTACTGATGGCGGAAAAAAAGGCGGCGGTGGACGACAAGATTCGCGAGCTGAAACAAGTCAGTGCCCTGCTCGGTCGGGAACAGCAACGGCTGGAAGACAGCGCGGCGGCATTGCGCGAAGAAGGACGCTGCAAGGGATGATTGTTTCCACAGAGGGCGCAGAGTTCGCGGAGGAAAACACAGGCTAAAGATGTCGATGCTGCCGGGTGTGCAGTAAACAATATCGTATGATTTTTCTCTTTTTCTATCCGTTTTTTATCAAAAGACCGTTTTGGTCAATCAATGATGTTTTTTGTGAACGTCATTGCCTGACAATAGCGCACAAGCGCTGGTGATTCCGCCGTACTCTGCTTTAGCGTAACAGCCCATCATTAACACGGTTTCCGGGAGTAGAGCATGGGTGCGCCACAGGCCGATCAGGGCAACTTGAAAACAATCAGTTTTGCAGCGGCGCAACAGGCCGGCCGGGTATCACCGGACGATGCACTGGCCCTTTATGATGCGCTGGAGCCTATTGAGACGGATTTCATGATCGGTGCCTGGAAAGGCGAAGGCTTCGAAACCGGTCATCCGCTGGATGGGGTGCTGGAGCGCTGTCACTGGCACGGCAAGCGTTTTGACAGTGCGGAGCATGTGCATCCGCTGGTGTTTCGCAAGGCGTCCGGTGAGCTCACGACGGTGAAACCGTTGCTGGTGATGCCGGGGCTGGGCCTGCTCGACCGGTTGCCGTTCCTGAAGTCAGAACGGGTCGGCATGTTGTTCCAGTGGATGCTGCCACTGCTGTCCGGGCGCCAGTCTGCCGCCCGCCTGCGCATGGTGAACTACCGGGGAAAAACCTCCGCCACCATGTCCTACGACAACCTGCCCATCAATGATGTGTTTCGCAAGGTAGATGCCAACACCGTGCTCGGCATCATGGATCTGAAAGGCATGAAGCAGCCGTTTTTCTTTGTGCTGCGTCGCGACAATTACTGAGCCTTCTGTCCCATGCCGCCTGGGTGATCGGGAATGTCTGCGGCAGGGCGGTTGCGTATGGCACCACCATTAGCCGTTGGAGCTTTGCTCGCAAAGCGAACCGCTTGAGTATCGGCCACGCCTTTCGCTTTGCGAGCAAAGCTCCAACGGGTAACGGAATAGCAGGGTGAGTCTTGACCGAACGTGAGGCCTTGGTTGAACGGTATGGGCTCAGTAACCACTGTCCTCTGCGTCGCCGCTGAGCCGCTCCCGGCGTTCCTGTTCTTCCTCGAATGCCGCCTTGATCTCTGCCAGCACGTCTTCCACATCGGCGATGTGGCCGTCGTCTTCCACCTGGCCGGTGAGTTCGCTGTCCGGGGTCAGTTCGCCGCTTTCATACAGGGCCCAGATTTCCTGACCATAACGGCTGCCACGGAGTGACGGAGCGTACTGGCCGTAATAGCGGGTCATGTTGTCCACGTCCCGGTAGAGCATGGCTTCGGCGCTGTTGTTGGCGGCGGCGTCCACGGCCTGGGGCAGGTCGATGATCACCGGCCCGTAGTCATCCACCAGCACATTGAACTCGGACAGGTCGCCGTGGATGATCCCGGCGCACAGCATGCGCACCACGTATTGCATCATCAGGGCGTGGTCTTCTTCCGCCTGCTCGGCGGACATCACCACCTCACTGAGGCGCGGGGCCACGTCGCCTTCATCGTCGGTCACCAGCTCCATCAGCAGCACCCCTTCGAGCATGTCGTAGGGCTTGGGCACGCGCACGCCGGCTTCGGCCAGCAGGCGCAGGGCATCCACCTCGGCGCTCTGCCAGATCTTTTCCTGCTGTTCCCGGCCGAATTTGGAGCCTTTTTCCATGGCCCGGCTGCGCCGGCTGTTACGGACCTTGCGGCCTTCCCGGTACTGGGCGGCTTTCTTGAAGTTCCGTTGGGCGGCTTCCTTGTAGACTTTCGCGCAGCGTATCTCGTCGCCACAGCGGACCACGAAGATATCGGCTTCCTTGCCACTCATAAGACGGCTGATGACTTCGTCGATGAGACCGTCATCTACCAGGGGTTGTAATCGTTGCGGGGTTTTCATGCCGCACTTATACCTTATTTGGCGTCCGGCTTCCCCTGCTACCTGAGGTTTTCGTGCTGAAATCGGGGGGACGGGTGCAGCACCCTGCTCCGTTATGGCAACCGGAGCAGGGTGAGTCAGGAGCGGGTCAGGCTTTCAGCTTGTCCGCCAGGGCCGTGGCATTGCGGGCACTCATCCCGTAGATGGTGAGCTGCGGGTTCACCCCCAGGCTGGTGGGGAAGACCGAGCCGTCAATAATGTACAGGCCATTCAGGTACTTGTAGCTGCCGTCGCTGTTGACCACGCACTGGGACTCATCCTGACCCATGGCACAACCACCCATGACATGGGCGCTGCCGAGGCCGGTGATCACCGGGTCATAGGCGAAGTTGTTGATGGCGTCTTTCGCGGCTTTCCAGCTTTTGTAATAGCCGGCGTGGCTGTGGCTGGGGCGGATCTCTTTGGCGCCGGCGGCGAAGTGCATTTCCGCCATGGTCAGGTGGGTACGTTTGGCGCCTTCCAGCAGATAGTCGTCAACGGGATAGTCGATAACCGGCTCGCCGTTGTCGCGAAGCTCCACACTGCCACCGGGATTGTCGGCGTGGAAGCCATCGCGCAACAAGGCGATGGAGGATGCCAGGTTCGGCAGTCGCTCGATTTCGTTACGGGCATCGCCCCCGTAACCGCCCATCAGGGCACCGGTCAGGCCCGGGTGCATGGGCATCATTTCCAGCTTGTAACCCGCCGGGCCATCCACGCCATGCTTGAACACGAACTCGTCGGAATACAGGGATTGTGGTGCACCGTAATACGGCGCCACTTCCTTGTCGTAGATCCCGAAGGTGAAGGTGGTGGGGTGCAGGAAGGTGCGCTTGCCCACCCTGCTTTGGGGGTCCGGAGCCTCAGAACGCATCAACAGGGCCGGAGTCTGAATGCCGCCGCCGGAGGCAATCACGGTTTTCGCCTTGACGGTGACCGTGGCGCCGGTGGGTACCTTGTCGTTGTTGAGCGGGCGCACTTCCACGCCAGTGACAGTGTCGCCGTCGATGAGCAGTCGATGGGCCTGGGCGCTGTGAATCAGGGTGGCACCGTTGTTCATGGCCATGGGCAGGGTGGTCACCAGCATGGATTGCTTGGCGTTGGTGGGGCAGCCCATGCCGCAGTAGCCGATGTTCCAGCAGCCTTCCACGTTGCGGGGAATCACCGCCCATTCCCAGCCCAGCGCTTCACAGCCCTTTTTCAGCACGTCGTTGTTGGCGTTGGGCGGCATGATCCACTGACTGATCTTGAGCCGCTCTTCCATCTTCTGGAACCAGGGGTCCAGATCCTGGCGCAGCAGGTTTTCCACCCCGAAGGTGTCCTGCCAGTACTGCAGGGTTTCGCTGGGGGTGCGGAAGGAGCTGGTCCAGTTGACCACGGTAGTGCCGCCTACCGTGCGGCCCTGCAGGATGGTGATACCGGCATCCTTGGTGGCGCGCATGGCGCCCTCTTGATAGAGGTCCCGGTAGGCCTGCCCTTCATTCAGGGTGAAGTCGTCAGAGCTCATCAGCTTGCCGGCTTCGATAAGAATCACCTTGAGCCCGCGCTGGGTCAGGATTTCTGCGCTGACGCCGCCGCCGGCACCGGTGCCGATGATCACCACATCCGCTTCCAGAGTCCGGTCAGCGGACACACTGCGGCCGTCGATCACATCCCAGCCGTTCTTGATGCCGGTTTTCCACGGGTCCTTGATGCCCTTGATGGGCAGGGAAGACAGGTCCTGCATGGCGTTATCCTTGTTGTTTTGCGCCGGCTGCAAGATGCCGGACGCTTGACGCTAAAACCAGATCGCCCTGCCCGCAGGCAGGGTGAAGATCCATCAGGAGGTGGCGGTTGGTGCCGTATCCGCTGCCGGGATACCTGCCTCGGGCGTGATGATCACCTGCGGTGGGCCCGGGTAACCGGTACTGCGCGCCGCCTCAGGCTTCACATACCAGGCCATGAACATGGGCTGGGTGAGGCCTTTGAAGGCCATCTGCGACAGGCCGCGATCACTGGAGGACCAGTGGGCCAGGGTCTGTTGCAGCTCGTCCTCGTTTTGCTCGGCAAAGCTGGCCCAGGTGCCGGTGATAAACCAGCGGGCAGCGCCCAGCTGCATCAGATCGAGAATCTGAAAGAGCGTGGCCCGGGTGCCGGGCATGGCCCCGTCCAGCAGGTCGTCGTAGGCTTTCATGCCGTCTTCGGCACTGGCCCCCACATCGGTGAGGGCCTTGCCCAGCACAGCGCCGACCAGGGGAGTGAGCAGATCCACATCCTGTTGGCGGAAATGGCGATAGCCCGCCGCCGGGCCATCATTGCTGGAACAGCCGGTCAGCAGGGTGAGGGTGGAGCCAGTGGCCAGCAAGGCACTACCGGCGGCGCCCAGCTTGAGAAAGCTGCGGCGATTGAGTCCCTGATCCATAACGCACTCTATATTGTTGTTAGTGGTTATTTGTAGGAGCGGCGCTTGAGCCGCGAACCAACAAGGTACGAGTTGCGAGAAGCGAGTTTCGAAAACCCCCAACCCGCTCTTGGTCTTTCGTAACTCGCTTCTCGTGCCTCGTTACTGCGTGAGGCTGTTCGCGGCTCGAGCGCCGCTCCTACAGCAAGGTAACGGCAAATCTATAACCGCAGTTCCTATTTCAAAAAGAACTTGTCGATCATCTTGTGCATGCCACGGCCATAAGGGGGCAGGATGAACTTGGTAGCGTTGAACTTGCCCTTCTTGTAGATGCCCTTGGCCTGGGAGAAGGTCAGGAAGCCTTCCGGACCGTGGTAGGCGCCCATGCCGGACTCGCCTGACCCACCGAACGGAATGTCGTCCACGCCCACGTGGGAAATGGTGTCGTTCAGGCAGACGCCGCCGGAGTGAGTGTTCTTCAGTACCCGGTCACAGTTGCCCTGGTTCCAGTCGAAGTAGTACAGCGCCAGCGGACGGGGACGCTCGTTCACGTACTCGATGGCGTCATCCAGGTTCTTGTAGGGCACCACGATCATCAGCGGGCCGAAGATTTCATCCTGGGCGATCTGCATGTCGTCGGTCACGTTCAGCACCAGGGTGTGAGGGATCTTCTGGCTGCCGGTGAAATCTTCATTGGCCGGGTTGATCTCGATGACATCGGCGCCCTTCTCGCTGGCATCCTTCAGGTAGCCCTGCAGCCGGCTGTGCTGGCGCGGGTTGATGATGGCGGTGAAGTCCGGGTTGTTGACCATGGTCGGGTAAGACTGGGCCACCTGGGCTTTCCAGGCATCCACGAATTCCTGCACCCGGTTTTCCGGGCAGAGGATGTAATCCGGGGCCACACAGGTCTGGCCGGAGTTCAGGCACTTGCCGAAAGCGATACGCTCGCAGGCATCCTGCATGGGGAAGTCCTGGCCGATGATGCAGGGGCTCTTGCCGCCCAGCTCCAGGGTGACCGGCGTCAGGTTGGCAGCGGCGGCACGCATGATGTGACGGCCTACGGTGGTGGAACCGGTGAACAGCAGGTGGTTAAACGGCAGGCTGGAGAACGCCTGGGCCACGTCCACCTCACCATTGATGACGGCCACCTGCTCTTCCGGGAAGGTGTCGGCAATCAGTTTCTCCAGCAAGGCACCGGTGCGCGGGGTGGCTTCGCTCATCTTGATCATTACCCGGTTGCCAGCGGCCAGGGCCGTGATCAGCGGTACCACGGCCAGCTGGATCGGGTAGTTCCAGGGCACGATGATGCCCACCACGCCCACCGGCTGGTATTCCACCCAGGTCTTGCCCGGCCAGCTCAGTGCGCTGACGCTACGCTTCTGTGGCTTCATCCACTTGCGCAGCTTCTTGGTGGTGTACTTCAGCCCTTCCAGGGTGATCAACATCTCGGCCAGCTTGGTTTCGTCAGCGGCGCGGGTGGTGAAATCGTTGTTGAGGGCCTCGATCCAGGCATCCAGGTTGTCCAGCAGCAGGGGCTTGATGCGGCTGATCAGCTCAATGCGTTGTTCCGCGCTGGGGTAAGGATGCTGGCGGTAGGCCGCTTTCTGGGCAGCGAAAATCTGCTGCATGCGTTCGATGTCGGCATTGTTGCTGTGGAGATCTTTCACTTCGGCGACCATGGTCACTTGCCTCCCGAGGCTCTTCATTATGTATGATGACAAAACCGGACGCCCTGGCGGCCGATCAAAAATTAACCTTGAGTCTGATTTTTAGAGTAATTACTCTAGGAGTCAACCTGCAGTAATGAAATCACTACATTTGGCCTACAATGACCAGCACCAAGGAACGCATCCTCAACACCAGCCTCACGCTCTTTAATCGGCAGGGGGAACGCAATGTGACCACCAATCATATTGCCGACGCGCTGGGGATCAGCCCGGGGAACCTCTACTACCACTTTCGCAACAAGGGCGTCATCGTGGCGGCGTTGTTCGAGCGCTATAGCGAGCACCTGCTGGCCCTGTTGCAGGCGCCCCAGGGGCCGCTGACCTGGACCATCAAGACCCATTATTTCGAGGGGTTGCTGGCGTCCATGTGGCAGTACCGGTTCTTCCATCGCGATCTGACCCACTTTCTGCACGCCGACCAGGCCCTGGCAGCGCGCTACCAGGCCTTTGTGGAGGTGGTGCTGGAGCGGGGACGGGTGATTTACGGCGAACTGCGCAGCAGCGGCATTATCGACGTGGATGACGAGCAGCTACAGGGGCTGATGGTGAACACCTGGGTGCTGATGTCCTCCTGGGCGGCACTGGTGCATGGCCTGCGCCCGGATGCGGCCGCCGATGAAGCCTTGGATGAATCCCTGATGCGCCACGGCATCTACCAGATCATCTGCCTGGAAGAACCCTTCCTGCGCGGCGAAGCCCGCGAACACCTGGAAGAAATGAAGGCCCGCTACCGGGCGGTGGATACGACCTCGGCGTTGCTGCTCGGCCATGTGCCGGGAATGCAGCGAACCGGTAGCGAATAGCTGCCCTTCCCTCCCGCTGCCGCTATAAAAACGGTTTTACCACAGAGGGCACAGAGCACACTGAGAAAAGAGGATTCTCCTCTGTGGTGAAGACGCAGGGGCCTCGCCCTTTACCGGATACATCCCCTCCCTTTCAAACGCAGGCGTTGATAACCGATGGTGGTTTGCCTCTATGGGACGGCCTGCAGGCTCCTTGTCCTTGGGCCGGATCCTATTCTCAATCACTCTGTCTTTATGATTAGGGTTATTGGATCAGGGAAAAGAAGAGGTCAACATATTGAATCATGCGTAAACCAACCGGTTTGTAACTGACTGACGTTTCTGCTTTTATCTTTCGATATGCAAGTTTGTAGTTTGTGATAGGAAGCCGGCACGTTCTTTGGATATTCGAGCCGGCTTCCTAATACCTGTTATGCGCAATGGAGTTAACCTTGTGGGCAACGACTTGGAGAAACGATGCTTGCTGTGTGAAGAATTTATTTCCACAGAAATTGACTCGCGTGAACATTTAATTCCCAACTCTATCGGAGGGAGAAAGAAAGTCTCAGGCTTTCTGTGTGTGGCCTGCAATTCAAAATCCGGAGATAGCTGGGATTCTGCGCTTGCGCACCAAATGAACCCGTTAAGTCTGTTTTTTCGGATTAGTAGAGAGCGTGGTGATGCGCCTTCACAGAAATTTCAAACTACCAGTGGTCGTGAGTGGGTGCTCAACGCTGATGGATCACTGGACTTGCCAAAGCCTATCTTCAAAGAACAGAAAAATGATGCAGGCGTAGAAATAAAAATTTCTGCTAGGAATATGGCTGAAGCAAAAAAGATGCTGAAAGGTGTCGCCCGTAAATACCCTCAACTTAATGTTGATGAATTGCTTGAGAAAGCCAAGATGGAGTCCACCTATTCACAAGAACCGGTTAAATTCAATTTATCCTTGGGTGGGCTAGATGCGGGGCGCTCATTTGTCAAAACAGCACTAGCATTACTCTCTACTACTGGAGTAAGCGTGAGAGACTGTGAGCATGCTATTCAGTTTCTAAAAGAAGAAGGATCTGAACCATGTTTTGGCTATTACTACGAGAAAGACCTAGTGGCTGGAAGGCCCGAGGGAATTCCGATTCACTGTGTCCATGTCAATGGTGATCCAGATAGCAACCTCATACGTGGGTATGTCGAATACTTCGGTGTGATGCGAGTTGTCATGTGCTTGTCTAGTAATTATTCAGGAGATGCATTTGCGGCAACGTATGCAATTGATCCAACCAAAGGCGAGGAGTTGGATCTGTATGTTGACCTTGATCTGGCTTTGGCAGACTTACGGAAAGCATACGACTATGAGAAATGGAATGGTAAAGCCGTTCAGCAGGCCATGGGCGCAGTTATAGGTCCGACACTGGAAAAACAACATAAAGAAGAAAGAGAGAGGGTCTTAGGTGAGGCCGTTCGGCAAGCATTTTCCAACTGCGGTGCGAAAGAGGGAGAAGTGTTAACCGAAGAGCAATACAACCGTCTAATGGGACTTATATGGGAAAGGTTAGAGCCATGGGTTTTAAGCCAGATCATTAGTGCCAGAAAGCATGATTAGGCATAACAATGCCATGCATGCGACAAGCACATGATGGCTGGCGTTAAGCGAATAGAGCCGGAGAAGTTTGGATATGGCAGGACGATTTGATCCATCTAGTATACTGAATGGCTTAAATGCCATGACCGAAAATCGCTCTTATGAAGTGCCTTCGTCGATTGTTCCTGATAAAAGAACACGGGCTGAAGTGCGAGAGGATTTCGAGAAAAAGTTAAAGGCACTAGATAAAGACGCGATTGAAGAATTAAAAAATAAAATATTAGATATTCATGAAGCCGATGATTTTATTTATCTAAAAAAAGACATTGAAGATTCTCTTGTCAAATTTATCCGCTACTATGATCATTTCGAAGATCTTAATTCTGATGAGTCAAGGAAAGTAGGTTTAAAGGAGAAAGAACTTAAGTTGGATGCTCGCTATGACTGGCGAGAAAAAGCAAGGTTGTTCTTTTTCCGGATTCTTGCTTCAGCATTACTTGTCGTTACTTTGTTCGTGATTGGATATGTAGAGCATGAATATGAGTGGGCCAAATTACCAATGTCCAAATATCTTAATACAAGTGCGAAATTGCCGTAGCGGCTTAACAAACGCTTAAATTAGGACGCTCGCAAGCTCGCGCCTATTACACGGGCGTGACAGGCCGTGAGGCGAACCCGCAGCCTCTCAGCGAAACCCGAAGCCCTGCACAAACGCCATCAACCGCTGCTCCAGCCAGAAGCGCTGGGGGCCGTGGTTGATAAAGCCCACGTGGCCGCCGTACTCACTCACCTCCAGGGTCACCGCCGGGCCCAGCTCTTCCTGGCGCGGCAGGGTATCCGGGGTCATGAAGGGGTCGTCCCGGTTTTGCAGCATCAGTGTGGGGGTGCGGATCTGCAGCAGTTTGGGTCCGGCAGAGCATTGGGCGTAGTAGTGGTACGCCCCGCGAAAACCGTACAGGGGCGCAATGATCTGGTCGTCGTAACGCCAGAAGGAACGGATGCCGTTCATGTTCAGCCGGTGCAGGCGTTTGGCCTCCGGCGGGTTTACCTTGTCCAGATGCCGTTTCTTGTCACCGAGCTGGCCGAGCAGGGTCTTCAGCAGGTGTTGGCGGTACAGCTTTGACAGCCCCCGGTCCAGCCGATTGGCACACAGGTCCAGCCGCAAGGGCGCGCACACCGACGCCACTGCGGTCAGTTTGCCGTTGTCCCGGTGGGCCAGCCAGTTCAGCAGTCGACTGCCGCCCAGCGATACGCCGATGGCAATACGATTGCCGGTGGGGTCCTGGGCAAACACATGCTCGATCACCGCATCCACATCGTCGGTTTCCCCGGCGTGGTAGCACAGGGCGGTGTCATTGGGCTGCTTGGCACCGCGACTGTTGATCGCCACCGAGCGCACCCCCGCATCGGCCAGCGCTTTCTGAATGCCACGCATATAGTGGGAATCGCTGCAGCCAGAGAGGCCGTGGAGCAGGATCACGGTGAGCTGACCGGGGTGGGGTTGCGGCCCGGCCCAGTCCAGCAGCAGCCGGTCGCCATCCGCCAGCGGCAGCCATTCGCTGTGTCGCTCCACCTCCGGCAAGGCGCGGCCCAGTGGCCCCCACAGGGTTTGCAGGTGGGGGTTGCGCAGCCACACGGGGGGCTGGAACGGGGAGGCAACGATTTCGCCCATGGAATCTCTCACTCGATAGCAGTCTCTTCGACCGGCGCTATGGTAGCCTTTTGCTTTTCCCGCTGGCACCCATTGATGACGGAGATCCCTCATGGCCCGCCGCTTTTTTGACGATCAGGAATTTCAGGCCGGTGTTGCCACCGAGCTGGGCGCCAATGCCAGTCATCATATTGGCAAGGTGCTGCGCATGGCGGAGGGTGACGAGCTGGTGGTATTCAATGGGCACGGCGGTGAATGGTCCGCGCGGATCCTTGCCGTGGGCAAGAAGGCGGTGACCGTGGAGCCGCTGGCGTTTGTGGCGGATGACCGCACAGCGCCGCTGGCGGTGACCGTGGCACTCCCCATGATCAAGGGCGAGCGCATGGATTATGCGATCCAGAAAGCCACTGAGCTGGGCGCTGCGCAGATCGTGGTGCTGGATACCGAACGCTGTGAAGTGCGCCTCAAGGGCGAACGCCAGGAAAAGAAGCTGACCCAGTGGCAGCAGGTGGCCATCAGTGCCTGCGAGCAATGCGGCCTGAACCGCCCCCCACAGGTCACCGGTGTGAGGTCGTTCAAGGATTGGTTGATCGGGGATCTGCCAGACTTGCGACTGATCGCCCACCCGGGAAAAAGCCCGTTCTCCCCTGCGGCCCTGAAAGGAACAGCGGAACTGGCCCTGCTCACCGGCCCGGAGGGCGGCTTTTCCGATGAGGAACTGCGCGCGGCGGAGGAAAACGGCTTTGTGGCGTTTGCCCTGGGCAACCGGGTGTTGCGTGCCGAGACCGCGCCGGTGGCCTTGCTGGCGGCGTTGTGGGCGTGGGAAAGCAGTGACTAGCTTCGAGCTGCTAGCTACCAGGCGCGAGCTTGTTCCTCGTAACGTATTGCTTAGTGCCCGCGCCTGATCGGTGGCGGCATCCTGCTAGTAGCTCGAAGCTAGTCGCTAGACGCTGAATAACAACAAGGACAAGACATGCTGACCACCCTGGCCATCAGTAATTACCGCTCCGCCCTGGAGCTGGTATTGCCGCTCGGGCCGTTGAATGTGATTACCGGGGCCAACGGTAGCGGCAAGTCCAACCTGTACCGGGCCCTGCGGTTGCTGGCAGCCACGGCGCAGGATGATGTGATTGCGGCGCTGGCCAGTGAGGGCGGGCTGGAGTCCACCTTCTGGGCCGGGCCGGAGACGCTCAGCACTGCCATGCGCAAGGGGCTGGTGCCGGTGGAAGGGGGGCCGCGCCAGCATAGCCGTCGGCTGAAGCTGGGGTTTGCTGATGAGGATTTCGGTTATCTGATAGAGCTGGGCCTGCCGCGACCGGACAGCACCACCGCCTTCAACCTGGACCCGGAGATCAAGCGGGAAATTATCTGGGCCGGCGGCGCCTATCGCCCGGCGGCGGCGCTGGTGGATCGGCGCGGACCACTGGTGAAAGCCCGTGTCGATAACGGCTGGTTAACCCTGGCCGACCATCTCAATACCTTCGATAGCCTGTTCAGCCAGGTGGCCGATGCGCGCACGGCGCCGGAGGTGCTGGCTCTGCGTGAGCGCATTCGCGGCTGGCGTTTCTATGATCATTTCCGCACCGACCGGGAGGCCCCGGCCCGCCAGGTGCAGATCGGCACCCGCACGCCGGTGCTGCATCACGATGGTCGTGACCTGGCGGCGGCGCTGCAGACCATCCGCGAGGTGGGCGACAGCATGGCCCTGGACGCCGCCATCGAAGATGCCTTCCCCGGTGCCAAGCTGAATATCGAACCGTTGCCGGATGGTCGCCTGAAGCTGGAGTTTCACCAGTATGGTCTGCTGCGTCCATTGTCGGCGGCGGAGCTCTCTGATGGCACCCTGCGCTACCTGTTGCTGATCGCCGCCCTGCTCACCCCGCGGCCACCCTCACTGATGGTGCTCAACGAACCAGAGAACAGCCTGCACCCGGATCTGTTGCCGGCACTGGCCCGCCTGATCGAACAGGCCAGCCAGCACAGCCAGTTATGGGTAGTCAGCCATGCCAGCCGGCTGGTGGCGGCGCTGAATGAACATCCGGATTGCCATGGGGTGGAACTCACCAAGGAGCTGGGTGAAACGCAGATCGTCGGGCAGGGGCTGTTGAGTACGCCTAACTGGCATTGGTCGGAACATCACTGACGCAGGAAAATATGAAAAAACAATCGGGTGTACTGCAGCGTTGGGACGATGAGCGTGGTTTCGGTTTTATTGCCGACAAGAAAGGCCGCGACATTTTTGTTCATGTCAGTGCCTTTGGCCGTATTCGTTCGCGTCCGCAAGCCGGCGAAAAGGTGCTGTTTCGGGTGGAGCCGGATGCCGCCAAGGGTGTGCGTGCCGTGGAAGTAGAACGGTGCTGGCGTCCCGCGCATCTGCTGTTGCCGGAATTCCTTATCCCGGTGTTGATGGTAGGGGCGTTTTACGGTGCGCTGTGGTGGTTTTTCTCGCAGAATGCGTTCTGGTTTTTCCTGATTATTTTCCTGCTGTTAATCGCCGGGCTGACGTTCCTGATGTTCGCGCTGGATAAGCGGGCGGCAGTGAATGAACGCCAGCGGGTGCCGGAAAATACCCTGCATCTTTTGTCCCTGGCAGGTGGCTGGCCCGGTGGTCTGCTGGCTCGCCCGCTGTTTCGACACAAAACCCGCAAGCAGCCTTTCCGCACTTTTTTCTGGCTGATGGTCGTGGTAAATCTTGTGGCGGTAGGTGTCTTTCTGTTCAGTCCTCAGGCCGCGCCCTTGCGGGACTGGCTGGATGTTCAGGCGTTGAGTTGGTTGATCACACTCAAGCAATGGGGATGGATAAGCAGTCCAGTTTGAGACTGAAACGCTTATAAAAAAAGCGAATGGAATAAAACAATAACCAGGGAAGAAAAATAATATGCGGTTACCGGAAGAGGTGGAAAGCTCGCTGAAAGTGTACGGAAAAAAAGCGGCGATCAGACAGTTATGCCGACAGTATAAAATGAGTCGCGGGGCGGCAGCAGGCTGGGTATCAGCCTGCGGCGACAGACATCTGCAAGTGACCGAAACGTCGCTGACTAAGCCAAAAATAGCCGCCATTCTGATCGCAGCCTTTCTTGTTGGCATGCTGCTGGCGGCTCTGGAAAAACTGGTCTGAGCGCTTCAGCTGAGACGGGACACGAGGAAAAGACATGCAAGTGACAAGCCCTATTATCGCCCCGGTCTTGGTACTGGTGGCCTGGACCATGGTCATGTGGCTCTGGATGTATGTGGCCCGATTGCCGGCCATGAAAGCCGCCAAGATGAAACCGGACCCGATGGCGCCCCGGGGCGAACAGATGAGCACCCTGCCCGCCAGGGTTCGCTGGAAAGCGGATAACTATAATCATCTGATGGAACAGCCTACGGTGTTCTATGCCGTGGCCCTTTCGTTGGCGCTGCTTGGCCAGGGTGACGGTATCAACCTGACGTTGGCCTGGGCCTATGTGGGTATCCGCATGGTGCATTCGGTACTGCAGGCGCTGATCAACAAGATCGAGCTACGTTTTGTGTTGTTTGCCCTGTCTTCGCTGGTGTTGATCGGCCTCACCGTCAATGCGTTGCGCGCCGTGTTCTGATGGCGTTTGATGCGGAGCTGGCGGAGCGTGTCCGTGAAGGATTGCTGGCGGTCAGTGGTGCCCTGCCCGATGAAAAACGCATGTTCGGTGGCCTGTGTTTCATGATTGCCGGCAACATGTGTTGCGGCATTCTTGGCGACCGGTTGATGGCCAGAGTCGGACCGGACGCCTACAGCACCCTGCTTGCCAAGCCAGGAGCCGACGAGATGGATTTCACCGGCCGACCCATGAAGGGCATGCTGATGATCGACGCCGATACGGTGGCTGACGATGCCGCCCTGCATGACTGGTTATCTCACTGCTTTGCCTTTGTGCGTACCCTGCCACCCAAATAAATCATCAGGAATGACCATGCTACAAATCGGGATTGTGATCTACGATGATGCCGAAGTACTGGATTTTGCCGGCCCCTACGAAGTGTTCTCTACCGCCGCCCGGCTCTGTGATAGCCCGCCCTGGCAGGTGTCCCTGATCAGTGAAAACCGTGAGGCGATAGCCAGAGGTGGCTTCCCGGTGAAAAGTCACTTCACTCTCGTCGACTTCCCGCCTGTGGATGTATTGCTGGTCAGCGGCGGGGTACATACGTCTGCCATGGCCAATACCGCCTTGCTGAACGCCCTGCGTGAAGCCGGTGATTCTGCCAGCTGGGTGACGTCGGTTTGTACCGGTGCTTTTCTACTGGCAGAGGCAGGGCTGCTCACCGATCAGCGGGTAACCACCCACTGGGAAGATATCGCTGATTTACGCCAGCGTTTCCCGGCGTTGGATGTGCAGGAAAATATCCGCTGGGTGGAAGATGGCAATCGCCTCACGTCGGCGGGCATTTCCGCAGGCATCGACATGAGTCTGCATCTGGTAGAGAAGCTGCACAGCCGAAAACTGGCGCAAGACACTGCCAGGCAGATGGATTATGCCTGGCAACAGTGACACCCGCAGGTTGATGGTGCCGGTGAGTAAGGACTAATACAGCGGCGCGATATAGTGTTCCCGGTAAAGCGGGTAGCGGCTCAGGTCCGGTCCCGGATGCAGTTGCTCCGGCCAGTGATACAACATGATCGCCAGCACGTTGCGGTGTTCCCCCTTGTTCATATCAGTGCCCCACTGCGGCGAAGGGATCATGCCGGCCTGTGGGTCGTAGCGCTGCTCCAGTGCCTGGCGAACGGCCCCGACAACCGGGCTGTTGCTCTCCCCTGCCAGCAGAAAGCACAGGGCCATTTCCGTATAGATGTCCGCTTTGGTATGCGCGATCAGCTCCCGGTGATGGCGCTCCAGATAGTCGAAAATCCAGGCAAAGTCCTGACGACGGATCGGCTTCTGGTAGTAACCGCTGGCCGCGATGATCACATGGGTCATGCCATAGACCCGGGCATCCAGAGCCGGCCCGGGCTGTGGCGGCTGGTCCGGGAATACCTGGCGAAAGGCCTGCTGAAAGGGTTCCCGCAGATCGCGAATACCCAGGTCGTGCAGGTAATAAACCATGTTGGCCAGCTGCGGGGAGTAGGCGGCGATTACCTCCGGGTCGAGAATGAAGCGGGCAAAGTCCACCTGGCGCAGATAATCCAGACCCTGCCCCGTTTGGGTAAAGGGTGGTTTCCCGGCAAGACCGAGCTGGTCCACCTTGTTCAGGTAATAGAGCAGGTTCTTGGCAAAGGGAATCTCGTCGTGGGCCAGCAGTAGCTGTTTGCGCTGCTGGTGTTTGTCCGTGTCATCCCGGTAGGCGCGGGCGATCTGTCTGGCCCGGCTCAGCCGGTACTCGCGGTTGTCTAACTGACTAAGGTCCTGTTGCAGGGAATCGGCGTTGCTGATCAGGTGCTGATAGATGATGGCCAGGTAATCCTGGTCTCCGGTGATTCGGTAAAGGCGGGTGGCGTAATGGCGCTGCTTGTTGGGAAGAAGATCCGGCAGTACCCGCTCGTAGCGATCACGAATCTGTTCGCCGATAGACAGTGTGGCGGGTGGAGAAATTGCCGTTGGCTGGCAGGCAAGCAACAGGGCGATAAGCATACCGAGCCAGGCAGACTGAACCCATCGCATAGTGCACCACCGTGTCAGCTTGTTTGTGGACCTTTCAATCTAGGCCTCTCAATAAAGCAGTCTGTGCCAGCGCCAGCAATGGTGCAAAGCTTTACAGGGATTAACGTTTTACCGGTAGCGGCGGCTATAACGCCAGTACACCACTGCCAGCGATGCAGCCAGGGCGGCCGGGGCCATCAGTGCAGTGAAATGCAGCAGCCGGAACAGCAAGGTTCCCACCGCACCGCCACAGACGAAACCGCCAATCAGTAAGACGAACAGCAAAACAGCCGACGGCCGTTGAGGGGAATGCCTCGCAGCCGGTTGCCGAGCATGATGCCCAGATCCGTGAAGATCCCGGACAGGTGGGTGGTGCGGATGATGGAGCCGCTGTAGGTGGTGACCATGGCGTTCTGCAGGCCGCAGGCCATGGACGCCAGGTAGATGCCGAGATCACTGCCCCGTTGCAGTGACAGCATGGCCATGACCAGCAGCGCGGCTTCGATCAACAGGGAAAAACCGTAGTGGCGGCCCAGCTTCAGGGCGGTGCTGGTGATCAGCATGCCACTGAGGGCAGCACCGGCGAGAAAACTCAGCAGAGTGAAAAGCAGGTGCAGCGCATTGCTCAGGGCCAGATCTGCCAGTGCCAGACCCAGTAGCGAGGAGGTGCCGGTCAGGTGAGAGACGGACTGGTGGCTGAAGCCGAGCAGTCCTACCGCATTGACACTGCCCGCCAGAAAGGCGAGCAGAAAGGCTCCAACTTCTACCCAGGGTGGAAGACGCGTCAGCAAGAAAACCCCCATGCTTATCCGTGGTGATGCGCCAGTGTAACATGCGCGCCGGTGGGGGATTTTTGGCTATTTCTTTTTCTTCTTCTTGCTACCTTTTGAGCCTTTCTTGCCGTCGCCCTTTTTTCCGGACTTTTTCTTGTTGTCCTTCTTGTCGCTCTTCTTGCCCTTTTTGCTGGTGCCCTTGGTGCTTTTCTTGTCTGCTTTTTTCTCAGACTTTTCGCTTTTGGCTTTGACGGGTTTCAGGGCTTTGGTTTTCTTGCCGGTTTTCTTTATTTCTTTATCAATTTTTTTGGTCTTGCTGTCGCCCTTCGGAGCAGAGGTGGAGGCCGGGCTATCCGTGTCGAAGATGTCCAGAGCCACAGTCCGAAAGCGGCGCAGACAGTAGCGCACCTGACCGAGACTGAGCCCGCTTTGTTCGGCGGCCTGTTGCTGGGTGTTGCCCTGGTCCAGCGCCAGCAATGCCTTGGCACGAGGGCCGTTCGGGGCCGGTTGCTTGGATCGGGCCTGGCAAGAAGTACGCTGTGCGCTGGTAAGAAGAGAAGACTGACTCATTATAGGTGATCCCCTGAGGTGGGCCCGGCGAGGGTGCCGGGCCTTGGACAAAAATCACGAGCCTTACACAATACGAGACAGCCAGAGAGGAAAGCAAAAAAACAGATTGCCTGTCAGAAAAGTGACATCTTTCAGTCGCCCTTTTGCTGCTTTTCCATCATGTCTGCCTGCAGGATCTCGATCCAGTAGCCATCCGGATCCTTGATGAACGCCAGACCTTTCATCTTGCCATCATCCGGTTTCTTGACGAATTCGACACCCAGTTTTTCAAACCGTTCGGCGGCGGCGTACACGTCGGGGACGGTGATACCGATATGACCAAATCCCTGGGGCTGGGCATTGCCGTCATGGTAGGCAAAGTCCGCATCGTCTTCGCTGCCCCAGTTGTGGGTCAGTTCCAGCATGGCCTCACGGCCAAAGGTGTAGGTGAGTCGTTTGGCATCGTCCTCTGGTACCTGTCGCGCTTCCTCTTCGCCCAGGTAGGCCAGGAAGTAGAGGCTGAACTTCATCGCCGGAAAATCCAGCTTGCGCACCAGGCGCATGCCCAGCACCCGGGTATAGAAATCCAGGCTGGTTGTGGGGTTCTTGATACGCAGCATGGTCTGGTTGAACAGGAAATCGCGGGTGGCATCGTCCGGGGTGTCACAGAGGCCGTCGGCCTGTTCGAAATGGCGGGACATGGGGGCTCCTGAATCTTTGAGGCTTGGGGATCTTCAGGATATTGGGATGGGGTGAAAGGAATGCAAGCCTTGGCAAGAGAAGCTATCTACGAAGCCGCTGTAGGAACGGAGCGTAGCGGAGTAACGCACGTAGTTCCGTGCGGCCCGAAGGGTGAGCGCAGCGAATAACACCGCTTGAGGTGCGAACCGCGTGCCAACGCGGAATCGACGAAAGGCGATCAGGCGCTTCAGCGTTCGACAGATCCAGAAAGTTTCGATGGGCTTTCTGCCTTTGTCGCCTCGCTGCGCTCGGTTCGCACCTCAAGCGGTGCTCCTACAGAAAGGGCGGAGCTTGCCTGGGCAAGCTCCTGAGGGGGGTAGATCAGGCCGGGGTTTTTTCCACGGTCTTGAGGACTTTCTGCAGGCCGGCCACGGCGCCACCGATGTCGCTGAGGCCCTGGGGCAGCAGCAGAGTGGTGGATTCCTTGGCGACTTTTTCGAAGGCGGATACGTACTGCTCGGCGATGCGCAGGCTGACGGCTTCTTCGCCACCATCCTCTTTCACGGCGCCGGCTACCTGGCGCAGACCTTCAGCGGTAGCAGTGGCGATCAGCTCGATCTGACGGGCGCGACCTTCCGCTTCGTTGATCTGCTTCATCTTTTCACCTTCGGAGATATTGATCATCTCCTGCTTCTCACCTTCAGAGCGGTTAATTGCTGCCTGGCGATCACCCTCTGAACGGTTAATGGCGGCCTGGCGCTCACCCTCGGACTCGGCAACCACGGCGCGACGTTCACGCTCGGCACGGACCTGTTTCTCCATGGCGTCCTTGATGGACACGGGCAGGTTGATGTCGGCCACTTCGTAGCGCAGCACTTTCACGCCCCAGGGCTGGGCGGCTTCATCAACGGCGCGTACGACTTCCATGTTGATTTCGCCGCGCTCTTCAAACGTTTTGTCCAGATCAATCTTACCGATCACGGAACGCAGGGTGGTCTGAGCCAGCTGCTGGGCAGCCATTACATAATCATCCACCCCGTAGCTTGCTGCTTTCGGGTCGATCACCTGCAGATACATGACGCCGTCGATGGAGACTTCGATGTTGTCCTTGGTGATACAGCTCTGGCGCGGCACGTCACGGACGATTTCCTTCTGGGAGTGCTTGTAAGCAACCCGGTCGATGAAGGGCATCAGGAAGTGGAGGCCCGCCTCCAGGGATGTCTGGTACTTGCCCAGCCGCTCCACCACATACACCTGCCGCTGCGGCACGATGCGAATCACCATGAAGAGCAGAATGACAACGCCGAGGGCGATGAGAGCGGAAATAATTAAACCTGCCATGGATAGGGTTCCTTGTTATTGCTAGCGAGTTGAGATGAAAACGGGTTGACGATAGGGGTCATTCAGCCGGTGGCGTCTGTGGCCCTGGTGTCCAGGGTTCTACGGTGAGCCAGAGGCCGTCGTGCTGGGTGATGCGCACCATGTCGCCGGGATGCAGGGGCTGGGCACACTGTGCCTGCCAGCGGGCGCCCCGGTAGGAAACGGTGCCCACGCCGTTACTGAAGGCGTCTGCCACGGTGGCGCGGCCACCGACCAGGCCGGCACTGTCTGCCTCGCCCTCACCGCGGGGCCGCTCATTGCCCATCAGCTTGTCGTTGATCACGCGACGGACAAATACCAGCAACAACAGGCTGGTAAGGGCGAACAGGGTCAGTTCCCAGGCGGTGTCATCCAGCAGTCCGAGAAACTTGAGGCTGCCTACCAGCAACGCGGCGATCCCGAAGAAAATCACGACCAGCCCGGACACGGCGAATTCCGCGATCACAAAGGCGAGCCCGGCGATAATCCAGTAACTGTATTCTGGCAGATCCATTCCTGTGCCCCTGTAGCGTGTGCATTATTTTGATCAACTAAGATAGCACGTTGGTGACAGGTTAGTCGGTAGGAAAAGGCTGAAAAACACGTGGATCGTGACAGGCATTGAGCTGGGGCTCTCGGGCAGCGAGTTACGAGTTACGAGGAGCGAAAACCTAGGACGGGTCATCAGGTACGTGTTTTGCCTTTCGCAACTCGCGCCTCGTTACTCGAAACTGATAGAGCCCACCGAAAGAAGCATTATCTCGGTGTTCTCGGTGACTTCTGTGGTGAAATCGGTTTTTGACTGGGCATCAGTCTGAGGCGTCTGAATCGCGGAGAAGAGCGGTGGAGTTCCTCGGACTTCTCCGCGTTGTAGCTTGAAGCTTGCGGCTTGTCGCTGATCAGTGCTGATGCCCGCCTACGCCATGGGCATGTTTGTGCGCTTTTTCTTCTTCGCTGGCATCACGGATATCGGTGATTTCCACCACAAAACGCAGGGACTGGCCGGCCAGGGGGTGGTTAGCGTCCACGTCCACGGTTTTCAGGCCTACCTTGAGCACGGTGAGCATGCGCGGGCCTTCGTCGGTGGATACCGTGACTACCTTGCCGGGGCTGAGCTTGCCGGCGTGTTTCAGATACTTGCGGGAGATGCGCTGGAACAGGGTGTTGTCGTATTCGCCATAGGCGTCTTCCGGGCTCACGGTCACATCGACTTCGTCGCCAACGGCCTTGCCGGCGAGGGCGCTTTCCAGGCCTTTGATGATGTTGTTGTAGCCGTGCAGGTACGCCATGGGCTCGCCGGTTTCCCGGGAGTTTTCAATTTCGCTGCCGTCGTCGGCGTTGAACAGGCTGTAATGCAGGGTAACGACCTTGTCGTTTTCGATGGTCATGCATGCTCCGGTTGTCAGGCGATCGGGATGGTGGGCAATTGTGGCGCCTTCATCGCCGCCGGGCAATTATCTCAGTCGTTGTGCTTGCCGGGGAGCATGCGTTTCAGGGTAGCGTCCCTGTCGATGAAATGGTGCCACAGGGCGCCTGCTACATGGATGGCTATCAGGGTCAGCAGCGTGGTCCACAGCACCTCCTTGTGGATGAAGGCGATCTGTTTGGCCAGGTCAGTATTGACCGCCGCTAGTTGGGGCACGTTAAAAACCCCAAATATTTCAATGGTCTTGCCGGCGAACTGGCGCATGGCAAAGCCGCTGAGGGGCATGGCGAGAAGCACCCCATAGAGCAGTCCATGAACAAGACGGGATAACTGATGCTGCCAGGCGGCGCCAATGGGTGCCGGGCGCGGGTACAGGGCGCGACCATAAAGCCGGATCAGTATGATAACCAGCGTGGTGAGTCCCAGGGAAAAGTGCAGCATCTTCCACCATTCACGCATGGGGTCACTTTTTTCGTAGAACTCATGGAGCTCGACGGCTCCCCAGACCATGACCAGCAACAAAACCACCAGCCAGTGAAGACCTTTGTGTAATGCATGCCAGCTTGCTGGTCTTGTTGCCATGATGCGCTCCCGTTCCATTGACCGAAGTATGCCGGATAAAGATTAACCGGGGCTTAACGGGCATTCACTGATCCTGGTCAGTGTCCGGGTGCAGGCCCAGGGCTTTGCGATCTTCGCCCCGTGCGATCCGGGCCAGCAGGTTCCTGGATTGCCGATACCAGCGCCGCCGCCCATTGGGGCCCCATTTGAACCGTTTGTAGGTCCACTGATACTGGGCCAGGTTGCGGTCGATGCAGTGCTGCAGGCCGGTGTTCATGGCGGTGAGAATCTCGGTGCAGTCGCTGGCTTGTTCGATTTCCGGGGCCGGTTCGAAGTGGAGGTGGATGTCTTTCACGCCGCCCTGGCCACGAATGCAGGAAACAATGAACACATGGGGCCGGTAGCGTTGCACCAGCTTGTCGATCAGCGCCGGGGTGGGTACCTCGTAGCCGAAAAAAGGCACGCAGGGATTGCTGCGGTTGCCCGGGTTGTGGTCGGAAAGAATGCCCAGGGTGCCGCCGCTCTTCATGGCGGCGAGGGCCTGTTTGACCCCCTGGCTATTGGTGGGGATGAGCACCGAGCCGGTACGCTCCCGGGCTGCCTTTACCATGGCATCCATCAGGGTAGCCGGATGGGGCTGGTACATGATCAGGGTCTTGTCGCGGTCGCCCTTGTCGCCCACATAGAGGTTGCTGATTTCCCAGCTACCCTGGTGCAAGGACAGCATGAGTACCGGCCGCTCGCAGGCGCAGGCATCCAGAAAGGCTTGTTCGCCGTGGATATGGGTGATCCTGGCCAGGGTTTCTTCCACCGGGCGATGCCAGACATGGCTGAATTCGGTGAGGGTGCGGCCCAGTTCGGCCATGCTCTGGCGGCCGATGCGTTTGGCTTCCGCCAGGCTCATGGCCGGGTGGGTCGCCAGCAGATTGATCAGCACCACCCGGTAGGCACTGGCATAGCGCAGTGGCACCAGCGTGATCAGGGTGGCAACAAACGCCCCGAAGGCGGTGACTAGCGGCAGTGGAAGCCAGGCAAGCAGACGGACCACCAACCACAGGCGGCGGCCTTGATATTGTTTACTCATGATGGCAATTCAATTGTCAGGGTCTCGCCATGCTGCGGGACCCGAAATGTCTCGGAATCGATCTGTTGTTCTTGCAGCGCCAGGGCCAGGGCCCGGGGCGGCGCGTCCATGGGCTCGTCGGTGAGCACAAAGGTACCCCAGTGCATGGCTACCGACTGGCGGGCGCGAATCTCCTGGTGAATTGTAACCGCTTCTGCCGGGTTTATGTGTACCGGGGACATAAACCAGCGGGGTTCATAGGCGCCGATGGGTAACAGGGCCAGATCCACGGAGCCGAAAATGTCGCCAATTTCATCGAATAGCGGGGCGTAGCCGGTATCGCCGGCAAAATAGAGGCTGAAATCGGGGAAGTTCAGGCGCCAGCTACACCACAGGGTCCGGTTATGATCGCCGGGGCCACGGCCGCTGAAATGCTGGGCGGGCAGGCAGAAGGCTTCCACCTGGCCGTGGTATTCACTCTGCCACCAACCCAGTTCGATAATGCGCTCCACGCCCAGGTTACGTAGCCAGGAAGCCACGCCCTTCGGAACGAACCAGAGAATCTCGCGACCAAACCGGGCCTGTAGCTGTTTTACCGAAGTCCGATCCAGATGATCGTAGTGGTTGTGGGAGACCAGCACCGCATTGATCGGCGGCAGATCATCGACGGTAAGGGCTGGCGGTACCGCCCGTTTCGGGCCGGCAAAGGACAGCGGTGAGCAGCGCTCGGAAAAGACCGGGTCGGTAATCAAATTCCAGCCCCGGTGCTGAAACAGGAAGGTGGCGTGGCCGATCCAGGTCAATTGCGGTTGTGGTCCCGGGTTGGCAAGACGTTGCTGATCCGGCTGCTGCAGAGGGAAAGGCTGATGGCGCGGAAACTGGCCCCGGGTGTCCCATTGCCAACGCAGGAAGGCACCCAGGCCATGGCGGGGGGTTGGGAACCGATTGCGATACACCCCGGAGTGAGCGGGGTGTTCTGCTGCCAGAGCGGCCAGCCGTTCCCGGTCGATCATGCGCCGTCCCGCAGTCCTGCTACGGCGCCTTCAATGGCATCCAGATCCGGAATCACCGCCAGGTCGCCGCCCACCTGGATGTACATGGCTTCCGCGGGGCCGGTGTCCACCGGTTCTTCCACCGGATCGTCCTTGGCCACTTTCATCATCCGCGGAATCCCCTGCACGATCACCGCATAGAAGGTGCTCTTGCCGGCCACGGTATTCAGTACCGCGATGCGGGCATCCTGGCCAATGGTGATCTGCCCGGACTCGTTGAGTTTCTCAAAGGACAGCAGCGGAATGTTCTGATCCCGCCAGCTCAGCCAGCCCAGCAGCCATTCCGGCCCATGGCCGGGTCGATCCGGTTGCCGCAGGGGGATGATTTCGGCGACCACGATGTTGGGGATCAGCCAGGGTCTCCCCTGCATGGGGATCAGCAGGCTGGAAATGTCGGATGGCAAGCTGCTCATAGTTAACCTCAAAGTGTAAGCCGGAGTATGCAGTAGCCCGTGTCAGGCACCCGGCTTCTGTACTTCTGCTTTTAATTCTCTTCTTAACCGTTCCACCAGCTGTCGTGCAAGCTGTTCCGGAGAGCCGCTATAACTGACGCAGCCCGTCTCACGGGTAGAATCGGGCTGGCTGCTGACGGCGCAGGTATCGGCGCTCTGTGCCCATACGGGGCAGCCACTGGCGGCCAGCCGGGGGGCGGCGATGGCGCCGTCATTGCCCATGCCGGAAAACAGGATAGCGCCGCAGGCGTTACCGAAGCCCTCGCCCACGTGCTGTATCACCTGATCAATGGACGGTGCATAGGGCCCTTCCCAGGCCTGACCAGTGGACTGGATGCGACCGTCGTGGCGAAATTTCACCGCGTATTCCACCGGCGCGATGGCCAGTTCGCCATGGCGCAGGGCGCTGCCGTCCACACCTACCTTGCAATCAATGTTGTTGTCCCGGCCCAGCACGCCGCACAGGGTGTCGAGGAAGCTGGCGTCGATATGCTGCGCCAGCACAAAGGCTACCGGCAGATTGGCCGGCAGGCAGTCGAGAAACAGTTTCACCGCCGCCGGGCCGCCCAGGCTGGCCCCCAGTACCCAGACCCGTTTGGGTCTGTCGCCGGGGCGAATGGTTTCGAATTCCCGCGGGGTGGGGATTTTCACCTGTGGCGGGCGCTGGGGGATCACTTCCAGCCGCTCTTCCACTGCCGGCTTGCCGATGTAATCCACCAGCTTGGTCACCAGCCGCCGTTCCCATTTCGGGTAGCGGGCATCGGTGCGCGCCGGGGCCTGACCATCGCAGAACAAAATGGGAGCGGCGGCGTCTTCCAGCAGGTTATCCAGAAAAGCCTGCCAGCGGTCTTCGCTGGACAGGTCTACCACCCACAGGTCCAGGGCACCCTCTTCCAGCCAGCGTTTTTCCAGGGCTTCCGGATCCGTGTTGACGACCACCTGGTAGCCCTGACTCTTCACTGCGCTGGACAGCAGGTGGCCCTGCAATGTGCTGTCGGCGATTACGCCGACCCGGCCCGGTGCGGTCATTCGTTACCTGTTTCCTGCAACTCGCCCAGCAGTTCACGAATGGTGGAGAGCAGTTCGTTCTCCTGGAACGGCTTGCCCATGTAACAGTTCACGCCGATATCGAAGGCCCGTTCGCGGTGTTTTTCGCCGGTGCGCGAGGTAATCATGATGATCGGCACGTCTTGCAGGCGGCTGTCGTGGCGCACGTGGGTGGCAACTTCGAAGCCGTCCATACGTGGCATCTCGATATCCAGCAGCATCACATCCGGGCGGATATCTTCCAGCTTGGCGATGGCATCCATGCCGTCCTTGGCGGTGACCACTTCGTAGCCGTTGCGCTCCAGCAGGCGAGTGGTCACCTTGCGCACGGTAACCGAGTCATCGGTGACCATGACCAGTGGCGTATCGCGCTTGAATTCGGTTTCTTCGTCTTCTGGCACCGGTTCCTGGGGCAATACCGGAATGTCTGTGACACCCAGGGTCGGCACCTGCACGTGGGCAGCCCGGATCAGCGAGTGGATATCGAGAATGATCACCACGGAGCCATCCCCGAGGATGGTGGCGCCGCTGATGCCGGCCACCGAGGCCAGCTGCGGGCCGACCGATTTCACTACCACTTCCCGGGAGCCCACCAGGTTGTCCACCACAATGGCCACGGTGTGTTCGGTGCTGCGGATCAGCAGTACCGGCATGGGGGTGGTGTGGTTTTCCAGGTGCGGGCTGCGGGTGCCATGGACGAAATTGCCCAGGTATTGCAGTTCGTAATCCTGGCCCACATAGGTGTAAACCGGGTTGTCTTCCTCGAAGTAGTGCTGCAGTTCGAAGGGGCTGATGCGCACGATGCCTTCGATCTGGTTGAGCGGGATGGCATAGGTATCTTCTGCCGCCTTCACCATCAGCGCCCGGTTCATGGCCAGGGTAAACGGCAGGCGGATGATGAAGCGGGTGCCCTGCCCCTTGTGGGAATCGATGGTCACCGAGCCGCCCATCTGCTTGATCTCGCTGGCCACCACGTCCATGCCCACGCCACGGCCGGAAATCTGCGTGACAGCGGCGGCGGTGGAGAAGCCGGCATGGAAGATGAACTGCTGGATTTCCTGCTCGGAGAGTTGTGCGTCCGGGGCGATCAGGCCGCGTTCCACAGCTTTCTTGCGCACTGCGTCGGTGTCGATGCCCTTGCCGTCGTCGGACAGGGTAATCACTACCTCGCCACCTTCGCGGCCCAGCTCCAGGTTGATGCGCCCGGAGTCGTTCTTGCCGGCGCTCTGGCGACCTTCACGGGTTTCGATGCCGTGGTCCACGGCGTTACGCAGCATGTGCTCCAGCGGCGCGACCACCCGTTCCATCAGGGAGCGGTCCAGTTCGCCTTCAGGGTTGAGCACATCGAAATCCACCCGTTTGTCCACTTCACCGGAAATCTGCCGGACGATACGGCGCAGACGTGGTACCAGGCGGCTGAAGGGCACCATGCGGGTGCGCATCAGCTTTTCCTGTAGCTCGGTGTTAATCCGAGATTGCTGCAGCAGCAGGGTTTCCGTGTCCTTGGTGCGGTCCAGCAGGGTGTTCTTCAGATCCAGCAAATCCGAGGCGGATTCCGACAACTGCTTGGTGATCTGATGCAGCTCGGAGTATTGATCCATTTCCAGGGGATCGAAGTCTTCGTCGATTTCGCCCCGTTCCACGCCCTGCTGATAATTGGACATGATCTGCGCTTCGGTTTCCGAATCCAGACGGCGCAGCTGTTCGTAGAGGCGCTGTACCGTGTTGCCCATTTCCTCCACGTTGAAGGTGAACTCGGAAATCCCCTGCTCTACCCGACCGCGGTTAATGGAGGTTTCCCCGGCCAGATTTACCAGCGCTTCCAGTACGTCGGCCCCGACGCGCACCATTTCCTGGGGTTGCGCCTGACTTTGACGCTGGCGGCGGTCATCCTGTTTCGGCTGTTGCGGTTGTGGCTTCTCGGCTGCCGGCGCCAGGGCCGTGCTGCTCTCTTGCGGGGCGGCGGCGGGCTGGCGGTGGGCGCTACGGGCCACCGATTCCATGCCCCGGACAATCTGGTCGTACCAGTTGATCATGGGCTGGAAATCTTCCTGGGAGGGCGCTTCGCGGCGCCTTTCCAGCTGTAGCAGATAGGTTTCGAAGTCGTGGCTGATGTCGCCCAGCGGCTTCAGGCCGGCCAGTCGCGCACCGCCCTTGAGGGTATGCAGGGCGCGCTTGAGGTCATCGGTGAAATCGGTGCTTTCCGGATGGTCTTTCCAGGAGGTCAGGCAGGCATCAATGATTTCCGCCAGCTCATCGGACTCTTCCAGGAAAATTTCCAGAATTTCCGGATCACTGTCCGATTCCCAGTCACTGTAGTCGTCGTCCGCGTGTTCGCTGGTAGCCGGCGCGTCCTGGCTGGTCGGCGCCGGTGGCGGCGCTTCTGTTGGCGCTGGTGCGGCAGAAGCAACAGCAGGCAGGCTGAATCCTGCCGGGTCGGCCACATAACCGTGAATGGCCTGGATCAGGTTGTCCTGCTCACCGATCCACTGCTCCAGGCTGCTGCCGGCGGATTCCAGAATCTCGTCGGCTTCTTCCAGAAAGATTTCTACCAGCTCCGGGTCACGCTCCGGTTGAGGGGGCGCCGGAGTGGCGGGCGCGTCCTCAACCGCAACGGGCGCGGGGCTGCCGGTGTCTTCGGCAAAGTCGGAAGCGGCTTCGTGAGCCTGGGGTTCACTGTCGAGGGAGGCACTGGTGTCTGGGGTGTGGCTGACCTCGCGGTCGCCGCGCAGGAAAGCCTGGATGGCGCTGACCAGTTCCGGGGCGTCTTCCGGGGTTCTGCCGCCGCGCAGGGAGTCAATCATATCGGCGAGCCGGTCATGACAACGGTGCAGCAGCACAAACAGGGCCGGCTCGGTTTGTTGCTGGCCGGCATTATAGGCTTCGTAGAGATTCTCCAGCTCGTGGGCCAGGTCGCCCACCGGTGCCACGGCGGCCATGCGGGCCCCCCCCTTGAGGGTATGAAGATCCCGCTGTAGACCATCCACGTTGCCGGCATCACCCTGTTCCCACTGGTCCAGGGTATGGCTGGCGGATTCCAGAATCTCTTCGGCCTCTTCCAGGAACAGGCTGACCAGTTCCGGATCCATGTGGGCCTGATATCCACCACTGCTGGCCCAGCTGTTGGTATCCGGGGTGCTATCTACAGCCGGGGAATCCGCGCTGCTGTCAGAGAAGGCATCGTCCCAATGTGGTGAAGAACCGCCGGGGCCAGGGCCATCGCCGTCCGGGCCGCTGTTTTCTGCCAGTTCGTGAAGCGAATCCACCAGACCCAGTTCCGGGCGCACGGTCTGGCCGGCGGCCAGACAGTCCATCATGTTGACCAAGGCATCCTGGCCTTCACCAGCCAGCGACAGCATCTGCTCGCTGCAAGCCAGGCGGCCGGATTCCACCGCGCTGTAGCAGGCGGCCAGGGCCGCAGCCAGGGAGTGAATTTCGTTGAGGCCGGCTGTGGTGGCGCTGCTGGAAAGCAGTTGCAGTTCGTCGCGGAGTTTTACCAGCTCTTCGGTCTGTTCCGGATGCTGGGCCCACTGCTCCAGCAGTTGTTCCGCGTCCACGATCAGGTCCATGCCTTCGGAAAGGAACACGGAAAGGATGTGTGGATCCGGGCCGGAGTCATTTTGATCGGCCAGCCCGTCGCGGTGTTGTTGTAGCGCGGCGATCAGGGCATCGGCGCCGGGCAGATGGGGTTGAGCGAGCTGTTCCAGGTTGTTGAGCACCAGGCGATGAGCCTGCCGCAGCAGCCCGGCCTGCTGTGTGGTTATCCGGCGGTTGCTGCTGATCAGGTCGCGGACCAGTTTTTCAGCCGGTTCCGCCACTTCCGCCACCGCTTCGATTTCCGCCATGCGGGCACTGCCCTTGAGGGTGTGCAGGGCACGGTGGACGCTGTCGTCCAGGGTGTGTTCGGATAAATCCGGGTCTACGGTGTCCAGCCACTCATCAATTAGCGCCAGGTTGCGACGGGCTTCGCTGGCGAAGATCTCCAGCAGCACCGGGTCGGGTCCCTCCTCGCCGTCGGCATCCGCTGCGGCGTCGTCACCGTCACTCATGTCCGGGATGTCAGCAAGGCTGTCGATACCGTTGTCGGCGCTGTCGCTGTCTACGGGCGCGGTTTCGCTGGCCGGTTCGGCTGCTTCTTCATCAGGCAGGCTGAATTCGATGACGCCATCATCGACATCGTCGTTGTCTTCCCAGGCAAGGTAGGCATCGTTATCGCCGGAGGCGTCGTTGAAGGCAGCCAGATCCTCCACGGACAGGCTGTCGTCATTGTCAGTGCGGGTTTCCGCGAATGAGCCGCTGTCCGCGGGCAAGGTGATTTCCAGCGTGTCGTCGTTTTCCGTGTCATCGCCGGGTGCAGCAACGTCGGCCTGGTTGTCAGCGCTGCTGGTCTCGCTGCCAGTGATGGCCGGTACCTGATCAATCTGGCCGCCGGCGGCCAGGGTGTCGGCGGCGTCGGCCAGCGGTTGCACATCGAACGGGTCTGGCTGTCGCAGGGTAAAGGCATCCACCAGGGCGGGAACGCGATTGCGGACCTCCTGTACCAGCGCAATCAGCACCGCGGTGGGTTCAATGCTGCGGTCAATGACCCGGTTGAGCATGTTCTCCACGGACCAGCCCAGCTCGCCCACGGTGCTGGCACCGACCATGCGGCCGGAGCCTTTCAGGGTGTGGAAGGCGCGGCGGAATTCCACCAGGGATTCTTCATCGCTGGTGTTGGCGGCCCAGCGCGGGAAGTATTGATCCAGTGCGTCCAGGACTTCGCCGATTTCTTCCTGGAAGATCTCGATGATTTCGTCATCGATCAGATCGTCATCGTCGTCGGCAGAGGGATTCTCGGCGACCGGTTGCGGCTCGGCGTCGGGTTCCTGCGGTGCGGACTGTGCTTCCTGGTCGGTGGGGGCCAGGCCGGTAATTTCGAGGGTGTGGTCGTCTTCGACCTCGTCGGCGCTGCTCTGCTCTACGTCGAAGGCCTGTTCCAGGGAGACGTCTTCATTCAGGTCGTCGCTGTCGAGGCTGTCGTCGGTAATGTCGGCATCGGGCTCGGCATGCACAGGCACGGACTCGTCGGCCGTGTGGCTGTCAGTCCGGGCCTCTGCATCCAGCTCAATGCGTTCCACTTCGAACTGGTCATCGCCGAAATCACTGGCCTGCTCCAGCGGGTAGCCGAGAGCGTCCACACTGGCACGGGCCAGTTGCAGGATATCGTCGGTGGTTTCCGGATCGTCGCTGAGACGTTCCAAATAGTACTCCACCGAGGTGATGGCATCGGCCAGGGTATCCATGCTGCGCCAGTCCGGTTTGGGCTGGTCGGCGTCAAGCAGCTTTTCCTGAATGAATAGAACGCACTGGCGTAGAATCACCGCAGGCTTGCTGAGCTGGATCACTTCCAGGCCTCCGCGCACGGCATTGAGCCGTTCCGGCACCGGGCCCAGGTGCTCCGGGTTCCACTGGGAGGCAATGAATTCAACGATGCCGTCCTTGGCCTCTTCCAGGCCGGCACGGCATTCGCGCAATACTGCATCCATGGCCTGGCCTACGTGGCCAGGCATATCGCTCTGGTCGCCAGCGTAGGATTTGCCGCGACGGTCGCCGCCGCTGATACCCGCCAGAGTGGCTTCCACATAGAGCAGGGCGCCGGCGATATCCATCAGGGTGTCGCGTTCGGCGGGGCGTTTGCCGGCGACAATGTCTTCCACCGCATGAAGCTGCTCTTCCACCAGGGCGCGTGGCTGACCCATGCCCAGTACTGCCACGGTGTCGGCCACCTGTTTCAGGGTGACCGTCTGCGGTTGCAGTTTGCTGGTGTCGTTTTCACCACTGTGGACGAAGGCTTCCAGGGCATCCTTGACGGTGGTGATTTCCTCGGACAGTGCCTGTACCACTGAATTCATGGCTTCGGCATCAGGCCCGGTCATGCGGGCTCTTTCCTCGTTGACCAGGTCATCGGAGGGCAAGGCATCGGCCAGCCGGAAACGGGCTTTGACATCGCGAATGCGCGGGCTTTCTACCTCTGCCTTGGCGACGTAATAAAGCAGGTTCTTGATCAGTTCGGTGGGCGCAGGTTGGTTCAGACTGCCGGCGCCGTCGCTGACCAGCTCACGCAGGTTGCGGTCCACATGACCGAGCATCAGCTTCACCGAGGTGCCAAGGGTAATGGCATCTTCCGATAGCCCTTCCACCAAGGCGTTGCTGATGGTCCATAGCGGGGCCCGTGGGGCGTCGCCAGTGATCTGCTCAAGTTTGGTAAAGACCTTGGCCATGTAGCCCAGGTTTTCGCCCATGTTGTCGTTGCGCAGTACCCCGAGCAGAGCGATCTGGAACATCTGGCGGATTTTCTTGGCCAGCTGAATAAAGCGGGGATCGTTGAGCAGGTCGTCCGGGATCTGACCACTGCCGGTGGCGTCGGTCAGGTCCGGCTTGAACAGGGCGGTTTCCGACAGCAGTGGCTCGCCTCGGGCGGCACGCAGATCGTTCAGTAGCGGCAGCAGAACCACCGGCAAGTCGCGACGGTTGCTGGCTACCCGGTCCAGATAGGGGGGCAGCTGCAGGATCGCCCGCATCAGGGTTTCCTGGCCGTCGGCCACATTGCCAACCCGGCCTTCCAGCAGGGCCTGGGCCAGCTTTTCCATTTCCTCGGCGAGCAGAGCAGCACCGTAGAACTCGACCATTTGCAGGGTGCCGTACACCTGGTGCAGATGGGCCTGGCAAAAACGCATGCGGGTGGCGTCGTCCGGGGTATCAACGAACGCTTCCAGTGCCTGCTGTGCCTGGTTCAGGGTTTCCTGGATCTCCCCGCGAACCCAGTCCAGAGCCAGATAGTCGTGACGGTCACTCATGACGTCTCCTGTCATACTCAAACCTGCCGTCACTGCGGGCAGGTTTTTTATTATCTACAGCGCTTATCGACAGCGCCGGAAGGCCAGCGTATCGGCGAAATGTATGCGTTCCAGATCCGGATGTTGCCAGTCGGTCACTTCCCCGGGACCGAGCACCAGAATGCCGCCGGGAGCGAGCCGTTCCGCCAGCCGGTTGACGATCTGGCGTTTCCGCCAGCGGCGGAAGTAGATCAGCATGTTCTGGCAGAAAATCAGATCCATGTCGTTCATTGGCGCGGTGCCCAGATCCAGCACGTTGAGCCGGGCAAAACAGATACGCTCACGCAAAACTGGCGCTACGGCCAGGGTCTGTTCATTGCCGCTGGGTTGAAAATATTTTTCCCGCAGTAGTGGATCTACCTGCAGTACCCGGCGCGCCGGGTATTCCCCTTTGCGGGCCTTGGCCAGGGTGGGCAGGCTGATGTCGGTGGCGGTGATGCCGTAGAACAGTTTGCGGCCGCCGCCATTGAGCTGCTCATTGATCATCATGGCGAGGGAATAGGCTTCCTCGCCAGTGGAGCACCCCACGCTCCACACATCCAGGCTGGCGCCGTCGGGCTGCTCGGCCTTGAAGCGCTGTACGAATTCCTCCACCAGGGCATAGGAGCTCGGGTGGCGGAAAAAGCTGGTTTCCTGCACGGTGAGCCGGTCTACCAGTACCGACCATTCCATGGCCCGGGATTCGGTGGAGCCCACCATCAGGTGTTCGTAATAGGTGTCGTAGTCCTCGATGCCCAGCTCGCGCATGCGAATGCTCAAGCTGGTTTCGAGGAAGGTCTTGCGCTCGTTGGACAGGGTCATGCCGGTGCGTTCTTCCAGCAACGCCTGCCATAGCTGGAACTGCTCCGCATCCATGGCGGGCGTGCTTTTGATGGACCAGCGGTCTGTCATTGCAGCACCCATAGCATCACTCCTTTAGCCGGCGCGAGCCGGATCAGGAGTGCTCCGGCAGGCGGAAGCCGGCAACAGAGTTACGCATCTCCTGCGCCATCTCGGCCAGGTTACCAATAGACCGCGCAGTGGCGGTGGTACCGGCGGAGGTCTGCGAGGTAATTTCCTGGATCACGTTCATGGTGTTGGAAATGTGACCCGCTGACGCTGCCTGCTGGCGCGCCGCGTTGGAAATGTTCTGGATCAGGTCCGCCAAGGTTTTCGATACGTTCTCAATTTCTTCCAGTGCCACACCAGCGTCCTGCGCCAGACGGGCCCCTTTCACTACCTCAGCGGTGGTCGCCTCCATGGAAATTACCGCTTCGTTGGTATCGGTCTGAATGGTTTTTACCAGGGTCTCAATCTGCTTGGTCGCGGCGGCGGAACGTTCCGCCAGTCGCTGTACCTCATCCGCTACCACCGCGAAGCCCCGCCCGGCTTCACCGGCCATGGATGCCTGAATGGCGGCGTTCAAGGCGAGGATGTTGGTCTGGTCGGCAATGTCGTTAATCAGGGATACGATGTCGCCAATTTCCTGGGAGGATTCACCCAGGCGCTTGATCCGTTTGGAGGTTTCCTGGATCTGTTCGCGAATGGTGTCCATGCCGTGGATGGTGGCCTGTACCACTTCGGCGCCCTTGTTAGCGATGGCTACCGCTCGTTCCGCTACTGCGGCGGATTCGGCGGCGTTGGCGGATACCTGGTCAATGGACACCGCCATTTCGTTCACAGCCGCGGAAGCGCCGGCAATTTCCTGGGCCTGGTGCTCGGAGGCTTCGGCCAGATGCATCGCCGTGGACTGGGTTTCCTGGGCGGCCGAGGCCACCTGTACCGCCGAGTTGTTGATCGTCTGTACCAGGCTGCGCAGCTGGTCAATGGAGTAGTTGATGGAGTCAGCGATGGCACCGGTGAAGTCCTCGGTTACCGTCGCCTGTACGGTCAGGTCGCCGTCCGCCAGGTCGCCCAGTTCATCGAGCAGTCGCAGAATCGCCGCCTGGTTACGCTGGTTCTCGCTTTCCAGCTCGTCCTTCAGCGTTGCCGCCTGACGGTTACGCTGGGCCATGATCAGGAAGAACAGCAGTACCGCGACGGCAGCAGACAAGCCACCCAGGGTCACTGACGGGAAGAAGGTGTTGGTGGAGCCTTCAAACTGAGTGTTCAGGTTGCTGGATTCCTGCAGCAGATCCTGGGAGCGCCGGAAGATGGTGTCGGCCGCGTTACGTACCTGGAATAGTTCGGGAGCGGTTTCCAGGATTTCATCCACGGACTGGTTAACGAATTCGTCGAACAGGTCGGCAATCTCGGCCAGGTAATCCAGGGCATCCGGGTCGTTGACCTGGTCAATGCCCATGGCTTCGTCGCCTTCGATCATGCCGTTCATGACCCGGCCAAACAGGCTGGCATCACGACCAAAGGCATCCGCCGCAATCACCGCGCCGTCGCCACCTTCAAGCACTTTGGAAATGGAGCTGAGAATCCGTTCGGCCAGCAGGGACTGACGCTGGGCAAAGGCGATCTGATCCGGCTCAGCGCCGGTGGCCACCAGAATGTCCACCACGCCTTCATACTCTGCCTGCAGGGAAGGAATGGTCTGGGCCAGGGTGTCTGCCACTTCGTGCAGATCCAGAACCGTATCTTCCCCGCGCAGAATGATGCCCGCGTTGCTGTTTACTTCGGACCACAGACTGCTCAGGCGTTCTTTCACCTCGGTGTTGTCGACCGGCTCATCTTTAACGTCGTCCCAGGCGGACTGAAAGCTCTGCTGGGATTTGGCCAGCAATTCGAAGGCGTCGGCGTTACCGGCAGCGGCTTCCAGGGAGTTTTTGGCGATCTGCTGGGAGATAACCCGCATATCAGAGGCCAGGGTAATGTTCTCCTGGGCCTGGTTTGCCGTGGTCGCGGAGAGCAGGAAGTTCACCACCGCCAGGACGATAAAGACGGCAAGGCCGATGTACAGCGCGATATTCAGCGTGCTGCCTTCCGCGCCCCCCCGCAATTTGTCAAAGATTGCTCCCGAATTGAACTTCATAGTCTGGCTCCTGGCCTGGCGTTCGCTCTTCTTATGTACCCCAAATGCTTATATACAGCTCAGCCGGTGCGGGCGACCTGCATAAAGCGCGGATCCTCTGCCAGCCGGGTCAGGCTGAACACGGACCAGTACTCCCCGTCCCGCCGGTAGGCGCCGCGCACAAAAGGTGTGACGCTGGCATCGCTGACCGGCAGTGATTCCACAAATTCATCAATGGGGAAATGTTGCATCCCCAGTACCTCGTCCACCGTCATGCCGGTGTACAAGTCATCCTGATCCAGAACCAGCAACCGGCGGCGCTTTTCCTGGACCGGCGAACTTTTCTCCAGAAAGCCACTGAGATCCATCACGGTCATCAGTCGGCCACGGACATTGGCCACGCCCTTCATCCAGCTGCGTGCGCCGGGAATGCGGGTGTAGGCCGGCACCGAGAGGATTTCGGAAACCTCATCCAGCGGTGCTACGTATTTCTTGCCATCCATCACAAAGCCCACACCGCTCCAGTAGCTGACCGCATCCTGCTGCATGGGCAGGTCTTTGGCCTGCTCGCGGCAGCGATGGTTGTAGTCGGCCAGTTGGATATAGGCGGCGGAAGCAGTTGCGCTCATCAGGGGCTCCGAATATCAGCCGTCGGCCAGCATGCGCTCGACGGTTTGCAGGAGCACATCCTCGTCCACCGGTTTGGTCAGATAGTCCTTGGCACCCTGGCGTTTGCCCCAGACACGGTCGGTTTCCTGATCCTTGGTGGTTACGATGACAATGGGAATGTGCGCGGTATCGGCGCCCTTGGTGAGCTGGCGGGTCGCCTGGAAGCCGTTAAGGCCCGGCATTACCACATCCATCAGTACCAGTTCGGGCAGCTCGGAGCGGGCCATGGCGACGCCATCGGCTCCGTTGGCGGCCTCGAGTACCTCGTGGCCGTGCTTTTCAAGAATCTCCCGCAACTTGTAGGTTTCGGTGGGAGAGTCATCCACAATCAGAATACGTGCCATCTTATCCTCTTCAGGCTCAGCGACGCTGTCGCTTAACCGTTGATATGCTGTCGAATCGCGCCGAGAAGCTCGTCCTTGGAAAACGGCTTGGTCAGATACTCGTCGGACCCCACTATCCGCCCTTTGGCCTTGTCGAAAAGGCCGTCCTTGGACGACAGCATGATCACCGGGGTGGCCTTGAAGGCACTGTTATTCTTGATCAGGGCGCAGGTCTGATACCCATCAAGGCGCGGCATCATGATGTCGACGAAGATGATATTGGGTTTGCTGTCGGCGATTTTGGCCAAGGCATCGAAGCCATCGGTGGCGGTGATCACTTCACAACCTGCTTTCTTCAACAAGGTTTCCGCGGTGCGACGGATGGTTTTGGAATCGTCGATCACCATTACCTTGAGGTCTTGGAAATTGTCAGTCATGGAAACTGCCTTTAACCGTGAACCGTTGTTGGCCGCAACTTATTGTAATTTTTGGCCTTTCTAGTAATTCGATGGGCGGGGTGTGTAGCGAGACAAGCCCAAGCGAAGTTTTTAACACAGATTCTACAATCAATCTATAAGACCCTATGAAACTTGAGAAAATGCCCCGCGCATCCCTGCATAGCGGTGGGCTGTCAGCGCTGCTAACATTGCCCGGCCTGATCCCGATGTCTGTGGAGACCCCATGAGTCTGCGTATTGGTGTGGTGATGGACCCCATCGCCAAAATCAAACCCTGGAAAGACAGCACCTTCGCCATGCTGCTGGAAGCGCAACGACGTGGCTGGTCATTGCTCTACATGGAGCCGGCAGATCTGTATGTGCGCGATGGTCGCACCTTTGCGGCCACTCGGGCACTGTCTGTCACCGACAATAACGACGATTGGTACCGTCTGGCCGACGCCGTGAATTTCGATCTGGCCGATCTGGATATTATCCTGATGCGCCAGGACCCGCCGTTCAACGCGGAGTACATCTATGCCACCTATCTGCTGGAAAAGGTGGAGCGTGAGGGGGTGCTGGTGGTGAACCGGCCCGGCAGTGTCCGCGACAGTAACGAAAAGCTGTTCGCCACCGACTTCCCGCACTGCTGTGCACCGACCCTCGTATCCAGCCAGTCCGGGCTGCTGCGCGATTTTGTACGGGAGTTCGGTGACACTGTGATGAAGCCGCTGGATGGCATGGGGGGCAGCAATATCTTTCGGGTGCGCCAGGACAGCCCCAATATCTCGGTGGTGATCGAGGTTCTGACCCAGCACGGCAAGACGCCGATCATGGCCCAGCGCTTCGTGCCGGAAATCACCGAGGGCGACAAGCGTATCCTGATGATCAATGGCGAACCGGTGCCCTACGCGCTGGCGCGGATCCCGAAGGAGGGCGAGCTGCGTGGCAATCTGGCCGCCGGCGGTACCGGTCAGGGCCGCGAGCTGACCGACCGCGATCGCTGGATCTGTGAGCAAGTGGGGCCCACGCTCAAGCGCAAGGGGCTGTATTTCGTGGGTCTGGACGTGATTGGTGACTATCTCACCGAGATTAACGTGACCAGTCCCACCTGCATCCGCGAGCTGGACGCGATCTTCGACATCAACATTGCCGGCCAGCTGTTCGACATGTTGCTGGAGTTGCGGCAGCCGTCATAGACGATGAGTACGGTCCGGGGCACACTCTCCGGCCGTTTAAAGGCAGTAACAAAAAGAAGAAATCATGGCAGCCAATTCACCCGTCAGCGCCTCGGACCGCCTCACCTTTACGGTGTTTCTGGCGTTGGCGTTCCACGGCATTCTCATTTTCGGGGTCAGCTTTGCCCCCGAGAAGCAGCGCGCCGCCCCGCATACCCTGGAAGTCACCCTGTCCCAGCATCGCAGCGATGACGAGCCGGACGAGGCGGACTTTATTGCCCAGAGCAACCAGCAGGGTTCCGGTGATCTGGCTGAGAAGCAGGAGCTGACGACCACCGAGCAGGTGGATTTCGCCGACAACAAGCTGGACAAGGTGCAGCTCAAGGAAAAGACCACTCGTGAGCGTCGTGACCGCCAGTCCCAGTTGCTTGTCATCACCACCGCCCGCACCAGCGATCACCAAATCAAGGCGGACGAGCAGGAGAAAACCGATCCCAAGCCGTTCAAGGTAGCCAAACAGGAGAATCTGCAGGACCTGAGCCGCGAGATTGCCAGCTTGCAGGCCCGTCTGGATGCCCAGAAACAGGCCTATGCCAAGCGCCCGCGTATCCGGCGCCTGACTTCCGTGTCCGCCAAGGCCCATTACGAAGCCCAGTACATCGACAACTTCCGTCGCGAGGTGGAGGCCATGGGCACCCGCAACTTCCCGTCCCGGGCGCTGAACAGCAATACCTTCGGTGCGGTGCGTCTGGTGGTGGCGATCCAGAAGGATGGTCAACTCAAGGAAGTGCGCCTGCTGAAATCCTCCGGCCACAAGTTCCTGGACCAGGCCGCCATCCAGAGTGTGCGCCTCGCCGCCCCCTTCGACGCCTTCACCGCGGAGATGCGCAAAAACATGGATGTGCTGGAAATCATCCGCACCTGGAAGTTCGACAAGAACCAGCGGGTGTCGTCGAAGTAACAGCTACGCAGGACTCCTTCACTCCTACGAAGTCCCTGTAGGAACGGAGCGTAGCGGAGTAACGCACGTAGTTCCGTGCGGCCCGAAGGGTGAGCGTAGCGAATAACACCTCTTGAGGTGCGAATCCGAGCAACAGCGAAGGAAACGTACAACGGGCACCACCGGATCTTTCTAAGAGACCAGTCGACTGCTGACAGGCTTGATCGTCCTGCGGACGATTTCCGCGCAAGCGCGATTCGCACCTCGAGAGGTGCTCCTACAGTCGCACCTTGAGAGGCGTATTCGCTACGTTTCGCCCTGCCGGCAATCTGCCCGATAACGTGAAAGGCCGCTATCTAGCCTCCCGACGCTTGCAGCTCTCTCCCTTGCCCCGGATACTGTTCCCATGGACAACACGACCCTCAAACACCAGTTGCTGGTGGCCATGCCGCAGATGGCTGACCCCAACTTCGAACATTCCGTCACCTATATCGTTGAGTACAGCAGCGAGGGGGCCATGGGGCTGACCCTCAACCGCCCGGTGCAGATCAGTCTGGGTGATATTCTCAGCGACATGGATATCGAGATTGAAGTCCCGCCGTCCGAGCGTCACCGGGTGGTGGCAGGTGGGCCGATTCAGCAAGAGGCGGGTTTTGTCCTGCATGCGGCGTCGACGCACTGGCAATCCAGTGTGCCGCTCAGCGATGGCCTGATGCTGACCACCAGCCGCGATATTCTGGAAGCCATTGCCATCGGCGAAGGGCCGGAGCAATCGCTGATCTGCCTGGGCTATGCCGGCTGGGACGCCGGTCAACTGGAGCAGGAGCTGGTGGAAAACACCTGGCTCAGCACCCCGGCCAGCCGAGAACTGGTACTCGACACCCCCTTCGAACAAACCTGGCAAGCCGCCGCGGCTCGTATCGGCGTGGACATGAGTCTGATTGCGACGCAGGCGGGGCACAGCTGAAATCAGTTAATAGTGAAGAGTTAACAGTGAACAGTTACGCGGGTTGGGTTTTGGGTTGCTTTAATGATGTTCGCCGCGGCCATGGCTTGTGCGCGGCGGCCAGCCTTGCAGGAACAGGGGCGCAAGATCGCGCAACTGTTAACTATTCACTCTTAACTGTTCACTGCCCCTCATGATTCTCGCCTTCGACTACGGCACACAAAAAATTGGCGTGGCAAGCGGCAACAGTCTGCTGGGCACTGCCACGCCACTGAAAGCCCTCCCCTGTAAGAACACCCAACCCAACTGGGATGAGATTGCTGCCTTGCTGAAAGAGTGGGAGCCGGAGGAGCTGGTGGTGGGTCTACCGTTGAACATGGATGGCAGCGAAAGCGAATCCACGGCACGGGCGAAGAAATTTGCAGGCCGTTTGAAAGGCCGGTTCGGCATGAAGGTGTGGCTGGTGGATGAACGCTTGAGCACCCGTGAAGCGCGGGAGCGTACCGGGATCCAGAAAGCCGACTCGCGAGTGGATTCCATGGCAGCGGTGATTATTGCCGAAGGCTTCTTCGCGGGCGAGGCACAGGTTTTTTAATACCAATTATGTGGGGGAAAACAGGTTTGAGAGAAAAAACGAAAGTTAAGTCGTTGACCCTTGTGGTTGTTCTTTCAATTCTGATTGCAGGCTGCGGTGGCGGCGGAGGCGGTGATGGTCAATCTGCTACCGGGTCCTATGCGCCGGTTCCCGATACCGTGACCTACCGGGAGGGCGGCGATGTTACAGGTATGCAGGTTTTCGACTACAGCGTAAGCAATGTTATTCGATCCCGGTTTGTTGTGGATCCGGGTACTGATGGCCGATGGGGGACAGGCGATGATGTGCGTGCAGGAGGCCTGACCTGCCGATACCAGCAGTCTGAAAACCCACTCCCTCCTGCGCTTCTGTCCGTAGTGCAAAACATGGGAACAAATGGTGATGGGAATTTCGCCCTTCAACAGCTTGATATTGAAAGTGACGGTCGAATTTCAGTGTGCCCGCGCTGGAAAGGAAAGCAACTCGTTAGGGAAGAAGTGCTTTGCAAGGGTGAATTTTGTCCAGCCAGGTACCAACTTGGTTACAGGATGACGATAAGCCAGCAGGCGCTGGAGGACGGTGGCTGGAAGCAATCCCAGAATGTGGTTTTCTACGGAGAGAATGATCAGATAACAACGGCGCCTCCTTTTCTTTCTCACATTCAAACCACGGAGTTATCGGGAGACTCGCAGGCCGGTTTCGAATTTGTTGTCACGGTAAATCCATCTCCCGAATATTCGGATTCCGTCAGCCTGCCGAATATTGCCGTCTATTCCGGCAATGGCTACCAGAAAAAAGTGGCCAAGTGGTTGCCCGGAGATCTGGAAAGCCGGGTGATCATTGATCGCTATGGTGACAATGATAGCTATGTTGATACCCGTTACCGGACATTAACCTGGCTTCCAGAAAAAGGTGAGTTGCAGGTGAGTGAAGCCAGCCAGAACCCACCTGCTTCAAATCAGTTGATGAAGGTTTATGTCTTTGATGGAGAGGGGAAGCCTGTCGGGGAGATCTTCCTTGGTGCAGGTAATGACGAAATATGGTTCAGCATTGATGACGTGGTCGAAGGGTTCCCCGAATTTGTTTACGACGAAAACGGCCAGCTTCTGTCAATGCTTGATACACAGGAAAATCCGGAGCGCGTGTTCACCTATGATGGAGATAAAGTAAAATCCATTCATGTCCGGGATCGGAAAAGAAGGGAATACCAATATGCAAATGGAAAGCTTGCCAAGATAAGCCTTTTTTCTCGTAGTGTTGAAAGGGAGGAGATTGAGCAGCAGGTCCTCTTTCGTGATGATATCCTGGGTGTGGCCACATTTATTCCCGATAGGCGCTTTCCGAGAGATAAGGAAGGAGTTTTTCTAGACCCGCTTTTTCCTCAAGATAGAGACCAGATTATACGTCTTGGGCGTCCTTTCTGAGTATGCAGGAGCTCATGCAAGCATGGCTCCTGCAGTTCTTGGCTTTTGTTACTTCAGAACCTTACTGCCGAACCCCTTCCACGGAAATAATAATTTCCACGGTTTCTGATGCCGGGCCCAGGTCATAGGTGATGCCGAAGTCTGCCAGCTTCAGGGTGGTGGAGGCTTCCAGGCCCATGCGGTAACCGCCCCAGGGGTCATCGCCGTAGCCGAGCAGTTTGGCGTCCAGAGTGACCGGTTTAGTGACACCGTGCAGGGTGAAATCGCCGGTGATTTTTGCGGTTTTTTCGCCGGTCTTTTCAATCTTGGTGCTCTTGAAGGTGGCGGTGGGGTACTCGTCCACGTCCAGGAAGTCATCCCCGCGCAAATGCTTGTCACGCTCGGCGTGGTTGCTGTCCAGGCTGGCGACCTGAATGGTGGCCTGCACGCTGCTGTTTTCCGGGTTGTCCGCGTCCACGGTGAAGCTGCCGTCGAAATCGTTGAAGCGGCCGTACAACCAGCTGTAGCCCAGGTGGGAAATCTTGAACATGACAAACTGGTGAGCGCCCTTTTTATCAAACGCATAGGTGCCGCCGGGTTTATCGGCAAAGGCCATGCTGCTGAGCAGCAGTGCCAGGGCGGGAATGGTGATTTTCTTTGCTAGCGTCAACATAAGCATCGAACTCCGTTTGGATTAAAGGTTGTCAGGAAAGGTTGTCTGGGTCACGGGGCGCTTTGCCCAGCATGCGGCGCAAGGTGTCGTCCCGATCAAGAAAGTGGTGTTTGAGCGCGGCCAGGGCATGCACGCCGGCGAGGATGATGATCGCCCAGGTGGCAATCTCGTGGATGTCTCCGGCAAGATCTTCCAGGCCCTTCTGGTCGCCGGTCATAGAGGGTACGGCAAACCAGTTGAACACATCGATGGCAGACCCGTCGGCGCTGGTGATCAGATAGCCGCTGATCATGGCGGTGAAGAGCAACAGGTACAGAGCCCAGTGGGTCAGGTGGGCGCTGATTCTTTCCCAGGGCTGATGGGTGGGCAGGGCTTTCGGGGGTGGAGAAACCAGCCGCCACAGTAGCCGGACGCCCATCACCAGAAACAGCAGGATGCCCACGCTGCGATGAAGATGCGGTGCACTGCGGTACCAGTCGTGGTAGTAGGTCAGGTCGACCATGTAAAGCCCCAGCGCAAACATGCCCACCACCGTCATCGCCACCAGCCAATGCAGAGCGATGGTGATGATGCCGAAGCGTTGTGAGTCGTTGCGCAGTTGCATCCCTGTACCCTACCCGATCTTCCTGATGATTGGAGTGTTGCCCGCTAGCCGGGTTCCGCCCTTTACAAAACTTACCGTTACCGGCGACGGCTTTGCCATCCTCACCTTGGCGGGGTGTTACTGCCATCCCAAAAAACTGAACGGTTTGATCACCTGGCCTGAAGGTTTGTCGGGTCATGGCCTTTATTCTTTTCCCGGCAGGCGCCATGCTTGCAGGGCGAACGTCGGATATCGCCATACACAGAGCAGGAGAGCCCCTTGAGCTGGGACGAGCAACAACTACAGACACATCTGGAAACCATGGCCAAAGCCATCACCGAACAATACGGTGATTCGTCGCCGTTGCTGGTGGGGATCGAGTCCGGCGGCGCCTGGGTGGCCCAGGCATTGAACGAGAAGCTGGCCAAGCCGCTGCCAATGGGCACCCTGAACCCGGCGTTCTACCGGGATGACTTCGATACCCGGGGGCTGAAAAGTACCGTGTCTCCCTCGAAGCTGCCCCTGGAGGTGGATGGCCAGCATATTCTGCTGGTGGACGATGTGCTGATGACTGGCCGCACCATCCGTGCCGCCATGAACGAACTGTTCGATTTCGGTCGCCCGGCGTCGATTGCCCTGGTGGTGTTATTCGATATTGGTCACCGGCAATTGCCAATTCGTGCCGATATCTGTGGTGAAACTTTGGCATTGCCCCCCCATCAGCGGGTAGAATTACGCGGGCCCTCTCCGTTGGTTGCCGAGATTCGCAATCTGGTGGTTGAGGATGAAACAGAGACAAGGTCTTAAGAATGACGCCGACGCTTGCGCCATCCTCCCGCGTACAACTTACCGAAGACGGTAAGCTTCGCCATTTTCTGACTACCGAGCACCTGCCCCGCTCTCTCCTTGAAGACATTCTGGATACCGCCGCCAGCTTTGTGGACGTGGGCGGCCGGTCGATCAAGAAGGTACCGCTGCTGCGCGGCAAGACAGTGGTCAACCTGTTCTTCGAGTCCAGCACCCGCACCCGCAGTACCTTCGAGCTGGCTGCCCAGCGACTGAGCGCCGATGTGCTCAACCTGGATATTGCCAAATCCGCTACCAGCAAGGGTGAAACCCTGCTCGATACCCTGCGTAATCTGGAAGCCATGGCGGCGGACATGTTCGTGGTGCGTCATCAGGATTCCGGCGCCCCCTTCTTTATCGCCAATGAAGTGACCCCCAATGTGGCGGTGATCAATGCCGGTGACGGGCGCCATGCCCACCCCACCCAGGCGATGCTCGACATGTACACCATCCGCCACTACAAGGGCGGCTTCGAGGGCCTGAAAGTGGCCATCGTCGGTGACATCCTGCACTCGCGGGTGGCGCGCTCCCAGATCCATGCCCTGAACATTCTTGGCGCCGATGAAGTGCGACTGATCGGCCCGAAAACCCTGTTGCCGGTAGAGGCAGAATCCCTGGGGGCGACGGTGTTCACCGACATGGCCCTGGGCCTGAAAGACGTGGATGTGGTGATCATGCTGCGCCTGCAGAAGGAGCGCATGGATTCTGCCCTGCTGCCCAGTGAGGGAGAGTTCTTCCGCCTCTACGGGCTCAACAACGACAAGCTGCAACTGGCCAAACCGGATGCCATTGTCATGCATCCCGGGCCCATCAACCGGGGAGTGGAAATCGCTTCGGAAGTGGCCGACGGGCCCCGTTCGGTGATTCTCAACCAGGTGACCTTCGGTATTGCGGTGCGCATGGCGGTCATGTCCATGGCCATCAGCGGCCAGGAAAGCAGCGCCCATGGCCGCACGGGAGGTGAGCGTGGCCAGTAAGAAAGCCAATATCCTGATTCGCAAGGGCCGGGTTATCGATCCGGCCAGTGGCCGTGACGAAATCGCCGACCTGTTGATCGAAAACGGCCGCCTGGTGCGCATCGGCGCCAGCCTGGATGCGCCCGGCGCAGACATCGTGGAAGCGGAAGGTCACTGGGTGCTGCCCGGGCTGGTGGATGCCTGCGTGCACCTGTCTTTGCCGGGCAGCGGTCGCAGCGGCGATATCGCCAGTGAAACCCGCGCCGCCGCCGCCGGTGGCATCACCCACCTGGTGGCCCAGCCGGATTGTGGCCCGGTGGACTCCACCGCCGTGGTGCGGCTGATTCGCGAGCAGGCCGGCCAGGCCGGGTTTGCGCGGATCATGCCGATTGCTGCCATGACTCAGGGACTGGCCGGCGATCAGCTGGCGGAAATGTCCACCCTGGCCAGGGCGGGTTGTATCGCGGTGGGTAATGCGGGGCGCAAGGTGGCGAGTGCCCTGGTGCTCAAGCGGTCCCTGGAATACGCCTCCACCTTTGATTTGCCGGTGATGTTTCGGCCCCAGGATTCGGCGTTGAGCGCCGGTGGCTGTGCCCACGAAGGCGCAGTGGCCACCCGCCTGGGGCTGCCGGGAATTCCGGCGGTGGCGGAAAGTGTGGATCTGTCCCGGGACTTGCTGCTGGTGGAAGTCACCGGCGTGCGCGCCCATTTCCAGCAGATTTCCTGCGCCGCCTCCCTGCGCCTGCTGCGCGCGGCCAAGCGTCGCGGTTTGCCGGTGACGGCGGATGTGAGTATCCAGCACCTGCTGCTGGATGAGTCGGCCCTGGAAGGGTTCAACAGTCACTGCCATGTGATTCCGCCGCTGCGCAGTGCGGCCGATCGCGAGGCCCTGCTGGAGGCGGTGGCCGACGGCACCATCGATGCCATCTGCTCCCAGCACACCCCCATCGGCTCCTCCAGCAAGGCGGCCCCCTTCCCGGCCACCAAGCCGGGCATGGCCGGGCTGGATACCCTGCTCGGCCTGGTGCTGCAACTGGTGAACGACGGCAAGCTGGAACTGCCGCGCGCCCTGGATGCCATCACCGCCGCCCCGGCACGCTGCCTGGGACTTCAGGCCGGCCAACTGGAAACTGGCCGCCCGGCCAGCCTCTGCGTGCTGGATGCCGAGGCCGATAAAGACTACGCAGAACACTGGCTGTCCGCCGGCAACAACTCCCCCTGGCGGCGCGCGGTGCTCAAGGGCAACGTGAAGCTGACGGTGTGTCAGGGGAAAGTGAGTTGGCTAACGGACTGATTTAGTGAACAGTTAACAGTGAACAGTTAACAGTGAATAGTTAACAGTGAATAGTTAACAGTTCGCGGGATGGGTTCTTTGTTCCTTAACGCATGAGGCCGCGCCTGAAACCAGGGCGCGGCCTCATGCGTTTCAGTGCTCAGATGCCTGTGGGCGCGAGCTGTTAACTATTCACTGTTAACTGTTCACTGTTAACTATTCACTGTTCACTGATCTGAAACACCTCCGCCCGCAACGCCTCCTCCCCAACGACCCCCGGTGCCAGCCGCCAGCGTCCCTGCGTATCTTCAAACACCAGTGCCGGGGTGCCCTGCAGGCCCAGGCCGATCATCAGGGCGGTGTTGTTGTGGATCTGGCTGCGGATGGCGTCGGGGACCCGCTCCAGCGGGCGGATGCCGCCGTCGTCAAAGTGGCCTTCGTGCTCGGCCAGTGCCGCTGCCGGGTCCGGTGCGGCAAGGATGGCGCCACCCTGGGTAAAGCTGCGCTTGGGGTGGATCATACCGACGATGATATGGCGCACCTGCAGGGTGTTATCAGGGTCGTTCACCAGTGGCTGCATGTTTTCCCATAGCACGGCGCAGTAGGGGCAGGCCATGTCGGTGAACACATAGGCCACCCGTTGCGGGTCTTCGGCTCCTTCGGCCACCCAACTGCTGCTTTCCAGCCGGGCGAGCAGGCTGTCCATATCAGCTTGTTCGCCAAGGACGGACAGTGGTAGCAGCAGGGTGACCAGCAGGGTGAGCATTCTCATGGGAGAGGATCATCCAGGTGAGAGGTGAGGAAGTGATGCAGGCTGGCCCGGGACAGGGGGCCAAAGTGACGGGCCAGTTCGTTGCCGTCGCCATCAAGCAGCAGGGTCAGCGGCAGGCCACCGTTGCCGGCATGTTGACCCAGTGCCATCGATGGGTCCAGCAGCGGCAGATCAAAATGAAGGTCGGCCTGAATCAGGTAATCCCGCACGGCCCGGGCGGTTTCCCCCTGATTGGCCAGCACGAAGCGAACGTTGGGGTAGCGCGACTGGGCGCTGGCCAGCACCGGCATTTCCCGTCGGCAAGGTGGGCACCAGGTGGCCCACAGATTGATCAGGGTCGGCCCCTGTGCCACTTGCGTGAGGGGTATGGGCGTGCCCTGCAGGTTTTCCAGAGTGATGTCCGGCATGGGGACGGGGTCGGGTGTCATGGCGCGCAGGGTGGCCAGGGAAATGGCCAGCGCCATGATTGCCGCTGCGGTGCTGGACAGCAATGCCAGCCGCAGGGCCGGTCGACGCCATAGGCACAGGATTGCCACCGGCAGGGCCGCCAGGGCCCCGGGCCACCACCAGCCGCCATCACGAATATCCAGCATGGCCAACAGGCCGGAATACTGCTCAGGATAACGCAACACAAAGGCCAGGCGGGCGCCAGCCAGGGCCGACAGAGTGATCAGCCATAGCCACTTTTCTATTGGCTTGCCGCGCCACTGCCACCAGAGGCTGGCCAGTACGGCGGTGGAAAAGGTAATCAGGGCAACAACAGTGCCCGCTGGCAGCGCCAGCGGGCCGATCAGAATGGCGTCCAAAGGGGGAGGTCCTTCTACCTGCAGTATGCGTCGTCCAGTCAGCCGGGATAGCGCTGGAACATCTCATACACCGCCTTCTGAATGTGCTCGCTACGTCGTTCGCTGCGCATGTCGTCGTAGAGGCGGTCGCGACTGGTGGCCTGCCAGACCACATTGTTGGTGGCCGGATCGATCATCTGTACCACCAGTTTATATTCTTCCGTGATATCGCCTTCCACCGGGGTGGTGGTGCCTATGCCCACATTGTTGCGGCTGAAGCCGAAACCGAACTGCACCACGGAGCCGTCGTAGCGCTGTTCACGTTTGAAGAAATGTTTGACGTGCACATCGGCTTGCCCGGAGGCGCTGGCGGTCAGCCCCTTTTCAGCAAGGGCAGTTTTCAGGGCAGCGCGGGCCCGTTGGTCGTCCAGCTCTCTGGGCTGGTCCTCGTTCTGTTCCACGAAGGCATAGCTGCGGTACTGATTCAGTTTGGCGTCTTCCTGGCTGTCGATGACCACCGGGCTGACGCAGGCGCCAAGAAACAAACAGAGTGAAAGGAAAAACCAGCGCATGGCTCTTCTCCCGGTTGCGGTAAATGTCCCCTAGTATCACAGGGGAACGGCACGATACCGTGAACGATCAGCCCCGGCAGAGATTAGCCGGGGTGACAGGTATGACCGTTTCGCGGGCGAAGGGTTCAGTGATCAGGCCGGCAGGGCCTGTTCCAGTCGCGACCACAGGCCGGTTTCGTTGGCGGCCTCGCGGAAGGCCTGCTGGTCCTGAGGATTCTGCCGCTGATAGATGCGACCGATGTCGCGGAGCATGTCCTGGGCGTCCACCACGCTGACGGCGGTGGCGATGGCCTGCCAGCCGTTGCGGGTATCACGGGCGGCATCCAGAAATGCCTGTAACAGGTCGCCGCCGTCGCGCAGGCTGATTTCCACCACTGTCTGCAAACCTTCACGGTGAAAGCGGCGAGCGAAATCCAGCAGCAAGTCGGTCTTGCCGAGTTTGGCTGCGTTACGCATCAGGGCTTCTATCACAGAAGGGTTATGGGTGCTTGGCAGCCGTGCCAGCATGTTGCGCTCATCATCACCGAGGAATTGTGCCAGGTCCAGAATCAGATCCCATTGACCGCTCTGATGGGCTGCCTGCACCACGGCTTCCGCTACCTCTTCGCCCTGGCGCAGGGCGGTATGGGCGACCACTTCCCGATAGTCGCGCTGCATGGCCTTGACCAGGGGCAGGGTTTCTTCCAGTAGGTTCTTGCTGACGGCGGCATTCACCAGATCGGTGATGACGGCGCTGTTGCGCAGGGAAGGCAGATTGACGATTTTGCGATGGTAGCGGGGGTTGATGACGGACAGTGCGCGCAGCACCGGACCCCACAATTGCTGGCGGTGGGCCACATCGACCAGGGAATCCAGGGTGCGTTCGTCTTGCTCGGCCATGATGTTGCCCAGCCGGCTTTTCAGCTCCCCTTCCACATGGTCTATCACCCAGATGGCCTTGGGCCACAGGTCAACATTTTCGGTGCCGGAACGCACGATTCTGGCCAGCCGACTGTTGTCGATCATGCGGATTACATTGCTGAGCTGGGTAGTGTTTTCCATGTAGAAGGCAATGGTCAGCAGTGCACCATCATCTTTTACCGCGTTGACCACTTCGCGAATGGAAGGGGCGGAAAGTGCATCGGCAAAACGACCCAGCAGCAGGAATTGTTTTTCCTGAATCTGTTTCAGTGCCACTTCGCGGATCACTTCCGCAGGGAGTCGCCGAATGATTTCTCGAATCTTACGCGGGTCTGCCTGGGCGGCGATCTCGCCAAGAAAATCAGGGGTCAGTCGTCGCGCAACTTTTACCGCGAAGTAGGGATCCATTTCGCCGACCAGACGGGCGGCCATTTTTGCACCGATGGCGTAAGCCAGTTTTGCCAGTTGCTTGATGGAGAGCCAGCGGGTCCAGCTTGCCAGGTGCTGGAAACCTTTGCGGTGCTGGTTGTAAATCTCCTGTTCGATATGTTCGCGCAACTCGCGCAGGCTGCCAGCGCCGGCATCGACCAGGGCTTGCCAGGTGGTGTCGTCGAGGGTCAGGTACTGGGCAAGCTTTTCCAGCTCAATCTGGATTTCCAGGTTCGGTGTCAGGTCGTTCATGTGAGCATCCTTGGTGCGGGAATTAGCGAAGCGCGCTGCGGGCAATGCTGCGCAGCCACAGAGGCAAGGCCTGAATGCCGCTATCGATGGCTTTCTCCAGGCGACCCTTTTCGCTTTCCAGATAGTCATCTACTGCCTGGTCAAGATCCCGGGTAACCGGTTCCGGCAGGTAGGAAAGAAACCCTACACGCTGATGCATACGTTCAATGGCGTCCTTGTTATTCATGATCGATCCTGTTTTGGGTGTGCCGTTATGAGGTGTGCCGGAATCGTAAAATTGCAGCTGAAAAATCGATTCGGGAAAACACCGTCATTGCACTGTATCAAACGAGCGCAAACAGAAAGTACACATAACATTAAGCGACTGTGGGATTTTTGTATCGACATTCTTGCCAGCATTGTTGACCCCTCTAAACAGTGATACTTAATGACCCTGTAAAAGACGGAATCGATAGCTTCGAAAAGTCGAAGCTGCCACGGAGGCGATGTTGGCTGAACAAAAAATGCAGAAAAGAAAGCCGGCCACAACACCCTGGGCCGGACGTCTTGTCCGGCAAATGCGGCAGGCTGTGGCGCGTGCCCCAGGCGGTCACTATGTGCTGGACCAGGCGCGTGCCGTCGAGGATGTGTTGTTCGAAGATTTGCAGCTGCGCCTGGGCGGCATGGACAGCCATCACTACCTGCCGGGGCCGGTGGAGACATCATCCGGTGAGGGTGAAGGGCGTGATAAATCCTTGCAGTCACGGTTTGCTGCGCTGGCTGACCAGTCTCTGGAGCAGACTCCGGACAGCGCCACGTCGAGGGTTTATGGCCGTATCATCAACCAGTTGCTCCCCGACGAAGTGAGGATTCTCACGGCCATGTCGGACGGCTCTGATATTGCCATCAGTCATTTGCTGGCACGCGGTGGCCGTTTCAAAAACAGTGAGCACAGGGTGATCGCATTTCTGAGCCGGGTGGGCAATGAAAGTGGTGTGATGCTGGCGGATGCAGTACCTCATTACCTCGCGCATTTGTTTTCTCTTGGGCTGCTCGATGGCGGCCCGGAGGACAGTTCCCAGACAGCAAAATACGAAGCCATCGAGAATGGTTCGGAGGTGCGTGCTGCCTGCGAACAGATGCGTAAAGGATCCCGGCTTCGGCCAGTCTTTATTCGCGAAACCGCACACCTTTCAGCTTTCGGCAAGGCATTCTGGGCGGCCTGCTCCGGATAATAATCTGTACTGAAGTGTAAGGAGTTATTCAGAGACTCCTCAAAAAGAACGAAAAGCGAGGCCACATGGAAGCGTATATCAACGAGTTTGCCGATAACATCTGGCTGTATTTATCCATGCCATTGATCAGTGCCGTGGTGGGTTATGCCACCAATGTGATTGCGATCAAGATGATGTTTTATCCAGTAGAATTTTTTGGCAAACCCCCTTTTCTGGGCTGGCAAGGCATCATTCCTCGCCGGGCTGCGAAGATGGCTGCCATTTCTGTAGACACCATCACCACCTACCTGATTACCCAGGAAGAAATTTTTGACCGCCTTGATCCGGAACGGATAGCCAGTGAGCTGGAGCCGCCCCTTAATGGCATGATCGAAGACGTGGTGGATTCCATCATGGGTCAGCATGAGCCCGGTTTGTGGGAATCCATGCCGGAAATGGTGAAGAAGCAGGTCTATAAACGGGTAAAGAAAGAAGCGCCGGGCCTTATTTCCGACATCATGAAACAGATCAAGATCAACATTGCACAGATGTACGATCTCAAAGATATGGTGATCACCAACCTGACCAAGGACAAGGATCTGCTTAACCGCATTTTTCAGGAAGTGGGTGCGGCGGAATTCAAGTTTATCGGTCGCTCCGGGCTCTACTTTGGCGGTATTTTCGGTACCTTCCAGATGATTACCTGGGTTTTCTACAAGGGCTCCTGGTTGCTGCCGGTTTTCGGTCTGGCGGTGGGCTATGCCACCAACTGGATTGCCCTGCAAATGATCTTCAACCCCAAGGAATTGATGCGTTTGGGCCCGTTCAATGTGCAGGGCCTGTTCATGAAACGTCAGGATGAAGTGGCCCGCGATTACGGTCGTCTGGTGTCTTCCTATGTGCTGACCCCGGCCAATATTATTGAAGGCATTCTCAAGGGACCTTACTCCGACAAGGTGTTTGCCATGATCGGCAAGCATGTGCAGAAAGCGGTGGATGAGCAGACCAGTTTTGCCAAGCCCTTTGTTACCTTTGCCGTGGGGACACAGAACTATCGGGATATGAAGGAATCCGCTGTATCAGAGCTGGTCAGCCGATTGCCGGACACGCTCAAGCATATTGAAAACTATGCCAACGATGCGCTCGATCTGGAAAACACTCTCTCCACCCGTTTGCAGAGTCTCAAACCCGAAGAGTTTGAAGGTATGTTGCGCCCGGCTTTCGAACAGGATGAATGGATACTGATTGCAGTGGGGGCATTCCTTGGCTTCCTGGTTGGTGTGTTCCAGTTGCTGGTGATGTTCTCTTGATGTTGTCCTGGAGTGGTGCATGTCTACGCTAATGGTGATCTGGATCCTGTTGTGTGCGCTTTGCTTCGGCGCTGGCCTGGTGTGGTCATGGCGACGGGCGCGGCGACGTTTGCGCGTGCGTATGGAGCAGGCGGTGGATGAGGAAATCCGTCAGCAAATCAAACAGGAAGTGTTGCGCCATTTGCAGGATGGCCCGATCCACGATAATCGTCAGGCGGAGCGCTGATCCATGCAGATTACCATTCGCAAATCGTTTGTGATCGGTGCTGGTGTACTGTTGATCATTGCCCTTGCTGTTGGTGCCTACCTGGCCTGGTGGGTGTGGAAGAATCTGGGGGCGGAATTGTTGCTGCGCGATCAGCAGGCCAGTGTCGTCGTGCCCAAACCCATGTCCGTGGGTATCGATATTCTCGACGACCTGGACATCATGATCGACACGGTCATCGACACCACGGTGCCGATCGATCAGACCCTGACTCTGCCCGTCAAGGAAACCCTGGACGTGCAGGTGGGATTCGATAATGCGGTACCCATCAAGATGAATGTGCCGTTGAAGGACACTATCAAGCTGGACCAGATCATTCCGGTGGACGGGGAAGTCCGTGCGCGGGTGCTGGGTAAGTGGATCACTGTGCCGATCAAGGGCGAGTTGCCCGTGAAAGCGGATGTGCCCATCGATGTGAATGTGCCGGTGGATCAGCTGGTCAAACTGCAATTCAACGCTCCGGCAAAAGTAGACATTCTCGAAGACCTGTCGGTACCGCTGAAGGCGAATATCAAGACATCGATTCCCCTGAAGAGCGCCATGCAGGTGCCGGTGCGCTCCAGGTTACGGGCCAGCGCCACCATTCTGGAGCCGGCGGATGCACTGATTGCGGAAATGGATTTGAAGTTGCCTCTGCGGGAAGTGGGGCTGTCATTCAGCGATGGAGATGACGCCAAGGCGAGCGACGAGGCTGGGATAACGGCGCCGGACGGGGAGCAGCCCTGATGGGGCGCTGGATTCTGTGGGGCTGGGTGGCCCTGGCTGTGATTGTGGTGGGGCTGGTGTTGGGATTTGTGCTCTACACCCGCATTGTTATCGGCATCGGCCTGCAGGACCAGCATGCGCTGCTGCATCTGCCGGAAACCCTGATTGTGCAGACTCGCGCCGAGGAAGAAGCGGCCATCACCCTGCGAGGTCGTGTGGAAGTAGATGTCCCCTTCAAGCACGATGCCCTGCCGCTACCATTGAAAGGCACCTACAAGGCCAATCTGGCCCTGGATACCATGGTGCCCCTGCGCATGACCATTGAGTATGAGGATGTGATTCCCATCGAGACCACGGTGGCTATCAAAGGCGACACCAAACTGATTTCCAAATGGCTGCCGCGCATGCCTATAGAAGGAGAGCTGCCCCTGAAGCTGGAGGTGCCGGTGTCATTGAAAGTGCCGGTGGATACGCAGATCCGTTTCGTTTACGACGGCCCGGTGCAGGTGGGTTTCAACCAGACCATCCACCCGCCGGTGGATACCGTTCTGCGTACGGCCATCAATCTTGATAAGGAAGTCAGTGCACCGATCACCAATGTGTTCGAGGCGCGGGTGGTGCCCGATAACCGGGCGCTGCCCATCATCCTTACCGACACCCGCCTGACACTGCCATTGCAGGATCTGAAGGTCCGGCCCATGGAATCACGGGTGCAACCGGATAAGTAGCCATGCCGGTCGCAACATTGCGGGAGCAGTGGAGCGGCTGCTCCCG
>UEXM01000175.1_pt1 | contig 70251 bp, 85 predicted proteins | sample 1796661 | NCBI WGS metagenome assembly UEXM01 (sample SAMEA4772469, study PRJEB27181) | metagenome | reverse complement strand
ATGGCTAGCAAGTTCCCTCGCTTTAACCCAGACGTGAATGTTATACCACATGCGGAGGTAGAGGAGAAGCTGGAGGACTGCACCCTATACATGGTGGTTGACCCTGCTGGCAGCAAGCCTTGGTTCATTACGTGGATTGGGGTGGATGCTACAGACACTTGGTATGTGTATCGTGAGTGGCCAGGAATCCTGTATGGCAAGTGGGCAGAGGAGAAGAACGGCAAGTGGGCAGCAGGAGAGGCGTGTCGCCAGCGGCTGGGCTATGGTGTTCGTGACTACGCGGAGGTTATACGCGAGCTTGAGGGGCAAGAGAAGATAATGACGCGCCTGATTGACCCTCGCATGGGAGCCAACAAATACAGCGCAGAGCACGGAGGTCAAAGCGATTACATTAGCGATCTAGAAAACCAAGGGCTAATTATGATTCCGGCTCCAGGCATCGACGAGGAGCCTGGTCTCCAGGCCATTCAAGACAAGCTTTCCTATAATCCGCAGAAGCCGATTGATGCCCAGAATCGCCCACACTTTTACATCTCTGACGAGCTAGAGAACACCATATCATCTATGCAGCACTATGATGGAAAAACACGGGACCATCCGTGGAAAGACCCAATTGACTGCCTGCGTTACGCGGCTGTCTATGGAATTGATTATGTTTCTAAAACCGGACTGCAAGCCACACGACCCAATAAAGGAGGATATTAATGAAAACGAAAATTACTAATTTAGCTAAAGACCTTGATGTCAGCGTAAATGACCTGCTTCATATTAAGGAAACAAAACTTATAGATGAGGACTGGAGCGGAAGGGGGAAGAATACTTGGTTTACGCAAGACGCTGTTAAGAAAATCTTTTTAGCCCTTGAGTTGCCAGAGTTTTCTCCAAGCGTAATATATGGAACTTATGTTCACGAAGCTCCTAACCCGCGTTGGGTTTATGCAAAGATTGACGGGGTGGACGGAAAGCGTCCGGTTCTTATTCCAAATAAACTTCGTGGTAAGCTAAAAGGTAAGAAATTTCCTATTAACGCTATTACCGACAATAAGGACACAACCTACAGGCATGCAGCACTTACCGGATATAACTTGTAATAGCAAGTGGGTTGACCAACAAATAGACAGGCTTCTTGGGTTTGAGGTTCTTTATCAAGAACTTACTGGGTATCCTGATCCAATTGCCCCTTCTGTAATTTGTGAAAAGATTGGGGCGCATCCCACATTTACCCACACTGCAATTTTGTCTTTTTCTAAAAAATTTAATAGTAAAACTTTATGAACACTAAGAGCCAAGAAAAGTCTCTTACGTTTGCCTCTAAGGAGCCAAATGTTATGGTCTTGCAAAAAGCGTGTGATGATACGCTTGTAGACCTAGAAGCATACTTTCAGCAATGCCGTCAGAGTTATGACGACCGCAACAACATCTGGCCTGGGAAGAACCGAGACCTTCGCAAGCATGGCTCTGATGCGTTCCCTTGGGATGGTGCTTCGGACTCCGAGGCGCACGTTATTGATTCCCGTATTAATAGCTATGTAGCGTTGCTTATTTCTTCTATGGTGAGGGCCAACATTCGTGCTTATCCCGTAGAGTTTGGGGACATGTCACGCGCCCGAGTGGTTAGCTCGTTCCTGAAGTGGATGGTGAGTAGCTACATTCCACGGTTCAAGAAAGAGATGGAGGCTTCGGCTAACCACCTACTGGAGCGCGGTATGGCCATCACTTATGTTGGGTGGCAGCGTGAAGATCGCACATACCTGCAACAGCTTGACCTTCAGCAGTTAGCTCAGGTTGACCCACAGCTTGCTGAAATGGTTATGGATGGGTCTGGGGACGACGAGCTTATTGCAATGATGCGTTCCGTCTATCCTTCGGTAACTGACGCTCGCGCCAAGAAAGCATTGAAGGACTTGCGGAAAAAAGGAGTGGCCGAAATTCCGGTTAGCCGTAGACAGGTTGATTGCCCTCTTGTTCAGTCCCTGACCCCCGATGGTGACTTCTTCTTTCCTTCCTACACTACTGATCCACAACGGGCTCCTTATTGTTTTTGGCGCACCTACTTTACGCCACAGGAGCTAAAGAATAAAGTGTCTACGGAAGGCTGGGATGCCGACTGGGTGGATTATGTCATTGAGCACTATCGCGGCGTAAATGTTGACACTATTGGCAATGACAATACCCATCGCAGCTCTGCGTTGTGGGACGACATGGGATATAATGCTGACGAGCTGATTGAGGTTATTTATGGCTATCAGCGGTTGATTGACCCTATTGATAACTCTGAAGGCATCTACTGCACGGTGTTCCATCGTGAGCTTTCGTCTAAGATTGAGGAAACAAAACCATACGCTAAGTTTGAGTTAATGAACGGCTACGAGGATTATCCCGTGGTAGTCACTCGTATTAGCGAAGCGTCTAAACGTCTTTACGATATTCAGAGCATGGCCGACGTTCTGCGTGGCATTCAGTGGCAGGTAAAGATTGAACGGGACAGCCGCATTGATCGCAACTCAATGGCTACGATGCCGCCGATTATGCACCCCGTTGGCAATGCTCCTAGCGACTGGGGGCCTGGCCGATTTGTTCCATATCGCCGTGGTGGAGAGTTTCAGTTTGGTCCACAGCCACAATACAACCCAGGCTCTATGGAGATGGAGCAAACGCTTCTAAAGGTTGCTGATGAGTTGGTTGGTCTTGGTCAGGCCGACCCAGCATCTTCCACTAAGCGGCAGTTTATTTTGGACAAGTTCTTGGCCCACGTTCAAGAGGTGATTAAAATGTCCTTTAAGTGCTACCAACGGTTTGGGCCAGACCAAGTGTTTTTCCGTGTCACCGGAGTTGTTGACCCAATGGAGTTTGATAAGGGTGATCCTGATGAAAACTACGACATTGTGATTGGTTACGATGTGCTTAATGCTGACCCCGAAACTCAAGAGTCAAAACTTAACCAGCTTGTTAGCTTGATTCAGCTTGACCGGAATGGGCGGATTAACCCAGACGCGCTTATTGATATTGCGGCAAATGCTATTGATCCTATTGCAGCAGACGCCGTATTGCAGCCTGTAGAAGAGGCCCAGCAGCAAATCGTGAAGTTTGTTACCGATGACCTAACTAAAATCTTTGCAGGCATTGAAATGCCTGCTAGACCAAATGGTGCTCAAATTGCATTGCAAGTCATCCAAGAATACACCCAACAGCCTGATGTTGATGAACGTCTACAAAATGATGAAGCGTTTTCAGCGCGTATTCAAAAGTATGCTGGTCAATATACCTTCCAGCAGCAGCAAGCGCAGAACGCGCAAATTGGCCGCGTTGGGACTACTCCTGCTGCTATGGGCGATGTTAACACTCAAAGCATGGGCGGTTGATATGCCTGATGTTGGCAACTACAATGAGGTAGCTAATCAGGCAAGCTCGCAGCAAAAGAAATTCTCTGAAGACCTGTATAAGCAAATTGCTCAACACGAAGGAGTTAGGCAATATGCTTATCTTGATAGTGAGAAAAAGCCTACTATTGGTATTGGCTTTAACCTATCACAGCCCCATAACCAGCGGATTATTAGGAAGATGGGTTATGACGTAAAAGACTTAGTTGACAAAAAGGTTCGTTTAACCGAGCCGGAAATTAAACGTCTTTATAATGAGTCTATTATCCAAGCATTTAACGATGCTCGTAAGTGGTTACCGAACTTTGATGAGCAGCCGTCTGACGTAAAGAAGGCTATAATTGATATGTCTTTCAATCTAGGTTTAACTAACCTAAGAACGTTTGAAAACACTAAAGCTGCTCTTATGGAAAAGGATTACAACGTAGCAGCGCGTGAAATGCTTGATAGCAAGTGGGCCCGTCAGGTAAAGGGACGCGCACTCAACCTTGCTTCAATGGTTCGTAAATACGCTCAATAATGTCACTAGAACAATCATTAGATCATCTTTCCCACGTTTCTCAGTTTGCAGACTTTCTGCAATCAATTAAAGATGAGCGTGAATCCTGCATTTCTGCACTATTTGATGCAGAAACTGAAAAGGTTCAGCAAATCTCTGGGCAGATTCTGGCATACGACCAGATCCTTAAAATGTCTAACGCCGAAAGTATACTGTTTCGGCACGCGGAAAAGACGCACTAAATACTTTTTAATACATGCGCTGGAGGATTTCTCCGTGAGTATTGAAAAATAGGATGCTCTTTAATCACCAGCTCCCCAAAAGGGTATAGCTTTGCGTGGTGCTCGTTGTTTTTAATTTTAACGCGATCCATTGTTTTGGCTACGCTCCAATGTTCTGGAGCGGTCCAGTCGTGGGGTGATTGTTTTGGGTTATTAGAACTCATAAATAAAAGTATTATTTTTTTGTTTTTTTGTAAAGCAATAAAAATGACTGTTATAATGTCATTATCGCAAATCGCTCAGGCGTATAAAGAGAGCGTTGATAACTATGTCTAATGAAGTCCTAACACCCAACGCTGCGGGTGAACCAAGTCCAGCGGAACAGTCAGATAATCTTGCGTTTGGAATGTATGCACTCCATCGCAAAGGTGGTGATGGAAAACCTTCTGGTGAACCTAAAGTGTTTACTAAGGAGATTAATACAGAACCCCAAGAATCGGAAGTTAAGGCAGAACAGGTGGAGGAGGAAACTGCTCCAGAACCTCAAGACGAATCTAACGCGGAAATCGTCAACGAGGATCAGCCTGAAAGCCAAGACGAAGAGGAAGTTCTTTCTAAGAGCGAGATCGACCTAGAATCCATGTCAGAGGCCGAGCTTCGTGAACTAGCCGAAAAGCTAGGGAGCCGAGCAGTAGCTAGATTTGGTGAGCTTACCGCAAAGCGTAAGCAAGCCGAGGAACAGCTTAATGCCTTGAAGCAGGAAATGCAAAGTCGTGAAAGCCAAAAAGATCCCTTGGAAGTTAAGAAGGTTGAAAACAACCCCTTTTCTGACATCAATTCCGTTGAAGATTTGCAGGCAAAAGCCCGCGAAATTGACGAAGCTATTGAATGGGCAGAAGATGTTTTGTGGAATAATGACCATCTGGCAGCAGATGATGTTGTTGCACAAAATGGCGACCAAGAGATTACAAAGGCTCAGGTGCGAAAGGTTTTGCGAGATTCCCAAAAATCCCGTAAGACGTTTTTGCCTGCACGATTGCAGGATTTACAGGCTAAAGAGCAACGCCTTAATATGAAGGCGCAGTTTTCTGAAGCTGTTAAGTCCGAGCTTTCTTGGATTGATGGAGAGGACAATGATGTGCGAAAGCAGTTTGAATCCCTTCGCGAAAGCCCCTTGATTAAAGAGGCTGTAGAGAAGGTGCCTGATTTGGAACCGTATATGGAATATATGATAGCTCACGCTGCTAATTCCATTTATAATCGGAAGCCAGTTAATCAGCCAAAGCCTAGCGCAAGAATCACTCCTCCGTCTATCTCGATTAGTTCCACTGCTCAAAGCGAGCAGCCAGAACCTCGCACTGCTAAGGCAGTGAAAGACGTCCAACAACGATTCTCAACTTCAGGTGCTACACAGGACTTTATAGCTCTCCGCACTCTTCAACACTCTAAGCGTAAATAATTTTACTTTATAATCATGGCCTTTTCTAATACCTACGATACTACCAATCCAGGGTCCGGCGTCTCCAATCGTGAAGACCTCACCGACATCCTGACCATCCTCGCTCCCGAGGAAACTCCTGTTCTTTCGTCTGCTCCCAAAAGCAAGGCAACCGCCACCTTCGTTGAGTGGACGGTTGATTCGCTGGCTGCTCCTGTTACCACGGGTGTTGCCGAGGGTTCTGACGTTTCCTCCTTCACCGACAAGTTTAGTGGCCGCGCTCGTCTCGGCAACTATGTGCAAAAGTTCCGCCGTGACTTCATGGTTTCGGACCTGCAAGATGCCGTTGAGTCCGTTGGACCGGCTAAGATTGCTGAGGCCGAAGCTAAGTCTGCTCGTGAACTGAAGCGTGACGTGGAGGCCACCCTCTGCTCCACCAATGATCGCACGGCTGAAGATGGTGCTGGCACTGTTTATGGTCTGCGCGGCCTTGGTGACTGGATTGATTCGGCTGGTCCGACTGACGTTCCTGCCGATTACCGCACCCCTGCGGATTCCATCCACAGCACGGGTGCTCTGACCGAAGGCGGCTTTAACGACCTTATCACGTCCATCTACCGAGTGACTGGCAGCACCAACAACCTTACCTTGGTTGCTGACACTGCTCTTCGTCGGGTTATTGCTGACTATGCTCGCACCTCTGGATCGACCAACGCGGTTTACCGTCAGGTTACCCAATCTGCTGATTCCAAGACCATCAAACTCTCTGTTGAGATGTATGAGTCTGATCACGGTATGGTGAGCATTGTTAACATGAACCCTGACTGCTCCCCTGACACGACGAACAAAGACACGGGTTACCTCATTAATCCTGACTACTACGGCGTTGCCGAGTTGATCGGTCTTGGTTCGACCCGCCTTCCGAATCAAGGTGGCGGTGAGCGTGGTTACGTTGACACGACCTTGTCCCTGTTGGTCAAGCACCCTGGTGCTCACGGTAAGATTACCGCTATTGCGTAAATCTAACTACTAGACTTACATGTTATAATGGGGCTATCCTTCGGGGTAGCCCTATTATTATGCACTTAATTACGTCATTCCCTAAGTATCACGACGGAGAAGTTAATCGCGCTTTGATGCGTGAGCTTACTACTGGGCTAGAGTTTAAGAAAGAAATTGAACGGTCAAAGGAAGCGCAAGCGGCTGAACAGGCAAAGGATTTGGTGAATCAAAAGGAAGTGCCTGGGCTTGGTCGCTGTATTGGTGTGATCCCCGAGTGGGAGTTTTTCCGTATGCAGCAAAAATATGGGCATAAAGAGGTTCATTCTAAGGAGTTTATGAAGTATTACCAAAAGAAGTTCCCACATCTTTCTCCTAACAAGATATGACCAATCGGACGTATAGTGATCTCTACTCCTTAATTAGCTCGCTTTCTGGGGTAAGCAACTTTAACCCTAGCGAAAAAGGAAGCATCCTTAACTTTGTTAATCGTAGAGCTTATCAGGCTTATCGACAGAACAAAGTTTGGCCGCGTTATATTGTTGGGGCACAAGCACGGCCAGCGGTTGGTAATGTTATTTCTACGACATTTACCCCTGCTTCCAAAAACATTGCTGCTGCTTCCCGTGTAGATAAATTAGTTACAATTAGATGCACCGCGTCTGTTGATTTTGTAGAGGGAATGTATGTTACTGTTTCTGGATTAACTGGTTCTGTTGATCCAAATGGTAGCTATCAGGTTGTATCAGTAAGCACAGGATCAATCAATAACGATACGTTTACATATAATCTTGCAACGGGAACTGGTGTTGAAACTTACACGGGATCTGGGAGCGTGATTGCTAATAGCGTTCCTGAGATTGATAGCTTTAATCGTATTTGGAGCAGCAATCCACTAAACATTAACTCTGCTATTGAGTATGAGTTTTGGGTTGGTAGTGATGGTGCTAATGTAATTAATAACTATACGGACCTTGGCGGCTTTTGGGTGGGTTATTTGAAAAAGTGGGAAGGCCCATATTCGGATTCATCTACCAACATCCCGTCGGAGTTTTTTGAATATATAGCGCACGCAGCATATGCAGACTTCTTGCGTATGGACGGTCAGATTGACAAGGCCATTGCAGAAGAGAATGTGGCGCAGCAATACCTTTTGATAGAATTGGATAAAGCAGAAACCCAGAGAAACAATAACGCTTTATATCGTCGAATTTCAACTTACGTTTCTCGCCAATCACGTTAATACTATGCCTAATACCTTTTCAGTTAATCTTTATCCTGTCCCCACCGAAGGCGGCACAGATGAGCGTTTGACGGTTTCTACGGTTCCTATTGAGTTTACGTCAACTTGGTATGACGAAAACACCAAGTTTGTTTATGTTGATGTTCAAGGTGCCGATATTATGGTTACCTTTGATCGTTCCGTTCCTTCTGCGTCAAACGGACACAAGTTTGAGTCTGGATGGAAAGGCTTCTGGTCGGCCCGACAAGCAGATAGCGCAATTATGATTCGTGCTGGCGGAACGGACGCAGCCGTGCAGGCATCACCCTTTACTGTTTAATCTCATGCCTAACGCAAGAATTGTTAATACGCCTTCTCAGGCAATCCCCCAGAACACCACCACTCACCAACAGAACACAATTAGTTCTACGGCGGAGCAGGTCTTGGATTGGACCCTAAACTCTGGCACGACGCACGTGCTTGTTCAGGTTAATGATGCTGCGATTCGTGTAACGATGGATGGCACCACTGATCCTACCGCTTCATTGGGTTACCGTATGCCGCCAGGAAGCTCTGTTTATTGGACACGGGAAATGGTTTCCAAGGTTAAGGCCATTCGGGAAGCAAGCACGGATGCTGTGCTTGAAATGCAAGAGTTGAACTATTTGTAAAATGGACGTTTTTAAGACCCTGATTCTGGATACACCAGACTCCCTGGAAAATATTTCTGGCGTATTGCCCGTTGTTAACGGTGGAACAGGGGCTGACAATGCGTCTGATGCCCGTGTTAATTTGCTTCCTGATTATACGGGAAATGCAAATAAAGTGCTTTCTTTGAATGGCACGGCTACAGATGTGGAATGGACGTCTAATGGTGCTGGTGATGTAGTTGGACCAGCGTCATCTACGGATAATGCTGTTGCTCGTTTTGATAGCACAACCGGCAAGGTCATACAAAATTCTGGGGTTACAGTCAGTGATGCCAACCTGCTTACGGCAGATGCATTGTCGATTAACAACAACACGACTCTCGGTAGCAGCAATAGTGACACGGTGACGTTCAACGCTCGGATTGCATCTGAGTTTACGCCAGCCACCGACAACACCTACGACCTTGGTCGCACGGGCCACGAGTGGCGCAACCTCTACCTCGACGGCACGGCGAACATCGACTCGCTGGTTGCTGACACGGCAGACATTAACGGCGGGACGATTGACGGCACGACGATTGGGGCGACGACGCCGAGCACGGTGGCGGCGACGAGTCTGAGTGCAAGCACACAAGTTGATTTTTTCGGGCGTCTTTTTGGTCTAGACGTTTCAAACGAAACCCGCCTTTACGCTGGGTCGGCTGGTCTTTCGATTTACGACCACGTCGGCACAGGTCGCATACTCAATCTCACGCAGAGTAGCACCAAGGTTGGAGTCGTCGGAACTGGCGATGTCGCTACATTCACCTCCACTGGCCTCGGCATCGGATTGACGGCACCTGCCCCAGCCGGAACGGGGAAGTCAACTCTCGATGTAAATGGTCCTGTCCTTGCACGGGGAGGAGTTTCTCTTAATCAAACAAGTGCGGGCGGTCTCGATTTTAATAATAACGACTTCCGGATTCGTTCATGGGGCGCAACGGCTGGGACTGGGTCCATGTCGTTTCGCACAGGTGGAGGCGGCGGCTCACTTGACAGTGAAGCCATGCGAATCACCGCCGCAGGCAACGTCGGCGTGGGGACGACGGGACCGAGCACCAAGCTAAGCGTCCAAACTGCCACCAATGGCGGCATCGCGGTCAACGACGGAACGGTCAACGGCATCATTTACGGCAGCACCACGCTGACCAACTCGTTTGCTATCGGGACTACCACTAACCATCCGCTGATCTTCGGAACGAACAATTCGTTTCCGCAAATGACGCTCGCGACGAGCGGCAACGTCGGCGTGGGGACGTCTACACCTTCACGGTTGTTCACCGTAAGTGGCGCGACCACCGATTTTGTCGGACTGATTTCAAACTCAACAGCCAGCGGCAACGGATTAGAAATTAGTGCTGGTAGCAATTCGGGTGATCGAATCCTTGAGCTTAACGACAAGGATGGTGTCGAGAGAATGCGAGTTTTGGCTACTGGCGAGGTCGGCATTGGGATCACGGCACCGGCGGCACCCCTACACGTATTTAAAGGTTCTGTATCTGGTGCTACCGAATTGGCCCGATTCCAAGGAGGAAGCGGTTCTGAGAACTATCGGAACTTCATAAGTCTTTACACCACTAACCCAAGTTATTGGTGGGAGACCTCGCTCCAAGACCCAAGTGGAGGAGGATCACAAAATAACCTAACCTTTGTAGAGAACTCAGCAGGCACTCGAACCGAGAGAATGACGCTTAAATCTGGCGGCGACGCCATCTTCAGCGGAATGACAATGCCCACCGTTGGAGTCGGTGGGTTTGCGTGGGATAACGCCAGCAAATACGTCCGCTTCGGGAAGATGGGGGCTGGGGTGCAGACCCAAGCCATCTTTATAAGTGCCACGCAGACCTGCGGCACGATTACCACCAACCAGACCTCCACGGCATACAACACCTCTTCGGACTATCGTTTGAAGGAAAACGTGGTGCCAATGTCGGATTCGCTGCAACGCATCGGCAAGCTCAAGCCCAGCCGCTTCAACTTCATCTCTGATGACAAGAGGATCGTGGATGGATTTATCGCTCACGAAGTTCAAGAGGTCGTTCCGGAAGCAATATCCGGCGAAAAAAATGCAATGCGTGACGAGGAATACGAGGTCACTCCAGCGGTATTAGATGACGACGGAAACGAAGTCACTCCTGCCGTCATGGGCACTAGGTCGGTGCCAGAATACCAAGGAATCGACCAATCCAAGCTAGTGCCTCTGCTCGTCGGTGCACTACAGGAACTGACGGCCCGTCTTGAGGCATTGGAAAATAACTAATTTCAAACCCCGAAACCAAAATCCGAAACCAAATAAGTCATGCAAGACCGCGTGGATAAGTTCGTTGGAAGTTACAATCTCAAGGTCCACAATTTGGACCTCGATGAACGACCGTTCGAGCTGATCCACGCGATTCGCTTTGAGTCGTCTGGCGGCAGGATCATCACCGTGCCAGCAGGCTATCGAACCGACTTTGCGAGCGTGCCTCGCTTCTTTCATCGCATCGTTTCTCCGGTCGGGCGGCACGGAAAGGCAGCAATCGTGCACGACTGGCTTTGCGATGAGTCGCCCAAAACAACCGACTATCGGAAAGCTGCATCAATCTTCGGCGAAGCAATGGAAGCGCTGGGCGTCTCGCGCATTCGTCGCAAAATAATGGTCGCCGCTGTTGTAGTTGGCGGTCCGAAATTCAAACGCGGTGACAAATAATCATATTATGAAAGCAATCCAAAGCATTATCATTACCCTTTCAGCGATCACGTTCGCCGGATGCTCTGCCGTTCCGCGCTACGCAGCCGAGGAGGTGCATCAAACCATTGCAGCGCCGGGCTTCTCGTCGGAAATCCACGCAACCGGGATCGAGAAAACCACGCAGGACGACGGCAGTGTAGTCCGAAAGGCCGACTCGCTCACGCACACCACAACCATCTTAGGCTTTTCGCGAACTGCGAATTACAAAGGTGCGGAGCTTGAAACCATCAAAAAAGATTGATCCGCACGATGTCCGATTACGACCCGAACAGCACCGACGCAATGTTCTCTCGCATCTTGCAAAGGCTCGACACGATCAGCGCGACAACGGAGCGCACGGAAGAGCAAGCGAAGATCACTAACGGTCGCGTGACTAAGCTCGAAAATGAGAAATGGCGTCAGCGCGGCGTCGTTTCTGGGATCGCTGCTTGCGCAACTGTCGTCGGTCATTGGATCTGGCAGCGTCTCGGCTGACCGTCACCGCTTATGAAATCCCCACGCCGATTCGTCGTCGCATCTGACAACCACGGCGATCAATGCGATTCCACGTCCATCGCTGCGCTTGAAGCTCAGCCCTAACGGATCCGAGTTGCTTAATTCTGTGGGATTGTTCATACGTTTTGGATGAGCCCTCAAGAAGCACTACAAATCCTCGCTCAAGTTCAAATAAAGTTCGTTGGTTCCGGCCAAGATCACCAAGCCTTTTCCGCTGCGCGGGAAGTGCTGACCAATGTGGTGACCGATTCCAAAGTTCCCCAACCTGAGCCGAATCCTCCCAAGGATTCGAAGTAATCCAAAGAAAAACCCCCGCCCCTGCGGTAACAGGTGACGGGGGTAGAAAACCCGTTAGCGTCGTATTCTACTCGGACGTTTCCTCGCTATAGCCTTCTCTGGGTAACGGACGTAAATTAAGGCGGTTCTAGTGTCCAGCCTATACCTAGACCCCAGTATGGGCTGGAAATGGCCTAGAAATGGACAGGACCACGGCTTATGGGGCTCCTGCCAGATGGAGATGCAGCAGGAACAACGCATCCACCGCATCGTCCGAAGCGAACTGCTCGTCAGGCCAACGCATCTTGGCCGTCTCGATCATCTTCTTCTTGTTCGCAGCACCGCTACCAGTGGCGAACTTCTTGATAGTGGTCGGACTGTAGCCGATGCACTCGATGCCGTTTCGAGCAGCATGCATTAGCATCGTGGCACGGAAGCCACAGAAGGCCCATGCAGCACTGCTGCTCATCCACCTGCGGACTTCCTCGTAGACGATCAGCTCAGGCTTGTAGTCCCTGATGCGATTGGCAATCCAGTGGTCGAACTGGGCGAAGGGCAGCCCAGCATGCTTCGGGTCTGCCTTCTTGGTGCCGAGCTTGAAGCTCTGGGCTCCATGATCCACGACACCGTTGGCAATGAAGGCCCACCCCGTGGTGGTTGCTAAGTCGAGGCTCAGGATCTTGGCCTGTGTGTTGGTGTGATTCATAAGAATATCATTTGCTCAGTTGTTGTTGTTGGTGCCTGAGCAGGACGCGCAGGCTTTAGAGTTGGAGCAGGAGCCACAGCAGGCGCAGGAGGATCATCGACAGCACGATGAAACTCAGCCCGATCAGCAGGCACTCCATTCGGTGGGTGATCCTCATTCCAAATGGTGGTGACCTCCAACCCACTGGGCAAGGCAACCACGCCATGCTGGTCGAGCATGTCCACCTTCACGGTCTTGCCTGACCTGCCACGGACGGTGACATGGCGACGGTCATGGGTTTTCACCACCGTGCCGCTCACCCGCTTCCCGTTCAGGTCAAACCGGATCAGCTTCCCATCGTGATCGTAGGTCACCGTCCTCCCTTGTTGATGATCCTCGCCATCTCGCGCAGGGTGGTCTTCAGGAAGTGCTTGCGCACCGCAAGCAGGTGCTTGCAGCTGGTCTTGCGGGTGAACAACTCCTCCCCCTGCTGGATGGCTTGGTTCCTTCGGGTGATGAAGTCAGCGCAGGAGCAAGACCCATTGCCCTCGTTCTCCGAAAGATCGACCACGTAGGTCATGTTGCGGGTGCTGCTCGATGCCCAGTAGCGCAGAGGTTCATGCTGAATCTCCTTTATTTTCATATTAGAAGCTCTCCTCGTCTTTGTCAGGCTGCACGAAGGGGATCACTCTGCCCACCTGCCGAATGCGCCTGAGCAGGGCCTCAATGCGCTCCCTGTCGGCCTTCGTGGCGTTCTCCCACTTGTCACTAGCTTGCTTGTAGGCTTCGCCACCCACCTGCGTGGTGATGATGATGGAGTTCCCATGGCGCTGGGAAAAATCTATAATGTCCTTACAGAAGCTGGCCACCCGTTCATCGGCCGCACCAGTCAGCAGAGCATCATCGAGCAGCAGCACGTTGTTGGAACCAAGGCTCTGGATCTTCTTCAGACGATCACGGCCCTTGGCAAACTCCACCAGTTCTTCCGGCCAGATCGCGTCCACGGTCTTTCCTTTGAACATTGCCCACTGCAGCAGCAGCATGGCCACCCGGGTCTTCGCTGCACCAGTCGGGCCGTAGAGCACCAAACTCTCGTTGAGATCCCAACTGGCCTTCAGCTCCTTCCAGATCCCCTTCGGGAAGTCAGGATGCTTCACATCGGTCTCCCGAAACATGGACGGAGCAAGCCGCTCCCACGCCACCCTGCACTGGTTCTTCAAATCCTCCAGCTCATGGGCATCGCAGCAGCTAGGGCAGGCCATCTTACCGGCAAGAAATCGAACCGCTCGGAACTTCTCCCGCTCGCAGACTCGGCAGGTCACCTCGATCTCCTCCTTCAGGGGGGACCAGTTCTCATCGGCTGGGATCGTTCCGATCTGCTGGGGGCTCATGCCCCCGAACTCATCCAATCCAATGTCAGCAAAGGGAATCACGTTGTCAGGGATATTCATCAGAAGACCTCGTAGTTGGTGGGTTCACTCGCCTTGGCCTCACGGCGCTCCTGCTTCAGTTGCTCGTCGCTCTTGCGGACCCACTCCTTGGGATCCTCGTCGAACCCCTCGTTGTTGAACCACGTGCTCGGGTGCGGGATGAACTTGCGGTCCCCCTCAGGCCACTTGTCCGTGGCTTCCTTGAACGCCTCAGTGCGCTCCAGCAGCATATCATGAGGCCAGCCCATCATCGCCTTGCCAATCGCCTTCAGTGCGGCCGTCTTCGCTACCCTGCGAGGGTAGGCGTTGTAGATGTCGAGAGAGCTCACGTCCCAGATGCTCTTTACCTTGGGGGCCTCCTCCACCGCTCGGTATTGCATGACCAGCTCGTCCAGTCTCTTGGCCAGCTGCGCCTCGTTGTATCGCTTGCCCTTGGCGTAGTCTGCGACCACGGCCTTGGCCATATGTTCTCCTATCGTTGTCTTCATGATTTTCCTTTCAGTTGTTTGGGTGAAATTGGTGCCGGTGCTTAGGCCCACCGGCAGGCACTGAACTCAGACTCCTGCCATGACCTCTTGGCCTTCGGAATCAGCAGCAGCCTTGGTGGCCTCCGACTTGTCGTCGTCGTCCTCCAGATCCAGTTGGCCCTGCGCTCGCTCGCCGCGAGCATACTTGGCCACCTCATGGAGCGCATCGGCAATCAGGTCAGCCTGCTTGTCGCTGATCGGGGGAGAGTATTTCCCCTCCTCCACCGGCTGCTCAAGCAAGCGGGGAGGAGTTGAGAACCTGAAGAGCTGACTGGAATCAGGGAGATCCTTGGTGCCAGTCAGGATGACGTGCTCATTCCCACCCTTGGTCTGGATCTGGATGCCAGTGATCTTCATGCCATCGGCGTAGGAATCCGGAAGCTCCAGCAGCCCACAGGCTACCTTGGGCAATGGGTGGAACGCCTTCGCGAAGGACGGCAATGGGTTGTCGTGACTGACGATGACTCGCTTCTCGTCTTCGACGGTGAAGGTGACGGAGATGCTCTTTCGGGAATGACTGACTTTGATGATGTGCATGGTGCTTATTTTTCTGGGTTGAGTTGATGAGCTGGTGGCAGTTCGACCGGCTCTGGGTTGACGGAGATCTCGGCTACTCGGTCCACTTGGACGAAGCCTTCGATCTCCAAATTCATGTGCCGGACCCGCTGCTTGAGCCAAGCCTTGGGACCACCTGCCGTGACTCCCTTCGGCACGATGCCACAGAAAGTGACGGTCAGGGTGACGGCGGCGAGATGCGCTCGGCTCATTGAACGTGCCCCCATGTCTTGCCGAGCTGGATGTTGCAGATCACGGATTGGGAGACTTCCAGCTTGGTGGCCAGCTCACGCTGAGTGAGCCCGTCGGGATTGCTCCGAATGTAAAGGACCTCCTCCTCCGTGAGCTTGGAGTTACCGTGGTCCTCGCCCTTTATTGTCAGCCCAGTCTCCATGGCATGTCGCTTATTCTCAAGGTCAGTGACCCACTCCAGATTTTCCATCCGGTTATTGGCCTTGTCTCCATCGATGTGGTTCACTTGCGGCTTGCCATCGGGATTACTCAGGAACGCTTGGGCCACCAGTCGGTGAATGTAACTTGTCCACCTAACTCCGTCACGCCAGAGGCCGACTATCCTGTATCGATCAGGATGTGAGCTTCCCTTCAAGATCCGTCCATCCCTGAGGGCCATAACGCCATTGCAGACGACCCATCTCGGTAACGATTGAACTCGACCGGAGCAGGAGATTAGGTAGAGATCTTCATAGCCAGCAATGGGCCGGAAGACTTCTTCGTTTTCTGATTTCATATTGTTATTCATCACCCGAAAACCCCGCTTCCATCCAAGGAGGCGGGGCTGTTGGTTCAGGGATCAGACGAGATCAGAAGGGCGGCTCGTCCTCGTCGTCGCTTCCGGTGCTCACATCGAAGGCAGGCTTGGCGTCCTGCAGGTGATTGGGCTCCTTCTTGCGAGCTTCGGTCGGCAGATGGCTTTGCACGTATTCCTCGCTCTGCGCGATCTTCTTACTGACCCACTCAGGCACGTTCGTCGGCAGTTCCAGCGCAGTGCTCTTCCAGTCAGGCTGGTCATCAATCGACCAACTCATCGTATCCGATTCCTGCTGGCCGCAGTCCATGCCCTTCGGCAACGGGTTCACCGAGGTCACGTTGGCGTAGGTCTTCTGCCCATCTTTGCTCGACTTGTGCGTCACGTTCAACAGGCAGGGCGCCGAAAGGATGTTGAACAGATCCCAGCCTTCCAACTCCTCGGCCGTGAACGCCCGACCACGCCAGCTATCGAGCGTCTTGCGCAGGTTCGACATTCCGTTCAGCGACAGCGTGTAGGTGTTGGAGATGAACCTCGGTTTGGACACGGTCTTGCCGTCCTCATCGATGTCGATGCGCTCTGATGGGATCTCCCATGTGATCAACACTTGGCGCTTCGGCGCAAATGCCTTGTCGTAACTTTCTTGAGTGCCCAGATCCACCACACCGACGCATCGGGCTGGGTGCATTCCTGCGGCAACTGGATCAAAGGAGGCGGAACCTCCGGATTCTTTAGCGATTAAGCTCATTTTTTTATCTTTCTTTTTGGTCTTTGGTTTTGAGGGCGAATCAGAGTGACCCGTTATCCTCGAAATTGATTTTCTCTTCACTCGTCAGCGGCGCCTCATCGGAATCTTCCTCGGGCTCCACTAAGTCATCGTTGAGTCGATTTAGATATTTCAGCACAGTCATCTGCTTTCGGCCATACTTCTTTATCAAACCGCGCATCACATCCAGCGGAGTGGTCCCTTCGCTTTGCGCGATGGCGATCAGCTCAAAAGCCTGACCGAAGCTCGCCCTCACCCGCAGGCTGGCACGCAGCATTTCCTGCTGGACGGACACTGCAGCCTCAGCCCGGGGGGAAAGCCACATCCGCCTGAGCGTCTTGCGTTGCTCGGGCTTGGATGTCCCAAAGGGACGGCCACGCTTGCGGGGCTTCAAGGCACTCATCGCCAGACCTCCTTGTCCAGACCGGCTAAGATGGTGTATTGCTCCCAATAATCGGGGAACGCTCGCTTGATCCGGCCGAGGTTGCGACTGTCTGCACGTAGGGCAGCTCCGGCCAAGGCTTTCACGAAGCCCCCACCAAACTTGTCCATCGCTACGATGACATCATAATTCGTGACGTCACTCATGACGACTGACCTCCTTGTGCTGACGGTAGGCATTGGTCTCAGCCAAAGCTGCTTTCTCGGCCTTGCGCCAGTTTTTGGCAGCCTGACGCCCCGACCACATGGAAAGGGCGTAGAATGCGCTGCAAAGGGCGCTTCTGAGCGCGTAGTGGGCTTGATGGAAGTAGGTTTTCATTTTTTGATCTCGATGACTTGGTTCGTGAGCTCGACAACAGCGTCGAGCAGCGTGTTTTCGAGGTCGCTGATTCGCTCATGTATGGCCATGATTTGAGTCTCAAGCGTGCGAAGATCCGGCCCTTGCTGATCAGCGTCAGCGTCAGCGGTCGTCGTCGCTTCCGTAAAGACCGTTTGCGTCTGTTGATCCGGCGCTCGCTTTTGTCGCGCCTCCTTTTTACGAAGCTCGCAAATCGCGTTGAACGCCTTCACTGGATCGTCGGTTCGCCAAACATAGCCAATACCGCGAACCCTTTCCACGAGGCCGAGATCTTGGCACTGCGTCGGAAGGCGATTGTCGACCTTGAATGAGGCGACCAAGTCGCTAAGCGGGAAGGCTGGGCGCTGGCGATGCGTTGATATTGCCGTTGTCACGAAGTCGAGAAGACGTTGTTCGGTTTTATTAAGGGACTTATTAATTTTCATTTTTGGATTACAGTTGTTGTTACGACCGTCTCATCAGTGCGGGTTGGTCAGTTTCCGCAGACACCCCGCAGGGTGTTTCGACTCAGTTCACACCGTAGGCCACGGCCACTTCTTCGGCTACGTTCCACAGCTCGCGGTTGATCTTGAGATCTTGGATCGCGCTGCTGACGCGACGGGTAGACCGGATGTCGCGGTAGCCATCTCGGATGGTGGCTTGATTGACGAATCCCTTGGTGACTGCCTCTTGGATCCGGTTAAATACGGACCAGAGGTCGTGGGAGTCGTCAGCGCGACGACGGGTGCGGAGGGCACCAACAACATCGATGGCGCGACCGGAGTGGTCTTGGAAGTCGTAGAGGCCCTCACGACCGACAACCATCTCAGCCTTAGGCCACCGCACCTTGCAGGCCGCTTTGGCGAACTCGATGCCATCGATGGCGTTGATCTCGGTGGCGCCCCAGCGGCTGATACGGTCTTGCATCATGTCCATCCGGCCACGGATCTCAGCCGCTCCAGTCACGACCGCCTCCTGCAGCCCCTTGCCAGTATGGCGTGCCACCATGCTCATGGCAGCGTCTCCACTGACCATTCCGTTGGCACAGACGAACCGGAAGAACCCCGCGAACATCCGAACCGCACTGGTGCCATCCGAGGCGTTCTGGAGCACCAGACGGGGCCGATACTCCTCATTGACCGCTGGCAGCTCAGGATGGTGGAAGTCCAACACATGCTTGCCATGCAGCTTGCCACGATCACTCCGAGCACTGGTCTGGGTAGCTCGGTTCAATGCCCACCCATCAGCCGCGAGCACATCGACCACGTCACTGGTGGTCAGATGGGCATACCGATCACTGCGCTCAGGAGCGGCAAAAGTGGTCATGGCTGCAGGTGCGTAGGATTCTAAGTTATTAATCATTTTTGATACTTTCGATTTACAGTTGTTTTGGTTTCGAGCGGAGGTGCTCTTGGAGCCCACTGTCACTGGGCTCGGAGAGCATCACCAACCCAGCAGCGCACTGACCCGCTTGACGCGGAACATGTGGTCATCGGTCCCAGTGGGCCAGCAGACCCAGCCGTCATCGTTTACGCAGACCTCTTCGGGATCTTTCGCCCCAACGATGACGTAGCAGCACGCCGCTGACGCCTTGCGAGCACCGGCCTCGATGGCCTTCCCTGCCGCTTCCTTCGGTGTGGTGCCCCGACCCCAGCATTGATCTGCGGTGGCAACGAGGAACAGGAATTTCGATTCTTCTGACATTTTTGATACTTTCGATTTACAGTTGTTTTGGTTTCGAGCAGAGGTGCTCATGGAGCCGACCCGAAGGTCAGCTCGGTGAGGATCTCAGCCATACAGCTCGCGGTTCATCATCAGCCAGCGGTCATGCTGCAGCCTGCGCTTGGCCCGATTGCCAGATCCAGTGGACTCCTGCAGCCACATGGAGTGGGAGACCATCGCCTGCAGGAACATGCTCTTGCGATGCCTCGGAGTGCCCCGAGGGACGTCACGCAGGGTGGCCGTAGCCTTGCCCAGATGGTGGAGCAGATATTCGGTGCCCCAGTTCATAGTCCGGCCTCCAATGCTGCGTGGACGATGTCGTCTGCGTGTTGCTCGATGGCCCACTTGGTCACATCGTCCTCAGCGTGGTCGAGCACGCTCAGGATCTCCACATGACCCTCCACCCAGCTTGTATGGCAGGGGGCCGTAACACGCTCACGAATCACTTCTACGTCAGCCATCAGCACGATGTCATCACCGTCTGGGTTGGTGGGGTTCGGAACCAATACGTCAATCGTTCTGATCATCTTAGTAGCCCTCCCCGATTTTGATGATGGCCGCCGTGCCAACGTTCCAGATCTTGAACGGCAGGCCAGCGTCGGTGCAGCTGCGGACCAGTTCAGCGTAGGCTTTGCAGTGATCACAGTCGGTCAGTTCAAAGGTCAGGGTGCGGTTGTTCTCAGGCATCTTATTTGCCCTCCTTTACAAGCTTGGAGTAAGCATCGGCCATCTTCGCCATCCGCTTGATCTCAGCCTCGGCATTGCTCACCGCACGGGCATCGGCATCTGGATTGCGTAGGACCATCATGTGGATCGTCGCAGCATATTCCCATGTGGGTGCAAACTCGATCACCTCCTGCTTGCGCTCATCACGCTCCTTCAAGAGCCGCTCCAGCTTACGCTCGACCAGCTCAACCCACTCCTTCGCCCCAGTGGAATCGATGGAGTAGAACTCCCCTCCCAGCTGCTCGAAGGCATACAGGAACTTCTCATTCGACATCTCATACTCCTCGGCCTGCGTCAGGCCCAAGGCTCCAACCAGATGCTTCAGTTGGGTGGTGTTTACTTCAGTGATATTGCTCATGATACTTTCTTGTTGGTGGCCTCTTGGCCGTTTCAGTTGTTGTTTTTCCCCGAAGGGAATGCCACTAAAGCCGCAGCCCAAAACAAGGTCAAGCATTTATTTTATGCCCTAATTATATGAGGATTCAAGAAAAGGTGCCTCAACCCGCATTTTATTATTGATCCCCCCGCGCATGTGAGGACGCTCCTAATCGAGGTTCGTGCTGACTCTCCGATCCCTTTTCCGGTCTCCCGAGACCAATTTGAAGCCCGAGGTGCCAGCACGCCCTCGGGTTTCTTTTTGCCCCGCGATCATCGACCGACGGCACCAAGAGGCTCTGTTCATTCCACCATCGGTTGCTGTTACTGGACGTCAAAGATGCGCCCTACACAGCTCAAAATTCAGGGACGGCCGAAAGTTTACTCCCTGACTGCCGTGCCATCATCAGAACCGACGTCATAACAGGGGGACTCACCGAGCGTCGATTGGCACAACTCACGGCTCCGGCGCACTGTAAAATAAGTGACCACCCAGTGAGGGCAGCTTCCCCTTCCTCCACTCTTCACCGAGCGGGGGGAGGGGGGGGCTGTCTTCCGACCCCAAGCCCCTATAAAATATATAAGTGACCACCCACTCTTCGCCCACAGGGGCACAACGAGACTGCACAACGAGACTGCACAACCTTGACCAAACGCCTCAACACCCTCATCTGTGAGCCATGATTGAAGACGCATTCGACCCAGATCAACTTGCTGGCGATGACCCATCTCTAGCCCTTCAGGGCCATGTAGGAGGCCAACAAGCGATCCACCGAGTCATCGAAACCCGGGTTATCACCGACCCTAAAACCGGCTTCCAGTGCATGGAGAGGATCTTGGCCGACCAGTGGGAGAATCTCTACATCGTGCACTCGGTGACGCTGCGGCAGGACGGTGGGGAGCCATTGCAGGTCGATGCGATCAAGTGGTGCTCTGACACGGTCATCGAGGCATTCGGTGGATTTAACGATTCGCTGATCGACAGTGCTCGGGAGCATGGCTTTGAGGCCATCAGAGCTAAAGTGCAGGAAGCCCATGACCAGAGCAAGCAGGCTGGTGATCTGGTAAGCCATCTGATGGCAACGGCCGAAGAGGCTACAAAGCCCCAGAGCCAGCCAGCTCCGGCCATTTCCGGCCCATCCTCATCTTAACCTATACCGAGACCCCACCATGGCTAATAACCCCGCATATCGTCGTAAGGGAACCCCCGAAGTGGGCAGCATACAACTGGCCACCAAGCGTGACGTCGTGGAGTTGGCTGGCGGGACTCAGGCAACCGAGCAGGAGCTTGGCACGCCAGCGGTGTCTACTGGTGGTGGTGGTGGCAATGGACCTCAAGGGCCTCAAGGGCCTCAAGGGCCTGCTGGTCTCGATGGCAGCTATCCTGCGCTGATCTATCGCAACGCGACAACCCAGCCCCCCACGCCCACTGGGGGCTCATACGATGGCACCACGTTTACGCCTCCGACTGGTTGGGTGCACTATCCGGCAGATCCTGCTGCGGGTCTGCTCCGGTGGGTGTCGCTGGTCTACTTTGCCGACAACGGCACGGTGTGGGCACCTACTGGTGCATGGAGCACTCCGGCCCGGGACTTCGAAAGGGGCACCGATGGCACCGATGGTGCTGATGGTGCTGATGGTGCTGATGGCATGACCCATGAGGTGGATCTGGGCCAATATCTGGACGACACTGGTGGCGATAACTTCCTCCACTGGCGAACGGTGGAGGATGCTCTCCAGCCCAATGGCGGGGTGCATTCGGTCATCGTGGCTTATGGTGGGCAGGGCTACACCTACCTTGGCGGGGGGGGCACTGGAGCGTCAGCAGTGGCGCAGGTGCATCCTCAGATCACGGTGACTGGTGGAGGGGCGGGAGCGGTGAACCCTACGGGGTATGCTGTCGTGGGGTCATTTGTTCCGGGTCAGTATGGGGTGATTCACTCGGTGATGATCACCAGTGCAGGCAGTGGCTGGCGGATTGTGACACGGCAGTGCTCTGGAGGCTCATTGGGCGATGGGATCGTGTCTGGCAGTGACATCATTAAGATCAACGGCGGCTACGCCAACGGGCCGCTCTACAACATCACGATTGGGATGAGCGTAGACCATCCCGCCTTTCCAGTGGGGACGACGGTGGTGGCCCTGACAGCAGGGGACTACGGCAACAACATTCCAGCGCAGGTGCAGGTGTCATCGACGGCTTCGTTCACGACTGGCTACCAGTTCGTCTATTTCGGCAAACCGGTGATCACGGTGACGGATCAGGGGCAGAATCCAACGTTTTCGGCGTTGCTGGTGGGGGTGGTTGGTGTGGGCAGGATTGCTCGGATACCTGCTGGTCGGTATGTATCGGGAGGCTGTGATCTGAACACGCTGCACAACGTGACGTTGGAGTGCGAGGGGGCGGTGATCGACATCTCTGGGAGCAAGGACAACAACGGCTTCTTCTTGGGGCCTGAGTGCATTCATGTGGACCTGAAGGGGTTAACGGTGCAGGGGCATCACATCAATACGGTGAGTGAGGTGCCGACTGAGGATGATGCCAACCTAAACCCGAACCGTCGAGGCACGCAGTTTGGGTATGGGATCAAGGGGAGGTATGTTCACTTGGAACGCTGTGAGGCGAAGAACATTGCCCAGTTTGGTTTCCACTTGGTGGGGCCTGAGCAGGCTACCAGTGAGACTGATGCGCCTTACCTGTATGCCGGACCGATAAGCATGAGCAATTGTGCGGTGGTCGAGGGTGGGGCTGATGGCATCCACATTGGTTATGGTGTGGCTGGTGTAACAATCGACAACGTGCAGTTGCTGGAGTTGAGCGATGACGGGATTGCGACAAGTCCTGACATTGGTGGGTGGCCGTTCAACTACACCTACGGGATCGTGATCACCAATGTGCTGGTGAGGAACAACAGCTGGAGGGGCATCGATGTTCAATATGTCAAAAACGTCTCGATTACCAATGCGGTAATTGATTCGGTGGGGGGCTACGGCATGGAGATCCACAACGTGGACGATGTGGTGGTGTCAGGGGTGACTATGAGCAGGGTGGGCGGCAATGGGGTGGGCTACCGGAACCAGATCTTGAACCGCTATGGATTTGTGATCACGAATGTGAACCGGTTGAGTGCATCAGCGTTGGCGTTTAGTGCCATTTCGGATTCGCATCTGGTGCGGGTGACTGGGTCGACTGATGTGCTGGTCAATGCGCAAACGATTCAGGGCAAGACGTTGTTTTTCAATGGTGGTGGCAACACCAACGTAACGGTGGGAAGCTGATGTTCTCCTTAGTGGCAGCGATCATCTCGAGCCTTGGTGGGGCCACCTTTGGGGCGTTCCTGAAGATTGTGGGCAATCTAATTTCAGGGTGGATGGATTCACGCAGTCTTACTGCCCGGGAGAAGTTGGTCATGGTAATTAAGCAGGGTGACACTTGGAAGGACGTCGACAAGGACTTGGTCAGGACGCTCATGGGTGAGACTCACTCTACTTGGATGCGTGATTTTGCTCAGTCTTTGGTCGCCATCGTGTCAATCGTCGGGATCGCTGCGATTGGATGGCACTCCATCAAAAATCCAGAGGTCTCGTTGCTCACTATCCTGCATCCCGACGAGCGCGAGCACGTGTCTATGTTGTGGGGTCTCTTCAAGTTCCCCCAACATGGGGACTCTGCTCATGAGATTACCCTCGGGCACGTTGGAATTACAGCCCTCGGGATGCTGTCAGGGGTGTTGAGTTACTTTTTCATCCCGTCAGGAGGTCGGAAGTGATGGTGAGGTAGCAATTTTCATGATTAGTCAAAGCACCAACACAATGACTCAGAAGAGACAGACATTCACGGAGAAGCAACTGCGCTTCATCAACGCCAGAGTGCGTGGAGCCCCGGTGATGGTGGCCCTCAGGGAAGCTGGGTATTCGCCGACTTCTCGGAGGGATTTGTCGCAGAACGCCGACATACAGGTCGAGATCGACAGGCGATTGAAGCTGGTGGATGACAAGCCGAACTCTGGGATGATGGAGCGAGTGGAGAAGCGGAAGCTCTTGGCTCGGATGGCAAGGAACCCGAAGTTACCACCGAGGGACCGGATGATGGCCATTGAAATCGACAATAAGATGGCTGGCCACCTCGAGCCTGAGAAGATCGAGATCTTCGGGATGGGAGACCTGCTGGCCTTGGTCCGTGACAGATCGAGGGACGAGAAGAACATCACCGACAGCATGCCGGTGGGGGAGTTGCAGCCATGAGCCAGACTGAACTGAGTGACGAGGAGCTGCAGGAGCTTTCGGAGAAGCTGAGTGACCCCCTGTGGCGGATCCGGAACCTGTATATCATCATCGACAAGAAGGGGAATGAGATCCCGTTCCGGCCGACACCGCAGCAGGAGGTGTTGATCGAGGAGTATTACGAGAAGGGCCGGAAGCGGTTCATCATTTTGAAAGCACGGCGGCTGGGGTTCAGCACGTTAATCGACATCATCTTGTTCGATAAGTGCTATTGGGGACGGAACCTGCAGGCATCGATTGTGGATCTGACGCAGGGGGATGCTTCCGAGAAGTTAAAGACGAAGATCAGGGTCGCGTATGAGAACCTGCCTCAGCAGCTGCAGGAGAAGCTGAAGACGGACAACGAGCACTCGATTGAGTTTGGCAATGGGAGCACGATCAATGCCGGAAAGAATGCCCGTGGTGGCACCAACCAGTTGCTGCACGTGTCTGAGCTGGGTCCGATTGCCCATATTGATCCAAAGCGAGCGGAGGAGGTGAAGACGGGTGCTTTGCCATCGGCTGACGAAGGGGACATCTTCATCGAGAGCACGTTCAAAGGAGGCAAGGGCGGGGTGTTCTACCAGATGATCAAGACGGCGATGGAGACGCCTGAGGAGCACATGACGGCGAAGGACTACAAGTTGCTGTTCTTCCCGTGGTGGCAAGATGCTACGCTGACGTTGGATGGGAACATGGATGCGATCAGTCCGAGGTCGAAGCGGTATCTAGACGAGCTGGAGCTGAAGCTGGGCATCAAGTTCACCGATGGTCAGCGGCTCTGGTATCATGTGACGGAGCAGGAGCAGGGGATCTTCATGACCCGGGAATACCCGAGCACGATTGAGGAGGCATTCAGTGCTCCGGTGGAGGGGGCGATCTATGCTGACCTGTTGGCGAGCATTCGGGCGAATGGCCAGATTAAGGATTTCCTCCCAGACAGGGGCCAGCCGTGCTTTGTGGGCATGGACATTGGGTGGAATGACACGACCACGGCGGTGCTCTTCCAACTGTCTGGTCGGGAGATCAACTGGTTGTGGACTTACGAAGCAATGCACCGGACTGCAGCGGACTTTATGGATGAGTTGGTAAAGACCGAGCACAAGGTGGCTGGCATCTTTATTCCTCACGATGGCGACAGTGCTACGGCTGGGTCGAATGGGGTGACCTACAGGAAGCAGTTGGAACTGGCTGGTGCCACCAATGTCGTCGCTCTACCCCGACCGAAGGACAGGTGGGCAGGGATTAATGCGATGCGGGAGCTGATCAGTCGGAGCTGGTTTCATCGGACGGATACTGCTGGTGGCATCGAAAAGCTGGAGCAGTATCATACGAAGCCAATCAGTGCTGGTGGCGTGACGTCGCGTGAGCCGGTGCATGACCATTCATCGCACATGGCTGATGCATTCCGGACTGCGGCTGAGGCTCTGGTCTTGGGCAAGGTGCAGACGATGGCTGGCCGTCGGATGCGGGACATGCCGATGGAGGTCCGCAGGGGGCAGGTGGTGGACATCGACACCATTCGCGAGAGCCGGATGAACCGTCGCAAAGGTCGGGCTAAAATGAGCTATCGTTTGTAGTTATGAGTCCATTTGCATTAGCCAAGCAGGTCTTCGAAACCGAGCCCTGCGCCTACACTTTCGAGGAGTGCCTGCTGTTCCATTGGAAGCACGGCCATATCTTCTCCGGTAAGGACTTTCTGGTCGTAGGCCGATACGTGCCCGTAGACGCCCCTCATGACCAGATTGTAGGTCTCCACCCCTTTGGGTCGGGAAATTGCCTCCACGTGGCCTTAATGGCCGGTTCTCAGGCATCTGCGTGGGCTATCCTGCCCAAGGAAGTGAAGTGGATCAGCTACGAGCGTAAGAATGTCCTCCGATTTCATCGGCTTGCCCGGGTTAGGGTTCTTGGCAAAGTTTTCAGTCACGTTCCGGCTTGAGCTAAGAGCAAATTGTGAGCATGAGTGAGCTTTCCATCAATTCTCCCCGTCATGCGAAATCCATTTTTTCCCCGTCATTCCTTCCTGTTCAAGGGAGGAAGCTCCGGACCCCAACTCGATCAGGCACCCAGCATGCCTGCCCCTGCTCCGACCACTGCAAATGTGGACGTCCAGCAAAAGCGTCGGGAGGAGCTGAAGAAGCAGAAGAAGCGCAGGGGACTCCAGAGCACCATTATCGCTGGGCGTGAGCAGCTGGGCGGTGGCATGGAGCCTGATAAGAACGTGCTGCTTGGAGGTGGGTATGAATGACAAGGAACGAGCACGGGAAGTAGTTCAACGCCATGAGCGCCTGTTAGGCCGACAAGGTAACTGGCGGGATCTGTGGCAGGATGCGTCCTCGTATATCTCGCCCCGCAAGGGCAACATCGAGGAGGTGCGTTCATCTGGTGAGGAGCAGACGCTGCAGGTCTTCGACACCACGGCCAACGAAGCGTCCAACGTGTTCGCTGCGGGTATGATCTCGCAGCTGACTCCGGCTGGTGAGATCTGGGCACGCTACACTGCTCCCACGGATGCGCCTGAGGACGAGAAGGCGTGGCTGGACAAATGCACCCAGATCGCGATGGGAGTAATTCACAGCTCCAACTTCTACTTGGGCTTCCATGAGGACAGCTTGGATGCGGGAATCTTCGGTTCCTCGCTGATGTTCACTGACGCTGACGACAAGGACACCATCAACGTGACCAACATTCCGGTGGGTTGCTTTGTGTGGGAGGAGAACCACCGTGGCGAGATTGACACGGTCATCCGTTGGTTCGAGTGGACTGCCCGTCAGTGCGAGCAAAAGTGGGGCTATGACAACTTGCCGGAGGAGATGCGGAAGTGCCTCGGTAGTGGGGCTGAGAGCAATTCTCAGCAGATGTTCAAGGTGCTCCACCAAGTGCAGCCACGTAAGGATGCCATGGAGGGCATGGTGGTGCCTGAGCTTCGGCCTTGGGAGTCTCTCTACGTAATCGAGCAGGGTTGCCATCTCGTTGAGGAAGGTGGCTATTACGAGATGCCGTTCCACGGTGGTCGATTGCTCAAAAGCAATGGCGAAGTTCACGGTCGGGGGCCGGGAATACAGGTGCTTCCTGAGGTCAAAACTCTCAACCGGATGGAGCGTGATTTGCTCATCGCCAACGAGAAGCTGGTGAATCCTCAGTGGATCATGCCGGACGACGCTTCCTACGAGCCGGACAACCGTGCTGGTGGCGTGACTTACTACGATGCGATGAACCCGCAGTCGAAGCCGGAGCAGATCCAGCTAAACAATCGGGTGGACATCGGTGAGCAGAAGGCTGATCAGAAGCGGCAACGCATCAACACGGCCTTCCATGTGCCAATGTTCCAGATGCTCACCAACATGCAGGAACAGCAGCGCCAGAAGACGGCTTTTGAGGTCGCCCAAATGGTGCAGGAGAAGCTGCTGATGTTTTCGCCCATCTTTGCTCGCACCGTGGAGGAGAAGCTGAATCCGTTCATGGAGCGGGTGTTTGGCATCTGCCTTCGTGCAGGCCTGTTCCCGCCTCCTCCGCAGTCGGTCATCGATGCCGGTGGCGCCTTGGAGTATGACATCGAATATACTTCGAAGATCGCTCTGGCCATCCGTGCTGCTCTGACCAATTCGATTGGCACCATCATCCAGTTGGTGCAGATGGCTTCGCAGTTCGATCCGTCGGTGGTGCATGTGGTCAACTGGCGTGACGCGGTGCGCTCCTTCCTCTCCAACCAAGGATTCCCCACCGACCTCACTCGCAATGACGAGCAGGTTGACGAGATCATGCAGCAGATTGCCGAAGCTCAAGCAGCTCAGGAGGCTCCCGAACAAGCGGAGAAGATGGCAAGTGCAGCCCAGAAGCTTGGACCGGCCGCTCAAGAGGCTGCTACCGAAGTAGCAACTGGTGGATAACCCACTTTATGCCCAAACCCAAAGCACCACCACCCCCACCCGAGGACCGCAAGTTGGCCCTCGATGAATTGAAGGCGAAGTATTCCCGAGTCTTCGGCAGCATCGAAGGGCAGGATGTCCTCGATGATCTCCAAGCTCAGTTCGGTTTCCGTGATGGGATCGAGCTAAAGAGCTACCAGCCCCAGATGTCGGCCAATGACGTCATCGCTCGGGATGCAGCGAAGCAGGGGATTTTATACATCTTCCGCATGCTCGGAGCCAAACTCGACTTCTACAAACCAGCCGAAAAGAAACCAGAATGAGCGTCGTCTACTCCATGATAACCAACTCCCCGAAGCACAATGGGGAAACCGTCATCTTCCGAGATGGTGTAGAGGTTGCCATCGTCAACTCTACGGGGGTCGTCCCTGCTCTGGGGATGGAGCGGTTCCAACATCGGGCCACTCGCTACTACAAGGAGCAGATGAACGCCACCCCAGATCCCATCCCTGCAGGTGATTCCTTGGTCACTGACGCCATGGACGAGCAGAAGGAGGAGGAGCCTACCCCCACGGATGTCCGCCCCCCCTTGTTTAGCCGGTTAACGACTCCGAAGAAGCATTCACTGCCAGATGACTTTCCTGAGGAGCTTCTCAGACTGGAGGGTGGCGACAAGCACCCCGACTTTGTCCGCTACCTCAAAACCAATTATCCCGACCTAGCTGCGAAGCGTTACCACGGCCGGATCATCCCAACCGAATAAAAGCACCATGTCTGACGAACCAACACCGACACCGGCCCCAGAGCCGGAACCCACACCAGCACCAGCACCTGAGCCTACACCGGCCCCTGAGCCTACACCGGCTTCAAACAACATCCTGCAGTTCATGCAGCCCGATGGCACCCTCAAGGACGGCTGGCATGAGACCATCCCCGACCTTCCGCCTTCGCTGAAGAAGTTCCAGAGCTTCGAAGGACTGGCCAAGTCCTACGTGAACCTTGAGAGCATGCTCGGCAAGGGGGACAAGATCCCTGTGCTGAGCGAGGACTCCTCCCCTGAGGAGGTGGCACTGTTCCGCAGCAAGATGGGCATTCCGGAAGACCCGTCCGGCTACGAGCTGGCCAAGCCTGAGGGTATTCCCGATGAGATCTGGGATCCTGAAAGCCTTGGAGAGTTCACGAAGCTGGCCCATGATCTGGCCCTGAGTCCGAATCAGGCGCAGAAGCTCGCAGAGTGGGAAGCCACCCGTCAGTCGTCTGCTTTCGAAACCGTAAAAACTGACGTCCTGAAGTCCCGAGATCAGGCCTCAGCGGCCTTGAAGGAGGAATGGGGGGCTGAGTATGACTCCAAGCTCAATGACGCTGAGAAGGGCGCTGCTGCGGCTGGCTTGTCCCCTGAGGTGCTGAAGGGCACTCCGGAGATGAGCAACAATCCTCACTTCATCAAAGCCATGGCCTACTTTGGTGCTCAGATCAAAGAAAAACCGACCGTGCAGATCCGCACCAATGCCGGTCACCTCAGCATCAACACCCCTGCGGCAGCTCAGGCTGAGATTGATCGGATCTACAACGACAAGTCGCATCCTTACCATGCTGGCAAGCAGAGTGCCGTCGATGAGATGGCCAAGCTCCACGCCATTGTGAATCCAGAACGTGATTGACGCATACCTGCTGGGGCAGCTTAATACCCCCTGATACTTCTGTAGGTCTTTTGATCTTCCGTTATCATCAGTTGTTTGGCCGCTCCACCCTTTACTCGGGGTGGGGCGGTTTGCGTTTAGGGAGTTGACCTCGATAAAATACGGGTGCATTTGTGACCTGTTGAACGGGGAACGCTTAGCGTCCGGTCGCAAACCTCAGAGGGTTTCGCCGGTCACCTGATCGGGAACGAACTAAGGCCCAGAGAGGATCTCACACTCCTTAAAACCTTATTTTTTCTTAGCATGTCACAACAAATCACGGTCGCATTCGTCGATCAGTTCCGCAACAACGTCCAGCATCTCGTCCAACAGGGCGACTCCCGCTTCACCGGCAAGGTCCGTCAGGAAACCCAGAAAGGTAAGAGCCAGTTCTTCGAACAGCTCGGTGCCACTGCGGCCGTCCTGCGTTCCGCCCGTCATGGCGACACTCCTCAGGTCGATTCCGTTCACGAACGTCGTGAGGTTCGCCTCAACGACTACGACTGGGCAGATCTCATCGATACCCTCGATGACAACAAGATGCTCATCAGTCCGACCTCCAACTACGCGCAGTCCGCTGCGATGGCCTTCAATCGGGTCAAGGACCAAGAGGTGATCACTGCCGCTACCGGCAGTGCTTTCGCCAACAAGTCCGGCGCTGGCTCCAACGGCACCAGCGCCACTGCACTGCCTGCTGGCCAAAAGGTTGCCGTCGACTTCGAGGTTGCCGCTACCAACACCGGCCTGACCTTAGCCAAGCTCATCGAGGCCAAGTCCATCTTGGGCAAGAACGAGGTGCCCAAGGGTTCCAAGCTCTACATGGTGCATTCGCAACAGCAGCTCGATGACCTGCTCATCAACGTGAATCAGGTTTCCAGCTCCGACTACGCTGCCGTCAAGGCGCTGGTCGATGGCGACGTCTCCTACTTCATGGGCTTTGAGTTCATCAAGACCGAGCTGCTCGCTCTCGATGGCGGCACCGACGTCCGCACCTGCTTCGCTTACGAGCACAACGGCCTCCTCCTGTCCCTTGGTCAGGACTTCAAGGCCCGTATCGCGGAGCGCACCGACAAGAACCATGCAACGCAGGTCTACTGCAACATGAGCGTGGGTGCTACTCGGATGCAGGAAAAGTGCGTGGTGGAAATCTTGTGCGACGAAAGCCCTTAAGCTAGTTTCGCGGATCTTCCGCTTTCTTCATGGGAGACCCGTTCTGGCTACGCTGGAGCGGGTCTTTCTTTTAACCCCCAACTTTTTATTCCATGCCGAGCAAAACTGACATCGCGAACTTCGCCCTTGGGCTCATTGCCGAGGAAACCATCACCTCATTGACTGACAACTCTGAGACGGCACGGAAGTGTCTGCTCCACCTTGCCCCGACGGTGCGTGAAGTGCTGGAGCTGGCCCCATGGCGTAGCTGCCGCAAGCGTAAGTCGCTTGTTGAGATCTCCACTCCTCCCGAGTTTGGGTGGGCTCGTCAGTTCGCCCTGCCGAATGACTTTGCTGCGATTGCGATGTTCAACAACATCGAGGTCGACTACCGGCTCCGGCCTCTCTTTGAGATCGAGGGACGAGTGCTCATGACCAACGAGGATACGGCAAAGATCGTCTACGTGCAGGACGTCACCAAGACGGACAGCGATGCAGACTATGGCTTGTTGGGTGCGCTGCAGGTGCGGGTCATCTACACGTTGCTTGCTTCGAAGCTGGCATGGCACATCCAGCAGAACCGCACCCAGCAGGAGTCGCTTTATCAGCAGTTCGAAATGGAGCTACGTCGGGCCAAGGGCCGCAATGCCCGTCAGGCGTGGTCGGAGCGAGTGGACTCGGGATATGAGTCGGACTGGCTGAAGGCACGATACATCGGCACTGGGGCATAAGATGGCATCCAAATTCATAAATAACTTTACTGGCGGGGAGTTCACCCCGCTGCTCGATGGTCGGAGCGATCTGGCCAAGTATGACAGCGCCTGTCGCAATCTGGAGAACTTCAGGGTGATGGCCCACGGTGGTGTTCGATTCCGCACTGGGTTCGCCCATGTGGACTATGCTCCGAACGATGATTTGTGCCGGTTGCTCCCGTTTCAGTTCTCGGTGGATGTGCGCTACATCATGGCGCTGACCGAGAACATCATCACGTTCTACGATGCGGCCACCACGGCACCGTCCCTGTTTGTCCCGACCTTTGTGGCGAGCCCCTACTTGGAGTCGGAGTTGTTTGAGATCCAGATCCGGCAGCTAAATGACATTGTCTACTTTGTGCATCCGAATCATCCGCCCTACAAGTTGAAGCGGTTGACCGCTGCGCCGACATGGGAGTTTTTGCCGGTGGATTGGACGTATCCACCAATGCGTGACGAGAACGTCTCAGGCACCAAGTTGTCGTTGAATGCGGTGGGCAGCAGCCCACGGGTGATGACGGCAACGGCCGCTACGTTTCAGGCTGGCCATGTTGGCTCCTACTGGGAGCTGCGTCACTTGGTGGATGCGGTAAGTGAGTCGATTGCTCTGGGCAACACGAACAGCACGATGGCTACTCCGCTGTCCGTTGAGGCCGAGTGGCAGGTGACCACCACCAACTACTGGAACGGCCAGTTGTTCGTGGAGCGTTCCGATGATGGCGGCACCACGTGGACGGTGATCCGGACCTTTAAGAGTGCGACCGACCGGAATGTTACGGCATCGGGCATTTTGGACACCCCTGCCCTGATGCGGCTTCGGTTCGTGAGCAATGGTGATCCTTTCAGCGGTTCGGTCTGGGTCGGTTCACAACCCACCAGCTACGCCAAGGCGAATGCGGTTCTGGAAACTCAAGACGCTTACGTCAGGGGGCTGGTGAAGGTAACAGCGGTGACCAGTCCTACCAGTGCGGATGTCACAGTTATCAAGGAGCCCCGTTCGACCGATGCCACTGATGTTTGGTCGGAGGGTGCTTGGAGTGATGTTTGCGGCTACCCGAGAGCGATTGCCTTCTACGAGCAGCGAATCTTCTACGGGGGCACCAAGAGCAACCCGATTCGGTTCTGGGGTTCACGCACTGGTGACTTCGATAACTTCGAATACGGAGTGCTGGACACCAACGCAGTGGCCTTTGAGATCGCCAGTTCGGAAGCCAACTCAATCGAGTGGATGGCTTCGATGGATGTGCTGCAGATTGGAACTGAGGGTTCCGAGGTTACGGCCGCAAGTGGATCCCGAGAGGAACCGCTGACCCCTTCGAACATCAGTGTCCGGACTCAGTCCAACTACGGCAGTCAGGCCATCGATGCGCTGCTGGTGAATGACACGCTGCTCTTCATGCAACGGCAGGGCCGTCGCCTGCGGGAGATGAGCTACAACTTTGAGCGCGACCGCTACATCTCGCCGGACCTGACTCAGCTGGCCGAGCACGTCACAGAATCTGGAGTCATCCAGACCGCAGTCGCCCGTCAGCCTGATCCCTTGGTGCTTTCGGTGCTCACTGACGGGCGGCTTGCGGTAATGACTTATGATCGCGAGCAGAACGTGGTCGCTTGGTCTACGTGGGAGACTCAGGGCAAGGTCGAGTCGGTGACGGCCGTCTACGGATACCCGAACGACGAGATCTGGCTGGTGGTAAACCGTGGCACCGATCAGGCTCCTTCGCGTCAAGTGGAGCGGATGGCGGTGGAGAGCTTGGACAAGGAGACCATGAATCATTTGGACGCTTCGGTGGTGGTGCCCTACTTAGGCTCTGGTAACAACAACACCGTTATCACTGGACTGGGCCACCTTGAAGGCAAGACGGTGGCCGCAGTGGTGCTTGGCAGTGACCTTGGAGACTTCGTGGTCTCTGGCGGCCAGATCACCGTGCCCAATGCCATTCCGTTTGGCACCAATGGCACGGCTACAATCGGTTTGCGCTACGAGGGCGTGATTAATCCGATGAAGCTCGATGTGGTCAGCCAATTGGGTCCGACCCAAGGCAAGCGTCGTCGCATTTCCGAGATTGTGATCCGCTTCAAGGATTCGCTCGGGTGCAAGTTCGGCAAGAGCCGGAACAACCTCGATCCGGTGATCTTCCGCCAGTCCACCGACTTGATGGACGAGAGTCCTCCGCTCTTTACGGGCGACCAGATCCTGCGTTGGCAAGGTGGCAGTGACCGCAGTGCCGATGTGTTTATCGTTCAGGACGAGCCCTACCCCTGCGTAGTGCTTGGCTTGGCTATCAAATTCGATGTATTCAATCAGTAATGGAATCCAAAGTCATTAACGTCAGAGAGGAGCACGGGAATCTTATGACCGTCTTCGATAACTGGTGGGTTGGACACAACATGCCCCCCGTTCCCTTGGCCTGCCTCCCCAAGTGTGGCGTGATGGTCGAACAGAACGGTGCTCCGGTGGCCGTTGCGTGGCTCTACATGGACAATTCGATTGGTGCCGCATGGGTGGCATGGCTGACGACCAGACCACGCTTAAAAGCCAAGGAATCGGTCAAGGTCTTGAACTACCTGCTCGGAGCCATTGAGGCCGTAGCCTACGAGTTGGACTACAAACTACTCTTTACTATGGCCGAAGGCCGTGGCCTCCAAAGCTGGTTCAAGAAACGGGGCTTTATCGAAAACCATTCCGGCATGACTCAACTCTTCAAAAACCTCACCTGACATGGGACTCGAAACTGCACTTATCATTGGAACCGTAGCATCAGCAGCTGGAGCTGGTGTCTCTGCATACGGATCATACCAGCAGGGCAAGGCCCAGCGGAAGATGGCCGAATACAACGCCAAGGTGGCAGAGGCCAATGCCAAGGTGGCAGAGCGCGACGGCCGCGAGATCGCCAATGCCCAGCGCAGGCGCAATGAGCGGATCCTCGCCAGCCAACGGGCGAGGTCGGCCAAGTCCGGTGTGACTGGAGCAGGCACCTCACTGATCGTTGCTGCTGACCAGACCATGCAACTGGAGTTGGATGCACTGGAGACCGAGCGCAGGGCAGGGATCCAAAGCTACAACCTCAAGCAGCAGGCCAAACTGGACCGAGCAGGTGGTAATGCCGCTTACAAAAGTGGGCTCTGGTCTGCAGGTGGAACACTTCTCTCAGGTGCTGCTGATGTTGCTACCGGCATCGCCGCCTACAACGAGGCCAAGAAGCCCCAAAACGAGGCCAAGAAGCCCCAATGACCGACCGGATAATTACCCATGGCTAAGATTCAACTCGCTCAATTCACCCCGAAGGGCACTCCACAGACAGGAGTCCGCGCAGATACGAACCTGCTTTCCGCTGAAGGTGCGGGCATGAAGCAGTTCGGCAAAGGACTCGATGATGTCGGCAAGGTAATCCAACAGCTTGGCATGAAGAAGGCCAAGGCCATCGCTGACGGCCAGATCGCTGGTGAAAAAATCATCCGTGCAGGCATCGATGCGGACATCAAAAATTTCGCAGAGAACAACCCGGGTGACGCCAAGGCAATGCGCGAGTATTCGGCCCAGCGTATCACCGAATACGAGAAGGAGTTTAGCACCCGAAAGTCCGACCAAGGTTGGAGCAACATGGCCGTCGACTCCGACAAGATCGAATTGGACTACTGGAAGAAGGCTTCCCAGATCCAGACCGAGAACGTGGCCACCAAGATAGAGATCGCAGAGTCCAATGCTCTGGTGGCCCAGAACGCCCAGCGCCTGTTTGAGGACTGGAAGTTCGATGATGCGATAGCTGAGGTCGACAAGATGGTTGCTGCACCCTCCGATAAGGAGGCGTTGAAGAAGAAGTTGGCCGAAGCGGGAACTGCTCGGGTGCTCCAACGTGAGATCTCCGCTACGCTTAATTCGCCCCCAGCGGATGCGGCAAAGGCGCTGTCCGACATCGAGGACGATCTGCTCACCAAGGGATCGTATCGCAGTGGGGGATACGGCCTGTCGCAGCAAGAGCGCTTGCTCCAGTTGGACAACGTGCGCAAGGCAAGGGCGCAGGCCGACCAAGCCATGAACACAACGGGCGTGAAACTCATGGAGCGAATGGCCAAGGGGGAGCCCTTGAATATCATCCAGAGTGCCGTGGATGCGGGAAGCATATCGCTTGAGAAGGTCACGGACATGATGCCACTCTTCCTTGGGGCCGAAGAAGAAGGCGATGTCTACAAGGCTGAGCGCTTAAGGAAGAAGCAGGAAGCGGAGGCCAAGGACGCTGCTGCCCTGCTCTCCAGTCGCAGAACCCAAGTCTCCAACCGGGAGTCCATGCGCAAGAAGCTTGCCAACAATGATCTGACCCGTGCCCAGATCGATAAGCAGGTGTTGCTTGATGGGCTTTCCCCGGCAGACGGCATCGACCTCCACCGTTCTTACGATGTCGCTTCCAACCTGCAACGGCAGAGCGATACTTACACTGACCTGAAGGAGTCCGTGGGCTGGGCTGGCTGGCGCATGCTGGGCGCTAATTACGGGCTCATTCTGTATCCGGGCATGATCGGTAACACCGATGCGACCTACCGTAAGATGGTCGACAAGATCACCATGTCGGGGCTCAACCCCGAGGTTCAGCGTGAGCTTATTCATGACCTGATGGTTTCCCACTCCCTCGATGTCTCCAATGGCGACGAGGACATGAACTGGACCCCGTTCGACCGGACGGTCACCGACACCGAGCAGGAGCTTCACCGTGATCTGAAGACCGTATGGAAGACGGCTGGGCGGAGCATAAACCCACCCACCGTGGGCAATATGTGGGTCGAGCAACTCACCCAGATCCGCATCTTTTTCGACGAGAACCCCGACCCTAGCGACGAGACGTTCAAGCGGTTCCGAGACAATCTTTTCCACACTGCATTCGGAGCCGAGGTTGATGCGCTCATGAACACCACTAAGTAATGGATTACCTGCGACCACTTTTTTCTGACCAAAAGCCCGCGAAGGATGCGATGCCTGAGCCCCTGCGTGGTCACTTTGACCGCATCGAGGAGCAGGCCAGAACCGTATCAGATCCGCACTTCAGGAACCGAGAACAGCTCACCCTGTGGATGTCGCATCGCACTGGCATCCCGGCCGACAAGGTCCGCGCCTCCTTACCCGGGTTGACCCGCAAGTTCTTCAACACCGATAACCCCGGTGATGCCGTCAACCAGATTGCCGAGGGCTACAAGCTGACCGATCCATACGTGAACGCAGTGCGTCAGTATGAGGCGGATGTGGAGACTGCACCTGCTTCCACCAATATCGTCTGGAACGGGCTGGCAACGGCCAGCAGCGAGCTTGTTGGCGTCCTTGGTGATACCATTGGTGCTGGATACTCATTGAGCGCCACAGCGCTTCAGGAGATGGCCGGATTCGTAGATCCCCGCGTGGATGCTGATGGAGCCACGGGTAACATCGACAGGTTCTGGCAGGCTGCAGGCATGGCCATGCAGATGAAGTCCGAGGAATACCGAGAGATAGCAGCCCTGCACTACCAGACCGATCAGGTGATGCACGACCTGCTCAACACCAGTCCTGAGTTCCGTGACAGCGCTATCGGCCAGATCACTGCCGTAGTGGGATCAATCCCTGCTACCGTGGTGATGGCCATGTCGGGGATTCCCGGTATTGTAGCCATGGCTGGCATGTTCTTCGGCCAGAAAGAGCAGGAGCGCATGGGTTTGGACCCTGAGTATCAGGCCAATGTCAAGACCGCTTTCGAGAACCTGTTTTCCGCTGCACCGCAAGTGCTCATCGAGCGAGCAGTGGGTGTGGAACGCCTCTTTAATCGGGCATGGAAAGTCACCCCCAAGATGGGCGACAAGGTCCGTCTCGGTGACGGCCTGAAGAACATGGGTCGACGTGGTCTGCGGTCCTCGCTGGAAGAAGGCATTGCTGAGCCTCTGCAGGGCTTCTGGGACGACGTTGCATCCAAGCTCACCTACGACGAGCAGATGGAGCTGGTGACGATGGAAGCGTTCAAGTCACGGGGCGTTGAGGCGGCACTGGGTGCCACCGCTGGCTTCATGTTCGGAACGGCCCTGTCCGTCGACACAGACATCCAACGCAACAGTCAGCGCAAGAGTGGCCAGAACTACCTGCTGACCCGTCAGGGTGGCCTGCTCACCCCGAAAGACTTTGAGATCATGCGGTCGGTCTACACCGACGAAGAGATCTTAGCTGGATCCCCCGATCCAAGCATGGGCCAAACAGTGCTGGATGCAGCAAATGGTGATCGTGACGCTTACGCCCGTTACCAAGAGGATACGGCCAAGGCTCTCTTTGAGGAGCTTGGTCCCTCCGACTCCGCTGGTCGCAAGATCGGTGAGGTCAATGGGGCTCCGGCAATTATCACCGAGGATGGCAAACCGATCATCTTCAACATGGCTGACCCGGGTCAGGCTGACCTGTGGAGGCGATACTCCAACTGGGTTTCCCGGGAGAAGCGTGCGGCCAAGAACAAACAGGCCGAGGGAGATGCCGTTGGGTCAGTGCTGCGTGAGCTGCAAGGCCGGTATGGTGAGAACCTCACTGTGGAGCAGGCCCAGAATGCCCGACTGGTTGACATGGTTGCGGCTGGAGAGATCACGCAGGCTGAGATGGACAATGCGATTGAGGTCGCCACCAACCTTGGCCAGCTGGCTGAAGGCATGGACCCCGCCAAGGTCACGATCAAAGGCTCCAACCAAGTAGTCATGGGCAAGAACGACCTGCTGCAGATCGCAGTGCGCTTGGCCAGCAATTCCAATCCCACCACCGTCATCGAAGAAGTGGGCGAGGGCTGGTTGAAGCAGGGAATCGAGCTTAAACAGTTTTCTCAGGATGAGGTCACAAAAGCCCGTAGAGCCTTCTATCAGGCCAAGGGGGAGGCTGACCCCAATGCGGACCAAAAAAACGTAGCACGGGCCAATACTGAGTGGTTCTCGGCCACTCTGGTCGACTACGCCCTATCAAAGCGCAAGACCATCCTTGGGGTGGACGTTGCATCCAAGGTTGGCAGGTGGCTCAAGAGCCTTGGAGACTCACTGCGGTCCATGCTCAAGGGAACGGCCAAGATGAAGAAGCTCATGCGGGATGGGAAGCTGGATCCGAAGCTGGAGAGCTGGATGCGTCAGGCACTGGGAGATCCAGATGCCCTCGCTGAACAGGTGGCACTCGATGCCAAGGCAGCTCAGGTGCAGATGGCAGTGCAGTCGCAGATGGAACGCGAAGCCAATGCCGTTGCCCTCAAGGAAGCCGAACAGGTTGCAACAGCCAAAGCTCGGATCGATGCCCAGCTCGATGTCCAAGCCCAACGCATGATGGAGGAGGAAGGATGGACCGACAGTTCTCGCCTTGGTCATTCCTTCCAGCTTGCACCGCCTACCCAGACCGATGCCTTCAAGAACTGGTTCGGAGACTCCGTTGTGGTCAACGAGGGAGGCCAACCGAAGGTCATGTATCACGGCACTTCGAAGGACGCTGACTTCAAGTCCTTCAAGATGAACACGGGAGTCTGGCTGACCAGTGATCCAGTCGTCGCTTCAGGATACGCCACCGACAACGACAGCATGAGGATGGTCCGTGACGAGCGGGTTGGAGCAGGCCCGTGGGACATGGTGGCGAAGAACACGGCATCACGGGTGCTCCCCGTCTACGCCAAGATCGAGAACCCCTACGTGATGACCGATGCCGATAAGAAGGAATGGTCATCTGCCATGAACTACAACAAGGCCAACCGTGAGCTGATCGGGAAGGCCAAGCGAGCAGGCCATGATGGCATCAAGTTCAATGACGATCTCTGGATCGCAATCAGCAAGCCTTCGCAGATCAAGTCGGCCATCGGCAACCGTGGCACGTTTGACCCGACCAAGGCCAACATCACTTTTAGCCTTGCAAGTGCAGGCAGTATCCCTGCTCAATCGACAGATGCTAACGCCACGGCAAAAAGCTCAACTGTTTCGGATCCCGATGCCCCAAAGGACACTTCGGGAGCGGATGGCCGCAGCCGGTTCAGGGTTAGTCCTGAAGCCCGAGGACGTAGCTTCCACGCAGCCCTCGAGCGGACCCGCAAAGAGCACCCGCAAGGCGCAGCGGTAGCGGTCTACGATCTCAAGACTTACCTCGACCCAGAAAACCTGCTCTTCCAGTCCGAGGATCAGCTCGGGGGGGTGATGGTCACCAGCTACGGTGACCTGCAAAGCGTCCACAAGGTGCCCGGCTCGACCGCCAAGATGAAGGCAGTGCTCGCAGAGGCATCCGAGTATGCAGCAACGCTGGACGCATTCGACATCGGCGGCTTCCTCCCGAACCTCTACGGACAGTTCAAGTTCGTGTCGGTCGCCCGGGTTAAGTTCTCTCGGGAATACGCTCCAGACGGCTGGAACTACGACACCATGGGCGAGCCTGACGTAGTGTTCATGGTTCGTGACACCGAAGGCGTGCTCAAGGGAACTAAGCCGCCGACTTTCGAAGCGTCAGAATACGAGGCGGCAGCAGCAGTTCAGGCCGAGGCCAAGGCCAAGGTAGCCGAGGCCAAGGCCAAGGTAGCCGAGGATTCGGAAAAGACGGTGAAGCCTTCAGTCATTACCTTCAGCATGGAGGAGGTATCCAAGCCCAGCGACGAATACGATGCCTCACGGGTTGGCACTGGAACCGACACGAAGACAAACCCTCGCACTCAGACCACCAACACCAGCATCGACTACGTCACTCCCCAAGCACTGGAGAAGCAGATGGCGATGATGACCCACTTTACGAAGCAAGAGCGGAAGAAGAAGAAGGGCGTGTATAAAATGGTCGGTGTGGACTATGAGATGCCTTCGTTCATCACGAAGCACACGGATCCAGTGAAGCGCAAAAATGCCTTGCTCCGAATGATGGTGGATAACCTGCTCGCGTTGCACGATGCGTTCCCGGAGGAGTTCCGGTCCCGTGCGACACACTGGTATGACGGTGCCCGTATCATCGCGGACGATATGTCATCCAAGTTTGGAATGACCCCGGAGCAGTCGGGCGCGATCATTGCTGCATTCAGCCCGATGAAGGACTGGTTCCAGAACGTGCAGATGGCGATGAACTTTGCCGACGTCTACGCGAACGAGCGGAACACTCCCGTTACCCGCAAGGACTTCAAAAAAGCCATCGATCAGATTGCCAACATTCCGAAAAATAAGAAGGACAAGCAGAATCGAGCCAAACTGCTCAAGGGAATTGGTGGTAAGTCCATCCAGCAACTCTGGGATGAAGGGAACCAAGAGCTGGCGGCATGGGCGACTCGTATTGTGTCCACTCAGAAGCATGGGCTGATGCACGACGTTCTGGCACCTGAGGGGTTTGCGATGGGGGTCCGCACCAACAACGACGGAGGCATCAAGCAAATGGTGTGGCAGGATACTTCAGCCATCGTGAAGGCGCTCAAGGTGGCCACCGATGGAAGCCTTGCAAACATCTCCACCCAGCTCGGGTTGGAGCACAAGATCCGCAACTTCTACAACAACATCATCGCACCCAACACGCTGTTCGGGGATGCGACCATGGACACCCACGCAGTGAATGCAGACCTACTGTTCCCGATGGGTGGAAGCGGTTATCAGGTGGATCTCAACTTTGGTAAAGCTGGCGTTGGTGGCCCCCACAACTCAGGCACCTACTGGCTTCACCTTGAGGCATACAAGCGTGCTGCAGCCAAGCGCGGACTACTCCCTCGCCAGATGCAGTCGATCACATGGGAGGCTGTCAGAATGCTCTTTCCTGATGCGGCCAAGCGGGACGAGGCGTTCGTTGACAAGTATGCGCAAATTTGGAACAGTTCCTCCAATGCCAGCCAAGCTAGAAAACAAATCCTCAGCGATGGAATCGCAGCTCCCGAGTGGGCTCGATCCCGAGATCGTGAACAGACTGAAAGCAGCTCGGCCAGCTTACGAAAAGATGCTGGATACGAAGCTTTCGGATTTGGAGCTTTACGACCTACTCTTCGATCCAGCAGCTCAGATGGAGCATTCAGCCCAAGCGTAGACCAGACTTTCCAGCTCTCCGGCGTTCCCCTGAACGCAGAGCAGGAGATCACGTTCCAGCTGGAGGCACTCAAGGCCCACGGCAACCTGACCGACGACACGGTTATCCAGAAGCAACAGGCTGCAATGACTCCGCAGCAACGGATCATGGCCACCACCAACATGGGCTTTGCCCGGGTTGGTGCTCAACTCGCGGTCCCCATCTCGGAACGCCTTTTCAAGATCAGTCCCCGTATTGCCCAGCTGCTCCGTCGCATGGAGATGGGAATCGGCATCAACCAGCACAGTGATCTGAATCGGGTAAAGCCCTTTATTGATGGCCTTGAGGGCATCAAGAAGGACAAGGCCGTCTACGAACGGCTCAACCTTGCCCTCATGAATGGCGATACCGAGACCCGTGATGCTATCCTCGCCCAGTTCAACCTGACCATCGAGCCAGTCGAATCCCTGCTCGCTGACATCAAGCAGCGCATGATCGACTCAGGTTACGAGATCGGCTTCATCGCCAACTACTTCCCCCGAAAGGTGAAGGATCTCGATGCCCTCTGGAATCACTACTACGGGTCCGAGTATGGTGGCGAACTGGATGCCCTAATACGCAAGACGCAGAAGCGCATGCAGGAAGACGGCCGCACCTTCGGAGAGCTGGAGAAGCAGGAAGTCCTCAACGAGTTTCTTGCTTCCAAGAAGACCATCCGCACCTCCGGTCCTTCGGCCACCAAGCAGCGCACCACTGGGATCGTCACCCCAGCTGCAGCCGAGTTCTACGAGGACAGTCTCACTGCCCTTATCAGCCACATCAACAAGTCGGCAGATGCCGTGGGTCGTGCCCAGTTCTTCGGGAAGCACAACGTGACTCTGGACAACATCACCGATGCGTCAGAGACGTTCGGCACCACCACCGACATCAACCAGTCCATCGGCGCCTACGTGGCAGAGGAGCTGGCAGACGCCCCTCCCGGGCAAGCCGAAGAAGTTCGTGCCATGCTGGAGGCTCGGTTCAACCAAGGCGTCATGGAACAAATGGTCCGGTGGGCTAAGACGATTGGCTACATCACCACGATGGGCCAGTTGACCAGCACGCTCACCCAGCTCGGTGACTTCGCGTTTAGCATCTACGAGAACGGATTCTTCAACACCGTTTCCACCGCTGCAGATGTGATCGGTGGCAATGCCCGGGTCACCCGTGACCAGTTCAACATCGAGACCCATTCGGCTGAGTTCGCATCGATGGACTCCACCCACAAGGTGCTCGATCAAGTCTTCACGTTGACTGGCCTGAAGTGGATGGACCGCATCGGCAAGGAGACGCTGATGAACGGGAAGATCAACATGCTGGAGAAGCTGGCCCGAACTGGCACTCTGGACACCAAGTCCCAAGCCACGCTCGATGCATCGTTCACTCCAGAGCAGGCAGCTCAGGTGATGGAAGACCTCAAGGCGGGCAACCTCACCGAGGACGTTCAGTTCCTCGCCTACTCCACCTTGGCTGACTACCAGCCCATCAATCTTTCCGAGTTTCCTGAGGCATACTTACGCAATCCCAACGGCCGGATCGTCTACATGCTGAAGACCTTTACGGTCAAACAGCTCAACGCCTTCTGGCGTGAAGGAATGAATAAGGTGGTCTTCGGTAAGACCCCAGCAGAACGGGCTCAGGGCATGGGCAATGTGCTCCGTCTCGCTGCCCTCTTCTGGTTGATCGGAGTCCCAGTGGACATGCTCAAGGACTGGCTCATGGGCCGGGAGATGAATCTGTCCGAGACCGCTGTCGATAACATCTACAAGCTCGGTGGCCTCTCCAACTACCACATCCAGCAGATGGATCGACTGAATGATCCCTCCAAGTTCATAGCCCTTTATCTGGCCCCCCCCGTGCCGTGGTTTACCGAGCCCGCCAAGGGAGTTTCCGAGATGGCGAAGGCCGCAACTAGCGGCGAGGAGTTCAAGCCCGGAAATCTCAGCCTGTGGCGCACCGTTCCCGTGGTCGGTGGCTTCTGGTATGGCCACTTCGGTGGAGGCGCAGAACGTCGTCGCCAAGAATCTCAAAAATCATCACCAACAATCAGACTCTAATCCCAATAAATCATGTCCGTTGTATCTGAAGCCTCATGGCAATCCTTCCTCATCGCGAATCCAGCTAGCCCGCTGACGATTCCGTTTTGCTACTTCCACGACACCGAGGTTCGAGTAACCCGTCGCCGTGCTGGAGTGGACACCGATCTGCTCATCAATGTTGATTACACCGTCAACTCCTCCTCAGGCGGCTGCACCGCAGGCCAGTTCGACGGCATCATTGAGGTCGCAGGTTCAGGCTGGATTGCTGGTGACACCGTGGTGATCTCCCGTGGCATTCCGGTCATTCAGGAATCCACCTTCCCCTACAATGGCCAGCTGCCGTCGCAGACCGTCGAGGCCAGCTACGACAAGATCGTGATGCAGTTGCAAAAGGTGGAAGACCGTGTCGAGCGTGCTCTCCGGTTGCCCATCGCCGACCAAGGGATCAACCCGCTCTCGGTCAATGATCGATCAAACAACGTGCTCGGGTTCGATGCCAATGGTGACATCAGGTGGGAGCCACTCAACCTGCCGACTGACCAGAACGTCACCATCGGATATTCGCCAACCAACTACGTGGCCAGCGGCAACCTGCTGGTCGACCATCTTCAGGGAATCAATACAGCCTTGGCTGGCTCATTGGACCTGACGGATCCCGGCCCCATCGGCACGGCCGTGTCGGACGTCGGGTGGTTCACCGAGATCGAGGCAGCGAATAACACCGGCCCCAACCGCAGCTCCGTGGTCATTGCCAATCCTGACCTTAATGCAGGCATCGGCCGGATCTTTGCCTACGACTACACTCAGGACGAAGTCACGAACCTGCTCCTTGGTGGTGAGTTTGGTTCCGTCGGCGTGGGCACCACCATCTTTCCCGCCAACACGTTTGGCGTGGTGGACACCAACCGTGGTTCGCTTGGCATCGAGTCCAAGGATGCGGGCGCTGGCTTTGAGCCACGCATCCGCCTGAAGCATGGAGTCAGCGACATCTTCACCATCGAGGGTGGAGCCGACCTGACCTTCAAGGCCAACGACGGAGTGAATGAGCGCATGCGGATCACTACCGCAGGCAACGTTGGCATTGGCAGTGTGAATCCCATGTCACGGCTGGTGGTGTCCAACACTGGCAACGAGGGCATCGAGATGAACGCTGGTGCCCAAGCAGGCGTTGGAGCCGTCGAGTTCTTCAATCGTGGCACGAGTCAATACATCGATGGTTCCATCGTCGGGAATATCCTTAGGTTCTACTCCGGCCTGCTGTCCACCGAAAGCATGACTATCGAGAATGGCAGCGTCGGCATCGGGACGGCGGACATCAACGGCGGGACGATTGACGGCACGACGATTGGGGCGACGACGCCGAGCACGGTGGCGGCGACGAGTCTGAGTGCAAGCACACAAGTTGATTTTTTCGGGCGTCTTTTTGGTCTAGACGTTTCAAACGAAACCCGCCTTTACGCTGGGTCGGCTGGTCTTTCGATTTACGACCACGTCGGCACAGGTCGCATACTCAATCTCACGCAGAGTAGCACCAAGGTTGGAGTCGTCGGAACTGGCGATGTCGCTACATTCACCTCCACTGGCCTCGGCATCGGATTGACGGCACCTGCCCCAGCCGGAACGGGGAAGTCAACTCTCGATGTAAATGGTCCTGTCCTTGCACGGGGAGGAGTTTCTCTTAATCAAACAAGTGCGGGCGGTCTCGATTTTAATAATAACGACTTCCGGATTCGTTCATGGGGCGCAACGGCTGGGACTGGGTCCATATCGTTTCGCACAGGTGGAGGCGGCGGCTCACTTGACAGTGAAGCCATGCGAATCAGCCAAAGCGGCAACGTCGGCATCAACGATACGACGCCTTCCTACAAGCTAGATGTAAATGGCACTTTTAGAAGCACTGGGGCTTTGTGGAATGATGACTCTATCAACCTTAATCGTAATGGTGCGGGCTACGTTCGACACAGGTATATCGATCAACCCCTTCGTTTTGGGGTCACGAACACGGCTGGGACGCTTTATTATCCACTGGAAATAAACCCCTCTTCAGATTACGTGAGATTTTCTCGCGATGGGGGAGCTGAAACAATGCGGATCGACTCCAGCGGCAACGTCGGCGTGGGGACGGCGGCACCAGCGGCACCCCTACACGTATTTAAAGGGTCTGTATCTGGTGCTACCGAATTGGCCCGATTCCAAGGAGGAAGCGGTTCTCAGAACTATCGGAACTTCATAAGTCTTTACACCACTAACCCAAGTTATTGGTGGGAGACCTCGCTCCAAGACCCAAGTGGAGGAGGAGCACAAAATAACTTAACCTTTGTAGAGAACTCAGCAGGCACTCGAACCGAGAGAATGATGCTTAAATCTGGCGGCGACGTCATCATCGGCGCAATGTCACTGCCTGACGGAACCAATGACGCATTTGGCTATGATCGAGCAAACTCATTTGCAAGAATCGGACGCTCTACCACTGGCGCAGCGTCCCAAATGAGGTTTTACAATCCCAACGGGGAAGTTGGGTCTATTAGCACCAGCGGCAGTGCAACGGCATACAACACCTCTTCGGACTATCGTTTGAAGGAGAACGTGGTGCCAATGTCGGATTCGCTGCAACGCATTGGAAACCTCAAACCCAGCCGCTTCAACTTCATCGCGGATGACTCGGTTGTGGTAGATGGATTCATCGCTCATGAGGTGGAAGAGGTCGTTCCAGAAGCCATCTCCGGCGAGAAGGACGCAATGCGTGACGAGGAATACGAGGTCACTCCAGCCGTCCTAGATGACGATGGAAACGAAGTCACTCCTGCCGTCATGGGCACTAGGTCGGTTCCAGAATACCAAGGCATTGATCAATCTAAACTGGTTCCGCTGCTCGTCGGTGCGGTGCAGGAACTCACTGCCCGTCTTGAGGCATTGGAAAATAACTAATTGACAACCACTATTAAGTGGTTTTACATATTGTTTGTATGACTATTAAAGAAAAGCTCAATCAACTATATTTGGCCGCTCGTTCTGCCAATCTTAATGCAGATCAGCATAATGCCTTGGCGCAATATGCTAAAGAAATCATGGAGGCTCTTCAGCCTGCACAAGATCCAGAGGAGCCTCAAGAACCCTCCCTGGAATAATGCAATTAGTTTGAAAGCAAATGTAAGCATGTGTTAAAATAACTCATGTTTACATTTCTTTCTAGTGCGGCTGGTGGGTCTATTTTAGGCGGCCTTCTCTCAATCGTTCAAAGGGTAGTAGATGCAAAGTCTAAGGCTTGGGAAACTGAGCTTGAGATTAAAAAGATGGAATCCATTTCTCGCCTCAAAGTCATTGAGGCAGAGTTTAAGAGTTTCGACTCTAGTCTGAAAAGCGACAATGGCTCTGTGGCTATACCGGAAAACACCCCTTTGTGGGTGATTTCTACGCGTGTAATGGTGGATGCCTTTAGGACGTTTACGCGCCCAGGGTTGACATGGGCTATGGTTATTTCCCTGATTCTCTTTATTGCCGCAGGATTTGTAGGGGAGGCCGCAGTTGCTTTAATTCTGGGTGACTTTGTATTTGCTACATCAACAGCAGTAATGTGGTGGTTTGGATCACGTCCATTGCAAAGGACCGCCAAGTGATTCAGATATTTGATACTATCAGGATTGGCTTGCTAAACGCTCTTAGTTGGACATCAACCCTTGCGGTCCTTCAACTGGCTGCTGACCTTTTGCAAGTGGCTGCGTTGCTTGGATCGGTTACGGTTAGTATATTTTCTGTCCGTTGGATTATGAAGCAGTCTCAAAACCTTGATAGACTTAACAAGGAGAAGAACGCCAATAAGGCCAAATAAAGCCATTTTAAGGCGATTTCTAAGAAAACCTATACCAATGCCCAAGAACCCTAGAGATTTGCCCTGTAATCGCCCTAAACGGGAGGTTAAGGGCGGTAAGAAGTTTGTCGTCAAAGCCTGTCAGGGCGGGAAAGAGAAAGTGGTGCGTTTTGGAGATGCCAATATGACCATTAAGAAAAGCCAGCCAGCCCGAAAAAAGAGCTATTGTGCCCGATCCGGCGGCATTAAGGGCAAAAGCAACAAGCTGTCTGCCAACTATTGGAGTCGGCGCGCTTGGAACTGTTAATGAAAATGCCTGCGCCTATTTCCAAGAAAATGGCTAGGTACAGGTAGTTGACCATATTGAAGTTAATTATTAAGGTATACTAAAAACATGCCAAGGTATAGCAATTATGGTTCCCTTGACAACGCTATGGTTGACGAGGGGGATGTCGCGTTTAGTCGCGTAAATGCACGGCTTCGCCCAGACCAGTTGCAGCCTGGGGAAATAGCTTACTCATCTAATGGCCGCATGGATATTGGCGGGGCATGGCAACCGCGCAAAGGTATCACCAATTTTGACACTCCAATTACAACTAATACGGCTGCTTTGCGTTTGCCGTTTTACCTTTATCCCAACACAACGGCTAGCTCTATTAGCCAGGTTGGCGATAAAATTACTATTGTTTTTGCTACCGCGCACCCTTTTGTAACAACTACTTTAGCCAATATTTCGGGGATTACCGGACTTACGCCTGACCCCAACGGAAATAGGCTTATTACGGTAATTGATTCAACTACAATTGAAATTACTGTTGTAGGTCTTTCTGGCAGCATTGCAGGAAATGCTGTTGTTGGTGCTCCCCGCCTTGAGGATAATGCCGTAAACTCTGTTTATGGCTCATGCCTTTTTTCCAATCCGGACACAAACAACACAGAATACATTGTAATTGCAACAACTGAGTTTGCTTATGCAATTAACCTGTCTGACGGAACGTCTATACAAATTGATTATCCGTCTGACGTAAGCATTTCAGCCAATGTTGAAATGCTACAAGCGTTTAATCAGGTTTTTATTTTCCGCAATGGTTTAACTGCTTTGCAATGGAACGGAGACCTTACCGGAAGTCCTGCTTTTGATTTAGTTGAAAACGGTCAATATTCACAACCCGTATATTTTAGTGCAAACCAAAACACTGTTATTTTAAACGGTGTTGTAACCATTAGTGAAACAAATCATGGAGTCACTGTTGGAGATCGTGTTTACGTAATTGACAAAGGGTCTTCTTCTTTGGAAGAAAAATCCGATGGATATATTGTTGCTACGGTTCCGGACCAAGACAGCTTTACTTTTTTTGCTGCCGTTCCTGATCTTAACTCACATACGGTAATTTATAGCCGCAGGATTCCTACGGGTACAGGATTTACCCACATGCCCGCCCCGCCATTTGCTATTTACCACCAGCGTCGTTTGTGGATGCCGTACCTGTACACTATGGCCGGAAGCTCTGGGTCTCCAACAATTACATCTCGTGGAATTACAGACGAGATTATTGCGTCCGATATTTTAGACCCTAATACCTACGATCAAATTTACGCCAACTATCGCATCGCGTCAGGCGGAGCAGACTTTGTGGTAGCTATCCAGCCTTTTACCGAGGACAACCTTGTTATTTTTAATAGGAACACCATACATCTTGTGCGTGGCGTTAGTGGGGATGTAGCCTCAACTATAGTGCAAGAAATTACCCGTGAAGTGGGTTGTTTGGCTAGAAAGTCAGTTGTGCAGGTAGGCAATCAGATTCTTTTTCTTTCTGACAATGGCGTTTACGCCATGACATTTGAAGACTTATACAATCTGCGTGGTGCATCAGTTCCTTTGTCCGAATCAATTAACCCAATTATTAAACAGATTAACACCGAGTACGCTAAAAATGCCGTAGCTATTTACCACGACAATCGGTATTATCTTTCTGTTCCAATTGGGTCTTCTACGGAAAATAATGCTATTATTGTTTATAACTTTCTTACTCAAGGGTGGGAGTCCGTTGATACGGTTGATGCGCCAAACTGGAATGTTAGAAACTTAATTCGTGCCGGATCGGGTTCTCTTAATAAGCTGTATGCAGTAAACTCTTTTGGTGGGATTCACATTATTGATGATCGAAATGACGACAACGACTTGATTATCAATCAAATAAGCTATCCGGCCACTCCTTACGGAATTGCTTCTTACATTACTACTCGGCAATACACTGCCGGGACAATGGATCGCAAACGCTATAATTCTTTTGAGCTTCAGATTGAAAGCTCTGAAAGCAACGAATCTGATGCTACCATTAGTCTTGAAACAGAAAATCCGGATTCTGTTGAAGCTCTTGACTCTGTTAGCGACCTTCTTGGTGAGAAGCTAGCCATTTCAGAAGACGCATCGGTACGTGGACGGTGCAACAACGTGCGCGGATATGGTGCACAATTTACCATTTCCCCTACCCAGGGAAGGCCTAAAATTCGCGCAATTAAATCAACATCTCAGCTTACCGATCTTACAATTAGTTCTAAGCAGTAAACGTGGTAAAATATAACAATGTCAATTCTTGTTACAGGCAACACATACACCGCAAACGATCAGGTTACGTCAACTAATCTTAACGAATCTGTTAACAATGCAACTTTTGCATCTGGTGCGGTTGATAATGTTTCTACGCAAATATCAAGCGGTTCTATTATTGTAAAAGACGGTGGAGTCTCTCCAGCAAAAATAAGCGCAGGTGGTCCTTCTTGGAATAGCGGTGGCACTGTAACGGCTACGGCTTTCAGTGGTCCTTTAACGGGCGATGTTACGGGTAATGTTAACGGAACCTCCACCAACGTTACCGGTACCGTAGCTATTGCTAATGGCGGTACTGCTGCAACTACAGCCTCTGCTGCACGGACAAGCTTAGGCATTTTAGGCAGTAACCTTAATAGCAACCTGTCTGCAAGTGCGGGGGTAACCCAGACCGGATCATCTGGTTCTGACCTTGTGTTTGATACATCTAATGCTCCTACGGTTACTTTGACCTCCGGTACATGGTTGCTTATTGGCTCAGTTGCTGCCCGAACCAGTGATGTTGCGGACGCTATTAGCGCACAGTTTTGGAACAATACTGATTCTGCTGCCTTTGGTGGAGGTGCAGCTCAGTTTGTTGAAACAGATCTTCCTCGGACAGATCTTGGATGCGTAGGAGTAACGACTGTTACTGCAAGCAAAGTAATTTACTTTAAGGTTTTCCGTACCAACGCATCTACTTTAGACGTAGGAAGCTCTACTCCTAGCGGACCATCTGGATTTATTCAAGCGATCAGATTAACAAATTAATATGGTTGAATTTATATGCTATTTAATTACACGTTAACAAATGTCCGCTATAGCCAAAGCAATCGAATGTTATGGCCCTGATTTCCCTAAAGTTCATGGGCTTTATTTGGAGCATGGGTATTGTTATTCAGAACCAACCGTTCTTGCATTGGCCCGACCCTGCGTCCAATCTGATTACAAAAGATGGACTGGTCTTGAAGAAGCCGATGCTTGGTGGGTTGAGTTGGTTGTTGGCCCCCTTGGCTTGGCTACGTTGTACTCCCATATTCCGTTTCCTCTTCCCAAAATTGGCTGGGCACGAGAGTTAAAAGGCAAACCATCACCACGATTTTACAATTTTAACAAAGTAAAAACAGTCATTAACAATTATTAAGTTATGGGTTCTAGAGTAACAATGCCTGCCGCGCCACCGGCCCCGCGTCCAGTTGATCCTGGCCAGTCGTCAATAGATTTTATTAGGGCAATGGCCGACCCTCGGTTGCAAAACCAACTCCTGCGAGCCGAGCAAACTTATCGTCCCGAATATACGGAGTTAGAACTTGCGGACATTAATACGGTTCTGCAAGGCACCGAAAACCAGTCCGGATTACTTGACCTTAACAGGATTGCAAGCGAATCGGCGCAAGGCATTGCAAGAGAAGCAGCTAGTGCACAACGTTTAGCGGATATTGAAGACGTTCAGCGGTTAGGCCGGAAAGCTTCTGTTGCTTTTCTTGATGCCAACCCGCAGCTTCAAGAATCCTTACTTGCCGCAGAATCTCTGCGCGACAGCGAAACGTCTGTAGATAAAAGTGTTCGGGATCTTGTGTCACAAGGCGTTCCAGAGGCAGAGGCAAACCAAATTGCACGGTCAAAACTTAGTAGTGGCTTGCAAAAGGTTGGGCTAGATCAGCTTCGTGGTACAGAAGCAGAAGCACAACTTCGTCAAGCTGGCATGGATCAGTTTAAAACTACTGATAGAGAAATGCAGCTAGCCAAAGCTGGCGCAGAGCAGTTTGAAACTACTGAAGCAGAAGCGCAGCTTGGTAAGGCTGCTATGGGTCAATTCCAAGAAGGTGCCGGTGAACAGCAACTTACTCAAGCTGGCCTTGATTTTCTTTCTCGCGGCGGAGACCTTTCACCAACCCAACTTCGCAATGTTATTCAACAGTCACGCGTAGCTTCTCAAGCCCGTGGGCGCGTAGGAGACCAAAGCGGAATTGCAAACGAAACGGCAGCGCGTCTTGCCGAAGAAATGAACGTTGAGCGTCAAAATGTAGACATTGGTTCACGACTTCTTAATCAAGGATTTGGCATGGGCCAACAGCGCGTTGGTACGGGGGCAAATCTTCTTGGCCAAAAATTTGGTATGGGACAAGACCGTGTCGGAACGGGTTCTCGGCTTTTGGGTCAAGAGTTTGGCATGGGCCAACAACGTGCTGGAACAGGGGCTCAACTTTTGGGTCAAGGATTTGGCATGGGTCAACAGCGTTTTAATACGGCTGGCAATATTTACGGTCAAGATTTAAGTGCGGCTCAGTCTAATGCTGCTATGCGACAACAAACTGCGCTTGCTAACCAGCAGGCAGAAATGAGTGGTCGCGGTATGAACCTTGAAAGCATGCTAAATCTTGGGCGGCTTCAACAGTCTCGGGAGCAGGCTGATCGAGCCTATGCCTTGGGACTGGTGGGGGCGCGTCAATCTACGTCTTCTGACCCGTTTCAAGCTATCTTGGGACGTCCCTCGCAAGCCCCAGGCATGGGCATGGCGTCCTCACAGTTTGCGGCTGGGTTGGCTGGTCAACAGCTTGGGCCCAATCTGTTTGATCCTAACGCAGGCATTAACCTTGGTCTCCAGAATCAGGCTAACTTGGCAAATTATCAAAGCAGCATTTACGGCGCACAGGCTGGATTTGCTGGTGCTCAAGCTCAAGCTAGAGGTGCTATGATTGGAGGACTAGCAAGTGGTCTTGGTGCTCTTGGTGGCGGATTTGCTTCTAGGTGCTGGGTGGCTCGCGAGGTCTTTGGCAATGAAAACCCAATGTGGGTTTTGTTCCGTCAGTGGCTAGACAATGACTCACCTAAGTGGTTTTTTAATCTTTATATTAAACATGGAGAAAAGTTTGCTAAGTTTATATCGGACAAGCCGCTTATTAAACGAGTTATCCGCAAATGGATGACAAGTATTGTTGAGCGCAAGTTTACCCCTAACCCCACTTTTATCTAATGGCTTACGGATTTGGATCAGGCGTTCGAGCAGAACTTGGCGCAACAGACTATTCTAACTACCTTCGTGGTGCGCTTTCCGGTGCCCAAATGCAGGCTCAGGGCGGAGCTGCTATGGCTGCGGGAGTGCAGAATGCGCTGGCTGGTATTGGTGTTGGTGTGCAAAAGTTTATGAAAAATAAACAGGAAAAAATTGCCCTACAAGAAGCTACAGATATTATTACTCCACTATTGAGTAATTCTGTTGCTCGTTCGCAATTTGGCATTCCTGAAAATGCAACAGATGAAGATGTTTCGGCGGCTGTAAAAAAACAAGTAAAAATATTTGGAGCACCCGCTGCGCTTGAATTTGCTAGGCAGGCTCAAGGTTTTGCTGCATTTCAGGAAGGTATTAATGCTGTTCCTGATATGGTTACAGAAACAATTAAAATGCAGGAGGCTACGGTTCCTGAGTTTGTCGCTGGAAACATAGAGTCCTTTAATAATATTTCGCCACTCCAATCAACACCTGAACAATCGGTTGAGGGGCTTATGCCGGAAGGCAGACTTTCGCCATTTTTGTCAGCACCCGATCAACCTGTTGAGGGACTTATGCCAAAAGGAGAAGTTGCGCCACAGGTTTCTATTTCTGAAGCAGAGCCAAAAACAGTTCAACCCGTTCCGGATAATATTGCACCTTATTTTTCTCTTAATCCGCAAACGGGGAAGCTTGTCCCAACAAGGAAGCTACAAGTGGATGCACAGGAGACTGCGAAAACATTCCAAGAATTAGAGCAGGAAAAAGCACGTATTAATTCTTCGCTTAAAACGGAGAAAGAAGAAACCGTAACTGGAATGACGAGAGCTTTTCAACCCATAGTAGGTTACCAAGAATTAGGAGGGGATACTGTTGAAACTTATAATCAGCGTCTGGATGAGATTGAGAGGCAACAGGCACCGCTAAAAGAGAAACTAATTGAGCTTGAAAATGCTCGTCAGTCCGCTGCTAATTTTGTAAATAAACCAGAAGAGCAACCTAGCTTCGAAGAACAAGCATCTGAAGTAATTGATCGCTCTATTAGCTTTGCCGAGGAAGTTAACCTAGATCCCGTTGATAAGAATCAATGGCTTCAAATGAAGACTGTCCTTAAGGAGGTTCCGCGCAAGGCTACTGACGGCGAAAAGATTGCGGCTTTTGTTAAGGCTTACAGCCAAATTGCTCCTATTGACCCTGGCGTTTATTTTAAAATGAAACAAGTGTTTGATACGGCTCCTGTAATTACAGACCTTGGTGGCGGCAATCAACTTGTTACAGCTAATAATCAAAGCTTTTTGATTAGAAGTGATCAAGATAAACCATTGTCTGTTGCCCAACAAAAACAGAACAGAGAATTGTTTTACAATGATCTTTTAATTAACGCATCTAAAATAGGTTTAGAGCAGCTAAAAAATCTCCACCCTCAAGCGTTTGAAGAGTTGCAAAAACTACATCTTAGTTTTGGCAACACCAATCAAGTTACTGGAATGGTAATATCCCTTGCCGATGCTGTTTCTTCACTTTCGGAATTATCAGCATCTAATTCTGTTGCCCCGGGTTCTCCTGGTGGAATGAGGCAGGCTGCTGATGCTATTCTTGGAATTCAATAAACAACACTATGGCAAATGCCAATGCATACGCAGAGTGGATTGTTGCTAATAGGGACAAAAAAGGCACTCCTGATTTTGAAACCGTCGCCGCTGCTTACAAAGAGGCGATAGCAGAAGAACAAGGTCAGCCACAGGAGCAAGGCCCGTCTATTGGCCGTATGGCTGCCGATACGGGCATTGAGGTTGGCGGTGCTATTGCTGGTCAGCTTGCCGGTGCTCCGCTTGCACCGTTTACGTTTGGAGCGTCTATACCTGTTGGTGGTGCTATTGGTGGTGCTGCTGCCAATATTGCTGTGCAAAAAGGGCAAATTGCCCGTGGAGAACGTGAGGACTTTTCCTTTGGTGAACTTGCCGTTGCTACTGGACTAAGCGCAATACCTGGGGGCAAAGCAGTTAAGGGCGGGGCAACGCTTGGTAAAACCATAGCCAAAAGATCTATCCAGGGTGCTGGTATTTCTGCTGGTTCAGAACTAGGCAAGACTTTAATTGACGAAGGCCGCGCACCAACAGCAGAAGAATTTACTACTGCCCTTGCGTTTGGAACGTTAACTGGTGGAGCACTTGGCGGCGTAGAAACGGCAGTGTCCAAGTATGGATCAAAAGCGATTTCGGGCATTAAAGAATATGGCGCGATTAAGACACTCGTTCCGACGCTTAGAAAGATTGAAGGCGAGAAAAGCCAGCTTGCTGTTGATGGCGAGTTTGCCTTAAGGGACATGGACAAGGCATTGCGATCAATTAAAGATAAGGCTCAGCGTGAAGAGGCAGCAGACTTGACTGTTCAGTATCTTCGCGGCCAGACAAATTTGGCAAATGTTCCAGAGTTGGTAGCACCCTCGGCAAGACTTGTTAGAAAAGTAATTGACGATGCAACGGAAAGAAGCATTCAACTTGGCCTTGTTGACGGCAAAGATGCCCTTGAAAATGCTATGGTTGATAATCTTGGGTCATACCTTAATCGCTCGTATAAAGTATTTAACGGGTGGCGTCCAGATACTCCAACAATGGAGCGATGGGTTGAAGGCAATGTAGCAGATCGTATTGAGAAGCTTACCCAAAGAGCAATTAGAGCACGCATGCATCGCGTCCAAGTGCTACAAAATATGGGCATTAAAGACAAAGAGCGCAAGATAAAGCCAAACGAATCCTGGAGCTTAATTAAGCCTCTTACTGAAGTAAGGAAGGATGTGTTAAGTCGTGCTAATAAGTTTCGGCAAGAATATACTGACATTGCTAATCAATTAGTTGATCGCGAGGGCGCAATGCAGTTTGCGACAACCGGTAGGCTTAACGCAAGGAGCGGTGTTTACCGACGGAAGAAAGATATAGATTTGCTTACAAGGCAACTACTTGGCGAAATTCACGACCCTGTTTACCTTGCTTCTGAAACCCTTGGAAAAATGACTGCATCCGAGGCCAAGTTTAAGGTTATGCAAGAGGTTCGTGATATTGGAATTGCTAATCGTTTATTTAGAAACAATTCAGAACTTGGTGATGTTTTAGTTGTTCAGTCTGAAGACAAACTGCTTAATCCGCTTGCTGGTTTATACACCACGCCGGAAATTCGTGAAGCATTTAATGCTTACACCACAACAGACCTTGATCCAATTTTGAAGAACTTTGGGCTTATTGCTTCAGTTTCTTCTGCTGCAAAATTGCCTAAAACCCTTGGTTCATTAAAAGGTTGGGCGTCCAACGTGTGGGGTGGTGCAATGGACACAATTGGACAAGGGCACGGACTGGAGCTGTTGCGAGGAAAGAACTACACTACGGCTCGCAATAATTTCTTTCTTAACCTGGGAATTGGAAAACCAGATGGAACGTTAAGAACAAAAGAAACGCTTGACTTGTTTAAGTTTTTTAAACGTGAGGGATTGGTTCGTGGAAACGTGCAGTTTAACGACTTTAAGCGGGGTCTACTTGAGTCCGACAAAAGCTTGCTTAATAAGCTACCCACTAAAGCAAAACAAAAACTCAAGGGTAGCATTGAAACGGTAGGCAAGCTTTACTCCGCCCCAGAAACAGCCGCTAAAGTATTTAATTTTTATGGCGAACTAGCTGCACTTAAGAAGGCGTTTCCTAATGAAAAAATGGAAAGCTTGATGAAAAGAGCCGCCGAAAAAGTAAGGCTTACCACCCAGGATTACGATTCGCTGCCAAAATTTATAAGAAACTTTTCATCCGTTGGATTTCTTGATCCGTTTGTTTCTTACACAGCCGACCGATTCCGTGTTGTGTTTAATACTTACAAATTAGGTCTTCAGGAAATGGCTAGTGGCAATGCCGTTCTTAGAAAGCGGGGGGCTAGCCGCATTGCTTCTATGTCTACCATTTTAGGCGGTGTGGGATACGTTGGCTCTAATTTTGGGATGAGTGACGAGGAACAACAAGCAGTAAGAAATCGTATGCCTAGCTGGGACCGAGATAGCCTTGTTGATATTAGCAAGAATGACGACGGGACTTACTCGTATATCAATCTCAACTACACTTTTCCCCATGCCACCGTTATTGAAGCCGCATCCCTTGCGGCCCGTCAAGCAACGCCAGAAGAAGCATTTTCTGCTTTGTCTGTGTCATTAGGCAAGCAATTGTTTGGTGCTAATCTCTTGTTGGCCCCTGTGTCCGAGGTGGTGTCAGGAAAGACTAGGTATGGCACTCCAATCACCAGCGAAAACGCGCCAATTTACAAACAGTTTATAGACAAGTCTAGTTACTTTTTGGATAACACCCTGAACCCACTTGTTGTTAGGGAAACTAATAAGTTCTTCAAGACGCTTAAGTCAAAAGACTTTAAGGTCGAAACTTCGGGAGGTCAGGTTTACACAATGAACGATCTGATTGCTGAAAACTTTGCTGGAATCAGAAAAAAGACCTTTGACCCCTATTCTAGGCTTAAGACTGATGCCTTTGGTTTAAGCAAAACAATGTCGGATGACAGAATTTCTTATGCGTCCGACAGAAGGCGCGCGCTCGACGATGCAGGAAAACAGGAAGCATATCAGCAATACGTTCAGCTACACAGGAACGTTTTTGACAAGGTAAAGAAAATCGTTAATGACTCTAGGACGCTTGGCCTCACCGACGAAGAGATTGCGCTTACGCTAAAAGACGGACGCATAGACTCGCAGACGATCCTTGGTGCAATTACGGATACCTACCTGTTGCCACCTGTTGAAAAAGACAGGTCGGCAGAATTGCTCGCTGACGAGGTTATGAATCTGCCAGCATTCCGGCGTGGGTCTGCCATTTCAAAGATTGCCCGTGAGCAACCAAAAATTGCAAGTAGCGTTGCGAATAGAGTTAAGTCTCAGATGCGTGACCTTGCGCTTGGCGTTAATGAAATCGACCGGCTTATTGGTGCTCTTGACGCCAATGACGGAACGCGAGCTAAGTATATTAGCCAGCATCTTGCTAAGCTTGGCACCGAGCAAGAGCAGCAGGCTTACATTAACGAGCTGAAGGGCAAGAGGCTGCTAACGCCGCTTGTTTACGAGCAGGTGAAGGCATATTTAGTAGCGCAGTAGCAACAAGGGTGTGCGTCTTGTTATACTAAAACACCTTAACCCACACCCACTTGCCCCAGAAGTAGGCTGTAATGGCCGCAGAGAGCCACCAGAGGTGCTTCACCTCCATGTCCTCGAACTTGGGCTTGCTGCCACTGAAGAAGCGATAGGAATAGGTGAAGGGCTTTCCTTCCTCACTCACCCATTCGCGGTAGAGATTGCGGCGGTTGGTGCCGTTGTCTGAATCACTCCAATTGCCCTGCTGAATATCGCAGCGCATAGCGTGCTCATGGACACGCCAGCGTTCAAACACGTTCCCTTCGCTGTGGCTCTTGAGGGTGATGATGTAGCGGGAAGTATCCCCAAACACGTCAAAGTCCTGGAAGACGCAGTTATTGGTGTGTGTGCCCACATCCAGCACGTCCTCCTCGCCACCGTTAATTATGGCCCCATGGAAAACTGTGTCGTTACACTTGAAGGTTTTCATGGTGTCGCTCCAGTTCACCCATCCGTCTGCGTGGGGTTGTAGAGGACCAACGTATATAGATTCTTTCTCCACTTCTTCGTATGATTTGTAGTTCTTATCTCTCATCTCCCATCCTTTCTGGGGTTGTCCCGCCGCCACTCGCAGTAGTGCTTGTATGCGGTGTCAGAGATGGTGTAGCTGCGGTTGGAGACGTTGCAGCGCATATAGTGCTTGGGCGTGCCAGCCGCCGTGACATAAGCCTTGTTGTGGTAAACGTCCGTTGATCCGGCAACGTGTGGGCTCATCCACTTTTCTCCACCGTTGAGGACGGAAGCGTGGGTTTTTGCGGGAGAGTATGCGGCGAGGCGTTCATAAACTTCTTGGAGCTTCACAACGTCGCGCTTGCAATACCGCACCATCTTTGCCATAGCACTTGGGCACTGCTTAAGGAGGATGTCTTTCCACATTCCGTATTCCGTTTTCAGCTTGCCTGTCCCCGTTAGGATTTCTCCCAGATAGTCGAGGCGGTTGGAGTTGAAATAGAAGCGACGGCGAGCCCACTGAAGGGTGTCAAGGCTCTTGGGCTCAGGCCATGCAGGAATCTCGTGCATGAGGGCGCGAGACCTAATCCAAGGAAGATCAAAGCGGTCCCCGTTGTGGAACACCACCTCGTCGGCTTCAGCCAAGATGTTAGTGAACTTTTCCAGCATCTCACGGTCGTCTTGGTTCTCGTCCCATGTAAGACATTCGGGACGCTTGGCGTTCTCCCATTTGTAGCCAATGCAAATGATGCCTCGCTCTTGGATGATGTTGTCGTAGGAGATGTTCTGCTTGTATCCCGACCTCCAGAACAATCCAATGTTGGGGCTGGTTTCAATGTCTGCGAATAATCTGTTCATATTGCTTGTTGTTTAGATGAAGCGCACAGCCATAGCAAAGGCTATAGGCTTGGGCGCATTTACGCTGCCAGAATCAATAATGCCAGGAATGCCGTTTATGCACCATTGCCAGTGCCAGTATTCCCCTTCTTCAAACATACGAATCCTCATGCCTTGCGTGCTCTTGGTCTTAGCCAGTTGCTCAAGGGCTTCGTATGTTCGTGGAACGTTATGTGTCATTGGTGTTGGGTGATGGCCGCAAACGCAGCACACAGAATGCCACCCCCAAGCAGAAATAGCCCCTCTTCGGAACGCTGCACCATTATGAGAACGAGGGACAGAAGTAGGAGGATGGCCGTTGCTACGGAGAATGTATTACTCGTTGTCGGTTTCATCAAAGAACATTCCGTTTACGGTGAAGGGTTCATACCCATAACCAAGGCAAACTTGTCGGAGAAGCAAAACTAGATCCTCTGCTAATACGTCGTCGTGGTCAGTAGAAACAGAGGCGGTTCTACTGAAAGCCGTGTGCCGCTTGGTTGATTCAATAGTGATTTTCATTTCGTCAGCTCCCGTTCAAGGATTTCTAATGCTCGCCAAGCCGTAGCTACGTTGTCGCCCTCCATGAAATGGCGCGTCATTTGATTGCCATCGCCCACACTCTTCTCCTTCAGCCATTCCATAGGGGCTTCATTGGTGGCTGGTCCATGCTGTTGCTGCGCCTTGTAGCTGTGGTGGGCTAGGGCCGCAATAGCGTGGGGGAAATAGTCACGAATGAACGTGCCTACGGGGTATTCCTTGCGGGCTTCTGCGCCCGTGGGGAACAGGGGGGGCGACGTGTCGCTTGCGGGGTTCAGCGGTTCTTGTTCCGGTAGCGGGGGCAGGCCATCGCAATCGATAGACCATTCAGACATCTGCTTCCAGAAATCGATACCCTCATCTGTGATGTCCCATTCTTTGAAATGATGAATGGCGTTCCAAAGATCCCCGCACCCATCATTCAGCCAATTTTTATCACCCTGACTGATCGCACGTTCGCGATAGCCGTCAGGGAGTGTTTCTAGCCATTCCTTGACGGTGGTGGGTTCTGGCTTGTAGCCCTTCATGGGACGAGCTACTACGTCACAGAAATGAATGTAACTGCCAACAAGGCCAAATAGTTCACAAGGCTCAAAAATGTCCTTTGGAAACGAAACGCCCATCATCAGATCGCCTTTCCGGTATTTGCCATCATCCACTCGGTAATACCCAGCGGGCATTTTCCCCGCAATTTGTTCGTCTGTCATTGTCATTCTATTTATTTCTGTTAATGATGTGGTCTACGTAGAACTGCTGCATTGCCAAGGCTGTATGCTTGCAGATGTTGGAAGTGTCAACCCCATTCGTGTATTTTTCCCGCAATTTGTAATAGTCGTGCTTACAGGAGCATCCGAAATGATCGGGGTGTAGGTCAATGATGTATTCCTCGTCTGAGTCTCTGGAGCTACCATAGGACTCGCAAATGTATTCGTATCCATTGCCGCCCTGTCGTTGGTAGCACTTAGGCGGGGGAGGCTCAGGTGTATTGCAATCCATCTACGGCCTCCAGTCCTTGCACGGCGTCTGCAAATGTCTTGAGGCGTTGCAGGGATTGGAACAGGTCCACTTCCGCCTGTGGCTCGCCGTTGATGACGTCGCAGTAGCAGGAATACATATCCTCAATCAGATATTCCTGAACATTCTTTAGTTGTGCGATGCTTTCTTGTGTCATGTTATATGTTTTCCAGGTAGCCGTTCTCTCTGGCCCATGCCTTGTCGTTCTCTATTCGCGAATGGCAAATGCGGCACAGTCCCATCCATGTCTCTACGGCGTTTAGGTAGGTGGCTCTTGGTTTCTTAGTGTGATGAATGTCGGTGGCGGCGTTGTCGCACAGGTCGCAGGTGGGCTGGTCTTTGAGGTATTGCTTGCGGAGGGGGTAGTAGGTGCGTAGTCGTTCCTGTTGCTTCTTGCTGATGCGGCGAAGGGGGGAGCGTTTCATTTACGCTTCTTTCTTTCTGCTTGGGTTTTAATCTTGTGGTCCTTGGAGCAGAGCACCTGAAAAGCCGCCGAATCCTCTGGGGTTAGTCTCTCTAAGAAAGCTGGAATGTCGTCTGCGCATTTCAAGCTCCCGCATGGGATGATGTGGTCAATTTGCACATCGGCACGCTTGAACCACTTCTTGCATTTAGCGCATTGATATTCATATTTGAGACGTTTGTTCTTGGATTTAGAGGGTCGTTCGGCGGCTTTCAGGGCTTGTGTGGCGGGGGTCCAGTAGCGGAACTTAGAACGGAGGGCGGAACGAATGGCTGACCAGTATTGGCTTTCCGTCCATTTGCCTCCGTTGCGTGTTCTGGCTACTCTTGCCATTAAAATTGGTGCTCCGTGATTAACCCCACGGAGCAAGGGCTGTTATGAACGAACACACTAACCGAAAATTAAAAGGGCATTTCGTCGTCTTCTTCGTCTGGGAGCGTGGGCTCCGCAGAAGGGGCGGGGGCTTCGTAAGCTTGCACGTTCTCACTATGCACCTTTGCGGCCTTCCCTTCGGGGGATGCGGCGAAATAGGCTGTGAGGTAGGACTGGAGGGTGCTGTCGGCCTCGTCTGCCTTAGCCTTGGCATCGTCCGAGAGGGTGTTACTCACCACCTTAAATTCTGGGAATGAGTAGTTCACCGATCCTTTCTTGCCTTCGCCAACGGACGGGACGCTAACAACAACGTCACCATAGACGGCCTTGGAGCCTCCAAGTTCCTTAACAAAGTCAATCCAGCCGCTCAATGCGGCACCGGACAATTGGAAGTTCACAATCTCGTAGTCGTCTCCCAGCTTGGCAACGGCGTAAACAGAGGCACAGAACTTGGCGTAATGCACCTTCTCCTTCACTTCGCGCCAAGGGCCAGAGAACACCTCGCCGTCCTTGTCCTGCACTCGCATGGGGAGCTTAAGGTTGCGAACCTCGTTAGACCAGACGCCGCAGTTCTTACGGTCATTAAAGCCAGAGCAGGTGGAAAGCTGATCCAGGACAATGAAAGGGGTCTTGTGTGGAACAAGCTCCATCTTCTCGGATTCCTTGTCCCAGTAACGCCAGCATTTGTCACCAGAAGCCCAGCGTAGGAACTTCTTACAGGGATTTATGGGGCGGTCGTCTTCTTGCAGTGTGCGGCTCATATTAATTTCCTTCGGTTGAGTGGAATGTGTCTTTGATGATTTCCAAGGCTTCAGCGTTATTCGGAATCAGCCTTAGAAGAGATTGAATAATGTCATGTGACTGCTGGTTTTCAGCCTGCAATACCGCCACAACCTCCGCGAGGTCGTTTACGTCTGCCTCCAGCTTGTCAATGTGTGCCGCACAACGCTTATTCAGGGAAATGGAATAAGAGGGGAACGTGCAGGTGTCCTCCCGTAATGCTTGTTGGTGTGTCATTAGTTGTGTGTTGTTGATGATGGTTTATAGGGGGTTGGTGATGGTTGTCAAGTGTTTGGTGGATTTATACCAAGAACCAACATAGGTTCTGAGTGACCGGAGGTTGCATTCCCTTGGGGTGTGGTCGGGGGTGAGTGCGAAAAGCGAGCCTCCCCGAGCGACTACGGGGGCGTAAACATAGACGGGCGGAATCCCGTAGGCAAACACAATCATGTCGCCGTCCTTCACCCACTCCCCGTCATCGTCCTTCATTCGTTTTGTATTCATATCCCCTTTCTTACTGCTTGGTAAAATCCCTCCACTCAGTAAACGTTGTAATGCGGCGGTGGAACGCCAAGTCGATCTTGCCCAGTCCATCCCCACGCCCCTTGGCCTGTAGGAGTTGAACGTAAATGACGGGGAGCCCTTGGTCGTTAGCATCCTGTGGCGCACCTTCTGGCGTCTGCTCTGGAATGTGCATGAACCAAACGCGATCCGAGTCTTGCTCAATATTGCCGCTCTCCCGTAGGTCGGACAAACGTGGGGCGCGTGTCTCTCTTTCTGATCCTCGTCCAATCTGCGCCCCAAGGAACACAGGGACATTGTGCTGCATCGCCGCATCCTTGAGGGACATTGTGAAGCGTCCAATAGCCATGTCCCTTGTCTCTCCTCGCTCTTGCTGTGGGTCATAGCGTTGGAGGTAGTCAACGGCTACGGCCTTCAGGGGGTTCTCAGAGCGTGATGCGGCGGCAATACGGGCAATTAGCTGGTCCACCGTCCTGTCCCTGTCGTTAATCATTAGGCGCGGCCCTAGTCCCTTAACACGAGCCAGCCCTTTCTTGAATTTTGCCACTTGTTCATGCAGGCACGTTCCGTCTCGTATTTCACGCCACGACACGGCTGAGGCTTCTTGCGCGAATATCGTCACAAGCTCATTCATTGGCATTTCCCGTGAGAATAAGAGAGTGCGGCCAAAATGTTCGCTGATGTGCCGCACCAGCCCACGCATAAGCGAACTTTTACCCCCACCAGGACGGGCAGCAATCGTAATCAGCTCGCCTGGTCTGGGGGCTCCAAGGAACTTGTTGATGGACTCAATGGGAGTGGGCACTCCTAGCTCGCCCTGAATAATGTCTCCCGACTCAATGCGCTCAATGAGGGAAAGGGCATCATCCGCCGCATTAGCCAGCGTCACCGGCTTCTCCTGCTCATTAATGATGTCTAGGGAGCGATTGCTGATGCTGGCTAGGACGGTGTGAATGTCCGTCCCTAAGTCTGCTGCCGCAACGGAAGCGTTCTGACACATTTCCAATGCCCTGCGGCGGTAGAATCTGTTCTTAATCTCTCCCGCCCAATACTTAACGGATCGCGAGGAGAACAGCTCCTTGGTGATGTCAACGTAATTGGCCATGCCGCCGACCGCCTCCAGCTTCCCGTTCTTCGTGATGTCGGAAATAAATTCCTCTAGGACAATGCCCCCGCTTGTAGCGAATGCCTCAACGGCGGCATCGAACAGGGCAGCGTTCTCTTTGGTGTAGAAGTGCTTGGGGCGAAGCCCGAGGTCAATGGATTCAGCAAGGTATTCATCGCGGGTGAATATCATAGAGAGGAGGAAACGCTCTGCTTCCTCTGAATGGGGGGGCTCAATCATTTCTCCGTTACAGATGCTTCTTCGCTAAGGCGTGCCTGTGCTGCCATGTCCTCACGAAGGTCATGCAGCACTTGATGAATGGCGTCTAGCTGCTGAAGGCGCGAGCTGAATGCCAGCGTGTCTCCTTCTAGCACGTCCATGCTCTTCTCTAAGCCGAGGAGCGCACCATCTACGAATACAATAGAGCCTTTAAGGAGGTCTAATTGGGAGGGAATGGATTCTTTTGTTTCTTGTATCATGTCTATTTATGTTGAATTGGTGGACCCCGACAGTCTTTCACTGCCCCTAGGGGGATGTCGCCCCCCTGTGCTACTAGCCTTATTCAGCGGAGGCCATCCCGCCCCTTTAGGCAACACTTAAGATCCATATTAAAGAGTTCCTAATGGGGTGCCTCTCATCTGGTAAGGGGCACCGTTGGCCCCCGTTGCCCTCCGCTGGCATTTCTCAGACGCTTTTTCGTCATTGTCAGCCAGTGATAGTTGCATTAGGAAAAGAAGGGGGCTTCCATATTAGCGTCTTTTATTTTCGGCCGGATTGGCTAACTGCCTTGTTCGGTTTTGTTTTCTCGGGTTCGAGGCAGATAATCTCATCGCACTCGTAGATTAGGTAGTCATTTGCACCCGCAACAGTTATTGTGTGATTCCATACCCGCTTGAGAATGGCCTCCACCTTGGTGACTGGAATTACCGAACCATCTATTGGAGCCAATCCCGACCGTGCACCATTCGAGGGGCTGGCGGGTGGCGTTGCTGTATTCGTTTCGTTGCTACTGCTCATAATATTCTAGGGTCGGGATTGCTCACTAGGGGTGTTATCTTCAATGGAATCCTCTTCGCGCATAGACACTAGGTAGCTTTTGACCGCCTTGAGGTTAGGCCAGCCGCTTTTCGTTACGTCTTGCCCTACCCAGCTATCATGCCCAATGTGTGCATTCAGATATTCGATTAACTTGTCGGCGGCTTCCTCTTGGGTCTTCCCCGTAAAAGCCCTGCCAGCAAATCCACCGCAAAGCCATTCGCTTGTAACCCACCATTCTCCTTGGTCGTAGTGGATGTGTGCGTCTGCGTCAGGTTCCGACTGTATCAGAGATAACAAGTCGGAGCTAGACAATTCATTACGTTCATTCTTCACTTCATTCATGCTAGTCCTTGGTGTTAGAAATTTGCGCTTCGATTGACTTCGTTAGGTCGGAAAGCGTCGGGTGGTATTCGTGCATTCGCAGCCCTTCCCTCGGTGGTTTCCGACGGTGCGCGAGGATCACAAGCCTCGTTAGCCGGTCACCGTCGAAGGTCGAAAGGTCACCGCGATAGTTCACGCAAACGCCGCGACCCCATTCTTTCACCTTCGGGAGATGGTGGGCTCCGAACACCCACTCTTCTAACATTTCGATGCAGTATTTTTGATTTTCGTTCATGGTATTTTAAAAGGTTCTAACCAGTCGCTAAGTCGCCATCGTTGCCCGCGTTGTAGGCTTAGGAATATGCAGTAGGATTGTCTCATTGTGATAAATTGCTAACCATCAGCCCCAGACAACGGGGCTTCGCCCCGCGTCTGATCGGAGCAGTTATACAGTGAAGGACTTAGCCTCATGGGGCATGTGTAGATTTACCCCAGAAACCACCTTGCCCCAGTCCTCGTCACTCATCCATTTTGGCTTTCGGAGATATGCGAGCGGCAGGCACACCGCTGAGCGGTCGTCCTTGATGAAGTTTCCCCATAGTATCGGAGACTTGATGTGATTCTTGAGCCCGTCAGGGCTCACGGAATACGACATTAATGTATAACTAGACGAGCGAGACAACGCAGGTTGCACCGTCGTGTTTTTCGATTCATCCATTTCTGCGTGTCTCCTCCATGTCGTGAGTCTTCAGTGGCACTATGCCTGACCCGTGAAGGTTCCACCATTCTTTAAATCCGCAGTCCCGAGTAGTCTCCACTACTATATCATCATAGTCGCAGTTCCCCCCATGCTTTCGGTGTGCTAGGGCGATCAATTCGCCTAGTGTCTGATTTGTTTCGTGTATGTTTATCGTATCCATTAGTTTATAGTGTTATTTTTAGCTTCGTTGATTTAGAACCATGTGCTAGATTCAACGCCGAAGACGGCGCGAATCAGCACTAGTGTTCGACTTAGATTTCACCTCATGCTCATGCATGGGTTCGTAAATGCCTTCAGACTCGCAATCCACCGTAATCACCACTTCCCCGTTGTCGTCCAGATTGATGCCAATGACGGTGCCCTCAACGTCTCCGTCTAGGATGCGAACGTGCTGGCCGAATTGTATGTTGGTTCCTATGTCTTTCATTGTCTTGCGTCAAATCCTGTTGTGAGGCGGTAAAGCGTGAGGCAAGCCTGAAACGCTTCCCATCCCGTTGTCAACTCGTCCGGTGTCCATTCCTTCACCATCACCTTGTCCGGCTCGTTACGGCAGAAATAGATGTTACGGCAAGGAAGGAAGTTGTTGTGTCCATTCGCCGCAACAAAATAGGCCGCAAGCTGCATACAATGATCGAACGAGGGAATCACCGTGTCCTTCCCCTTGAAATCCTTGCTCTTGAAGTCATCTATCTGCCCCGTCTTCTCAATGATGTCGGCGGTGCCAGCGTATCCCATCGCCGCATTCACCACCACTTTCTCGGTGTGCTTCACTTCCACCCCTAAGTCCTCCAGCTTATGAATGACGGGCATACAGAAATGGTAATCATCCTCGGAGACAGTCCAGGATTCCGCCGTGTAATACTCCTCAATGGCCGCATGAAGGGCTGTCCCTCGCTCGGCAGGCTCCATTTTAACCTTGTCCCATTTCTGGGTGATGGACTTGCGCCATTCGTCCTGATCCTCTCCGGCAATAGCGGGTTGGTCGTAGGCAATGCCCAGCACGCCCTTAATGCTCCAAGGGATTAGCCATTCTTTAGCCATCATGCCCGTATAGGCTGAGACAGAAGGAAATAGCTTCTTGCGCTTGGCGTCGCCCTTGGTGGTGTTGCGTGGCTCCCCCTTGTTGGGGCCGCTCTTAATCGTCTGCGTGTGGCATGGTTTGCCGTGAATATCGTAGAAATGTTGGCTCATATGTTTTTGTGGTTGTTGGCTACATCATGCACTAATCTTTGAAGCCTGTCTATGGGGTTTATTACCTATTTTGCTATGTTTAAGTGATAAACTTTGCTATGTTTAAGTGATAAACTTTGCTATGTTTAAGTGATAAACTTGTCTCAATAAGTCTATTCTTTTAGTTAATTTATTTGTTTCACTAGGGGGCGTAAACGCCCAAGAAGAAAACACTCCTTGTTCGCCGCTCCCGTTGGTCGCTCATGCTCATTTCGGTTTAGATTGTTGGAAAGCGGGCAGACCTCCCCCCTACCCCAAAGTAGGAGAGAGAGTCGCTTCCAGCTCATTTGCGGATGAGTTGCTGGTTGTGCGTTTGTGATCGTCTCGGGCTGGTAAGTCCAAGTTTGGCCGTCGTCAACAATCACTGACCCGCAGGTTCCCACACCTGCGCCATTTACACCAGGCACGGGGTTGCACCGCTCCTAGTAACCTTGTCTTCGCCTGTCTATCGAAGCCCTACTACCCGTTAACGCTGTGCGGGCTGTGCGGATGGCCAAAAAAAGACGGCCACCGGAAGCTTAATTTCCGAGTGACCGCCTATCCCTATGAGAGGGGAAAGTGAAATCGTGCAGTAATTAAGCTACTGTTGACATCATTATATCACACACTTTCGCTCGTCAAGAGGCTTTCTGCATATTTCTTCACCCTTCCGAAGGCTATGTTCCCCTCCTTTTTCTTTAGTGCCCAATATTTGCACTTACATGAGTTCTCTTCACGATTGAGTGTTGCGGCAATTTCCGCGAACGAACGCCCAGAGTCTCTCATTTCCACTAATGCTTCAAGATGCTCTCCCAACCATCGTCCCCTGTTGGGCCGGTAGGCATCGGGCAAGGGCATTTCTAGGCAGTTTGCGGCATCAAGGGTGTCAAGATACCCTTTCGGCCCCAATTCTATGTCTTCGTCTAGCTTGCTCTCCAAGTATCTCATGCATGAATAAACCATGTCGGTTGATGTTGCGTAGTTCACTTCTCCATCCTCTCTTTTAACCATCGGAAGCCCTCACCCATTAGGGCAAGGTCAGCCTCTAGAGCTTTGATTTCCTGTCTGGCCTCAAATAGCCTTCCGCTGAGGTAGAGGCATTGCCTAGCCTCCGCCGTCGGATATACGGGCGTGTTTTGCTCTTGAGCTTCTGTTTCTGTGTCTGTATACATTGTTTTATGTCTGTTGATTTATTCGGTGATTTAGAGCGGCCCGCTAAGGCCGCCCCTAAAAAGCCCCAGCCTAAGCCTAGCCCTGCCCCCAAGCGTTCCCCTGTTACTGGAGGATACGCCTACGGGAGCGAGGGAAGGGCCATAAAGGGCAGCGTTAAGGAAGGCAACGTAGTCACCCTTTGGCATTGATGCCTAGCTCCTTCCCGTCTATTTTCATATAGAGAGAGGACCATTTAAGGCCATTTCTAGGGCATTTCTCCCGCTTGGGGGTGTCTTGCCACGGCTTTCTTATGTTTTGCTCTAAAATGCGGGTGTCTGGGGGCTTGGGGCGTGGTAGTGGCGGTTTCATCAGTCCTCCCATTGCCCTCTAAGGGCGGTTTCATTGCTTGTTTCTCTCATTGCCTCACGCTGGGCTTGGAATACTTCATTCATTACGGACTTGCGGTCTTCCTCAGCCCTTGCTTGTAGCTCCTGCGCAGCGGCTTGCGCCTCTAATGCGTGTGAGTCGTGAAGGGCTTGAATTTGTTTGTGTCTTTTCTTCATTGGTATGTGCTCCATTGTCCTATGGGGTTCCCGTTTATGTCCCTAATTGCTCCATGTCCCTTTCCGTCGCCCTGCTAGCTTCTGCCTGGCTCTCGCGCTTCGCAGTTGATCATTCGCCCAAATCTTCAGTTTCGAGGTATCGATCTTCTCTGAGGCCAGAATCTTCTTCGCCTCCTCATGGCTGGGCAGCGTTTCCGTGTTGAACGCATATGAGGATAGGTTGGATAAAAACTGTGTTCCGCTTTGGGAGTCGTCGAAGGCGGCACTGTCTTCTGTGTATTCGATATGCATTTTTTTTCTTTCTTTATGGGTTCGCCGGATCATTGAGCTCGAGCGGCTCATCCATGATGTCATCAGGGTCAGGGTCGTCGGTGGTCTCGATATCGTCGATGGTCAACGGCTGCTGATCCTCGCCCGTTGTCCATCCGCATTGATTCGCAAATCGCAACGCGGCTTCGGCAGTGTAAAACCAAGCCGGTT
>UEXM01000174.1_pt1 | contig 70654 bp, 78 predicted proteins | sample 1796661 | NCBI WGS metagenome assembly UEXM01 (sample SAMEA4772469, study PRJEB27181) | metagenome | reverse complement strand
AGTTTGAAGCACCGTTGCACCACTCTACCCATACATGGGGTCGTGGCCGGTCAGGATGTAGGCTATAATTGTGTGTAACAATTCCCATTCTGCCTCTCTTGTCTTTTATTAAATCACCTACTTGCATTTTTCACCTCTCGGTTCGGGTTATACTATCCACTATCATGGTGGGTGGTAAGTGTCAAGCAGATTTCTTATTTTTTTTGCTTGTCTTGTAAAAATGAATGGCTACACAAGTCCAGACTAACGCCACAAAGGACGCTGTCTTGGCTGCTGTTTTTATTTTTTTTCTCATTATATATCCTGTTGGTAAAGGTACTCATCTATATTATTCAACACTTCATCAAGCGTTACCAACTTACCTCCTCCAACTTCAATGTGGTTGGTAACGGTTCCGTCAGCTTCGGATTTAAAGATGAGAGTTTCCTCTATATTGCCACTGAACATGTTTTTGGCTTGGCTAACAATATAAAAGCTGTTATTATAGTATATAAGTGCTTTATTGCCTTTTTTGTTGATTATTTTCATTTTTTGCTCCGCTTTGTTGGTTTTTTCTTTGGTTGTCTGTAGATTTTTAGGTCTTTTTCCATCACATGGAAGATATGATTCGATCCAATAGGGTTTATCGCCACCCAACGGCAACCGCCACGCCTTTCATCGTACTTAGTTGCATTTGATATTGGTTTGGAGCCGGATTCAATCACCATGCAAGGGTCTTTATTGATATCAATTCCGTCGCCGTAATAATATTGCCACCCAGAGGTTTTTGCGTTCGATCTACAACAGACCAGTTCGCCGGGATTCCATCTATGTGGGGCTTTGTGGCTTTGCCAGACCTTTTCTGCGTATTCATTGTAAATCATTCTCTCAGTCATGCTCCAGTCTGGTGGGTCTAAATCCAAACCTGTGTCTTTTAATATTCTCTGAATGTCGCTGGAAATATCCATAAACCATCCCTTTTGTGCAATATAGTATTTTGATACTACGTCCGCACGTTCCCTTATCTCTGCGTTTGTTTTCCACTCGCTGGCCCAGTTTTCCTCTCTTGTTAGTGTTTCATCTGAAAACGCTGCCATAAGATTATTGAGAAAGTTTATCTGCGAACCAGAGAGAGGCTTGGATGGGTTATTCATCTTACTCCGCAAATCTTTCAAGATATTAAGTTTTCTTTTCATGTACGCATTTTTATCGAATGATATTTTAGACGCTCTGGAAATCGTTAGATCAATCTGGTCTGTTGTGTGTATGAGTTTCATTTTTGCTCTCCGCTGTTTCGAGTTATACTATCCACTATCATGGTGGGTGGTAGGTGTCAAGAAAAAAGTTTAGATTTCTTCCTCTTCATCACCATAATCATCGTAGCATAGGTTATTATCGCACAACTCAATGAACATATCAAGATATTTGAAGGGTAAGTTATACTTTTTCATTTCATGTTGATATTCCTCTCGTGAGGGTGTGCTGCCATTAAACCTGTTTTCAAAATCCTCCATCAAATCTAAAACGGTATATAAGATGAAATTTTCAATTCTTGAATCGTGTAAGTCATGAAGAAGCTCCACCATTTCGTCTAAACTGTCGTTTTCGTTATTGTGTAACTGCTCAAAGCCGCAACCTCCGACAATCACTCCTTCATCATGGAGTTTTGAGAGTGTGTCCGCAAACTTTTGTGCAGTCTTGAGATCATCGAACTCACACACATAAGCATTATCATGGCCAATAATATTCGGACTCAAATATTTGGTTTTCTTTCTAATCTTCTGCATGTTGTGTCTAATTATTCGCTTGTTTACAGTGGAACAACTGTACTCAAAAACTACCCCTATTATAATCTGGTTCATCTTGTCTCCTATTGTTAATGAATTGTCTCAGTGACATATATCCACTATCTCGGTAGTAGGTCTTTGTCAAATATTTTTTAATATTATTTTGCCCACTGTTCAATAAACTTTTTTAATCCACTATTATCGACTTCATTTTGCTTTATATCATTAAAAAACCAGTTGAGAACCTCGTCCCACTCGCTGTTTATCCATTCTTGGTCGGGAACCCAAGGCATGGGACTCAACACTTTTGGATTACCACCGTTATACCACCATCCCGTACTGAGCAGTTCATAGCCTATCAAATGTCCGAGATATTTAATACTAAAATTGTCGGTTTTGTCCCCAGATAAAATATCAACTGTGGTGTTGCTTTGGTATTTTTTATTATGACCACCAAGGGCACAAAATACATTTAAGTTGGCCAAACTATATTTGGTGATCATTGCAATGTTATTATCGCTAATATTGAAATCTAAGTTTCCGAGCGAAGTTTTTTTATCAATTTCAATGAGGCTACCAACTCCCAATCCAAGCTCGTTAATCCGCTTAGAAAACAAAGTCTTCCAGTTTTTATTTGCAGCGTATACGTCCCGCCTAAACTGCTTTAGCAATTCGCATTTTGGTCTTTTGTGGCCAAGAGCACCGCAATATGAACACTTTGGTGCGCTTTTGGGCTTTTTAAGCTTTACCTTACGCTCCTCACGCCTCTTTAGTTCTATAAGCGCACGATGTTCGTGTGTATTACAAATATAACTCGGAATCTTAGAGAGCTTATCTAATGCCAATTCTGCATATTTGTCCACTACCTTGCAAGTAGTTATATTGTGGTTAGGGCGACCACAATAACTACAATGCACCACTCCGCTACCCCAGTAGAATCCTTTCATGTGTCCTCCTATGTTTTAAATGAACTTTTAAAGTATTCAAGTGCTTTTTTTGCAACTATTTTTGTCTCGTATACCATTATTTCTCTATCATCAGATATTTTCAACCCATACAACCCGAGGTCATAATATTGAAGTTCTGTGTATTGTGCTATATGCTCGCTTGTTATTTTAAAAATTGTCATAGTTTACTCCCATTCTCTGACTGGTGCGTCCATAACACCCTTGATGTACCCTACAGGTACAAAAATTATAAGTATTCTCCAGCCCATGAACTTGACCGGTAGTCGTTTTTTCCATTGAAAGTCGGTGTTTTTACTCGTATCCTTCTTTTCAACATAAACACTCATGTGAGTGCTCGTATCATCACTCTCTTTGCGAACAGTGAAAGCATTGTCTGTACATTCTACTGTCTCAATCATGAGTGCTCTCTTAACCTCCTCTTCCGATGCCTTAGCTCCAGTCCAATAAATGTGCGCCATGTTTACCTCCTTCGTATTTATGTAGCAATCCCGACCATGTTAGTGTATTTTTTGTTCGATATTTCCCAGTAATCCAGTTAACCCACAAGTGTTCTGACTTGAGGCCTTTATTTATTACCAATCCCAGACCAATCATCGACTTGTGTATTACCAGATCCCCAACCTCAATCATCATTTTTTGTATTAAGGTAACTCTTGAAGCAAACCCCAGCACACAAAGCGCAAATTGTTGCAAACAAATAACTACCGGTAGATGCGTTTAGCAGCCCGAACCACACGTTCAAAAAGAAACAGAACAGGCTAAAATATGGATGTTGTAATATTTTCATTATTTTTTCTCCTTTGGAGGGCTTGTATATTTCGATTCCTCCATTTTTTGCATGAATAATTTCCACTTTTCAGATTTAAATAGTTTTTTTCTACGCTTTGCCACCGTTACGATTCTACGCTTTAATCTTTCCGACAAATCAACCCTACGTAGTAAGTCATCATAAGTTAATGAACACTTCGTGAATCTGTTCGCATTGGCAGATAAAAATTGATAGTTTTTAAGATTATCACCACCACCATTGTTTCTTGGGTTCACATGATCGATTTCATACCAAATAATCTTCGATCTCCAGCCAATGTAGTCTCTGTACGGTGCATTCCAGAGTCCATTTAACTGCTCTTTGCCGACTCTTAACCAGAAAGTACAGCGATAATTCTGAGTTGTGAATATCATGTGAATAAACTCGCTGATTAGTTGGTCGTCCGTTGATGCCTCTTCATAGCCGCAGTCAATAAACTTTCTTGCTACGTTTCTTTTTAGCTTTGAGATTTCGTACCCAGTCGCCCTTGAGTTTTGATTAAGGCCTCTCAAGTGTTCGTTTAATGTTATCTTCTTTTTCATGGCAACTCCTTGTTGGTACTATTATTGTATCATCGCTAACTCATTTTGTCAAGAAATAAAATATCAATAATATGAGTTTTTCCTGATCCTACCCATTCAACCTTGCAAACCGTTGCATCTCCCCAAAAACTTGCATTGGAAAGCACTATTCCATAAAAGCCATGCTTATTGTGACGGACTAAATCGCCTATTTTCAATTCCATGAACCGCCCTTATCCTCGATGTATTCTGAAAACGATATCATTGTTGATTTGAGCATCATTTCTATTTCATCAAATTCATTGGGTTCAGAGTCATTCACAAGGCCAATAGCCTTTGCAGCCTCGACCATGAGAAGGACAGATTCATACATCATAATGTTATCATGAAAGTCTTTAATATTTTTTTTATTTTGCTCAAACGGTGACAGTTTGATTTTCTGTTTTTCTTTTGACATAATTTCTCCTATATGGCAATATAACACATAAGTAATTATATGTCAAGAATTATTATCTTCAGATAAAATCTTAATAACCCCAGAATCAATCAATTTAACAAACGTAGTCTCCGCAATGATTTGCACGTCGCCGTCATTATAGCTAATCTCATAATTATTACGCCACTTAATAGCAGAAACGCTGGTTTTCAAGGCGCCAGATGCTAATGTTTTGGTAATAATCCCTATCTTCCCAGTATCTTCGATAAGGGTTCCCACTTCATACTTGAACTCGTATTCGTCATGGCTCTCCATCCAAGACTCCTTTGAGAAACTCTCTGGTAATAAAGTCAAGTCTCCCCGCATACACGATATTCTCTTGTATTTCTGGTATTCCTACCCATGGGTTCATCTCCACGGCAACAGCAGATAGTACGCCTACCGCTCTACCTTTTTGATCAAATATGATAGAACCGGACGAACCGGGTAGTGCCCAGCACTGTAGTATGATTTTTTGCTCTGTTTGTTTTGCAACCATTCCTTGTAACACCATTTTTCCTAATTCCGATGGATAACCAGCGTACCTAACTATGGTGCCAACCTTATTATTGTCCATATTAACTTTAAATTTTACAGGCTTTGTCATATACAGTTCGCCCATCGGCCTTATTATGGCTATATCTCGCTCTTTGTCAACCCATAGAGTCTCTGACTTAACTACATCTAAACCGTCTTTAATCCACACTTCTCCGCCGTCTACAACGTGTGCAGCAGTGATGATAAACTTGCTTCTACCATACCTAAAATAATTACCAGATGCGTGTCCTGCTTCAACAGCACCATACTTGATCACCAGCTTAACCGATGAATTAATACTGCGATCGACCTTGCTCACCTCATACGTGGCATAATCATCGCCCTCAACCAACATGTCATCCGAGGTGTCCAGCATCGGCATAACACATGAAAATAAAAATAACAACATAAATTGTCCCCCCCTTTAGTAACTATGAGCGGAAAAATAAAAAAGGCCAAAAGCGTCAGCTAATGGCCTATGGGGCGGGAGTAGTAGGTGTTTATTTGATGGGAATAATCGCTTGTATACTTTCTGGTCGGCAGATTATTTTATTATTGTTTTCATCAATAAAAATAAGGAAACCTCGGTGTTCCCTGTCAAACATGCAGTCTGTTACAAACTCTCCATCATTCCATTCTATTGAATATACTTCACCTTCTTTAAGATCTTCCGTAGTCATCTTCAATCCTTACAACATCATCTATCTCTGGTGTTGATACTTCAATTAATTTTACACTGGTGTAGGTGGGTGCTTTAAATCTGTGCACGGTTCCGGGAGTGATTCTATGCCTATCACCCTCCCCCAGTATCTTTGTTTCGGTTTCTTTGTCGCCTAACTCAAGCAACAAAACACCCTCAAGGACGTATATGGTTTCATCTTTGACTTCGTGGTATTGCTTTGATAGTCGACAACCTTGGTTAATGTGGAGGATTTTTCCAAGGTATTTATCGTTAATAGCCCATCTGATTTCGTGACCCCATGGTTTATCTACTTTCATTTCTCCTCCAAATACTTAGCAAGGTCAGTAAACCCGCCAATAAACTTTTCATCATTATGGTCTGTGTGTTTTTCCACAATCAGTGGAACAGTGTCCCAGTTATATTTTGTTTTAATGTGTGTTAATAAATTATCAGACTGATCCAGACAGCAGAACATAAATTGTTCATCTCTTTCAATCAGTAGTTCTTTTGCGTGTACGCAAAAAGGACACTCGGTCCAAGCGTAAACCTGAAAATAGCGCATATCACCCCCTTAGTAGTGTCTTTGAAGAAGCCTGTAGGATCTTCGATTCAATTATAGTCGGACTGCCAATCACAGTTAAGCGTTGTTTGTTATATAGATACAAATCAGTAAAGTTTGCATTTTCATTCAGATTCAGATCGATTCTGCCTTCTTGCAACATTGATTTCATATCAACATTTTCTACCATGTACGAAATTCTCGCAACATTAATAGAAACCTCAGTTAAATAATACTGGTCACCTTCAAATGTTTGCCTTTTATTAACCGTATAGAGTTTTAAAAACACTACTTGCTCCCTATCAGTTGCAAAAACTTCTTTTCAACATATATTACTTCGTTATTCATCAGGACTTTCGCCATTACGTCTCTGCTTTCTAGCACAATACCCATCACTGGTGTGGATACAACCGCTATTGGCATAGGGGCTAATTGTTGACCCTCTGTATTGATAACTGTTCCTTGAGGAATCCGTACCAAATCTCCGCTAATCAGCATCTGGTTCTCCTGTAGAGTCAGCTACATCTGATCTTTCGGGTTCTGGGTCTTTCTTTGCCTCGGTGTATCCATTTAAAATCATGTGGGCATCTGTGAGTTTTCTATCCGCTTTCGCAAGTGCTTGTCTTGCCTCTTCAATAAGGGTAGATCCCATATCGTGATGTCCCAGTTCTAACATTTCCATCGCAAGCGTTACCATTTGGGCAGCTTTGCGTATATCTATTTCATTTAACATCTCTTCCACCTTCTCTGGTACGTTGTCCAGATTGACGGCATAAGCTATTCTAACATCCATTTTTTACTCCATTATTAGTTTATAAATTGTTGCGGCAACCAATCCGGTTACCGTTGTGGCAATTGTCCAAAGTATCTTTGTGACATTACCTTGCCACGATTCTAAGTCCTTTATCCTCTCATCAAGGTCACGTATTCTTGTATAAAGACCAGAGTTGGGATTATAAATTGCTGACTTGACATCCTTAATGTCGTTGTGTAGCTCTTCTTGCTTTTGAACCATGTTTTTAAGTTCGCTATTGATTTCAACTAACGTTATTTTCAAAGATTGTATATCTTGTTCATTCATGGGGTTTCTCCACAACTAAATAGTAACCTATGATACAATAGCGTGACTGGTTGTAATCAAGGTAGAGGCGACCGATACGGCATTCTGAAGAGCGCAGCGAGTTACCTTTGCTGGGTCTACAATACCTGAATCAAGCATGTTTACTTCGCTGTCATTCATGAAATTATAGCCGCAATTTGTTTCGAGGCGCCTTACCCTATCTACAATAAGATCGGGTGATTTTCCGGCGTTTATAGCCATTTGACGCAAAGGTTCTTCAACAGCATCAAGAATAATTTTGGCTCCAATCGACTGTTCTTCGTTTTCTGTTTCTACATGTAGGTTGGATGAAGATCGCAACAAAGCGATACCGCCACCAGCTACAATGCCCTCCTCTTGTGCAGACCTTACGGCTTCTAAAGCATCATCAATTCTGTGTTTCTTTTCTATCATTTCTATTTCTGTGGCTGCACCTACTTTAATAACAGCGACCCCGGAAGCAAGGCGTGTGATTCTCTCTTGTATCCTTTCACACTCTTTAAGGGATTCAGTGTCTTTGATCTCCACCTTAAGGGCTTCAATCTTTCTATCAATCCCTTCGTAGTCACCTTTGCCTCCGACCATCGTAGTCCAACCTTTGTTAATAGAAATAGACTTGGATTGGCCGAAGTGTGTAAGTTGCACCTGTTTTAGTTGAAGTTGATTTTCACGTGTGATAAACGTAGCACCAGTGGAGGAGCAGATATCTTTCAATATGTTCCTTCGCTCCTCTCCATACCGGGGAGGCTTTACAGCAACAATCTTCATTGTGCCTCGAACAGCGTTAGCTATAACAGCAGCCAATGCCTGACCTTCCATGTCTGCTACAATTAAGAGCGGTCGGTTATCACGAGCAGCTAGCTCCAGTGTGGGCAGAATCTGTTCGATTGTTTCAATCTTTTCATCGGTGACCACGATAAGTGGATTATCATACTCAATTGTCCCATTTCTCTCGTTGTTGATAAAGGTTGAAGACAAGTAGCCCGAATCAAACCTGAATCCTTCGATTAGATCGAGACTAGTTTTAAGGGAGCGAGCTTCTTCAACGAGTACAGAGCCATCCTTACCAGCAGAGTCAACTGCTGTGGATATCAACTGACCAATAGATTTATCATTGTTTGCTGAGATAGTTGCGATATGTCGAATGTCTTTTTCAGACCTGACAGGGATGGCGATTTCCTTCAGTCTTTCAATAATTGCATCACATGCTTTGTCCATGCCACGCTTAATTTCTATGGGGGACACACCTGCGGTCAGGTACTTCTGCGCTCGTTGAAGAATTGCCCTCGTAAGGACGGTGGCAGTTGTTGTACCATCACCAGCCTTAGTTGCTGATTGCTCTGCGGCTTGCTTCACAATCTGCGCTCCTACATTCTCGAAAGGATCTTCAAGTTCCACAAACTTAGCAACCGTCACACCATCTTTGGTGATAACGGGGACTCCTTGCTCCTTGTGAAACAGAATAACGTTGCGGCCTTTAGGGCCGAGGGTAGTTGCAACATTATCTGCTAACTTATTAATACCTTCAAGAATTTTTGAATTCAGTTCGTAACCTTTACTGAATAATCTGTTCATTTTTCCTCCAAAATTAGTTTACTTAGTTAATATAACCTCTTGAATCAATTTGTCAAGTATATTCTCTAAATTATTTTCATTTATTTGTGGCTTAACGCCTGTTTCCTTTTCAAGGTCTCCGTATGCTTCGTTGATTTTGTTTTTCAACGTGGTGTATTCCTTGACTGATGCAAGACCATCTGTGATGTCTCCGCCCATAACATAAGAATCCATGCGTGACCTAAGTCTGGATGCGGTTTCAAACATATCATTAACTTTTGCGCTAACAAGTTTGGTTGCAGTCTTAATATTGGTTTGGTAATCAGTTACTTGCGGTATTGGAATGTTGAATGGCTTTGGCCATTTTTTTGGTTGATCACGAGCAAATTTAAATCTTATTTTTTTGCCTTTGTCAGCGAAGACTTGTAAAGTATTTCCGCTACCTTTTAGAATTGCTGCTGATGTGCTTGTCTTGGGGATAGCAAATGGTATTGTGCTCGTCCCTTTCGGACCATAAATAACAAACTCAAAATCTTTGGCCACAGCAATTAATGCCGCTCGCATACGAGTTGCGTTTTGCCAATTCTCCGGGAGAGTGTCAACGGCATCAATCGTATTTCCATTGGCTGTCCATTTGGGTGTTACTTGTTTCCGTTTGACATCGACTATATAAACCTGTATTGCTACAAAGGTTTTGGCCGCTATTCCAGTTGCTCTTTTTCCGGTGTCTGTTGCTTTTTCCGCCATCACATATCTTATCGACTCGCCTGCTGCGAGCTTATTAAAATCTGTGTATGATTGTCCTCCAAAAGAGGTTGCGGTTGATGCATAAAACTTGGCACTACCGCCCTTAACACCTTTGGAGGAGAAGATCCCTTTCAATGAAAAGTCGGCTGCCCCCATTGCGGCACCAACATCGGTACCACCAAACAAAGCGCCCAAGAAGCCTTCCAACAACCATCCGCTAGCAGATCCTGCCTCAATAGAGCGGGTCATTCGAGCCAAAGCATCTAGAATAACAAGGCCAGAGACGTTTTCACCAATCGTGCCCGTGGGATTTTTGCCTACGGTGATATTAGAAGCCAATTCGGCCATTCTATTTACCCTTGCCTCGACGGTTGTGGCGCCCGCAAATGCCTCAGAAAAAGCATTCGCTGTGGCTGGTGCTAGTTTACCACCCATAGAGATTTCAAGGGGAATTTGAGGGAGTGAGGACACTTGGCTGGTGTCTGGGTCTTTCTCGAAGGGATCAAAGCCCGGCTCAGGAGTGTCCTTGCTATAATCCCCAGCCATAATTGTTTTTGCTTTTGCTAACATATTTTTGATAATATCGTCGTCTTGCCCAGCATTTATGGCCTGAGTCAATATATTAATTGTCCTTTGCAGGGCTACTTTTAGCTTTCGGAAATATTCTGTGTTTCTCTTATCCGTATCGAGGTCTGATTTAGGATCAGCAAACTTTTTTACATATTGTGCAAAGTCATCAAGTTCGAACTTATTTGTGTCTTCATTAATTTCGGCAACATCTTCAAGATCTTTGAGTTCTAAGTCTTTACCAGTTTTTAGATTATCCATCGCCAACTTAATTAAGGTGAGGAGCTTGCTTTCTGCATTGTCTGCACTTGGGTCAGCATTAAATATTTCTTTAGAGGTAACGCCAATATCAACAGTTAGCTCCTCATCCAGTCTGCTTAACTGCTCCATGATCAGTTGATCTAATATCTCTTCAGTCAGTTTCATCTTTAATTTCCCCTAATAGCTTTTTCAGATCCAAATTGGCGCAGTCTATCTTGTTCTTAGAAATGTTCAGGTGCGAAATATAGCCCCTAAATTTGTTCTTATACGCCATTTCATCTACTTTATAACTAGTTTCTCCATTTTCATCAAGCGGACACTCCAAAGGAATATTTAAAGCTTCACTTGTTGCTTTCATGAGCGCCTTGAGGGCACCCACCTGTACAGGGTAGAAGTCCATGAATGGTTTCATCGAGTTTCCATGTGCATGAGCACCCTTAACCATCTCTCTTTTACCGAAGCCATGGCGTTGATACCAAGGATTGTACTTCGGGTAGAAGGCGTTACTTATCTCAACTCCAACGGTGGTTGGGTTATGCTTGCCGCAATGGTATGCTATATGATTCATGTCCAAATACTGAAATATGGTTCCGTCGTTATCGATGGTGAAGTGTATAGACAGCCCACGTTTCCGTAATATCCGGTAACATGAGTCCGCACTCAATGCTGCGTCCCAGTGGCAAACGAACATCTTAGGCTTACGAAGTTTAGTCATCTTCTTATAACCAGAACCCATCTTCTTTCCTCCGGCATTAAACGGAAGGACAACCTTGTCCCATTCAATTGGAAAGAAATCATTATTGTATATAATATGGTTAGTCTTTTGACCTGCCTTTCTCTCAACAGGTTCATAGTGTTCCAACTTAGACGCCCTGTCTGTCCAGATGCGCCTGTATGTTGTTGGGCCGCACATGCCATCTGCTGTTAGGCGGTGCATGCGTTGGAAGTTTCGGATCTTCTTTAAGAGATCTTCATCAAAATCGTATCCTCCGAACCATTCCGGAGTCCATCCCAGCTTAACTGCGGATGCTTGGTTGTAAAAAATCTTATCCATTCCATCTCTCCTTAATTAATTATTTCATCTGCTATACCGTATTCAACGGCTTCCTCTGCTGACAGATAAACGTTGACTCTTCGGTCTAGTAATTTCTGGATTGTTCTTGTTGTCATGTGTGTTTCTCTTGCCAAGGCTGCGATATATGTTTCCTGAATGTGCTTGATGGATTTCATCTCATTCTCCATATTATGCAACTCGCCAACCGATCCAGCGGCAACAGCATGAATCATAACTCGACAGTGTCGACCTATCTGTCTTTTTCCCTTTGTGCCTGCGGCTAGCAGGAGGGTACCGGCAGACATAACCTTGCCGAGCCCAATTGTTTGAATCTCACATTGAGACTTTAAAATCGACATCATGTCATAGATGGAGAACATTTCATCCGCAGAGCCGCCGTAAGTTGATATATAAAATTTGATTGGGTCGTATGGAGGTTCTTTGCCTGTAAACTCCGTAAGCGTCAACATTCCAACAATGAGGTCAAGTGATTTCTCCTCATCAACATCTCCGAAAAGAGCCATTGTTCTAATCTCTGGTGGTTTTGCCGCCTTCATCATCTCTTGTAACAACTGTTCTGGGGTTGGTTCTTTGTCTATTGCCCCTTCGTTCTCTGGTGTTTTATCATTGATATTAATCATCTCTTCTCCTTTAATAGATTGTTTAAATAGGACATTGCAGTGTCCCAATTGTGAAATTTTATCATATAATTATATTTTGCTGGTATCGTATTGATATAGTCCCTGATCAAAGAATTCTTAAGAGAATTCAATTCTTTCTCATCAATCATCTTTTGAAACTCAATGTATTTTTCGTCTCGGTCTAGTATTTCGTATGACATATATTTGAGTTGTTGAATCTCTGTGACCGATTGTACATTTTTGGCCAGTAACAACAAACTGTTCACCATTGCCATCTGGAAGGCGTTCATGCCATATCCAAGTCCCAGCATATATCCCCATGTTGCGTTGAATATTATGCCGCAAACAAAAATAATAAACATATAAAAGATCGTTTCCATTAAAACTCCAATAAAAAGGGCGGATTACCTCCGCCCTTCCATTATAACATTTTAACTGACTGTTGTCAAATTATTTTTTTCTAGATTGTCGGCTTGTTTTACGAACAGGCTTTTTATTCCCTAGGGCCTCGTCTAGTCTCTTTTGTGCTTCTTTTGCTTTAAGAATACGCTTTGCAACACGACGAGCAACTTCATTAATAATTTCAGTATTTGATAATTGTAAGTTGACACCACGAAGAGCTTCCATCACCACCTCTTCTTCGTCGGCTTCTCCACCCTCGGCATCCATTTCCATGTCAGCTTCTTCGCCGCCCATTTCCATGTCCATATCCATATCATCACCGGCTTCCATATCATCACCAGCATCCATTTCTTCGCCGCTACCTTGAAGTTTTGCGACAATATCAGGAAGTTTTTCAGCTAAATCAGCAAGAGTATCAACATCATCCTGTTCTAACTCTACTGTGCTTTCGGCCTCAGGTTCAGCTTCATCGGCTTCCATGTCCATTTCAGCTTCATCAGCATCATCTTTCATTTCCATTCCAGCTTCTTCTTCAGCTTCTTCTTCGTTATACATTGCCTCGGAATGCATATCTTCTTCCATTTCATCTTCATGCATTGCTGAAGACATGTTTTCACTGAGGGCACCAAGTCCAGCCAAGCCCATAAATCTACGGACTTGTGACTCTTTCAAAAGTTTATTTTTAGCCATTTATAATTCTCCTTAAATCGTTTTCATAGTAAATAGAACGCTAAATGATAAAAAACCCAAAATTATAAATCTGGGTTCGATTTAGCTATAACATCGAAAATATTCTCTAATTCTTCATCACCAATACCAAATTGTCCAAGCAAATCGTCTGCCGCTTCAAGGTCTTTTGCTTGGTATTTCATATTTCTTTTACTCAACTTTGCATTACCCTCTTTGTATCTGGTAATATATTCCATCACTGATTTATCCTTCTCAAGATAACCAGTTATAAATGAACGAAAAAACTCGGCCTGAGACAGACCATCATATTCAAGTCTAATCTTAAGCCGAGCGTGTCTTACATCTGTGTCATCGAAAATAACTTTTTTCTTATTCGGTTTGTCCTTCATCGGGTGAAACTCCATATTCCTTTAAAATCTTTATAGCATCGCCCCAACATTTAGGGCAGTATGTTTTTACGCTTCTTTCTTGTTCTCTTACAACAACGTTCCACGTTTTGACCATCTCTTTGTTGGTTTTGTCAAAAGCTTTATGACAAACCAAGCATTCATCAGGCATTAACTCAAATAAGCCTAATTTTTGCTCCATATCAGTTGACTTTTCTTTAGATTTCTTAATCTGCTTGTCTCTTGCTCTTCTTTGTTTTCTATTCATGATCCAGTACTCCCGAATCCACCGTCGCCACGCTCTGTAGTAGATAGTTCCTCGACTTCAATTAACTCTATTTGCGGGTAAGGTACGATCATTAATTGTCCCACTCTATCTCCGGCTCTATAGAATTCTTTTGCTTTTCCATCGTCTCTGTATTTGAGCATGATTTCGCCACGATATCCACTGTCCACCACGCCAACAGAATTAGCGAGACTAAGACAAGTCCTCGAAACAGAACTCCGAGGAAATAGTAAACCAACAAACCCCGGAGGGATTTCAATTGCGACACCGGTGAGATAGACATAATTCCCCCATTTATCTTTTAAGAATTCGGCAGCATAGAGATCCATTGCGGCATCTCCCTTTTTAGCATAACTAGGCACCACAGCGTGTGGATGCACTTTTTTAAATTTTATTTTTACATTATTTTTTATTATCATTTTATCTCCTATATTAGCCTAATAAAAACCAAGAATGTTTGGTTGGACCATTTGTACTAAAACCCCAATCTGCACTGTATCTTGGCTTTAAAGCGTATGGTCTATTGAGATGTATTGTATCCGGCTGTCTGGTATACATCTCTCTTCTTTTGCGGTCCCACTTTTGGACCGGTTCGGTTGTGACACCCCAGCATCTTACCTTTGTGAGTACTGAGTTAGAATCAACAACCTCGACAACATAAAACTTTTTGTCTGTCTTTGTCTTTTTTACTGTTATTGATCTTGGGATACACCAACAAGTCTTCAGGTCATGGTCGTACTCAGAAATTGGTAGGAGGAAATTATCATCTATTTTCGCCTGAACTTCAGGAGTAACAACTCTGGACACAGGAAAAATACCTGTTAAATCGCTTAAGAACGTGATTTTTTCCTCTTCTGTGAACGAACCTTCGGGTTCATATGTCTCAATGTTCTTAAGGAAGTTTTTGAGGCGTTTTGGGCGGTCTACGCATACTGCCGACCAGAAGTGTTTGTCGCCTGTGAAGCGGTCATCGATAAAATCATCCATTGCGCCTGCTCTGCAAAGAACGTCAAGCGCTTTCTTGTTTAATTTAGAATACACAATGTTTTCGTTAAATATAAAGTCCTCAACATCTTTGAAGGGTCTGTTGTTGAGTATCTGTTCAATTGCTTTCTCACCCAAGCCTTTAATGGTCGTTAAAGGAGCAACAAGGGTGTTTTTATCCATTATCTCCCAGTACATGCCAGAGGTATTAACGTCGATGTCCTTGATGGCAAAACCGTGCTGTTTTGCAAGGTTTATGGCTTTCTCTTTTCTGTGTTCTGGTTCTCGTTCAAGAAACGCTGCCGTCCACTCTGCGGGAAAATAATTGCATAGCCAAGCGCACTGATAGCTAATGATAGAATAAGAAACGGCATGAGACTTATTAAAGCCATAGCCTGAAAAGTATTCAAAAGTTGTCCATAGCTTGTCCGCTGTCTTTCGAGGTATTTTTCCCTCCAGACATCCTTCGATGAACTTGTCGTATATCGCTTCTTTTGCCTCATGGCCCTTACCTGTTCCCTTCTTAGTAAGTAGCTTGCGAAGCAAGTTTCCTTCATCAAGAGTCACGTTCTTGCCGAGCTTGTGGGCTAACATGGCTATCTGCTCTTGAAAAATAAGGAACCCCTGTGTTTCCTCTGTGATCGAGCGAATCGTATCGTTGACATAAGAAATAGAGTCTGGGTTTTCTTTTGCTTCCACGAATGACTTGTCTACACCCGCCGATAAAGGCCCCGGGCGATAGATTGATGTAATAGCCGAAATATCAATGATTGATCTTGGTTTTGCTTGTTGAGCAAACTTTTGCGCTCCATGCTCTGCAAACTGGAATATGCCAACCCATTTACCCTTGTGAAAAATATTTTCATAAACATTTTGATCATGTAAGTTTACCACGTCCGGGTGCAAATGTGAGTCATAATAAGCTTTAATGTCTGCGAAGCTCGGCTCTTCAACTCCGTGGTGTCTTTTGAGGATTGACCCAATGCAATCTTCAATCATACGGAGAGTAGATAAGCCAAGCAAGTCAAACTTGATGAAGCCCATTGGCTCCAATTGTCTTACGTTCTGGCCTTCTGACCATGGAGTTTGGCGTACATGCTTGCTTGATATGAGCGGCATATACTTGTCAAGGTCTTCTCCGATCACAACTCCACCTGCATGTCGGGAAACCTGACGCACTGATCCTATCAATCCCAAGACATGTTCCTTAATTTGTGGATGGTTTTGGAAAAAATTTTGGAGCGATTCACTAAACTCGATAACTTCCTCGAATGTCGGATTATACACGCCTGCTTTGATACCATGTTTGGCTTTTGCTAGCGGCATAGCTTCGAATAACATTTTGTTTGTTACTGCATTCACTTCCATGAATGGGACATCATAGAACTTTGACACATCTTTAATGAGACTCTTCAACTGAAGCGTACTGAAGTTTGAAATGGGAACAACCACGTTGTCACCCCAATCTCCAATGAGTTTCTCTTTGAGGGCCATAGGATTTGACACATCATAATCAATATCTGGGTAGTCTTTGGCGTCTGCTCTTAGGAATCTAGAGAACAGGAGTCCATATTTTATCGGGTCAACCTGTGTGATTCCCAGAGCATAAGCAACCAAAGAACCAGCAGCGGAACCTCGACCCGGACCGGCCAACTGAATCTCATTGGTCTTGTCGACGATAGCTTTCATTGTTAAAAAGTATTTTGAAAAGCCTCGGTCTGCAATGACTTTGAGTTCATGATCTAGGCGATCCTTGTACTCTGTGATCTTACTGTCCTGTTTGTGTTTAGTTTTCTTGCTGAAAATCAAAGGATAGTTTAGCTTTAGCAAGGAAAATAAACCCTCGCTAGCTATCCGTCCAAGATAATCGTCGGCAGTATATCCAGCAGGAACCACAAAGTTAGGTAAACGAACGGTATCATCAGGATAAAATCCTTCAATCCGATCAAAAGCAATTCTGTGAGTTTCCTCGATACTGCGAAGAACAAGTTCATCTTCATATTTTACTCCTGTTTCAGTTGAATATTTTTGGTATGCCTCCCACATTTGATCTCCATTCTTTGGATAGAGTTCATACTCCATCTCTTGAACAGAGGTGGGAAGGTTCATGTCAAGCCACTCGGGTTTACCACGCCCAAGCCAGCCTAGTCTTTTATATAGTTCTCTATCCTTCCAAGAGTCCGGATCTGGGTAATGAGAGTCCGCTGTTGATACCAGCTTGATTCCAAACTCTTTGTGCATTTGTATTACATACTTGTTGAGATCGTGCTGCTCTGGGACGTTGTTCCACTGGAGTTCTCCGTACCAACGGTCGCCCAAGATCGAGACCATTCTTCTGGTGGCTTCCCGCATACATTCCAGTACAGCTTCTTCACCTTCTTCACGCTTAGACCAGTAGCAACCAGCGTAAACACCGCCAAGACAAGCGGAAAGGCAAATAACGCCGCTGTTATATTTTTCAAGTAGTGCATAATCAATCCTCGGTTTTCTGTAATAGTATTTATCTGTGTATGATTCGGAAATCATTTTATATATGTTATTTAGCCCTTCTTGGTTCATTGCCAAGAGGACAAGATGTCTAGATCTGTTTAGCTCAGACCCTTTTGACTTGGTTTCGCCTTCTGCTTCAATGGTCGTGCCTGATTGTTCTTTTGATAAACGTCTGGCCTTTACCTTGTCCGCTTTGTGCTCTTCATATTTTTTGCGCCAGTCGACAACGTCCTCAATAAAATATGCCTCAACTCCAAAAATAGGCTTAAAGTCTTTACCTTGTTGTTTCATCTTTTTAGCATGAAGAACTTGATAGGCTGTTCCGTTCATGTTGCCATGGTCTGTTAATGCAAGAGCTTTGCACCCATTATCGTATGCATACTCCATGTGATCTTGGGGATAGCCGAAGCCATCGAATGGCGAACCAACACCAGAATGAGCATGGAGTCCAACAAACCTTATTTTACTTTGCTTTGTTCGTGTTCCCATTGACATTCGACATCTCAATATTTCATTCATATACTTATTAGAAAGCTCTTCTTGTTCTTTGGTAGAGACTGCACCAGCATTGACAGTTATTTTATATTCAAAACACCCGTCCCTGTGTGTCTTAGAGTCGCTTTTCCAGTCCACTGTTACTTCGTCAATATCTTTCTGATTGAACCCTATTGTATTTAAATGCTCTATTGGGAAGCAGGATATGCTCTCTCCCTGTTTGTTGATGAAACCATCATAAGAATTGTTTGAGGGCCTTATGTACAAGACCACAGTTGCTATTTTCATTTTATCTCCGAGTTATGTCTTAATTGTAACCTGTTGCTATGATATTGTCAAGTTATTTTTTATACTTTTTTAGTCTTATTTGGCCATCTTTGATTAGGGCATACGTCTGGTGTTCGATCCAGTCGCCAGTGTTGACATACGTCTTAATTTTTTCTTCCTCATCAATCCAAATCACCGCTTCCGGTATGTGTGTGTGACCCATTATGAAAACATCTGCTTCTTTGTTCCATTTAAGAATATCCCAGATTCTTCTCAGTTTTCTTTTCTTAAGCTTGTACTTGACAATCCAAGAAGCCATGTCCCACCTTAGCCATCGCTCCAACATATCTTGGAAGATCGAGACTATCTTCATAGAAAATCGCCAAGTTACAATTCCAGTGTCAAATTGGTGTCCGTGCATTACTCTATAAATCCGGTCACGATACGAGAATTGATATTTGCTAACAAACTTTACTCCACCGACAGTCTCATTTTCAAACTCAGTGAGATTAATATCATGATTGCCGATTACATATATGATTGGTTTACCTTTCTTTTTGAGAATTTCAATAAACTTTATAGTTCTTTTAGTAAACGTTGGAACTTTTATAAAATCAACGATGTCTCCAGCCAAAATCAATTCATCGAAATATATTCCCTCAAGCATATCACAAAGAAGATCCTCCTTTGCATGCAGACTGCCTATGTGCAAATCTGAAATAATTAACCTAATATAATCACTCATTCAGTCTCCTCTGCCATTCTGAGTATTTTTCAACTATAATGTCTGGTATTTGTTCTATTGTTCCTGTTCTTGTCCAATAAATTATGAAATCATAGCACCTTATCTTTTTATCCCAAAAGTAAAATTCTTGTTCTATCTCAACAACATCTAACACAATTCCTGTGTCTACGTCTGTCGACACCCATCCATAGCCATAGTCGTCTACATTGTGAGACTTAACACAGACCAGATCTCCGATAAAAATATCACAACAATAACTCAAGCGAAATCCCCCCACATTCGTAACTAGTGATGCTTTACTACTAGTTACTCAGAGGGTAGTAAAATGTGGGTTATTATAGTTTTCGGAGCTATGATAGGAATCACTGTATTTATGGTAGCGAAAGAGGCGATAATGTATAAAGATTATCCGGTAACCGGAGAGCACTGGCTAATTGGCTTTACGTTTATCGCTTTTATGGTAGCATTGATTGGTATGATTCTTATTTAGTTCCATCGTACCCCAGTCACAGTCACATGGGGTACACCCACACCCTTCACAATACTTAATCTTCTTTTTCGAAGACGTATCTTTCTGTTTTGTTTTCACTATTACTCTCCAACTTGCCCACTCTCCAGAGCAAGGCATATAAACACACAAATACAATCAATTGAATTCCAACCAGTGTCCATAAGGTTGTAGTACTAAGGTTAATTTTCATCTCAACTCCGTCAAATATTAACTCGAAATCTTCCGGCTAAACTAAAAGGTATCTTTATTGTAGTAACATTATACTTACTACAATTATTTGCAATAAAAAAGTGCCCATCATCGACATGAGAGCAATAATATCTCCTACCTTTCTCGAAAATGAAAAAAGACTCTATGCAAACTATAGTTTGACCGTTAAAGAACATCTCATTAATTAACTAGTTCTATTTCATGTTTAAATAAAAAGATATTAATTCCGTTACAAGCTACCAAATAGTCGAACAAGGAGGCTGATTCTTCAGTGGGATAACCAATTATAATCCCATAATCTCCTTCTGTTATTCTGATGTGTCTTGATAACCTAAAATCAACTTTTATTATTACCAGTGTTCCTACTTCTGCTATCATAGCTGCCCATTACTTTAAGACCGTTCTCGGTCGCTATTTTAACTAGAATGTCTTGGTCATAAATGTGGGTAGCTTCCAATAAAAATTTTAATTCAACACTCATATCTCCAGTTGAATATGGCTTATAAACATCGTGAATGTTGTCTGAACCAATTGCTACAACAAGATCATTTTTAATTAGCTCATCAACTGGTGTGATGGCATTATGGGTTGGTGTCATGACTTCTGTTCTTCTTGAGTCAATCCAAGCAGTTGGACATGTGATAAATGAAAGTCCTGCGTCTTTTGCCATTTTATACACTTCATTTCTGTAATTACGAGGGTGTGCAGCCAAACTTATAGAATGAACTGCTGTGACCATCCCTTCGAAGCCGTGTTGCATTGTTTTTCTTGCTAAAAGTTCTGTTTCTTTTTCAACTGGTGAATTCAGTTGGTCTACGTGGACATGAACACGTTTATCATGTTTCTTTGCTAATTCAAATATAATATCTAAGTGTGTGCCTTCAAATGACTTATCAACTCCGGGCAATGAACCAATGACATCAATTAAGCCTGTGTCGAGTGCCATATCTAAATATATTCTCTCGTATGGGCTGATTACTCCTTTGAGAGTCTGCGTTGCAATCTTAAAATCGACCCCTATAGTGGCTGCGTATTGTTTTGCAAGGCCTGCTGCTCTGAGGGCTTTGAGGTCAACGATAGAATCGACATCGATGAACGATAAGCAAGAGGTTGTGCCAAATTCTTTTTGACTGAGGAGAGCCGCCTGAATATTCTTGCAATATTTATTAATCGTAGCAGACTCTTTAAACTCGTCTACATATAACCATTTATGATAAAGGTGGTCGTAAACAACGTCATGAAGGTTCTTTTCATTTATTGTATACGCTCTATCAAAATGAGCGTGGGAATTAACGAAGCCGCCGGCTTTTTCTATTTTACTCAATAACATTTGCCATGGATCATAATATTTCATTTTTTACCTCTCTTTTCTTTCCATTCATTTACTAATTCGCCCCAGACTTTATCTGGTATTTTAATTTTTACACAACTTTTAGTTTTGCTGTCCACTGTCCATAGTTCAAAGCAGCAATCATCTATATCTTCAATCTCTAGAGTAACGTCACTCTTGTTTACAATTATCTTTGCATCTTTCACATACACCTCCTATGTTTTATATTTGAAAAGTTGGTACAAAAAATTTTTAATGACCTTGTCCTTACAGACATCATCATCTTCACACTCATATAGTCTCCAACTGAAAGATAGTTTTTTATGGTTAACTTTTTTTCCGATTTCTGATATTTCATCTCGGATTAGGGAGTTAATCTTTTCATACCGTGTTGGCAATATATCATATTTTTCACAAATGTCAAGAAATTTAGCCCAATTATTTTTATTATATGCTCCGGTTGCCTGTTTAAACGATTCTATCTTTTCCATAACTTCGGCTGTCTGTTCCTGATTTGAAAATTTATCCGGGTGCAGCTTCTTTGCTACTATTCTATACATCCTTTGGAATACCCTGCTGTTTTTTTTATCGGCAGTTGTCTCTTCATACTGAACGATCCCCTCTTCGTCTGTTTTACTTTGCTTTTTAGGGTAAACCTTCTCCAGTCTGCCTGCGTTCTCCTTATTCATTTTTTCTATAGGAATATTATTTCTCTTGCAATAATTTTGGTAATAAAGCTCAAACTCGACATGTGCATCTTTAAGTGCCTCATCAACATATTCCAATTCAGAATAAGCAAATAATAGCTCCTTTACAAGTTTCTTATATCTCTTAACAACTAGTGACATGCTCTAATTAGTCTCTATCAATTGCTATTCTATTAAATTCTTTATAAGAGAAAAATTCTTTAGATGGTCTGGCTATATTAGATGAGAGGTCGGATTTGATATATTGCCTGTATTCTTCCCAACTACCCAAGTTGTGAAAATCTTTAGCATCATAAAAGTTTGCATTTGCATGACTCACTCCTTGAAAAACGTCTTTCAGTTGAAAGAATCTAGCTGACCATCTTTCTTCAAGGGGCAACTTACTCCTTGGTATACCCCTTTCATCAACCACCTCGGTCGTATATGCTCCAGTTCCCTTTCGTATATTCCTACGGTATATGATGAATTCTTCCTTGCCGAATGTAAAACTTGTATAAAAATTGTTCTTTACTGTTTTACCCTTTGAGGTTACATAAAAGTTTTTCTTAGTTTTTATCTGCTTCCTAAGTTTACCTATTGGCCTTGGGTCAAAAATGCCATATGGAAATGAAACATAATACTTATCCGGGATAAACCATTTTGATATCCTATCCGATACTTTTACAGCAGTTAGCGCTCCCTGTATCACAGACCAAGATAAGCAGTCTCGTTTGTCCCTGTCTTTTGGGTGGATTGGGACCCAAAAGATTGGAATTCTAACCCTCCTGTCTTTCATTCTGTACTCGTATTTATTATAAAAGTGCACAGGATCTTGGATATAATCTCCTATTCTATGTCTAATAATCGGAGACATATCATCATTACATATTATCCAGATTGTATTACACCCAGCATGGGCTGCTTCAATCACTGCTGCCTCTATCATTGTGTAGTCCGTACCCACAGGCAATAGAGAGTCCGGATAAGGCATTCTAAAATCTAAAGGTTGGCCGGCAACCGGAATGATTCCTGCAAGGTGGTAATTTGTTTGTGACGAAAAAGTTTTTTCGTGAAGTTCCATCGTTCCTCCTTCTCTGGTTCTTGTTTTAATAGGTCTTCTATCGAGACCAGTGGTTCATATTTTTTTCTATTCTCTCGAAAAGTGTGCTCGATCTTGAGAGCGTAGTGAAGTTTGATTCCAGACTTGCTTATACCGTTGCTCTGGCCTCTTATGCCCCTGTCTTTCATCATTTGTAATATTTTTATTCTAGCAATCCCTTCTGAATGATCAACCATTTGAGACTCTTCTAATGTAAAATCAGAAAGTGCAAGCACATCACGCCTTGCAGAGTTGGACCCGAGTCTGTTGGGTTTATAAAAGTGAATTTTATTGATGAATCTGTTTTTCGGGTCCTCAATAATCTTGTGGTCGTGGTTGTTACCAGACCTCACATTAAACCAATCAAGCATGGTTAGGTTTTCTTCATCAACCTTATCAAAATTAACAATCTCATCGGCTGAATAAATAATTCTTTTATTGCGTTCTGTTACAACTACAATCTTATCATCTCTTTCTCGGTGTGAACTTATGATGTTTGGAGATGCAAGACAACTATTCATTGATAAAATAAAAGTCAAACGATCCCACAGTTCTGATTTTGTTACAATTTCTGTGTTGGTGTAGCCTAGTAATCGTAGAGAGGGCTCGTAAGCAACCTTATTAATTTCAATCGGATATAATTTATCTAAGATCAAAATTTTCGTATCGTTTATAAATGAATATAAAAGGCTTTCTAGAGATCCACCGATTACTAACTTGTCGAAGTTGTATTCATTTATCATCTATTCCTCTTTAGTTTGGCAGCAGCTATTCTTGCTTCCCTCTCTGCTTCCAACTTATCCATCCTAGCTTGTATTTCTGGTGGTATCTTGCGAAGGTGGGCAAACCTATCAGTTGTTGGTGGTTCTGGTTCCTTTTTACGGTCAGGCCATAGGGCTTGGTTGGTGGGTGCAATATAAAAATAAAATATTTCTTTTAGCTCTTCCTCGGATGGTACCCTTGTTAGCGTCTCTTCACCTAAGTCACTTAATAAAAACTCAATTCTATTGGGTGAATCATCAGATATCGGCCCAGTGTCATCAAAAATCATCATTTTTCCATTACGGGCTCTTGCTATGTACTCTGTTTCGCTGTCGGGCTCTAAAAGGTAATGAATCAACTTCAGATCTTCAATTAATTCTCTTCTCGATTGCGATTGGTTTATGAACTCAATGGTTTGTTTTTCCCTCGCATCCAGACTGCGTCTATCCGTTGCATAATAGGTTATGTTGGCGACCAAATATTTTAATTCTGCTTTTGGGTCTCCACCTGTTTCTGTTTGCTGCTGTGTGTACTTTGTAGCGGCATGATCATATGCAACCCTTCTAGATCTTTCAGGGTGCTTTCTTTCGGTTTCCTTTATATAACCTTGCCATTCTTTTAGAATCTTCTTCATATTTTTCGTAAAACTCCATAAACTCTTGTGGTATCATCTTAATTAGTTCTCCATCTAACAATATATCGTATACAATATAGAAGGAACTCATCTCCTCTTCAAACTGCGGGAGGATATTATAAGCCGCACTTATGACAACTCCGATTGAATTACTGTAGTTTTCACCAATAAAAACCCCATAGTCATTTAAGACTATGAGGTCACCGGGATTAAACTTATGAGACACCTCGAATTTCCCTATAGGAATTTACGGCAGTTGGCCAAAGTTCAGTCGCTATTTCAAGACAGGCTTCCGCTATTTTCTGGATTTCCCATTGGGCGCCTTCGTGTGTGCGTAAGTCTATAAACTTAAGCAGGTTGTTGAGATTAACTGTTCCGTAGTATTCCGTATATAGGTTTTGGGGTAATATCCCTCTTGCTTGCTCCCTGCACACACCTACATTGATTAACTTGTTAAATAGTTCAAGGCTTCTCATGTGGTGATTGGTGACTGCGTCTGATGCCAGAAATGATGAGGGAGGGACAAGTGATGAACCACCATAACTAGCCATTGATGGATTTATTAACTTGTCTGGGTTTGAAGCTTGGCGATTAGATTCATGCTGTGTTCTGAATTTGGTTGGCTCATAGAATCTTAGGCCTTTGTCGGTGTATCTTCTTGAGATTTCGTTGTAACTCCACGTTCTGTGACGATGATGCTGAGAACGAACAAACAGAGGCACGATAAATTTAAAAGTAATAACATTATGCTCGAAAGTGCTGGTGTGCTTATGTTTGACAAGGTAACTAATAAGTCGCTTGTCCCGCCCATCCAGACTAGACTTTTGCACACCAAAGCTAACCCTAGCGCTATTGACGATGGTAAGGTCACTGCCCATGTGATCAACATAGTCCACGCCACCAACATTGTCATCATATATTTTAATTGATTTTTCATATTTCACTTAAATTCTCCTAAAAATTACATCGGGTCGGCCATTTATATATTTAATATACTTTGATCTTGGTCTAAAACTAATCTTATAGCCACTTTCTGCTGTTATTTCCATCATCTCGTTTGGTAGCTCGTTCATTGGGTCTCCACCTTCAACCATTTTATTAAATGCATCTGAATAAATGCTAGTTTTTGGATTAAGAATATTTACTTCATCATACGGCCACTGGTCTGGTTTGTGGTTTTCATCCCACTCATATACCTGATAAACATCCTTAAAGCCGTTTTTTCTGTATAATCCGCTTAAAAATCCATCGAAATGATCTAATTTAGTTCCACCGTTCTCTCTAGCAATATTAAGAAAGAATCTGGTAAGCCCAGACAGTTTTGAGTTATTATGGACAGACACTATATCATCACCATCTTTGATTGCAAAGCCGGCATTTTCGCCCTTTATAAGAAATAGGTGCATTTTTGCAAGGTCGCTCTCCTCATAGTAAGTTAAAAACCCAAGTCTCTTTCCTGAATATAACGATTCCATGAACCTCTTAATGACGCCTTGGTTAGGGTTGCTTGGGTGGCTAGTTTCCAAAGGATGTTGCTGTGGGGCTTCTCCAATAAGAGCTTCATCTAAGGCACCATCACCAAATGCAGACATTGCCATCATCGTATTAAATGCGACTTCAGTAAACTCTCCACTAGATCTTGCTTGGTCTTCAAAAAGCTTTTTAGCATGCAGATATTCCGCAGCCGGTTTAGAAAGCAACAGGCTCTCTCTTTCTTCTTTAACTTCCTTTATTAAAGCCTTAAGGCTCTGTTTTGTTAATTTCATTGTCTATTCTCCCATAAATGTAATTTTCTAACACTAAATAGAACGAATATTCACGAATTTCAACTTTTTGCAACATTCTTCGCTCAATCAATACAGTATCATTAACAAACAAAACTCCGTGGAATTTTGAATCCTCCGCAGCCTCAATCACAATGCCCTTTACATGCGGTGATATGGGCTTTTTGTAGTCAGTAGGCAGGACAACGAGTCCCTTTTCTTCTTTCTTTTCTTCAATGATATCGACAACCACGTGTCGATTAAATGGTTTAAAATGCATTTTACCTCCTATGTTAATATAACACACATTTTATTTTTTGTCAAGACTATATTTGAAATTGTTTTCAACAAGCCAATACTTTAATTTATTTATTATTCTAATACCAGATGTAACTTCGTAAGTTTGTATTCTATTTTTATAGTCCGGTGTAGTCTCGAATTCAATCTCGTCATCGATAGCGTCTCTTAAATCATAGACATAGTTCCACAACTCAAACTCTCTATAAACATCGTCAAAGTCAACTGACACTGTGATTGTTTTTTTCTTTTTACGCCTCACAGTAATTAATGTTTGTGTGGGTTTGCCTGCCGGTTCGTTATCGGCTATTGCATGTGGTTCTTCATCGTTCATCATACACCCTAAAAGTAATTAGGGTTTAGAATTCTAATTCGCACGCTCCACCGGCACAAGCAATCTCTCCTGAGAGGTCTGTATTGTCTTCATTTTCCGATACTTCGTCCAAATCAATATTTACAAGGGTTTTCATCATTTCCTCAAATTGGTCCGAAGAGCAATCTTCAAATGGTGCTTGTTTGTAGGTATGGTCCGAAAATGGCAGTATTGAGAGGCCGTTATAGTGCTTTCTGTTATTCCACATCCAGTCTCCAACGGTAACCCACTCATCTGGTTTAACTGTGATGGTGGCTGAGACATTGTTTGTATTTTGGCCTTTTCTGTGTCCTGAGACAACCCATTCGGTTGCGACCTTCTTTACACGCTCTAATAATTCTGTTGCTGATTCTGACCTTGTAATCGCCCCATTTGGAGCTTTTTGCGGCACAGAGATAACAGCGGTGTCATGCGGTCTAAAGAACTCATTTTCGACCAGTTCCGGATGATTATTGAGAAGATATGAATAGATTGCCTCGTTTTTTCCAACTCTTATTCTGCGAATGTAGTGATCATTGTGCCAAGCATGAATTCCACTTGATGTTCCGAGAGTTAGAGACGTAGTGCCTGCTGGTTTTACAGTTGTACAACGAGAAGCCGGACCAATTCCAATTATTTTTGCGATCTTTGCATTCTCTTCTTTAACGGCAAGGGCTGCTGCTTCCATATCTAGCTCCAACACTTTACCAGATGCTATTCCGGTCATGGAAACGCCTATTAAATAGTCTTTTTCGGTGTTCCGCTGCCACACTGGCCTGAGGTAATGAAAGTCTGTGTATGAGGCTTGTAGGGTGCCTATGAGCGATCCTGCTCTGGCTCTTGCTTCATACTCTTCTTGATCTTCTACATCACTTACATTAACTTCGGTTAAATTGCAGAATTGGTATGGCCTTAAGCTTATCTCACAACACGGGTTGCATCCATACTCTTTGTCATTAGTAAAGTAAAAACCGGGCTCTCCGGCTCCTGATGCTTTTACTCTTTCCCATAATTTAAAGAAGTCTGCTTTTTTAACTCTGTGTCTCATAATAACAACTGAATTGTTTGCTCTTCCTCTTTGTGGGTTCTTTTCCCACCAATTACCGCTCTTTGCGGCAAGCATTTCTTCGTCGTCAATTGAAAACAGTGATATAAGCGCAGCACGACGAATCCCGCCAGCTAATACAGCATCTGCTATATGACAAATGATATCATGAACTTCGATTGTTGTTAATTTGTCTCCGTTTTCTCTTGAGTCAAGAATACCCTCAACTTTTATTAAACACTCCTTGAGAGGTTGTGGTCCCGGTGCTTTACCGCCGCTTGTAACCAAGCGCTCACCCTTTGCACGAATATCAGAAAAATCAAAACGTAGTTTAGACGTTCCCTTAAAATACGACTTCATTAGTGCACAAACAGCATCAGACCACCCTTCAATTGAATCGCCAATCAAAAAGCGCCTAGCACGTTTGGTATTTGGTTTTAAGATGGAGGGCAATTTCTCCACATGGTGTCTCTGTACCGAGTATCCGACTCCGGTTCCACCAAGCAACAAAAGCATAATTTCACCGAATACACGATGGTCGTCTATTGGTGCATACGCACAATTAAAAATCCTATTTGGGCTGATTTCAATTGGTTTGCCCGCAAATTGCATTGAACGCATTGAAGGTAATACCTTCTTGTCATATACAAATTTGTAAGCATTCTCGATTTCAGAAACTAGCTCCGGAAATTTTTTGAGGTGCATCGCTTTATTGCGTGTTACTAGCTCCTCCCAATTTTCTCTTCTATTCTTTTCTGGTATGTATCTGGCGTACTTCATATGTACGGTTATATCTGATAGTATTTTATTTGCTACACTCATGTTTTACCCCCTATTTTCCTCTTGACTGTGCGTATTTTTCTTTTAAAAACTTTAAATTATCCTTTGAAGACATCTCCGGCTTATCTTCTTCATGGTCTGTTTTTTCAAGGACCTTCATTGTCACGTTAGACCAATCTGCGAAGATCGGAAATACCAATCCATCAGGGCCGTTACGGTTCTTGGCGATAAAAACACGACCGGTATTTGCTTGCTTGTCTTTTGGCGTTCTGGATAGCGAAAAGATAAAGTCTGCAACGAAACACTTGCTAAAAGCCTCTGAGATTGATTCCATCGTGATAACTTCTGCATTTAACCCGCCTCGATTTGTCTGACTTGCAGTAACAATAGCGCATTTTTCCTGTTGTGCGATGCCTCTTAATTCTTCGTAGATGCTTTCCAATTCGTGCCTCTTTTCACCCTGTGACCTTACTGGTTTTAGTAGGTCTGCGTAATCGACAATGATCATATCAGGTACAATGCCTCGCTTTTTCAAGCGCTCAACATGACTTCTAATTGTTTGTGTGGAAGCTGACTTACTTGGATATTCCTTAATAATTAGGTGCCCCTTTATTTCTTTTAACTTATTGGACACATTATGCTTATTCTTTAACAAATCGTTCAGCTTAATATCTGTGATACAAGAATCAAACCTCTGCCCAACTACTGTCTCTGCTAGCTCTAATGTATAATAAATAACTGTTTTTGATTCTTTTAGTGCAGTTGCTCCAATGTGAACAAGAGCCATTGACTTGCCTGCTCCGGTTGGTGCAATAACAACACCAAGCTCTGATTGGCCGAAGCCGCCTTGAGTAATCTCATCAAACCGAGACCAGCCAGTGGTAATTGGATTACGAGATTTCATACGATATCGTTCATCAATATCCATGTGCCAGTCATGGCCAAAGTCAACATTGGTTCCCAATTTCATTGCATCCTCAATAACTTTCTGTATTTCTTCAAATGAAGATGACTTAAGTAACTTAACAGACTGTATCATGGCCTTCTTTAACACCTGTTTTCTGCAAAAATCAATAGCATGATCTTTAATGAACTGTGTACTTTCAATCTCACTATTGTTGATTACTTTTGAATAAAATAAGGTTATCTGTTTCTTCAGGGCTTCTGTATATTTCCCCACCTCCGAGGTAATAATGGTAGCCATTGTCTCATATGATGGATGCTGACGGTATTTCTCCCGATATTCAACCAGCATGGTTATGAATATACGCAAATGCTCATATTGAATAAATTCTACGTTAAGAACCTCGCTTATCTGATCACAAAAAGTCCTGTCTTGTAGCATTAGATGGCACAAGTCTTCTTGAAAGCTCTTACCAAATTTTTGAAATGTATCCTGTTTAAATTCCATGTTGTCCTCCGTTGTTAACTATGATTTTAAAATTTTAAAAGCAACCCATAAATCAGATAAATTTAAATGTCCCTGTCCATCTGCTATAAGCATTTTTTGTAGTTCTAGCTTATCAAACCCATGCTCAAAGTTATCTAGTGTATAATCTATACCCCTCCTCCCATTGTGAGAAATATTTGATTCATATAACTGCATTATTTGATAATTTAACTTAACACGTTCTTGATATTCGAGCAACTTTTTATGGCAGCTTTTTTGCTTCATCTGCATTTTGCAGTAGACAAAAAGCTCGTCGCACGTAAGTTGTTTTGCTTGTTCTAAGATCGGAAAATTTGTTTTAATCGTCTTCATTCCAATTCTAGGTACGCCTTCAAGGTTATCTGATTTGTCTCCGTCGATTGCTCTAGCCAAAGCGTAGTTATTTGGGTGAATGCCCTCTTTATGTAAAAGCATTTTGCCATTAATCAGGTAATCTGGGTCTCTTGGTTCTTTGGCTGATGGCCTATGTATGAAAACATTCTCATCGCCCAGTAATTGATAAAAATCTTTGTCAGATGATACAATTATTTTGTTGTAATCAGCGTACTTCTTGTTTTTACAAACAAGTGCAATGATATCATCTGCTTCAACAAAGTCGATCATCAACTGAATAACTGGCATATTATTTAAATACTCATGCAACCTCAATTGTTGATCTGTTCTGTTCTTCTTAACTTGGTCCTCGGGTAGTTCTATCATTCTACGGTTGAACCTAACCGGTCTTCGTCCAGCCTTGTAGTTCTTATTCATTTGTCTGCGCTTTTCAGATCCTCCGTGCCCGTCCCAGCAAATTATAACTTCATGTGGTCTGAAGTTCCTACAGAGCTTTTGCATTGATTTAATAAATCCTATTGTGCCCCCGTTTGGGAGACCTTGCGGGTTCATACTTGGGATGATTGTGTATGCTCTTAAAAACATATTCAATGCATCGATTATTAATACTCTCTTATTATCTTCTATTGGTGTTGTTGGTCTCATTTGCCACCTCCCTTTGCGTGTCGATTTGGAACATTGCGTGATGGAAATCCATCTTGTGGGTGTTTCAAAACACTGAACGACTTTTTGTCAATCGCAGCGTATGTTTCAAGTTTATAATAATATATTTCACCTGTTTTCTTATGGCATCCGGCCAGCCAATTAACACCGTGTTCTGCATAATCGAGTGAATTTCTCACTTTTCCACCAGCACACACAACTTCATTTGATCGATCTACAATTTTTGCTATGCTATTGCTCTGCATTGTTTTACACTGAATTGTCTCAAAAGTGCCATCTCTGTCGACAACAATATCATAAACACAATCTCTTGATGATGGTTCTAAAACTACGTATCCCTTTTTAATTAAATCAAGCCTAATAGTCATTTCGCTAATATCGCCTGATTGATTTGATGTATCTCTATAACTCATATTATCCTCCTATAATAATATATCATGTTCACCTTATCTTGTCAAGAAAAAAAGCCCCCGATTTTTCAACCGGGGGCCACAGGAGAACAACTACGCTAAACAAACTTTATGATTTATATTTTTCTACCATAACCTCATTCAACAAATGAATTACGGCATCTCTAAATTTTTCGTCTTTTAATTTATCAATCCACTGTTTTGACTGAAATTTAAAAGGTTTACCCTCTTTTGGTACAAGAGTATACCAAGCACCAGTAACGCTAAAATTAGGTGTCTTTGAGCGCTTGAGGATCTCTAACCAAGACTCTTCATCTTGAATTCCAATTTCATTACCCCACATAATTTTAAATTCACAATTTCTACCTTCGGAGCCGAAACGGGATTTTTGTATTACACACTTAACATGTGAGCCGATTCTTGTTCCTTCATCATCAATAGCAAAAGATTTTTTTGCTTTGCGCTTTGTAAGCCAAATACGTAATGAACTAAAGTATTCAATTGCTTTTCCACCGGGAGCAATAAATGGTTCAACGAGAGCCATCATTGGATTTGAAGATATATTGGTCTTCAACTGGTTTATTAATAGAAGCGTTGAGTTGGTGTTAGCCAAAGGAATTGTAAGTTTCGGAAATGCTTTCGCAAAAATTCTTGGCTTAACCGCCATGGAAGACTGAGGATTGAAGTCACCTTCCAAGTCCTTTTCCGAAGGAGTAGCAGCAACCGAATCCCATATGAACAGAACCTTAGCTTCGCTGTATTCATTCATGATATACTCAATTTGACTTAACACCTTCTCAACACTAATAGCTTGAGAGTAGAGAAGAGCATCTTTTTTACACCCTGCTTTCTCAAGGAAACTGGTGTCGATAGCAGACTCAGCATCAAAGTATACAACAAGCATACCCTTCTCTTGAGCCCTTGCAGCTATCTGCGCTGCCATGAAAGACTTACCAGAACCAGACAAGCCAGCCAATTCAGTAATCTTTCCGACAGGGATTCCCGCTTCTTTGCCCGGGCTTATGATTAAGTCCAGCCACTTTGATCCGGTTGGAATCCAATCCTTTACGGATACCGGATCTGAGTTATTAAGGTCATGAGCGACCTCAATTCCTAATTTCTTATTGATCTTCTTTGCAAGATCAGCAACATTAATTTTTCCTGTTTTCATTTTTAGTAGTTCTCCCATTATTTCTCCTTTAAATTATTTAGCAGCGGCAATATCTATGTTTGAATTTAGTAAAATAGCTTGTTTATTTTTGGATTTTGCTTTTTTCAAAATTTCACTTTCAGTCTGTCTAGACCAGCAAGATTCTAGACACTTTGGTTCCCAAAATGTTTTTTTCTCTTCTAGAGAAAGGTTGCTGTGAGAAACATATATATCAAAAACTCTTAATACTGCTGCTGCTGATATTTCCTGCTTAACAAGGTGCTTGATATAGTCTCTTACTAAACACGGGCTACCAAATGCTTTCTCTGTTTTTTCAAGCCGGTGTGCAAATACGGATGAACCTATATTCACACAAAGTTCAAATTGAGACCCGTTACAATGTAGCTCCACGAGCGGTGCGTTAGGTTCATCTAAAAATGTTATGTCTGGTGGCCTCATTGTTTTTAACTTGCTAATATAAGTTATCTGCTTTGGGGCCGTACTTGGCGGATTGCCAGATCTTGATGTTTGATTTTTCTTACCGGACTTATTCTTGTTATTATTCTTGCTCACAGGAGGAATATTAACAGGAGGAACATTATTATTTAAGTTTGACTTTTTAGAACCAAAATGGTATTGTTTTAGCATGTTTTTAATATATTTCTTTATATCTTTATCATCTTCAGATTTGGACTGGTTTTCTTCTTGCCAATCTTTTAGTTCTTTTGGCATATTGAGTCTAAATTGTTCATGAAACAGTGCTTTATCAATTAACTGATCTTCATTAATTGTCGGATTTTTATAGTATAATTGAGTTCTACCGGGATTTGTTTTTAATTGCACACTGGAGTCGAACTCAAAAATAATCATGACTTTGTCATAATTGACTATGATACCACTCTGGTTGAGATCTTTCTTCTTGGAAAGAATGTGTTGAGTAAAATCTGAGTATGTTTCACCTTTCCATGCAAAGGCCGTTTTACCGGATGCTGCCCAGTTCGAACTATATTTGGCTTCGCCGGCTGAAGATAGAACACACCAGTGCGCTTTTGCTGCTAATCCATTAACGCTAACATCAACTACTCCGTTAATTTGAGTCATGTTCTCCATGAAATCCTTCAGTCCAGAAACACGCTTCCACGCCTTAAAGGCTCCGGTTTTTTTATAATAAATAGCCACCTTTGTTTCTACTTCTGGTTCGAGCCAGAGACGATGTGTGAGATAGCGAAAGTTTCCATACCCGGTGCCGCCATCTCCTTGGCCTTTTCTTTTTCCACATTTAAAATCAAACTCATGCCATGTATCTACACTTTCGTGATCGCCCATACAGACAACTTCAGTTATAGTATTTTTGGGTTTTCCATATTCTGTGAAATTACCATACATCGGAAATGCTGTTATTTCAGAAGTCACAGGGCATTCGAACGGTGGCAGTGTATACACAGCACGATCCTTGTCTTTTCGCATCTGTGCCATGATACCCAAGTCTTCGTATGCTTTAATGCTTCTATACACAAGGCCGCAACTAGCGTTTGGCAGATATGCAACTTTGGCACCAATGCCTTTGTTTTTGTCTAAAATAACTTTTCCACTTTTCATACCCATGTTTCCTGAGTTTCCAATTGTTGCTAAGTTTTCTTTCATTGTCTTTTCGGACAAGAAATCACCACCTATATTTATGACAGCTAGTTTATTTGGATATACATGGTCCTTACAAATATATACAACTTTTTCTTCTTCACTGTTATTTCTTAAACATGCTTCTATACCGTTGACTACAAGCTCTCTAAGAGTTAAAGCCATTGGAATACCAACACCCAAACTATTAATCACATGAGCTACTGCTTCTGCGTTGTGTGTTGTAATGTCGTAACCTTTTATCATATTTTCCCCTATTAAAAAAAGAGCCCCTATTTAAAGTGCAGGGCCAACACTTCCCGAACGATTAACTTCCTTGATTAAGGAAATTCTTTAAAGCATCATCAACAGTACTTTTGTTACTATTGTAGCGCTCAGACTCCTTGGAGAGGCCTTCTGAGGTAACATCGGAGGACAGGTATTCATCCAGTATGGCTTGAACTTCGGAAGTAGTACGCCGCTGGAAGAGGCCTTCGATCTCAGGAATCGAGCTTATTAAATCATCACAGTCAGCTACAGCATCATCACATAAAACAGAAGGTCTGCGACGAGGCTTTAAAGCCGTCTTTGGGAATGATCCGGGAGTACCGGGAACAGTGTAAGTCAATACAATGTCAGTCCCGGTCTCCGGGTGTGTGAGGTCGCCATAGTCTGGATCAAGGACGTAGGATAGTAAAGTCTCATAGGCGGTTTTGCCGTAAGCCCAAACTCTCACACCTTTGCTCTCTTCACCACGAACTATAATAGGAGAATAGTATCGCTTTCGAGCAAATAGCTTTTTAGCCTCTCGCTTTGAGGTATCGTCATTACGCTCTACACCTTCTCGCCAGAGTTTAGATGCAAAGTCACAGATCGGGCAATCTTCTCCATGATTGCGCTTAGGACAAAGAATACCGGGGTTTTTTCCCACGTTATAGTGGAAATGAAATTCTTTGAAAGGGTCTCCGTCCGCTGCCGGGAGGAGTCGTACTGTTTGGTCGCCTTCGCTAGGGCGCCACTTGGTATTATCTTGTTCTTTACCGTTGTTTTGAGAAACTCCAAGTTTCTTTCTCATTAAATCTAAATTTATAGCCATGTTTGTCTCCTTGTGTTAGCTAAGTTTTTTGTCTATGCAGACTAAAGTCGAGGGGAACGAATCCCCTCGCTAAGTTTATAATCAATTATCGATTAACTGCCAAATGTAATTTGGACTTTTGATTCGGTCATTTGGCCGATTTGCGTAGATGTATTGAATCGTCTAAAAGACTTGTTATCAACATCCCATACGACTTGGGTTTTACCATCACGTGACACTTGTGTTTTACGCTGATTAGTAGAAAAATGCGCATAAGGCAGATCTTGTGGCTTAACAAAGTTCATTGTACGTGTTGAGCCGTCAGCTTTTGTGAAAGTACCAGTGTATTGTGTGTAAGTATTAGACATATTTAACTCCTATTGTAATGTCGTGTAAGTTTATTATCATGCAGTGGAAAAGTGGATTGTGTTCTAAGGATTGTGATGGTGAACATCAATGACTTTACTCGTTACAAGTTTTGTGCTTACTTATATATTATAACATGTTTGTTATAGTTTGTCAAGAAAAAAGTTTAACTTTTTTTTCTTAGTTGTTTGTAATTTTTTGTGAAGCTTTTCTTGCTTACATATATAACTTAACCTGTTTACCATATCTTGTCAAGAACTTTTTTATTTTTTTCTTGAATATAGTGTGTAAGTTTCAAAGAATAAAAGAATGATTGGTTATGCTTAGAAGGATAGATGGCAAACGATGATACAATTTTTATTTCTTCATCTTTCATTATTTTTTCCTTTATTTTATTTAGCATATCTTTATCACTCTCCAACTGTTTTTTGCTTACACTATAAAGATAACTCGCTTCAGTAATATTGTCAAGCGGAAAAAGCATCTTTTCTTCATCTTTCTTAAGATCACCGACTGATAGGGTACAAATTCGTGAAACGCTTTTTGCTTCGTGCTCTGATCCCATGACGGGGTCTTGTGTTTTGAGCCATTCGAGGGTTTCCAATGAGTTTGCAATCTGTTTGTTAATAGCGCTATACATTTCCGTGATTGGTTGGTCACCAATTATTTCCAAAACATTTTTATTAGAGAATAAATACATTTTATTAAACAGTCCAGACCTTGTGTACTCCTGTAATACGCTGTTTAGTACTTTATTTCTCTTTAATTGCATTGAATTGCACAATGTAGTATCGGGGTATACATATATAATATTTATTTTTTTATGTTTAATGCTCTCCAAGACTCTCAAGGTACATCCTGCTACTTTCCCTGCTCCGCAAAGAGCAACCCAGCATTTGTCATCCTCAAATTTTAAACGATCAGAAAAGTCAGGGCATTGTTGCTCATAATCTTCTGTCTTTTTGCAGGTGTTTGGAAAGTCTTTTGCTGTTATGAAAATCTTTTTATGATAATTTCCGAATTCTTTTATAAGATTCTGACCTGCGGTTCCTATTCCTATTAAGACCATGATACCTCCAACATATCTTTTAAATTATGACCGACATGAGTCGAAGACTTAAACCACCCAAGTTGGGTGTCTTCAAATATCTCTTGAATCTGTGGTAGTAAGTGTCGATCCTTTAAATCGAGATCAATTGTCAACGAATCATGTATCACAGAATGAACAAATGAATTCGTGTGTTTCAGAAACTTATTTATCTTTACGCATTGCATCATACAATTGTCCGATGATGTACTCTGTAATAAATAATTGAGGGCGTGAAAGTCATCGGTTTGTATCTTTCTCCCAAATGGAGTGTAGACCTCGCCACGACTATAAAACTTCTTCAACACTTTGGTCTTATTATAAAACCGCTCTGTTAAGTGATCTTGTGCATTTGGGTTGTAGAGCCATGCAAAGAATCTCTTCTTCGCTTTCTCTCTTGTTCCAATTCCTCTATAAACGTTCTTAATATTATACTCGTGTACGTCCTCACGGGGGTGGGTACCAGTAGATAAGGACAATAGAGTTCTAATCTCCGCACCATTTAAGTCGAACTGTACAAATATGTTGTTTTTTGGAATCACAACATCAGCCATCTCCTTCTTCAAATTCATGATTGGGAATGATCCCGTTTTTGTTGCCAACCGGCCAGTTCTAGAGCCCCACACATCATACAAAATCGGCTTGTTTTGGCCACTTAAGAAGTTACGTAGTGACTTAGCCTTCATATCATTGTGGGAGTGTCTTAAGAGGCGTTCTTGGTCTATTAATACAGGTCTTCGTGAGATCTCTGCGGACATGTTTTTAAGATCGACTATAAAATCATGATTATCTGGTCTTTCATAATGTTCGAAGACCCATTCGCATATTTCATTTTTGACTTCGCAATAGTGTCGAAGGTGTTGCTCTGGGACTATATTAAACAGGCAGTAATCATCAATATTTATTTTTGATTTGACTGCTGATTTGATAAACGCTTTTATTTTTTGTTCTCTTTTGTCGAATCTTGTTTTGAGGTGTTCAGGGCAAACCTCATCAATTGATTGCCCACCAGTGTAAATATCTGCAAAACTAATAGCAGAATCAGAGAGGTTAGGATGCCAACTCCAAGTGCCGGTAACGTTATGTGGGACACGATCATAAATAAATTCTCCATTTCTGTAGATACCGAAACATCTTTCCTTGTCGTCAAGTATTTGAAATACCATTAATCCTCCATTGAATCAAATTTTTTACTGTAATAGTTCAGCCCACCGTATTTTGATGCATAAGTTGAACGAAACTTGATATTAATATAACTTATTGCTTTTTCTTTGTCAAACTTTTTCTCTAAGTTTTTTGCTGTTTTTATAAAATGATTAATATCTGCTTGTCCATATACATAATCTTCTTCAATGTTTTTTATGTTTATATATAATTTATATATTATATTATTTATATTATTAATATTATAATTATTATTAATATATTCTATTTTAGTATATAATTTATTATCTTTTGATATTTTTTGTTTAAATATTACTTGACGATTCTTAATAAACATGTTATAGTATTCTGTAATCTTATTTGTCAATAGTTCCATGTCTCTTTCAAAAGCTAATTTATATCCTGTGGCAAACAACGAGTTGTCAAGACCAAATTCGGACATGAAAGCTTTCATAGGAGCAGAATTAATGTCAGCTATTAACACACTTGGATTTGACTTTGCAACATAAAATCCTCTAGACTTGCAGGTGTCTAGATAAAAATTTAAATTACGACTTTGAAGAAAGTCTCTTTCCTTAGCAACATCATCACCAAAATTATCATTTGAAATATTCAAGCACAGACCTGTTACAAAAGGCGAGCACCTTTTGGATCTAAGCCATCCAGAAAATGTCAGGGGAAACTCTGATCTCAAGAACTTAGCATAGGGTATCAAGTGCGATAAATAATCTTTAAAGCTGTTTATCTGGTCGTGTTTTAGGTAATTGAAATTATACTGCTCCATAACACTATTAATATAATTGCTGTATTGTTCAATGGGGCTCATATAGCCACCATAACATCTCAGATCAGATAGATATTTTTCATCTGGTGATATTCTTTCAAAATTGTTTGCCCTTTTAAAATGCTCCAAGACACTATTGAAAGCCGCAACTACGAAATTTGCAGCCGGCTTGTTATCAGCAGTATAGCTTATCTTTCCCTCATCCAAATAAACAGAGTCATAAATATTATTAACTTTTCCATACAAATTGAGACTGGAAAAATTGATGTCTTTCAGATTGCTATGATTGACTTTTTCATAAGCATATAATTTAAATCTAAGTCTTTCGTAAAATGCAAACCTTGTTAATCTAAAATTGTTTGTTGCTTGGAAATTTGACATTATGGGCTACCTTTTGGAGGGATTACACTGTTATTAACAGCATTTTTTGCTATCGCCTTATCTTTATCGGCATCAGAAGCACCAGCAATAGATTTCAAACCAGAGGATGTGGTACCAAGGTTCCCCGACTCTAATACTTGTTCATAGATTTGTGTAATTTTGTTACATGAATTCAGAACGCCTTGCCCTACTTGGTTTGAATCTTCTATATTTACCGTTATTACTTCTTTTGTTTTGTTCCCGTGTATGCTACTTTGGGTTCCGTCTCCGGAATATACAAATTGCGCTTCAACAGTCGTAGTAAAATTACCAGACTCAAGGTTTGAAGTGACCCTTGTAATCAAGTGATATCCGCCTATACCCAATGCATTCGCAACAGATTGACCTTTTGCGTGGGATTGGCCCTTTGTTGGATCAAAGTCTGACCCTCCTAGCTCTCTTGGGTCAATAAAAATAAGCATGCCCGGATAAAATATCGTGTTACCAAACATCTCAAGAGTTACTTTATAAACTGCACTCAATTGCATAAGGCCATCGTGACCATGATTAAAAAATCTTGCCTCTCTAATATATTGAATGTCTGTCTTGGAAAATTTTATTGTTTTTACAATACCTTTGTTGCTGCCAATACTAAAGTGATAAATACCTCTCTTTCCATCTTCAAAGAAATTACCAGTTCCGCTATACTTTTGGTTATCGGAAACAGGATAAATTGCAATATAATTATATGCGTGGTTCAGTGATCTATTGCCAATGTTTCCACGCAACGGCAACCCTCTTTGGTTTGCGTGAGCATCGCCTAGGTTAATATGACCAGAGCCAGCCAATTTATTCATAGCTAAGAATGGATCTGGCTCGTCCGCCTCGTCAACAACACCTAGTAAATTAACAGTTTTAAAACTAAGTGTTTTCACTGGACTCCTGTTTATACACTGTTCCAACATTAGGTTAGCAATTAATTTATTGCATAAGTCTCTCATAAAGTACGTTAGAGGGTATGTTTTTCTTTTAGGTTTAATAACATTTTGGTTCATCCATTCAAAAAAATATTCAGTTGAAATTGGAATCTCCGATAAATTTACGTTCTTATCATTAAAAAGGTGATCAACATAATCAAATGAAGATAAAATTATTTTTGTTTTTTTAAATTGAGGATAAAGAGTATAAGGAGGCCCCGAGCCCGGGTCCTTCATACAATCCATCACAGTGTGCATTAGGTCCCCAAAAAAGAAAAACGTAACAAACTTTTGGGTACTCATTGGACTCAACAGTGTTTCATTAAGGTCAGTCAAAGAGGAGTCTAAAAATTGTTTCTTAGTTGTTTGCTCATTTAACGGTTTACTATCGTCTTCAACGACATCTTTGACTGTAATTGCTGAATTTTTATTAAGTGTATTAACTGTTGTTCTTCCGCCACCAAAACTTAACGCAGGAGTATTTGTAAAAAACCCCTTATCCTTGAAGATTTGAATATCTCTTTCGTCTATATAACAATAGTGTAGCTTTTCATTTCTAACCAACCTTTCAATGATTGATTGGTGTGCTCTTTTCATATATTCGACTTCGATCGCATTAAACGTTCCAATTAACTCCTGCAAGTCATCACCTTTTTCACATATTTTGTCTTCCATGACTTTATTATAATCTTTGGTCATCGCAAGTCTGTCTTTGGCTAACTCTGGGGATAACATTGCATCAAGATTATTTTGTTTAGTAGCGCTCTCTAGCCAAGCTCTATAGTTGACCTTCAATTCAACAGACCCATCGTCTAAAAAATCTATATTATGATCAACCATATTTAAATAATAAGATTTGTTTATATTTTCAAGCGCTTGATTTATTAAATTCAGTATATCTTCTTTCGTTCCTTTCTTTGTTTTTGTTTTAACAATTTCTGCTAGTCCTCTGTTTTTGACTAAATTTCGAAACAATTTGTCATCTCGGATTACCCACCCCACATCGGCCCTGATTCTGTGGTCTGTTGCATTGAAAGCGGCATAGTGTTCATACAGGCTATCAGCATTTTCGCTGTCTTTTGATGGATTAACTTTGTTACCGGGCAACAATAACATATCAATATATCTAAATTTATCAGATTTTCCCTTATCAGAAAACAAATCATCTCCACTTCTATATTTTAATAGATCGGCAAAATCTTGAAAAAACAAAGACAGTTCAGCAGTGATGTCATTTCTTGCAGTAGCAGGAGATGTTCCCTCAAAGCTAAAGGAAAAGGACTTTATACCCGATCCCCCACCTCGAAAAACAATCCCATTATTTTTTAACCTGTAGTTTGAATCATTGTCGTCATAACGAAAAGGAAAGGAAAACTCTACTTCTTTTATGTTATCTTTGTTATTTTTTTCATTAAAAACTTTAAAAAATCTTATTTTCGGAACCAAACACGCTTGCAATTCGGGTGTTAACTCTAAAAATGCTCCAATTGTCTTATATGGGGCAGCAGTTAAAAAGTTAATGATATCTGTTCTTTTGTGAGTATTGTCCACGTCAACAGTCCAAATCCTATCATTATATGTATTGGGGTCGACCGCTTTTCTAAACTCCGCTTGGCATGCCCTTTTCATAACATCCATATTCATAAGCAGAGCGCATTGCCTTAAAAAGACCTGCCTTTCGTCAATATCTGCTGGGACATCTTTTTCCTCTTCTAAGGCAGACGCTCCGGCACCATCAGACATAGCAGTAGAATCTGCTTTGAGTGCCTTGTCAAGAATCTCATTGATTTTATCGTCAGTTAACTCTACTCCTTTCAATTCATAGATTAATTGAGCTAATTCTATCACTTCAGACATTGCAGAGTAATATAAGAACTGGAAGGCCATTACATAGCCTGCCGACCCTATTGCCTCTTTAAGTAAATCTTCGTCGCTTTTCAGTGCTGCGTTTCCAAGCCCATATGCCTTCTGGTCTGCGTGATTACCAGTGCCGCACTCTTGTAATACATGTTTAAGTCTGTACCAAGCATTATCAGCTATGTTTAGGGGATTGTCTTTTCCTTTTGGATCTCCGATTTTAGCTAAAACGGTAAACCAACTTCCCGCATCGGTTGTAATTCCTTCATTTCCTGCGAAAAGAGGCATTCCCCACCACTTCCCAAGATCTTCGATAATCGATAAATATGAGTTTCCTAATATAGTTGGGTCAGAGTCGGTGGGCATACCATCAGGTTGCGGCACAAAACCTCTACCCGGACCTTGAGGGCCAAGACCCTGTAGTTTGACAAAAGCAATTTTCTTTGCTTTTTTTTGTAATTTTTTGTAAGTCGATCCATTTGTCTCGTCAAGTGTGAAATGCCATGCATGTGAGCCGTTAAGTTGACTATCAATATCTATAAGTTCTATTCTCACTTTCCGCATCATATTATCTGTCTTCGAACCATCAACAACGGCTTTCTCTATAACACTTGGCTCTCTAGATCCTGCAACAGCCACCGTTTCATGAATATTAACATTCATTTTCAACTCAGGCCAGTTGTGAGTTTTAATCCATGATGTAAAGCCTTTTTCAATAGAATGCTCGGGCACCTTTGGTAGTGATTTCGACCCCACCGGCGTAACCCAATCAATATAGGGTAACGCAGTGTTTCCTTGTAATTTTGCACCATTCACAAGAGCTTGCGGATCAGCATTTACCAAATATGTTTCCCCACTAGAGAGTTTTATTTTACCTTTTACAATTATGTTAGCTTCCTGCGTGGCCTCTTTGCGAAATCTTGCAATATCCCAGCCCAAGTTCTCTAGTTTTCTACTAGAGCCCTCGCCAATCGAATCACCGCCTTTGTATTTTTCCCACATAGCAACAACCCTTGCGGCTCTCTCTGTTAGGATTTTGTCATTACTAGGAGAGTATCTTAAAACAAATCTCACTCCTTGATTAGAATAAATATAACTACCACCAATGCCACCTTCGCCATTAATTGCAATATACTGAGATTCACTAAGCTTACCAAAAAGAAAAAAGTAAGTTACCAAGTCGCCGGCAACAAAAGGATGATTTGTGTTTGTAGAGCTAAAGCCCACCTTTGTACTTTCGAGCATCCTTTCTAAAAATCTAATACCGTCTTCTGTCCAAACATTATTGCCTGCTGACATACTACTATCAAAATAACTTTGAGATGCATATTTTTCACTAAGCATTTTATTTAAAAAAGCCCTCACCACAGTTCCTACTTGGCCGATTTGTAATCGTGTATAATCATTTAAAACATGAGTGATAGGGACTTTAAGATGGTTTAAAATCCAGTCACTCCAGCTATTTAAAGCAGCTTGGTCTTCTGGTCCGAATAAATCGTATTTACTCCCATTTGCTGCGTAGTCTGCCCACTTGTTTCTAGATATTGTGCCATCGTCAGTACCATCTTGCCCATAAGGATCGTTGATAGCAGAAGAAATATACTCGAATAATGTGCTCATTATACCACCACCTGTAGTGCCAATGAGAGACTTATCGGTATTTTGATCTGATCTCCGACTGAAACGCTTGCTTCTGTCGGCATATTGTTAAATCTTGCAATGATATACCAATATTTTGGCTCACCATAAAATTCAACAGATAATTTCCAGAATGCATCCCCAATGCCCCACACACGTGTAACATAATCGACCATTGATAGATCAACGTCCTTTAGAGAGGTAGTCCTATATTGTTCTATTCTTTTGACGCCTCGCTTATCTAATAAATTTTTGTATTCTAACAACTCATTAAATGCTGTTTGGTTTTTGTTATATCTTGACATGTTATTATCTCCTACATAAATGGTATCTTTTTGGCCATCCATCCCAATTTTCCATTTCCGTCTATTTCCCATCCTAGATCAGACTGATGCAGAACTGTAAAACCGAAAGATACAGTAACGGTTCTAGGGTACAAGCCACTGCTGTCTTTAAACATTCCAGCTTCTAAAACTGGGTTTGTCGATAATGAATCAATAAACCCTAATAATCCTCCTCCTCCTCTGTAAGATTTTATAATATTAGCAAATTTGATCTTGACCAATGGAGGCCTAGCGATATATTTCCCTGTCACTTCCATTTTTGGTTTTGCTTTTTTGCCTTTTCCAATCATTTCTCCTGTTGGTGCTCGATTGACATTATATCCCGGATACATATACGTAACAAGGTTTCCTATATTTTCCATATTTGCTTTTGCCTGCTGTAAATCAGCAGCAGGAACTTCAAAACTTAGAGAGATTGATCTCTTTGTATTTGCAAAAGTTGCAATTGGGTCATTTCTCCCAAAAACTTCTGTTTGATTCCAAGTAGAATCAAATGTTTGAGACATATCGGTAAGATAAGCATCAAAGCTAACTGACCCTCCCGTTATCATACTTGTTATTTTTAATTTTTCTGACATAATAAAAACCTCAACTTACTGCTATTTTGGCCATTCCATTCTCAGCCAAATCCTTAATTGCTTGCTTATCTAATTTGACTGTCAATATCATTTCTTTTTTTCCAACTAACTTATTAATTGCGCCTATGACGCCCTTAAACCCACTAGCTTGTGCACTGGTGCCACTTGTAATTAGGGCAAGGTTCTCCAAAGTGTGGGAAATTTGAACGCCTTTTTCTGAACTCTTGTCCACAGACTCGAATAAAGAATCAATTGCTAATGCCATGTCTGTGAATGTCGTCCCGAGTCCGCCTTGTGCGACTTTAAATACTTCTGATATTCCGCTGAATATAGCAGCTAACTGATCGGCCTTGTCAATTAGCGGCTTCATATCTTCTGCCATTTGCGCTATTGGAGTTTTCTTTGGTGTTCCCCCTCCAATACCAATAAATGCAAGCCCTTTTTGAATTAGTCCGCCACCTCTCATCCCAACATTTAAATTACGAAATGCGGTTCCAAGATCATCTAAAGCATCCGCTACCTTTGATATCTCTCCACCACCAGAAATAAAACTATTTAATTCCTTAAAGGCTGCTGCGATACCTAGTCCTGCTGCTGCTGTTGCAAGGGCCATTGTTACAAACAAACCAATCAAAATAACTAAAATAACCGACCCTATTGCACCAACCGTAGATAACATAGCCAGTGCGCCGGATAATATGTATACTGAAGCGGCCACAGTCATTAAGGCAATCCCCGCATACATTCCGTTTTCCCCGGCATCAACCAGCGTAAGTATTAGAATGACAAATAATACCATCATTAAACCCAAAGCTAATACAATTCCCAAGATAGGTAGTGTGACTGTCGCCATGGCCGCACCAAAAGTAGCAACCCCATGCGCTCCTCTTGCGCCACCCTTCCCTACTTCTTCCATACCCTTACGAGCCGTTTTACCTCCAACTCCAAACATGGACATTATTGATATTAGGGGTAACATTACTTTTGCTAGCATTAGCAAAGCAATTCCTCCCATAATGACGTATCCGCCAAAACCGTTCATCCATCCAGATGCATCTAAAATCAATTGTGCGAAGAATTGAAATCCTTCAATCATCGGAACAAGGACTTGTGCTAGGTTTGCAAAAGCCATTTTCAACTTCGTCATCGCATCCATTGAGGCTTTTGCTTTTTCTTCCATTGCTGCTTGTTCTTTTGCTGCGCTCTCTGCTTGTTTTTGATAATTTTGAAACCCTGCAACATCCATACCCAAAATCTTTTGTGCTTCATTTAGGTCTTGAATACCAAGTGTCTGTGCTACTGCTTTTTGAGTAAACCTGTCCATGTCTTTAAAGGACTTGCCTTGGGCTTGCATCGATCGTATTACGGTTTCAATTCTTTTATCTTCACTCATTGTTAATAATTCAGTTGCCGACAGTTGTGATCCTAAAATAGCGTTCAATTTACCTGCGGTTTCTGCTGAATCACTGAACGTGTCAAATTTACCTGCCATATTTAAAAGAGCGGAGGTTTCAACTCCGGCTGCTTGTGCAGCAGACGCAATATTTTTGAAAACTTTGATTGCATTCCTGCCATAGGGAGCAAGAACCTTTTGCGCTTCTCTGAAGCCTTTTACAAATTGGCCTGCTCTCATTTGAAGGGATTCGGCCATCATTGCAAGTTCTTGTGTTTGTTGTCTTGCCATTTCTGCGCTCATTTTTTGACCCTTCATAAGATCTGACATCAAAGCAGCAGAATCCTCAGTGGCAACACCTAATTTATCAAGAGTCGCTGTTAATCTTTCAAATTGTTTTCGTTGGTCACCAGCCATTTGAGTATATCCGGGCATTTTATCGAACAAAGACCCAATCGTCTTGGCCGCATCTTCCTGTGTCACACCAAGTTCTCTATATTCTTGACCCAAATTAGCAATAGCTGCCCTGTGGGTTGTTCCTGTTCCTGTTTGTTTGGCAAACGCAGCAGTGGCTTTGTCTGCTTGAACTGCCATGGCTATGGTAGCTTGAACAATAGCCATTGTAGCAGAGGCTACCGCATTCTGAATAGTAAAAATCTGCCCCATTTGCTTTTTAAAAGATTTGGCATATTCAGGGTCTTTCATATTCTTGCCCATGACTTGCAATTTTGAAATCCAATTGTCTCCGGCTTTTGAAGCTAGACCCATTTTGGAAGCAATACCTCCAAAGAATTTCTCACCTGCCTTATCGCCTGCTTGCGCCATTTTGGAGGTTGCTGCTTCTAACTCTTTTGTTTTTTCTGTTAATTCTGAGGTTTTTATGCCTATATTTTCTAGAGCTTCTAATTGGGATTGGTACCTTTTTAATAGCTCTTCTTTTTCCGGACCAGTTGCCGCAGCAGCGGCTCTATCGATCTCATTTAGCTCTTTAATCATAGCCAACTGGGCTTTCATCTGCTCCATTGAGTCGCCCTTAAGCGCAGCAACTTCCGCTTGGTGCCTCTTTTCGTCTAAGGATAGCTTTTTTAACTCTTCACGAATCTTTTTCTCTTCTTCTAATAGCTTAACTCTTTGTTTGAGTTCTTCTGGGGTCATTTCGTCGGGTGATTTAGCCATCTATTATCCCTCATCTTTGAAGGGCCAAGTAATTCCTGTGGCGCTTTCAAATTCGGCAACTGCCGGTTTCAATTTTTCTCTTGCCTTGACAGTTTGCAAATGATCTTTGCCATACTCTGAGTAGGCGTCCAAATATTCCTTCTCTCTTACAATAGCCGAAGCATACGCTCTGACATCCCGATATTTTCCTCTAATAATAAAATTGGGCTGCTTTTCTTCGTCTCCCTCTTCTTTTATTAGATTTCCCAAGTCACCTAAAGTAACCGCTCCCACCATTTTTGTATCCTTTCCATACATATGTTTAAGGATGGTTTTAGTCCAAGAACCAATCATTCTTAGAATGCTCTCATTTAGAGTCTTACCTTCTTTCGTTAAATCAATAATAATCATTGAGTACTGCCTCCGTTTACAATAAATAGTTTTAATAAAAAAATGCCCCTCGGGGCACCATATCATCTTTTAGAAGATTTTTTCATTGAGTCATTCTCTTCTTTAAATTGTTTTTCAAGCCGCTGCAACCACCAGTGTCTCAACCCTACCGGTAGGTTATAGACTTCGATAAATGACCAACCTCCATGATGTTTTAATATAAAAAACTGTTCATAGACGTTTTCCATGTAATTATCGGTCAGGCCAAAAAAAGTCTGCCCCAAAGGGCACCTCCATCTCTTGCTCATGGCCGCAGGAGTGGCATTCAAAATCTTCCCTGATATTGACATCAGGTGTAACCGAAGCATAACACTTTCTTAAGTGACGAGAATCTAAGGTTGGCATGTTTTCAACATATTTTTTTACTATGCTTCTGTCTGAGTGTCCTTCGATCGATGCAATCATTCTTTCATACTGTTCCATAAGAATTGAATCAACCTTGGTTGCTTTCTTTTTCGAAGCAGCAGTTGCCGTCAGGTATGCCTCATCGGCTCCTGTTAACAAACGAAAAACAGTTTTAAATTTAGAATAAGGCATTGTTATTTGGAATGTGCCATCACCTAAGCTTTTAACATCGTCATTTTCTTCTGTCTCTTTGACTTTTTTGTTATTAAGATCAAAAGAAAAACTAGACTTTTCCCCACACGACGGACAACCGACCTGTGTTTCGTATATGTTACCATATCCTGATACTCTAGCTGCGATTAGGATTGCATTTCGGTCGCCAACCAAGAGATCTTTTGCTTTAATTTTACGGTCAACAATGACACTTTGAATAAACCTCTCAATGGCAATACCTTTCTTTAATAGGGCTCTAGAAGAAAGAATGTCTTCTTCTTTTGCTGTCATAAACTTAATCTCTATTGTTTCCTGATTATGCAGCGGATGATCCTCAGAATAACAAAGCCCTCTAGAAGGTAGTTCAACAAATTCTGTTGGTGCAACAAAACTTAACGGATCAAACACTTTCTCATTTTGCATCTGAGTTACTGGTGCTTCTGCGCTAGCAGGAGGGGCACCTACCCTATTAATATCATTTCTTGACAATTATCACCTCTCTTTTAAATTATTCTAAATAAGCCCAATCATACACAACAACTACTTCAACTTCTATAAAATCATCAGAGGAGTAGTCATTATCGCCAAAGTTAATTGACCTTATAAAGGGATTTTTAAACTTCCATGTAGACTTTGGACTTTTTTTGGAATCATATTGTATTATAGTCATGGCTGCAAGTTTGCCTTGTTGACCCATGGGATGTTTTTCGATAGCATCTGCTGTCCATCCGGAATTTATACTTTGCTTAGGGGTCATCATTTTTTGTAACCTTTTTGAGATATCTTGGTCTGCTGTTTCTATATACTTAATTGTTATTTCATTCCATTTTGGAACTGTTGGAAATTTTACTACTTGGTTGATCAGTCTGTACTCATTAACCTCGGTTTCAAGCGTTGGCTTATTAACTGATTTGGCTAAAAAGCTAAAACCGTCTGTGCCATCGATTTGCACTTCAAACGACCGCTTACGTAACGGCTCCATGTTGTATTGACTCCAAAAGGCCATTTATACCTCTAGCTCTCAGTTGAAAAATATTTTGTATTGCTGTCTTTCATTTCACAAGTTGCCCAGTCATACTTGATAGTCATTGAGATTTGTCTTAAATCATCATTTGAATAATCCATATCACCGTATTTGGCAGCTTTAACAAAAGCGTTATTAAGCGTCCATTTTTCTTTTTCATTTCCTTCAGCATCATAAAGCGTTAAGAAGAATTTACCAACTCCATTTCCAGTCGGATCTGCCGCTGCCTTTTTGGAAATTGTTTTCTTTACGCCGGGCTCTGTTGCTATATTATAGCCAGACCCTTCTAACATTTTATTTGTTAATTCAACAGCAGAAGGTGAAGCCGGATCGACCAAAGTTACTTCGACATCTTGCCAAGTTACACGTCCGGGAAAATAAAACTTGTTATCAAAATAATCATGTTCTACTTCATTCATATCCCATGATGGAACGTTAACAGTTTTTGCCCACCAAACGATATCGTCTTCGTTAAGACCAGTCATTTGTAGCTTCCATCGGTAATTCCTCATAGGTGCCGAATCGTGTTTAGACCAAAAAGCCATAATTAATTTCTCCTTTTACAATAAGTAGTTTAGTTTATAATTCTATACCGGTCTTAGTTATAACAAAGTCAATAACTATGAACTCGATTGCTCTAGCAGGTTTAACAAAAACCTTAGCATACATAATGTTTCTATCTACCAAGTCTGCGGTAGTTGTAGTCTCATCCAAGACCAGTTTATATTCTGTGATTCCGAATCTAGATTTGACATCAGCTAATACTGCGTCTGCTTTAGAACTGAATCTGTTCCAAGTGGAATTTACATTTTGATCAAACAAAATTGTGTCTGCAATGCGTCCAATTTCTTTTTTAAGATAAATCATCAATCGACGAACATTGATTCGATCTAATGCAGATGGTGTTTGTTGAAGAGTTTTTTGCCCAAAGATAACGATTTCGTTAATAGCAGGAAATCTTGCAATTGGGTTAATATTTTCTTCATACAAATCATCACGATTTTGTTTGGTTAAGTGTTCCAAAGTTTCAACAACTCGTGGGCCATTATTACCACCCAACACTTTAATTCCGCCACGATTAAATCCGGCTGGAGCGAACCAAGGGCCATCACTATTAGCTTCTGCTGAACCAATTGCTCCAATAGCAGCAACTGATGGATGAACAACTGTAATGCTAGCACCCCCATCAGAAGTGTCTCTTAATCGTACTGGTGGGTAATAGGTTGCCGCATAACTTGTATCATAATCTCTTGATTGTGCGTTAGTAATAGCCTGCTTATGATCTCCAAGGACCTCACTACCATTTGTAGAAGAATTCTCATATGATTTTCTATATCCACCATCCAAATCAATAATTGCAAGAGCATCGCCACGTTCTTCCGCAACTCTAATTAATTCTTGAGAAAGAGAACCATTGATAAGACCGGGCATTGAAATAATATCAAAGTTCAACAATTCCGGATCGTTCACAATGTCTAGTGCTCTTTTCACAGAATAATAAGCATAATGCTTTGATTCACTCTGAGTAGTAGCAAGCCCAGTTTCAATTGAGAACTGCTCGACTTGCTTAATATCAAGACCGTCTGCGCCACCAAAGAATGGAGCATTGAATTGCTTGACACTTGAAGTTAAAAGAGCATTTGTTCCCTCTGCGGCAGTAATAGAATTACCTGCTTTGTGAGAACCTGCTTCAAAATAATATTTTTCTGCGTCTGATGAGTCTCGTCTCAAGTCATCTAAAGAAAAGATCCAAGATTGTTTCAAGTATACACTACTAGCTTCACCGGTAATATCAAGCCCACCGGGAAGTGCTCTAGTAATATCTTTATAATCAGCAGTCGTCCAAAGAGCCTTTTTGCCTTCGTTATCTGCTGCTTTCATGTGCCGAACACCAAAAGTATATAAATTACTGTAGTTTCCGGCTGAAGTATTATTAGCAGTTAATTTCAATTCTGGGAATTGTAATGTAATATCCATATTCATTTGTAAATCAGCAAAATGACTAGTCGATATGTCAGCGCCTATTCCTTGATCTACTGCTCCGGCTTTAACCGACAATCCCAAATGGTTACCGGTCGCATCGGCTGAACCTGAACTAAATGCAATGTCACGACCCTTTCTTGGACCAAACACGCCAAATGGCAATGCGGATGTATCTGTTAGTCCCGCCTTATAGTCTGAGTGCATTTCTACACGAACATAAGATGAATTGTTTGCGTATTCGCCATTAATAACATACTTTCCTAGTGTGGAGTTATATACTTGATATTTATCTCCGATTCTTTTTCCAATAAAATTTTCACTTGCTTCATTTAAAGTAAGGTTCTGGAATGTTTCAACGGTCGCTCCGGCTCGATCAACAATCATAACAGAGAATGTTGAATATGGAGAAGATGGGGTCCCTAATCTCAAGTCTTGAATTCTGACGCCATAGTTTTGCTGAAACCATTCTCCTTCGTGCAAAGAACACAGTCTAAACAGTCTTTTTGCTGATGTTGAAGTGACTCCGCCGCCCAAAAACGAGGATTCAAGCAACAAACCAGCCTCAAATCCTGTGGTTGCTGCAAGGACATTTTCTACATTACCAGCAGTACCCGGCACATCCATAGTTAAAGTAATTTTGTTAGCAGTGGTACCAGCAGTAGCTGTGATCCCCGGTATTTTAAACTCAAAGCCACTATCATCATGATTATTATCGCCATACTTGTATTGTGCACCGGAATCAGTTTTTCCATTAATAGCCAAGATAAGAACAGCAGCACCGTCAGCATCGTCATCAATTCTTTCTGTTGAGATACCATATGTTCTTGCACCAGAGTTAGCATCAATATTTGTAGTGGTGGCAAACAAAACTGTGTATGCGAGTCCATCCCCACCTGCCGCTGTTGGGACAGTTATTGTGAATGAATCATTCGCTGCTATTCCGGTTGTATCAATAGCATCAACAAGTGTTGCTTTATTATCAGTCTCACCAACATTAAAATTAGCATAATTTCCAACTGGGTTTGGATTTCTACTGATAAACCATCCTGTTTTTCCAGCAATAGCTGCTCTTTCATGGTTTGACCATTTGTTACTAGAACCTGCGGCAAGAGGCATCAAAATACCATATTGCTGTCCGGCGGAAGAACTAATGTCTGCAATTTCCTGTGCGGCAACTTCGAAGGTTTCACCTAAGAAATAAGGCTCAGTTGATCCATAATTCAATGATTCGAGCTTCTGTGGGTTGCAATTCAATACGTTTCTGATATATCCATCTTTTTTATCTTTATCAAAATGGAATGTTAAAGACTCTGCTCCACTTGAACTTGAAATTCTTAATTTAAATGTGTTTGCAACACCGGCAGACGAGTCAGATAAAACCAAGGTACTTGCTGCGCCGACAGTAGTTGGCAAGGTCACGGCAACTTTTGGCTTTGACCCTACAAGTCCCAAAGAGGAACCAGATGCATAAATCACAGCCGCCAGCTTACCTGTCAAGGCTGTTTCATTAGCAGCACCAGAGGGCATTAGAAACAGACCATAGGCCGCAGCATTACTGGCTGCAAATATGCTGTTGTCATGACTCGTATTCCAGCCTGCTTTAACGTATCCACTTGCTTGGCTGGTTGCATCAGCACCCAAAAGCCTTACGAAAGTAACAGGCGATACCTCTGCGGCTAGCCATGCTTGTGCGGCATACATTCCGTATGTTGTTGCTTGTTCGTTACCGTCTCTCCAAACATCAGAGGCATTTGAACCTTTACCTGAAATGGGTCTACCAAAGGTCTCGTAAAAATCAGATAAACTTTTCACTTTGATAGGTACGTTTGCCGGTCCTTGAGGCGCTCGTCCAATAATTAAAATACCATCTTCCTCAGATGGGAGCGTAATCTCGCTTTGGTCTACCTCGTTAAGGGAAACTCCGGGTGATATAAAATCAAACTTCTTAGGCATTAAAAATCTCCTTATAATTCTTTTCTCTCACTAAATAGTATCTTTTAGACCCAAAAACCTCATTCCTTGAATTCAAAGTCATCATTGTTTAGCCATGGTCTTTTGTCACCGACAATAACACGTTCACGAACAATTCTTATCTGTGCCCTCGTTTCCCTTTCAACATACTGGGGTCTGATTCTGTTCTTGCCTTCCCCAATCAAATAACCAAGTGTTTTTATTTGTACTTTTGTTTCAAATAATCTTTCTTGTTCCGCTAGATTGTCAACATTTTTAGTTTCAGCAAAATTACTCTCAATAAATATTTCGTAATTCCAACCATCATTCTCAATAACGTCAGAATTTATATTACCAGTTATTGTAATAAAGGAAGATACTAAATCATTCATCTGCTGTTGATATTCTGTTTTGATTATAATAGAATACATAACCGTTACATACACTGGTGCTGGAATGGTTATTTCTTGGTATACAATTTTATTATTTCCAGATCTTCTTGTTTCATCACCGGTTTGAACTCTTGCAGCGTCTGCATTTGCAAAATTTCTAGTTTTGTCCTGCTTAACTCTGCGACGAATTGTGATTGCTCCGCCCTTAAAATCATTAGCCTCTGGTATGTCGGCTTGGAAAGCCCCTTTGAATGTTGGATCTTTTGTAACAGAGTCACGATTAACTGTCACAATTGGTAATTTTAGTTTACCAACGTTGTCTCTTAACTCTTTATTATTCTTAATTTGAAATGCTCTCTCAGTACCAAGCCAGATAATTGGTGTTTCCTTTAATCCGTCATTGGTAGAAGTCGCTAACTCTAGTTCATTGACCCACTTATATAAAGCTGTGTCTATGTTTTCTAGAGTTGATGGTAAAAATGGTGCTTCGTTAACTGGCATTGAATAATCCGTCTCTTGCTCTTATACATTCGGCTTGAATTTCAAAACGATGTTCTGGTTGCCCGAATAGCAACTTTGGTTCAGATAATTTAACTATCTCATAGTAAATATCTCCATAGCGAACAAAGTCTCCCTCTCTTACAAACAGATCTTGATCTTCAGTCAAGCGCCTTCTATGAAACTTCACAGAAAGACCAGTTTTCTTGTCAATTCCAACTCCTTGCATAAATTCTGTTTCGACCCCTTGATACTCCACTAAAGCAAACACTCTAACGGGCGGTAAGAAGGTTTTTTCCACCGCTTCACCATAAAGGGGATGGTAGTTAGTGTGTTCGATGTCTAATGGAAAATATAGCACTTGTTGGCCGACTACACGCTCAATAATTTCATCGTTAACCTGCTTTACAAGATTACGCTCTTTCTCCCCAAAAAACATTGGTGGAGGTGGTTGTTCTGGTTTTTTCCATTTATCGTCTGACATATCTTTACCTTATAATTTTTATTTTGATTCTTCGTCTACTTTCGGACACTTGCCCTCTTAATTTATCTGCGATGGCTGATTTTATTTTTGCCTCAATATTTTCTGAGACTTTATCAACATCAGCATCTTCTACTAAAAACTTTGCAATATTTTCTAATTTTTGTTTAGACATATCGTTAGTCATACCTGTGGCAATCATAAAATTTAACTCTGTTTCTTCTTTTATCATCTCCGCCACGTCTTCGACTGGGACTTTTCCGTCTCCTAGGATATAACCGTCAATCGTAATAGTGATTGGTGCCAAATCATCATTGTGTTCTTGCCCGTGCACAACTTCGGTTGCAAATTTCCAGTTCCCAGCGAGCATATTGACATACTCTGTTATTATTCTAATTGCTGCCGGCTTAAAATTATCGGGCACTCCCTGAATCAGTTCGTCTGGGTAGATGCTAAATTCGTCCTGAAAGGAGGCTCCTGTTGTCGTTTCACCAAAACTACTATGTTCGGTTTCCTTGTCAACTATCGGCCACCAAGATTTATCTTCCAGTCCGTGTTTTTCAATCATAGAATCAACTTTATATTCATCTGATTCGATTAATCCGTTTAATTTGAGATCGTTTACAATTAGTTGAATTGGTCCATCCTCGACATAATAATCAAATTTGTTACGATACCCATCCTCATTAAGAAGATTTTCTAAATCCGCATCTAATTCATCCAAATTGCCATAACCAAATAAGACACTGCTATGATAGTCTACAATGACAATAAATTCTTGCTCTCTATCATTCCATGCCACATCTACACCAACTGTCTGCGGAAGATCATAATAATCGGGCCACTGGTGTTCTGCTACATCTTTAATAATGTCTAAAACCTTATGATATAATTCATACGGCATATTGTTTGCTTTGAATTTAATTTTGAATTTTATAAACATATGCCAGTCATAGATAACCTGACCGTCGTGGTCTTCTTCCACATTATGGCTAAATGAAAACATACCACCTGAATGTCCTTCAAAGATCTCTTCTAGCCTCGTTTCCATTGCACCGACTGTTGACCCTCCAACCTTTTGCGATAGACTGTTTTGTAAATCCCAATCATAATGAACATTACCAGAGAACTTGATCCCAACTCCAGCTTTATTAAAAAGGTGAGGTATTAATTCGGAAACAGAATTATCCTCGTAATCTCCACCATATCTTGTAAAATCAGATAAATTAATTACTTCGCTTTCACCTGTTATCTTCTCTATTTCTGTTTTTTGTGCTGTGGATAATCTATTGTTAATTTTATCTTTAAAGCCCGGCAATTCAACACCATATACTCTCTTTTCGGCAACAGCCAATCTTACAGGGTCGCTTGAGCCGTGATATGAAGTATTTCTGATTCTTACCCTACTTGAGGGCTCAATTCCGTCGATGCCTCTTATTTTGTCGGCGAATATTTCAACATCATCCAACTCAGATAGGGCCCTATCTGATGGATACACGCCCTTTCTTTTAAACTCTGATGCTTCGACTGCATAAACAATCATGCCATTCCCATATGCCTCGGCAAGTGCACAGATATTGTACTGGTCCCACTGACCGGATTTTCCGCTAGGCAGGCTATGACAACTATCAAGACCTTGGTGGTCTGACATCCTAAATACATCAACAGGGTGTCTAGAATATATCAAATAATAATTTTCGTATAATTTATTGACATTTTTTAAAAAGTTTTGAAATTTTTCTTCCAAAAACAAAGAAAATTGTTTAATTTTATCCATTTTGATATTTTTTATTTGAAAGAATTCGCCAATACCACGAGTAAACCCAACAGTATCCGGCGTAATACCAAGCCAGTAATGCATAGCGGAGACATATTTTATAATACTCATATATTCTTGTTTATTGATTGAACCTAATTGTCTATGAGCCCTCCCTGATATTTTATATTTGTCCTCTGCCGATGGAGGCGCAAGGGTACCGTCTACGGACTTTGCATCTTGCTCTTTCCTGTGAATTACTTTGCTTATTGTATCAAGCCAAGACTTTCTTAGTACTGGTTCTGATTTTTCAACAAAGTTTACAATACCAGTAAGCAATTTTGGAAGATTTAATTTAACTGCTCGTTTGGCGCTCTGAATCTCTCCGTTTTTGTCGATATATTTCGTAATTTTAGTCTTCGTGCACCAAATCTTACCGGATATCCTGTTTTTGGTGTCGTATGATATATCACTAGGTTCAGCAACATTCCACCCCATCGCCTCCAAAGCGTTCATTGTAACTTTGAATGGAGAATTAGGGTCTATAACCTTCAATTCTTCAACAAATCTATATTTATCACCAAAAATATTACCAAACGGCAACTTTTCAGGTGGAATTTCTAAAGCGCTCTCTAAATAACTGATCTCTTCATCAGTTGCTTCTTGTAATTTACGTTCTTTTACAAACTGCCGCCAGTTTTCCATTAATAATTTCATCTTTACCCCACAAATATCTTTAAAGGAACATCCTGCATTAGCTCTTTGGCATTTTCAGTCATGTTTTTATCTGTTTCAATTAGTTTATCATATGTCATTTCTGAGAGTATGGTTTTTAATTCCTCTCTCAACTTATCTTGCTCGGTTGCCGCCTGACCAAGAAGGTCTGAGGCATTTAAGCTTATATTGTCTCCGGGGATTGGCACATTACCGCCAAATTTGCCCCTAACTTGACCCAAGGTTTCTTTTGAAAGCGCCAAAGCAAACCTACGAATCCACTGTTTACCGATGGAATTTATATGGTCATATGGTATATTCTCAAACGGAAGGGTATTCATATTGTTGATGCCACTTTGTCCTGAATCATAGTCATCTTCCCATATGTCCGTTCCACCATCGATTGTAAATTTAAACCAAATATTTTCTGGTGAAGCGCTACTGGGTGTCGGGTATAATCTTAGTTGGTTGTTAACAACTTCATATGAGTAATGTGAAGTTCTAGTATATAGGTGATCCTCGTAGGCCACTGCTTGTAGTTTATTATGCCATGCTGGTATTACTTGAAAAGTTGAATCATCAGCATATTGACCATAAGTGTGCATATCTCCAACAACATTAAGTCCGCCATAGTAACCATAAAATCTCCACATTTGTCTTGCAGAAACATAATAGACTTGACGAATTTTAATTCTATTGTTACCAACCTTATTATAAAATAAAGACGTTGCCTCATCTGCCGCTGCTTTTACAACTGACTGTAGGTCATAGTCTTGCTTAAGGGCCTCGGTTGCAAACGAAGCAGAATAAATTGTGGTTTGGCCACCAATCCCAGCTTCTGTGGCGAAAGATTCTCCAATTCTAAATGATGTCTCAAATGAAAACTTTGGATATTTTAATTCAACATTCGAACCACTAACAGCATCGCCCGGCTTTAACCGTCCCTGATAATTAAAGGAACCAGTTGTCCCGCCTAAAGCAGAACCGATTATACTCTTTGCCTGATATGTGTTGACAATATAAGAATATTCTAGACAGGCCTCTTCGTAGTTAGCAAAAACGCTACCGCTAGTGATCTCGATATCAAGAACATCCCCACCAAGTTTCTTGTAGGTATAGGCTACCTGAGCTATGGCACCTGTGACAAAATCAGCAGAAGCACTGTAAGCCCCAATGGGACACGCAATTGCAACGGCTGAATTTTTTGGCACAGCCCCATCAAAGGAAGCTGTTTTTGGTAATACGATCGCACTAACAGTAGATGTTGGCGTCAAAGTTGGAAATGACATTCATGAACCCTCCGTTCACTTCTAAATAGTTTCTTGAATGGCTTTAATCAATTGGTTCTTTGTCATACTTCTTTTTACCGTAATGTTATTATTTTTGGCATATGTCATTAGGGCCCTCTTGGTCATTTTTTTGAAGCTTGGTGCAGCTACTGGCGCTATAAGCGTCGGTTCATTGAATGGCTGGATTGTCATTTCAACTGCGGGTTCTTCTTTCATTTCGACAGTAGACTCTACTTTCATCTGAGCAACTGGCTCTTCCATTTCTTCTACTTCGCTCCAATCAACTTCGTTCATGGCAACAACCAATTCATCAAATGTTGCTGACATCCTTTTCATGCGATCAATCATTACTGAATTATCTTCCGCTGCCTTTACAATCTTTTGTTCTGGTTGGATTGTGTTTATTGTTGAGGGTTGACCGTAAACATTCCATGGTAATGCTTGATATTTTCGTCTCAATAGCTTTCTTCTTCTCTTTCCCATTTTTAACTCCTATGGTTTGGTATAAATAGTTTAAAATCTCAAAATGTGGTCGAAAAAAAATTTGAGGTATTTTGGCTTTCAAATAAAAAACCCCCAATCCGAAGAAAGGGGGAGTTTGTTAGATTGTTATTTTTTTTAGTCAATCTTTACCATGTAGAAATCCTGTGTGTATTGGTTACTAGCATTAGCTACCGACCAATCCATCTCTAAAGTCACAGTAAGGGCAGCAGTGGTGTCAATAACGGTTGAAGTTTTTGTGAAGGGTAGCTTTGTTGCTCCCAACGCATCAGAGCTTATTTCCCCAATAGCAACGAATGTACCAGAAGAGCCGACAGTTCTAATTTGTATAAATGCCTCAACGTCAACAATGTCGTTGTTGTCAACATTCAAAGCAGCCCCTGCTTGAATCGTTGTAGAGCCAATTTTTAGCGTAGGAGTTAGAGTATCAGTACTATTAGTAGAAATACATCGTCCTCTCGCTTTTACATAAATACAGTCTCCGGCAGACAAAACACCAGCAGATATGGTTGCTGAACCAACTGCGGCGGCATCAGTAGTGTTGTTGTGCTGAACATCTGCTACTGCTGTGTGGTATGCACCACCAACAATTTTAGCATCAGCGCCCAATTTTAGTTCTCTTTTTAAATTTTCAATTAGGGCCTCGATTCTAGCGAGACCTACTCTTTTTGTTCCCATGTTAAAAACCCTCCTTTTATAATCATGTTCCTTTATCGTTTTATTTCAGCGATAATAGGAGGCAAGTCAAGCTTGCCCGATAACAATGGATGAACGATATTCTCATTCGCATGTAATTAGTTTTCAAAAAAGTAAAGCCCCCAATCCGAAGAGAGGGGGCTTATATTTAACCAATGTGGTTTATGGGTTAGCTAGTTGCACCAGCTTCACCAAGCAATCCACGAACGATAACAAGACCGTACATATCAGGGCGGACCATCTTCTTAGCGTAACGGGTCATTACCCCTTTACGTGGAACGAAGTCTTCCACACCGAAAATTGTAGGTGTTGTTTGTAGCGGCACGTATGGAGCATAAACATATCCAGACTCAAGGAATGAATTTCCTTTACGCCCTACAAGGATAACGTTACGTGGGAAGTAAGGATCAACGATAATGTCGAACTTACGACTCAAAGAACCAACTTTCATGGCGCCAATGTCGCCTTTATCAGCATCAGCAGTAACGTTTGCACGGAAACCAGAGGTGAACTCAAGAATGTTAGCAACTTCAGGAGAAACTACACAAAAGTTAGCTCCACCACGAAGAGTTTTACGATGAATTTGAGCAGACACATCATTAATGGTTTCGATCAAAGTCTCATACCATTCTGATACTGTTCCTGTAAAGTCAGGAGCAGCGGATGTTTGACCAATCTCAGCACCAGTTGAACGATTAACAAACAAACCGGGAGAACGAGACCAGTAGAATGTTGCAGCTTTTGCGCCATTTACAAGGTCAGCAAGGATCTCACGATCAATTTCCAAAGCAATTTGCTCTGAAAGAATAGAAGTCAATTCAACTTCAGCATCAAGGTTATGATAAGCATTCAAATCTTGACCAAGCTCAGGAGTCCATTTAGCTTTAAGCTTTTTGGTCTGCGCTGTGATCGCAATTGAATCAACCTTGATGTCGATCTCTGGGATATCAGCATTGGCTTCCATCAACATTGTATAAGAGTTGAGGGCACCAGCACCGGGTCCAGAACCAACAGCATCAGTCGAAACGCCATCCGATTTGGGATATTTGATTGCATCAACACGAAGAGGCTCACCAGCAGCACCCAATGTAGTAGCACTAGTATTGATCACCTCTGTATAAGTACCAGCGGCGTCAATGAGGACAAAACGAACTGCGTCCACATTTGATGTAAGTACAGATGTACTATCGTCAACTAATTCTGTCAAACGTCTAATCTGAGATATACCAGTGATAGCACCAGTACTAATTCCAGCATTATCGTTTAGAACTTCTCTAAGTCCAATAGCAGTTGCAGTAGCAGCTAAATCAGCACCATCGGCAGCTTCAGTCAAAGAGAAAGCGCTCATATTTTCAAAGTCACCATTAGTGAAAAAGCTCTTTGCAATATCAAAAACAACAGCGTGTTGAGTACCTGCGGTCACGCTCAATAAATCTGGGTCATATCCAAGAACTTTCTTTTGTGCTTCAGTCAAAGAACCATCAAGTTTAATGATAGCTTTAAGGCCTGCATTTGCAACACTAGAAGTTACGATCTCCGACAAAGAACCAGTTGGGGAAGCGTATGCATATCCAACCATATTTCTTGGAGAGCCTAAATCTCCCTTGTTAGAATCAACTAAGTTAACGCCACCGGTGACTTGAGAACCAACACGGTCTGTACCGTAGATGGATTTGTCTGCAATGTTTCCAAAGCGAGAAGTTTGAGACTCAGATGCATCAAGATTTGGCGAATATACGAAATCTAGAAAGAAGATGAGTCCACTTGGCAAACTCATTGGTTGTACACTAACAAGATCGTTAGCGATAAGTCCGGCGAATACTCGACGAACGATTGGGAACGCAACAGCGGCGAATCCTTCAACATCGCCTGCGCTCATAGAAGAACTCTCACGAAGTAGTTCTTTAGCTTGGTTTTCGAGCAATCGAGCCATAGTAGACTTTTTGTGCTCATTTTCAAGGCCTTCAAGTAAACCTGTTTGTGACCATTTGTTCAAAAGGGCTTGCCCTTCTGCTTTTAAATCACGGTTCACGATGCCTTCAGTTAATTTCTGAATAATAGACATTTGTAATACCTCCTAAAGTATGTCATTTAATACCAGCAAGCTTCTTCATTTGATCTGCAAATGAATATTCTTGTTCTGGCTGTTTGCGTCTTGGCATAATACCTGAGAGATTTGATTTTCTGTTTACTGACTCCCTAAGTGATTTTGGGCCACTGTCTTTTGTTGACCCCACTGTAGTTTTGAGTGCTTCATGAAGATTCTTTGCCTCTTCTGGTGTTTTTGCCTTTACGATGGCTTCGACAATTTTATGTTTTTGTCGCTCATTCAAGGAGGCATCGCTTAACGTCTTATTGCTATAAAGCAATTTAGCATTCGACAACAAAGTCTCTTTAAGACTGTTGTCTAATTTTTTAACTATTTGTAGTAATTGTTTGTTCTTTTTTCCTATGCTATTGAGAGATTCTGATAGTTTTTCATTCTTTTCTTTGAGTTTTTCGTTTTCTTCTTCCATCTCATCCATAGCCATTTGCATTTCTTCTTGATACTTGAGAGTCGCTTCATTTGTTTCAAATGTTCCGTTTTTGTGTTCTCCGGCCATTTCCATTGTGACTTCTTCTTCAATCACTTCACTCTCTTCGTTGGTTTCTTCACCAACTTCTGATAATATATCCATGATTTCTTCTAAGAGTGCTTCTTCTCCACCGGCATCATCATCGCTTGGCATATTCAATCCCAAGTCAGACATTACATTTTCAGTAGACTCTTGCTCCCCTTGACTTCCTTGTTCATCATTAGCTGCACTTAGTGCGCTGAGATCAAAATCATAAACTTGATCATCATCCGTCATGGTGAATGTAACATCCGCATTAGCATCTGTTGTGGGCGCTGCTGCAAATGGAGCCTCGATGCTATTCATAGCAGATTCAGATGCTCCCATTTCTTGTTCCTCTAGGACATCCTTTTCTAGTAAAGAATCCACCGCTTCCTTAATCTGTGGTGCATACTTTTCAATTAAAGATTGTTCTGCGTTTTTTAGGGCTGCTTCACGCAATGCCGCCGCATCTACGATTGCTTGTTCTAACATTGAAGACATTAATTCTAACTCCTAGTAATATTTTTATCTATGATAAATAGTTCAGTTGATGGGAAAAGGAATTATGAAGCCACCATTGTTACACCAGAATCATTGAAGTTTATTAATTCTATCATGAATGTTGCATTCGAAGATGCGCTATCAGAGGTATTGATTGTAAACTGAACGGTAAACGTCTGGGTTGCACTGTTTGCGCCCGTATTGCTACTACCGCCTACGGCAATCGAAAAGTTGGGAGTCACAGACGCATTTTCTGTTGTTGTCACGGAAGAAAACGCTTTATCTGTTGGGGCACCAGAAGTCCTGCCAATAGTACCTTGAAAGGAAAACACTTGTGAATAGGCGCAGTTATCAAAGTTTGCCAACCCAAAGACCCTAATCGCTGCTGCATGGTTTGCATTTGGAACTGTTATCGTGACAACATTTGTAGCTGAGTTATCTGTGATGGATGCTTTTCTAACTGTTAGTCTAGTATGGGACCCATTGGCACCTTCGAGATTACCTTGTGATATTGCTCCGCCATTTGCTAGCTTTCCTCTATTATATAATAGTCCCGGATATGTGCCATGACTTTCTCCTGCTAAGAATGCTGTTGGGTATCCGTTGCCTTGCTGCTTGGCTTCAAATAAATATTCGTCATTAGAGCCGGAAAGCGTTAGCAAGGCACCAGAATCAGCATCATCACCGATTCCAATATGTCCGTTTGTGCCGTCTATGATAAATGCTGTGGTGTTTGTGTCTGATTCGACTCTAAAATTGCAATCAATCCCGGCATCGTTAACAACAACTTCGCAAGGTTCGCCTCCACCTGAGCCGACATCTTCACCGCCAATACTAAATATTTCACTAAGAGTCGCTGTTCCTCCGGTTCCACCTGCTTGTACGTAGAATCTAAATTCGCCCCCTTCATCACCACCGGTCTTGTCTGATGAGTGGACTGTCATTTGTCCGTAAATTGTTGAGTTGTTACCGGAGTCCAATCCCAAGAATTTAATACCACCAAGAGTGTTATTATCGCTTTCGCCGGCATTGTCGCTAGGCTGCTTAAAAAAGTTCATAAGAACACCAGCGTTTGAATCACTTGGCGTTGTGTTTTTAAGTTCTATCGTTGGTTTTTCCGATGTCGCAGACTGTATTACAAATTCAGTAGTGTCGAATGTAGTGGCTGAACCACTGAATATACTGGAACCTGTTAATATGAGGGTCGTGTCATCAAAGGTAAATTTGGTTTCTGCATTCATAGAATTTGCATCCCCGGCAGTTAAAATCCTATTGTTTGCCCCATTGGACATAAAATCAGAAACCTTGACAGATAGAGTATTTACCATCTGATCATCACCAGCACCAACTTCAAGACCATTACCAGCAACAGACGATGATAAAACTAACTTATCTGATTGGAGAGCCATGGCGCCACTTACATTAATATCGAAACGACCAGAATTGTTAACAAGACCATCTCCTGCCATGGTGGCCACAAAATTACTAAATGTGGATTTTTTAGTAGAGCCGTCATCTGCATCGATAAAAACAACACTATCAGCGCTGAAAAGCGGTGTTGCAGTCCCTAATGAATTTAAGTTAACTGAAAGCTCTCCACTGCTTAGTTGTAACCCAGATGACGTAGCTAAATCAATTCCTATCGAAGAAATGGAATCAACCCCACCTTCGTAAAGCAAACCATTACCAGCAAAGGAGCCTGTAATCCCCAGCTTGTCTGATGCTATTTTAACAGCACCGGATACTTGTATGTCAAGTTCACCGGAATTATTTGTCAAGCCCTGCCCGGCTATACCAGAGGCATCACCTAATGAAATTGCAGTGGCCTCCACTCTTGTTACAAAGTGGCCGATGGAGCCAGATATAACCTGAGACCCAGATACATCACCGGTAATTGTTAAAACAGAGCCATTAAACGTTAGGTTTGCCTCTCCGTCAATTGAATTCGCACCCTCAACCGTTACAACTCTGTGTTGTGTTTGATTGGTGAAGGTTTCGACTGCTGCGTCAAAAAGACCTGCCACTCGACCACAGGTTATTTTTCTCAAGGCAGAGCCGTTATGTATCAAAAGGAAGTGTCCATCAGCGGCGCTAGTTTCCTCTGTAGCTGCTGTTGGGTCCACTAGAACACCACTTGAATTGGCAAGTCCGCCATTGGAAGCCAAGGTCACAGTGGCGGCATTAACACTTGATAAGTTTGCTCCATTTCCATAAAACGCTGATCCCGAGATATTCCCCGAACCAGATATTGATGATCCTTTAAAATCTAAAACAGAACCATCGAAAGTCAAACTAGACTCAACAGAGGCCTCATCCGCATCTTTATAAGTCAACAAGCCATTCGCAGTAGATCCGTCAAAACTAACTGTGCCAACATTACTTAGAGTGCTTCCATCTCCGTAAAATGCAGACGCAGAAATATTAACAGACGCACTAATGTTGCCTAATGCAACAACATCGTTTGTCACTCTGACGTGCGTTCCTGTTAGATGTGTCACGGTCTTAAGACCGTTAATTGTTTGTGTTGAATGGGTATCTACGATATCTTCAATCGTGCCCTGTGTATCGCCTTGGAATTTGACACCTTTGTTAAGAATGTTGTATGACATTTAAAATCCTCTGTTTTGTAATAAATAGAACAAACTAGTGATTATGTTACTATTTCACTCAACTTCGATGATGAATTATAAATTTCTGATATCTGTTCGGCTGATAATACATCAGCCCAGTGTGCAAAATCATCAATTCCTTCACCAAAAACCTGTGTGTCGTTGCCATCATAAGCGCCAAGTTCTTTGGCTGAGGTAGTTACAACAGCATCGGCAGTGCCAACAAGCGAGCCGTTAATATAAAATTTAGAATTTGTTCCGTTTGCAACAACAGCCATATGTGTCCATGAGGTTGTTCCCTCAAGTGAGGTCATATCATAACCAGAAGAGTAGAATTGGCCACCGGAATTAGTGTAAACACCTAGTTCATCGGTAGAATCTTCCGTCAGAATGGGATAATCGGTTGTACTTGAAGGGTTTCCTCCGGATGCTCTTCTCAGGATAGACCCCCAGTCTGATCCTGTTCGCTTGGAATAAAACCAAAAAGAAAATGTATAAACACCGCCAAGCAATGGGATCTCTGATTCAAACCTAGCGGGCGCTGTATTTCCTGATGAACCGAAATCAATAAACCCGTTCTCATATTTTCCGTTATCTGTGCTAATTGTTGCATTTGTAAACGAATTGTTTCCTATTTGTGAAACCGCCGAGATACCTGAGAAATACAATCTTGGGTAAGGGATTCTAACACCGCCACCACCGCCACCACTGGATTGGTTAGTCCAACTTAGTTGCCCCGATCCGTTTGTTTTTAAAACTTGATTCGCACTTCCGTCTGAAATTGGAAAGGTGAACGCCTCATTAAATGTGATTGATCCGTCTGAGCCTGATATTTTCATCCTTAACGAGCCACTCGTCTCGAATCCAATATAATCTTCTCCAAAATCAATTTGAGTATCTCTCTGTGTATCGTCTTGTGCTTTTAGGTCGCCAATTACTTGTGCACCTTTTGAATATTTAAATGACATAATTTATCTCCAAATTAATTAGCTTTAAAAATAAAAAAGCCGGTACAAGAGCACCGGCTGTGTTAACAAAGAATATAGAATTATTTGAAAACTAAATGAGATATTTTATCAGAAGAATCATAAATTTCTTTAACTTGTTCATCAGACAAAGCAGAATTCCAATAAGCAAAGTCATCAACACCTTCTGAAAACACTTGTGTGTCATTGCCATCATATGCTCCTAATTCAGCAACCGAAGTGGTAACCACAGCACTAGCAGTTCCAACATGCGCCCCATTTATAAAAAATCTAGAATTTGAACCATTAGCAACCACAGCTATGTGAATCCAACTAGTAGTGCCTTCGTGAGTGGTCATATCATAGCCTGAACTATAAAATGTACCGCCACCATCTTCGTTAAACATCCCCAACATATCGTCTGTGTCTCTTGTTACTATCGGTAGATTTTGAGTGTTGGCAGGGTTACCACCAGACGCTTGACGCAACAACGTTCCCCAATCTGAGCCAGTCCTTTTTGAATAAAACCACATCGAGAAAGTATAAATACCGCCCGCAAGCGAGACTGCTGTGGTAAATCTAGCTGGTGCTGTGTTACCAGACGCACCAAAATCAATAAATCCAACATCATATTTTCCGTTGTCTGTTGTGATTGTAGCGTTAGAAAAAGAATTAGAACCAATCATAGATGTTTGTGATGTCCCATCGAAGTAAAGACTTGGAATTGGAATTGTCGATCTAAATTTGATTGCTTCTGGGCTAAAATAAATTACCTTTGAAGTGCTGGTGCAATGCCCAACAAATCTTTTATAAGCAGACCCGGTTGGCTGTGTTGTTGTCATTTGACCAGAAGTCTCAGAAACATACACAGGTAAACCAGAGCCATAGCTACTAAGATAACTGTCAGCATCAAAAAAGCCTTTCACTAAAAGTCCATCAGAAGTTGGACTAGATCCCATTGCTAGCCCTAACATCTTGAGACTACCAGAAGTAGCATAATTTGCATCGGTCTCCTTCCAATTACCGTCAGTCTCTAAATAATAAAGTTTACCAGCGGTCAGGGTCCCAGAGCCAAACTTGACAACTTCACCAGAGCCATCGTCATTTGATAAACCGGCAAGATCTGAAAAACTGGTGGCATAGCCGCCACTAGTTGAATTAGTCGATCCTGAGCTTGAATCAACATTCGTCGATATGACAGTCCACCCAGAGCCGGTAGATTTAAGAACTTTGCGTTGGGAATTTGTACTAATAACTAGACTTGCTGCTCCGTCAATCTTTTCTGAACCATTTGGGTTAATTGTTATATTATTAGATGCTGCGTCTCCGACAGTGTCCACAATAACGATTTTGCGACCTGCTGCTGGGGCAGGGTCTAAATTAATTGTCTTTCTTGCAGTCGAGTTGGAAAGTATCCTCCAACCCCCAAGAGGAGCAATTGTATCTCCATTGTTATCTGTAATAGCCATTAGAAAATCCTCCATAAATTAGTATTAATATAAACAAACTCAACAGCAGCGAATGGAGACTCTAATATAACAGATGTTTCACCATCGATTGTATGAGAGCCTTGTCTATTTACTGTAAGGGTATTTGTCGAAGAGCAGTTACTTGGCGCCTTTAATTTAACTGAATCTCCAACTGTGGGAGAGGCCGGTAAACTAACAGATTCGGCACCACCCAAATCAGCAAAATAATTAAATCCAACAGACAACGTACCACCATTATCTTTAAGATTAACCGATTGCCTCACAGAACCAATAAATGACTCAGCGGTTACATTTCTAAAAGATGAAACATCTTTATTTGAGTCGACAATCACTGCTTTAGAGGCAGCAACTGTACCGGCAGTAATCCCAGTTACCGCTTCAACGTTGTTTTGACTAAAAGTAGCAGTCCCTATGATAATCGTTTCTGCTGCTGCTGTCAGTGTGGTACACTGAATTGTGCTTGCACTCATATGAGATGCAGTCAATTGGTTTTGAAACACCGAATTTCCCTCAAAATTTGATGTACTATTACAATCAAGTGTTCCGTCCACTTGCAATAACGAGCTAAAAAGAGAGCCTTCATCTACTGTTAAACCTCCTCGAATACTTGTTGAGACTCCGCTTGCTGCCAGATCAACTTGACCGGCGACATCTAAAGCCCCATCTAAATCTGAATCACCAGCAATCGTAAGATCACCAGATGCCTCGGTGGTTACACCACCCTCCTGTATCAGAGAGCCGCTCATGCGAGCATCCCCTAATTGATATTTATAAGCCATTTCGTGTCCTCCATAAAAAAATAGCATTAATGTAAAAATAAAAATGGGCGGGAACCCGAAAGCCCCCACCCACCAATAAAACTGTATTCAATCTTAGATTAGAATACTCTCCATAAATCATTAGCAACGTAAACCAATTCAACAGCAGCAAATGGCGATTCTAAACGAATTGAGGCAGCACCATCAATTGTTTGAGAACCAGCTTTGTTGATTGTGATATAACGAGCAGCAGAAGCATCGGAAGGGGCCTTAACTTTAACTGATTGTCCTACAGAAGGAGAAGCAGGAAGAGTTACAGCATCTTCACCATCAGAACCCATGTCAGAGAAATAATTAACACCAACGATAAGAGTACCGGAAGCAGCAACGTTCTGAATAACAGCAGCAATGTCAGACATGTAGACTTTAAGACTATCAAGTCCTAGTTTCTTAAGTGTTCCACCATCAGAAATCATGATTTCATCAGCATCAACAGCACTACCAGAAGCCAATTCAGTTTGTCCGCTAATAACATTGTCATTAAGCATTGAACCTTCAACAGCATCAGCAGCGATAGTCAAAGCACCAGTGTCAGCAACAGTAGCATCACCACTAATCTTAGCAACAGTATACTCAAACATTTTAAGAACATTAGTTTGTTTCATAGTTCCGTTATCATTATGCATGAATCCGTCACCATCAGCAAGAGCAGATGTTCCTCTCGCAGTACCACCGTCCATCAAGTTGATTTCAGCAGCAGTTGCAGCGATAACTGTAGTTTTGATGTTTGAATCAGAAAATGCAGGCATGTAATAAGTACCAGCCGCACCTTGGAATAATTCAAGAGTAGCATCCGCAGATGGAGAACCACAAGTCAAAATAGTCTCATGAGCATCAGCCGGCCCTTCAAAAGTGAAAGAGCTAGAGATGTTAATAGTGGTAGAATCTATAGAAGTAGTTGTACCTTTAACCTCTAAGTCTCCATTAACAACAAGTTTACCAGCTTCAACAGTAGCAACTAAAGCATTGTTAACTGCGAATTTAATCTCGTTAGAAGTGCCAAAGTCAATATATTCTTGAGCAGCATCAGTACCAATTTTAGCCAATGAAGAGTTAATGATAGAAGTAACGTTAGTTTGAGCAGCAGCCAAAGTAAGGGCACCACCAGCAGCTAAAGTAGCATCACCAGAAACGTTTCCAAAGATTGCATCTTCAAGATCTGAAAAAGTAATTGATTTAATGTTGTTAGAATCATCAACATCACCAGCATACATCAAGTCGCCCTGAGCCAAATCAGATAAAGAAGCAGCCAAAGAACCACCATCAAGTTTGTCCATGTCAATTGCTGCATTTGAAGCTATGGACGCATTCACAACCGCATTTGCTGCCAATTGGTCTGCACCAACAGCATCATCAGCAATCATTGCCTGCTCAACAGCATCATTAGCAATAGTTAAAGCACCACCAGCAGCGATAGTAGCATCACCAGAAATATTACCGAAGATTTGATCTTCAAGGTTCGAGAAAGTAATTTTCTTACTTACATCACTACCAGCAGAGTCAGCAATAGCCAAAAGGTCAGCCTGTGCCAATGTTGTCTTAGCAGCACCAAGACCATTAACATCTAATTCCATACGACCAGAAACAGACTTAAGACCATCACTAGCCAATCTAGTTGAGAAGTCGTTAGCAGCTTCGTGCTTTAATTTGCTATCAGTTGCATCAAAGAAAACAACTGAGTCAGCACTTTCATCATATGCAGCATCAGCAAATCCATCAATGTAATTCAACTCAACAGCAGAAGCATCAACAGCAGCCAACTTAGTGAAGTCAGCTTGAACCAAACCAGAAACATTATCAAGCAAGTTTAACTCAGCAGCAGTTGCAGTCATAGCAACACCACCTAATTGTAAACCACCAGCTTTTGCGATATTAAAGTCAACATCACTTGCAAGAGCAAGAGATTGAGCGGCAAGAGTCATGATATCTGCATCAGCATCACAACCAATTGTTGATGAATTATCAACAGCCAAAGATTTGAGAGCAGTGTCACCATCTGCATCTACAGAAAAACCAGTCATAGTAATGGTACCCATTGTAAGGTCACCAGAACCGTCGATAGAAGTAGCACCGGCAACTGAGCCAGCATTTGTAATCCCACCAGATTGTAAGTTCATTGAGTCTGCGGTAAGGGCGTCGACTTCGACTGCTCCTTCTTGCACTAATGAACCGGATGCGGTATACGCACCCAATTGAAATTTATAAGCCATATATATATCCTCCAAATAGACTTAAGGGGGCAATGCCCCCTCATTCATAAATAGATTTATAAACGCCAAAAATCGCTTAATAGATGAAGAATTTATCTACCCCATTAGAGTACAAGTTCACCGACGAGAAGGGACTTTCTAAAACAATGGCACTTTGACCATCAATTGTCTGAGAACCGCTTGTTTTTACAGTGATATTGTATAAATCGGCATTTCCACCTTCGTCCTTAACTACAAAAAATTGTCCGTCTAGCAAGATAGTTGCACTAGGCATTTGTACCGTGATCGCTGTTGATGCTGAGACACCAATAAAATAAT